>RCUO01000528.1_pt1 | contig 18923 bp, 22 predicted proteins | sample 2166161 | NCBI WGS metagenome assembly RCUO01 (sample SAMN09932617, study PRJNA488358) | compost metagenome | feature: garden; material: soil; isolation source: compost soil in cyclohexanecarbonitrile-enriched culture | place: Germany: Experimental Botanical Garden Goettingen | collected 2016-01-27 | reverse complement strand
CAATGTGCCCGTGCGCTTCAAATATTAGCTCTTTCTGGATTGCGGATAGGTGAGCTTTGCGCCCTGGAGGAAGCTGACATAGATCAAGAAGAAAAGAAAATAAACATCATTAAAACTCTTAATGTTCAACATGGTATAGAAAATTATATACTTGATACTCCAAAGAACGAAACATCCATTCGAGAAGTTGACATGATTAATACAGTTGCTGATTTGTTTAAGGAACAACGGCGGGAAGTCAAGGAATTCAAATTGAGTATGGGTAATACTCTTTATAAAGAAACACCTTTTTTATTTATAAACATGCAAAAGAAGACCGGATGTCCGTTGTCACCATTAGAGATAGCCAGGTACATGACAGAGGTATTGAAGAAAACTGAATTACCTATTGATCTAACGCCTCATAAATTACGTCACACTTATACAAGCCTTATGGCGGAAGCTGGCGTTGAATTAGCAGCAATACAAAGACAGCTTGGACATGCTAATGATCGCATTACAACACAGATATATTTGCACGTGACGAAGGCAAAACGGAAGTCAAATGTGGAGAAGTTTGAGGCGTTAATGAATGGAATAATTTAATCATTTGTGGGGGATTTGTGGGTAATATCTCGCAAACCCCTTTTGAATTGGGAAGATACTAATATTATTGCCATATTTAAATGACTATATCAGAACTAATCAACACAATAAAAACCCTCTAGGTTATTAGATATTAAAGCACTTTTGCAATTTAGTTGCAAGTTTATTTTGGTTTTTATGTGGGCAGTTTGTGGGTAAGGTGTATATTCATATGTCAAAAAAAGCTAACCGAATTAATTTCTACCTTATATAATGATGTAAGCATTACAGCATCACTTATATTTATTTCGCTAGGATTATTTTCTAAGAATCGTAGAGCTTCTATTGAAATTCCTAAGTACATTGATGCGTCCTCCAACGAAATGTCTTTAGTCTCTCTTGCAGCAGTGATACTTATCATGTAATACCCTCCTTAGTGTTGTTAGCTATTGAAATTACATGGTACAATTTACCGGAACGCTTATTTGACAGTCTGAAAGGAGTAAGCGATACTTGAATATCTCCCGAGGGAGATGCTTGCTTCCTGATCTACTCAAACAACGAAAATGGACGCAAACCTTTTTTGCCGAACGATCCGGGCGAAGCGTCCGTATGATATCCCATTTCTGTAACGGTAAGCGTGTCATGCTGCCTGAAGATATGTATGTTGCCTCCATGATACTTGAGTGCAGAATGGAAGATTTGTATGAGTGGATACATGAGAAGTAAGTTGCGGATATTCCGCACTCCTTCGGATATGTTTGGAACAATTTGTTCCATTGGGACATTATTCGACTTTTCCATATCCTCTCTTTCCGATCACCCCTTTTAAAGAGTAGTATTAATATTCTATCACCCTGTTTTTGTCGAATGCTGTCGAGGAATGTTTATTAAAAAAATTAATGTTAGTGTTTGTTTATTGAGAACTTATGTTCTTATTATATGGGCGACTTACCGATTTGGCAATATGAATTTACCGTTTTGGTAATAAAATATTTTGCTTGAATAAACCACCTCATAAGGCGTAAAATAAGAACACACGTTCTTATAAATGAGGTGTTAAAAATGACCATCAAACATACTAACGAAGACGGGTCATACGTAAAGATGTATTTGTTGTTGCCGATGATCCTAACAGCATTTGAGCGGGATAAGAAAGTGGCTGAGAGTAGCTTTAAGACTCCGCGTCCATATGTCGTATTAATCGAAGTTGCTATAAAAAAAGTAGAAATCGATCTGCGTGAGGTGCGGCGTAAATTTAGAGCGCTGGGGATAAAAGTATACGAAGAGAAACGAACGGAATTGGGCATACAAGCGTCTTATTTGTGCAGGGGATACCATCACAGCACCACAATGTTATGGAGTGTAATAGCGGCAGAATCAAGCGTACTGATGGAAAAATACTTAGGTATAGACATACGAATGTATATAGACCCTACTGTACCAGGATCACACTTGAATAGTTATTCGCTGCCGTCAGAAATGAAACAAGACCACTAAGGATGTTATTCCTCTGTGGTCTTTTTGTCGTACTTCTCTATAAGTAATTCAATAGCTTGATCCAGTAGTTTGGATTTTGGGATATCCGTTTCTTTGTGTATCTGGTCGAATCGTTCAGCCAGATCGTTACGCAGCGAGTTGGATAAAGCTTTTCTATTCACCAGACCTCTGTTCCTTGTTTCTTTCATGTTATCACCTCTTAAGCACATCATAAAACAAAATGCGATTGAATGCAATTAATTTCAATATAATACTTGCAATTGAATTCAATTGAATGTATAATGAGATCAGAAAGCACGGAACAATATGGCGGCGGCCTTACGCGGGAGGGATATGGGATGGCAGTAACATCAAACGTTTATACTCCGGAATTTGAGACAACGTATGTCGGGTGTGTTTTGAGACATTATGAGGTTAACGGATACCATGACAGCGATTGGTATGCGGAAGTGTGGGATGAGGCATCCGGGACAGTCAAAACAATACTTTATGATACAACTCGGGCTGGCGGCTCGGGAAAAGCGGAAATCGACATCACTCAAACAAATCTTCGGAAGGTTTATGCATCGTACCGTAAACCCACAATAGCCTGGTTGGATGCGGAGAACGCTCGAATCGCGGCTACACCCCAAAAAGGTAAACGGGTTCGGATAATCGGTGGCGATGTGGAAGGCGATGTGTTTTGGGTCGGCGAAGGACGCTGGGGCGGTGTTAGGGTAGGGATACGCTTGGATAACGGCAACAAGCAATTTGCACAAGTCAATCATGTCGAAGTCATAGGCCCGGAGCAGTACATCGTCAGAGGCAAAGCAAGGAAACAAGTCATTAAACGGGCATTGGTCAACAAGATTCCATCTTACTTAAGGCAGGAATTATAGGGGCTTCGGCCCCTCTAAGGAGGATTATCATTATGAAAAATAAAGTGACCAACTATAAAGGATTTAAGATTATGGAGGATATGGACTACATCACAAAAAAGCCGACATTTCAGGTATACACAAAAGAGGAATGGTCGAACAGTGCGGTATTTCGCAGTTCCGAGTGGGAAGCATGCAGCATGAAAGAAGCCACTGATTTCGTTGATTTGCACGAACAAGGCGTCACTGTCACAATTGATAATTTTTTGGATTACTCCGAGGGAACCGGATTCAGAATATTTAGTAAGGAGGAATAAACGTGGATAAAGTAATCTGGATTGTTGTACTTACAGCGTTGGCCTTGTCGATTGTAGCGCTGGTTAAGGCAATTAAACGTAAATGACCGCCTGATGATGGCCTGAGGGATACAGGCCGAAACCTACCGACTTTTGTGTCGGGATGGTCGCGGATATCCGCTACGAGCTGGCTTTGCAAGGCTGGCCTTTATATATATTGTTCTTTGATAATTTAAGACTATATACTTTTCATATTCCTCACGACAAAACGTATTTTGGTAAAATTTAGGTTGACATCCTCTTAATTCAAATGATAAATTAGCAATAATGTTTTCTGGTTCTAATGATCTATAGGGGTGGCAGTGTTGTCAAATCTTTGGAAAAGTCTAAGCAATCTAATTTTATCGTTAGCAAAAGAACCTTGGTTTTTGATTTCTCTAGGTATTGTTATATTAGCAGCATTCTCACTTATATTCTTTTTAACTATTAAAAGAGTTAGGAATGGTGATGAATTTAAGTTTCTTTGGATTATTCACTTAAAGCCAAACGATATCATCAAACAACAAAAAGAGGCTTTTGACAAACTTAATACTGATGATTTACAAAAAACACAAATACTAAAAATATTAAACAGTATCAATGTTGAAATAGCAGAGGCGCTTCAATGTGAATCTATTGAAGAATTTGAATCTACAAAACAACATCTATATAATTTACTTCTATATAGCACAGCTACAGTACTAACAAAAACAAAATCAAATTCGCATCGTATTGCTATTTTTATGAAAGATGGTGATACCAACCAACTTAAAATACATGAGGGTCAAGGATATTCAAACGAGGGCAAGACACACCTAAGATTAGATATTAATAATTCTGCTGCGGGAAAAGTGTTCACATCTGGTGAGCCTTACATATCTGGGGACATCACATCAGAAGGAAATTTGTTCAAGAGACATCCAAAATCAACCAAAACATATATGTCGCTGATGTGTGTACCAATAAAATGTGGTAATATGGTATTAGGAGTACTTAGTATAGATGGTCAAGAAAAAGACTCATTCACTAAAGATGATCTTGATCATTTAAAGTACTTTGCCAATGCCATAACTTCCTTTATGTTAATTGAGAGAACGTTAATTGAGGAGGATGATGTCAATGAGCAAAGCACAACGGAACAACAAGAACACCTTGCGTGATAGTTATTTCGCTGGAGAAATAAGTGTAGATCAATATGTTGATCAAATACTACGCGGAAGGGAAGGTGATAGAAGACGTCAAAATATAGAAAAGAAGTATGTAGACATAACCAAAAAAATGATTCTGCAAAAATAATTTAAATGACCTCTCATGTATACGGAGAGGTCATTTTTTGTAAATTCATAGCATAATTACTTAGTGATTGTGGCTGTTTTTGTGTTGTTATCCCATGCAACCTTTGCTCCCAGTGCTTCGCCAACTGACCGGAGTGGCACATACGCTCGTCCATCCAATATAAATCCGTCTTCGACCTTCTCACCGTTTACGTATACTTTGGCCTTTTCCACTTTCTCAGCTCCCTTTAATTCGGATTCTACGGCCTTCTTAAACTGTTCCCAGCCTGTCCATTTACCGTTATCGTACATCAAGCGTGGACATATTTTACCTGACCAGTCGTAATGCCTGCGCAACCGATCAACTCCCCATCCTCGCTCTTTAAGCATCTTGGAGACCAGTTTGACTGCGTTATCCAGCGCCTGAGCATAGTTACCACTTTCGCATATCTCAACACCTATGCTTGATCTATTTCCGCTTTTTGCTCCGCTGCCATCTCCAGCATGCCAAGCAGATTCATTAAGAGGTATGCATTCAATAGCTTCTTTTTCGTCCACTACAATGTGAAATGATGCTGTACGTGTGTTAGATGCGTTTGTTAGCCACCCTCGCTCATTTTGAGCCGTACTGGACGCATTGCCTGTATTGTGGATGGTAATTGTAGTAGCTTCCATAGTAAGGGCAGGACGGCGATTACAGGCCGTTCCTTTTGGTATATGATCAACGCGATATATCATTGTCTCCACCCTTACCCTTTAGCACAGCTATAGCCTTTTGCAATACAGGCGGTACTGGCGCACCCATACGCCCGGCGTTTTCAAGCAGAGATATAAGCTCGTTGGCAATATAAAAGAAAATTGCTGCATCCCTAAATAAATGGGCATCACCTAAAGCTGTATCTACTAAATGTGCTACAGCAACAATTGCAAAGATAGCTACCTTTCTAGCAATGCCGATACGCCCAACCTTGCTACTTAGTTTACCCTCTATAGATGCTGCAATTACCCCCGTTACATAATCAATAATGACAAATACAAGCAAAATATTAAGCAAAGACGACCAACCCCCATACAAAAATGAAGCAGCTGAACCGCCTACTGCTATTACGATTTTTATAAAGTTTTCCATTGTATACACCTCTCTTAATATAAATAGCCCCCGGTTTCCCGAGGGCGAACAACTATTAATATGGAACAACTTCACGGGCTAAAGTATTACCCGACTCAGCTATACGGTTTATCCGTTCCTGCAACTCACGGAGCTTATCTCGCTTCTCCGCATTGCTCAGATTACTATCACCTTGTACTGCACGGATTTCTTTACGTACAGCGGACATATTCTGACTTAGCTTGTTTAGGCGTTTCCGGAGCGGATCGCTGTACCATTCAGGTACTTGCTTAAGTTCTCGATCATTGTAAGCTTGATCAAGCTTAGTTTTGTAATGGTAAAACTCGGTAGACAAATCATTGCTGAATACCGGATCGGCTACCATCTGCTGAGACAAAGCATAGCCAACGTCACCACCCGGCGAGAGTAACGGTTGTCCAAACTGGCCAAGGAAACCAGAGTATTGCCGGGCGAGATAATCCAACTGTTTAGGACTCTGCTCAAACGGGGTACCGTAGGTCTTTTCCCCAATCCAGCGGGCAATATTAGTCGTCTTAGCGTCAGCTTGCAGCCCGGGAGAAAGATTCTCTAAGTTGCCCGGCACGATAGGAGCGCCGCTGAACGTTTCGTTAGCCGCAACGTCTGCTACTGGACCAAGGATCGTATCACCGACAGCTCCAAGTAGCCTATCTGTTATCCCCCCCTTTTTTGCCGCTCCTTGAATCCCAGGAGGCAACAGCGTTGTGCGGAGCCGGTCGGCAAAGTCCCGAAATGCTGCCGGATCCTCTTCAGCGAACAACCGCATGAGACGTTCCGGAATATCGGAGAAGATCGTTCCCTGCTCCTGCGGCTTGGCTATTTTAATAAACGTACCGTCCCCCTTTGGTATGAGTAAGAATGCATCTTTCGTGCGGTTGCTCAGCTTTTGATAATTAGGATCATTATAGTTAACGGCATACAAGGCAAGGCTTGGCAGCGTTAGAGCCAGCACCGATTTGACAAGCGCCTTTGCAGGATCATCAAGGTAGGTGCGCATCGTCTTATCCATGCCCTGCATCGCAGCGTTGAAGTAAGGAAACACCTTATCAACCTCACCTGATAACGCTCCACGTCGCTTAAAGTTAACTGTCAAATCCTGAGCTTCTTTCAGAGCTGCTTGAATATCACCGCCTTGACGCTGAATGCGTTTAAACTCCGATAGGCGCGGCGCAATCTCCACAGCGTTCAGGATGTTTTCGTATGCGTCCTTAACCCTTCCCAGAGTAGGACGGATTCCGCTTTGAGGGAGTATCGCTCTTTTACTCTGAGCCAACAAATTACGGTCAGCCGCGATGGCCGAAGCATGACCACCGCCAATGTTAAGGAAATCTTTATAAGCTCCTCGCTTAAAACCAATATCAATAGCCGCGCTAGCCAGATCAGCCACGAACGTAAGCGGGTTGTTAGTAGTATTGCTTGCAATGTATGCTTGCGGAATGTCTCGAAACAAGTTGCGGGTCAGAGAGAAAACAGGGTTGCTGCCCGTGGTAAGCAGTTTCATCGTGTTGGTGAGCTTGCCGACAGCATTTAGCAGATATCCTGAATTTTCGGGACCTAGTGCTGTTATTGCACTAAGCAGCTGCTTATCTTTTATCTTAACGTGAACGGCTTCACCGTCCATCATTGCACGAACGATATTATCTTTATCCAACTGTGTTCGTTGCATTGCTTTGTCAAAGTCAGCCGAAAACCGGAATAGAAGTTCATCCAAACCACCTTCATCCAAAACAATCTTTGCAATATCGTCCGGTTTCTCCGGTTGCTTAACAATCTCCGCCCACGGTTCGAAATCATCAGGAGCGCGCTCTATGTTTTTGACATACTGCTGCATGACTTGGTTACGCTTAGCCGACTTTACGAAGGAGTCCACGTTTTCGATCATAGCTTCGATTGGAGATATGATCAGCCGTTGTGAGCCGCCTTTCTGATATCCTTTAACCGGATTACTCTGGTTACCGAATCCTTTCTTCTTACCTCCAAGCACCTTACCCGTCTTCTCTATCTCACTAAAATACCGCTTGTTCGGTACGTAATATGGATTCTGTTTTACCCAAGAGTCTAGTAATTCCTGCGGAATCATACCAGTATCTACGAGCCACTTTTGACCCATCGTCCGTTGAAATTTATAGAGCTCGTCAGCCATTTCCTTAAACTGAGGAAACATTCGTTCATATTCAGCTGCCTTCTGAGTGCCGTATTCTGGCGTCCAATTAAGATCATCACGAAACACTTTCTCATTACGATCATAACGAGTAGGAGCGTGTTTATTGATAAGATAATCCTCAAAGTCAACGTAGATATGCTTATTCTTCCGCATGAGTTGTTTGAGTGGAGATAGTATGCTTTTCAACGATTTTCCAACAACTTGACCGTTAGCATCAACGAGTCCATCTGTTATAATCCGCTTTGCTATAACATCAGCCCCGCGCGAAGCTAATCCGATGTCGTGAATGCGCTGGTTAGATGGAATCTTCTCACTCATTATCTGCTCAAGCAGTTTATCTTGCTGATTAAGTGGGTGTAGGTCATCCACTAGTGCTGTATACAATCGATCCGCTTTAACTGTCAGTCCTTTAGGTTCTACCTTCTGCCGGCTCACTAGTTGCGACCTAGTGTCTGTTCGAAGAGAATCGTATGGATCAACCTTAGAAAATGGTGTAATACCCAGTCCGGATTGTGGTTCGAACTGCTCTGGCCTTAAAATCGGGATGGAGTTTGGATTGATCTCAGGTAACTGCTTCGGAGATACTGGTTCAATCCGCGGAGACTCAGGAACATCTCGACTAAGAATAAAGTCAATATCATCACTGGTCAGATTTCCACCTGTAGCAATCTTCTCATTGATTTCTATATCGCGCGGTGAAAGCTCTCTTCGAGTTGTACCAGGCTGAACCGGCTCATAAGGTGCGTTGCTACTACGTTTCCCTGTTGGTGTTACCCTAGTATCTCTGAGTTCCTGCGATATGATAGGCTGATCAACTACTTTAAGTGCTGGGTCAATCTCTCGAAGACTATTCTGCATTCCCTCACGAGCAGCAGCAAGTTCAGATAATTGATTATCGTATCCAGATTCAACTCGGTATCCGCTATCCGTTCGTTCTCTCGCCAATTGATATAAATCTTTATTGGTTGGGCGTTTTTTATTCTCGCTATAAAATTGTTTATACCAGTCTGGCTTCGAACCGGTAGTATCGCGTTCCTCTTTCAATACTTTATATTCATCAATCACGGCCTGTTCGTACTTGGTGTTCAGGTCATTGAGTGCACTATCTATTTGCTGTAACGCTGTACGTCCTTCATTAGCATTAGATGCAGCTGCACGAGTAACAGGAGTTGCTTCTGGCAAATCAAATGTATAAGGGTTAACCACTGGATCTGTGCCCGCTTGAAGTATGGACCGTTCAGCAGCCGAAGCTTGTCGCGATGTTCCTTTTCCTTCAGGCAACGCAAGAATTTCAGCAATCTCGCTTTCAGGAATACCATTCTGCTTGAATAGTTTTGACAGGCCTATTCCCGCTGCTTTAAATCCCATACCTAGAGCACCACCAATACCACCGCCTAATGCCGCTTCTTTAAGTATTCCAGCGTCATCCTGACCTGTCATAGCGCCAAATGCAGCGCCCTGCATTGTCCCGGCTGCCCCCTCTCTTAAACCCTCTCTGGTAAGAGCTTGTGCGGTTTGAGGTTTGATTAGTTTACTAAGTTGGTTTGCCGCAGCTTGTTCAGCCTTCATTCCGAGTGGTGACATTAATATCTTATCCGTCACACCATATGTCCCGGCAATGGGACCCATGTTCACAGGAGCACCTGTCGGGGTAAACACGCTTGCCACGGACCCCGCAATATCTGCCGTAATATCTGCCGCCTTGCTGCCAGTTTGCGGCTGGATAGTAACGGGATTTCCACCAGACATAATAGAGTCTGCTTGGTGTCCAATCCGAGAAACAAAATTACCAGCAGGATTACCACGAGTCAGCCAGTTCATCGCACCAGCAAAATATTTTACTGGATTATACGGGCTTAATGTGTCGTAATATTCCTTATTCTTCTCGTACTCGGTCAAAGGCTGCACTCCTGACTGATTCTTAGTAGCCTGCTGCTTAACAGCCGAGTCATATACTGCAGCATTCATTAAGTTCAGAGGTGTGACCGCGCCAAAGGACTGCTGCAACTCAGACATTGGTACGTCTTTTACATAAGGTGAGTAATTTTTCAACGCTTCTGTACGGGGGTTGATATTCGTAGTTTGCGATATTTGATCAGTATTCCCGCTTTTAAGCCGCTGGCGTGCTTCTTCTGCCATCTGATGACGTCTTATTTGTTCTGCTCTTGTAGCCATATTTTCACCTCACCCAAGGATTTTTTTGATATAGTTTTGTGTCTCTTTGGGCGCATGGATCAACCAGTTGCTACCATACTTTTTTACAGCCTTATCCACGTTCCCACCTCCCCAGTTGTATCCAGCGAGTGCTTTAGAAACGTCACCATCATACTTAGCAATAAGACCGCTTAACATTTTCCCTGCTGCGTCTGAAGCTTGAGTCACGTTATAAGGATCAATTCCGTAGCCTTTAGCGGTGGCTGGCATGAACTGGAACATACCAGATGCTCCGCTTTTACTATTCCTTGCGTTAGGATTAAAGTTTGATTCTGTTTGTGCTACTGCCGCCAGAAGTCCATCAGGCAACCCGTATTTCTTAGTTGCCGACGAAATAAGGCCAGCGTATTTTGACGGCACATTTACGCTGGCCCCTATTTTCCCGACGTATCGACCTCGTATTTCTTGTCAAACGACTTAATATCGTCACGAGTCAACCCGAGAGACAACATTACTTGATCATCTTGACCAAGAGGAAGTCCCATGCTACCTACATATTGATAAATCTTATCCTTAGTTGTAGCATCTTGTGGGATTACTACTTTTCCATCAGACGCTCTTGTAACTGAGAATCTTTGTCTTGCTGAATCAAGGACTTGACTCTGAGTCATTCCGCTATATTCTGGGGCATACGCACCGAGAGTTTCACGTTCAAGAGATACCCATTGACGGTCATTATCATCCTGCTGAAGTGCCAGAGATGCCTGACGATATGCTTGCTGGTTATTCTCACTAAGCATCTGCAAACCATAGTTAAGCCCGAATTGATTTACGCTTTGGTCAAACTGGGCTTGCCATTGCTTATCTGAAATGGCATCACGTGCTTTCTGATACGCAAATTGATCTTGACTAAACTGTTGGTTAAACGCTTGTTCTTGTCTGGACATGTCAAGTTGCTGGCCTGCTATCGTTCTAATACCCGGGTTACTTGCGCTGGCTTGGTTATAGTTTCGGTTGGCTCCATAAAAACTAGGATCGATGCCAAGTGCTTGAAGTTGAGTACGGTACATATCAGCCTGTTGTGACAATGCTGTTCTCTCTTGTGCCGTTATTCCTGAAGCTTCTGCTTGCTGCTTCAATCCTAGGATGTTATTTATAGCTTGTCGTGCTTCTGTAGGTAGATAGTTACCTGTAAGTTGAGCTTCGGCTATAGGCTTTTGGAAATACTCGTTATCCTGCAATCCATACAGGTTACCTAAGTTACCAATAGCCTCCTGACCAACCCCGTAGTTAAGCTGCTGAACCTGTAAATTGCGGTTAGCATCATCGTTGTAGCGCTGGTATGCTTGCTGCATTAGTGCAGGTACAAGGTCATTAGAAATGCTCTGCATCGCATTAGAGCCTACCTGATTGGCAACCATTTCGGAATAGGATGATTTACCCTGACCGTTCGAACGAAGGAAAGCGTTCGTGTCTGCTTGTTGATTTTCAACGTTCCGTTTTGCTTCGGCTAGTTGCGCCTGATAAGCAGGATCACTATTCTGATCGTAGGTAAATGGATCCGGTGTAGTGAATTGAAACTGAGATTGTTTGTCAATGAAACTGTTAATTCGATTTAGTGTGTCTGCCGTTTGACTTGTCGGTGGTGTATATGTTGCTTGCGGCGTACTTTTAACGTTGTTAGCAGCCTGAACCATAGCGTTGGATTGACTTGTTGGAGCCTTGTATCCTAGATTTACTGTTAGATATTTCTGCTGGTCAGATGTATTTAATCCTTGTTTCTCCCGATTAGCTATGACCGATAAGGTGCGGTTTATTTCATCTTGTTTGTATTTCTGGTCATTAGCGATCTTATTCTGGTTATTAACTATGTTCTTTTTCCCTGTTGCGTTTGTTGTAGCGTAATTAATACCTCCGTAACCTGTGCTAGTAGCCATGTGACACCTCCTTATGGACGTAAAAAAGAGCCCTTGTTATGAGGACTCTTAATCACCTAAATACTTTAAAAATCTATAAATAATGAAACCAAATAACATCATGCCTAATATCCCAACAAATCCATTTTTTGTAGTGGCAAAAAACATAAAAGCAACCATTAGTGATCCGAATATTATTTGCATAATCGATATACCTACTAAAACCAAAAGACTTTTAGTAGCACTTTGAAATGCTTGGTTTATTTGTTTGGAATACTTGATACCAATATCTAAAATTAAAAGAACAAATCCTCCACAACCAACTCCGCCGGCAAATAGTATAGTATTTTCTGGTACAATCTTCATTGCTGCTAGTAGAATCCATGTTAGTGGAAATCCTAATGAAAGCATGAAGGTTTTTTTAGCGAAATCATTAGTCATTTTTCTAACTCAGCCAATTTAGTTTCAAGTTCTTTAATTTTTGATTCTATTTCAGATATGCTTTTTTCTTTCTTCTCCACTTCTGATTTCACTCTAGAGTCGTCATAGTTCCACGGATTATCTTTAGTTGTTTCAATCGACAGTTTCAAGCTTATTACATTATCTTTTAACATGTCAATTTCATATTTAATCCGCTTCATTTCCTTTTCCTTATCAAGAACAAGAGCGTTAGGTTCATCAGACACTTTAGCACTTCCTTCCGATGGATTATTAATTTGTGAAGTACTTTCAGTTGAGGTTATATAAACAGTTTTAGTATTGTTATCTACTGATACATTAGCACCTAGAGCCTCAGATAATGCACGAGCAGGAACATTTGTCTTATTATCAATGACGGCTCCGTTATCAGTAAGTTTTTTGCCATTAACTACTATCAAAAACTCACCTGTTACCTTTTTACCAATTAGACTTACTGTATCGGCAAACGCAGAAGCAGAAATTATAAATACAATCCCTGCGATAAAACCAGCAACATACTTTTTCATTATTCCGTCTCCTTCGCCATTTTTCTATAATATATCATGAAGAAATGGTAAAGTTAACCTCCTAATGCGGTAATTCGAAAAGAAAGTGCATCCAAAGCCTCTTGTAGCGTTTGACCGTTGCCAAATGAGTACAACTTCCCCCAGTTTGTAAATGTTACATTGTATGCTGCATCAAGCCTCAAATCTTGTCCAGACTGGATTGTGATATCTCCGCTTCCCGCTGATGTATCTATCCTAAGATTTCCAGTCAAAGGTAGTATATAAGCTTCTAAACTATCATTAATAAATTTCATTGCTGGAACTATGCCCGATGCTAGACTTTGCATCTGGATGAATCTACCAGGGGCAGAGCTAGCCTGAAACAAATTATTCGTATTACTCATTTCCGCTTTAGGGTAACCTGTTTCTCTAGTAGCAATATAGTTTCCATATATTTCTCCTGCTGTAACCTTACCTACATTAGCGCTAATCGCTGACAATTCACCTACATCTATCTTTTCCGCTACAACCGCACCTGCTTGAAGCTTTTCTGTTGTGATCGCTTCGGCTTGAATATTCTTAGCTTCGATCCCGTTTGTTTTAATGTTATCAAAAGCCACATTACCATTCAGGATAAATTCTAAGTCCTTTGCCATTTTTGCGGTAGCATCTGCAAGTTTTTTTACATAATCAAGTAAAACCGGAATATCCTCTGTTCGTGGTGGAGCTTGTATTTTGGGAACATCAGCCCAAGTAGCCATAACGAACCTCCTTAATAGAGTGGTAGTTGTCTAGTTTGGCGGGTGAATTCATGTATTTTTACATAGCCAGTGCCAAGGAATCTTACCCGTATCCAATTTTCTCGGGCGAACTTAGCAACTGGAATGATGATTCTTTTAATCTGTGTTCCAGTGCCGGATATCTCTTGAACCCTAACCCAATCATCTCCTGTAATTGAAGGAGATAGATCGATTTGCATTGAACCGGACAACTCAACAACCACCCATAACTTATACCATCGCATTTTCTGCGCTAGCGATCCGCCGTTAAATGGTTTTGAAATAACTTCCCAACCTATATTTAATCCGGCGTCTGTAGTTCCTCCCAACTTAAGCACACGGCCTAATGCATCACCAATAAAAAAATCGCTACCTATAGAAGCGAACTGAACAGCCCGTATTCCACGCCATAAACACCACGATTGAATACCAGAGCGGGAATCATATACAAGCATTTTGTCATTGGTCATTCCGTCTGCAAGGTTAAAAAACACTCTAGTTCCGTCTGTGCCAGCGACGCTTTGATCTTTAATGTTTGTCAGCAACTTGCCTACTATATCAGAGAAGCTTTTTTCAGGGCTCACACCACCGCCATATTCATATATGCCAGAGTCATGTATAAACCTCATAACCCCGTCCAACGTGGTCTGTGCTTTGTTACTGGCTAAACCTGTGTCCTCTGTAATCAACCTCGTATTAAAGTCAGAAGGACGGCCCCCGTACAACTCATGTAATCCGTTAGGCATACCAATGGTAAGCTTTGTCAAACTGCCTGTCAGCATGTTTATTTCTTCACCGCGATTAGACTCCATTGTCTTGCGGTAACTGGCATCATCATTTAGGAAACTATCCCATACAGTAGCATTATCAAGTTTACATGACCACAGTTCCACTCCTACGGCGCACCACAACCTGTTTTGATAGGTGGTAATATATTTTCCGTTAGATGGTGCTCCGCTCAAGTCTGATATGGTAGAACCATCGTAGCGCTTCATTGGGTTTACGCCATTACAACCGATTAGGTTAACTTGATCAAAAGTGCCTTGGAAATTTGTAAATGTCCATTCTGCCGTTGTATCAAGCCCACTTGCGAGTGTGGTCCATATTGAGTTCTTCCACCTTCTCCAAGTTCCGTCATTGAATACGACATGGAGTTCTTTACCCTCCCACACTCCCATACCAAGAACGCGGCTCCCGAATGATCCTATAACAGAGTATCCCGGACGAGTAGAAATAGTTGGGTAGTCAGCAGATGTCATATTAATCATTTCCGTAAAAAAACTATCGTCAATCGATAACGGATCGAATGTATTTAGTCCTTTGAATTCTCTAATTGAGATTGGAGCAGAAAGACCGGGTAACTGTTGATAGTTTGGAGGTTGGTACTGGATCGGTTTCATTATCTCAACCTCCTTGATAGTTTTGAGCTGCTACGTTCCAAGCCGACTTGTATTGGTTCTCATAGTTGGCTGCTTTAACTCCGTCATCCTGCGTATTTGCTAAGTATGCAGCCAGAGCAGGAATGTAAGTCCAGTGATATTCTTCTGGCGCATCTGGTACATTAATTAGATTTGCCGTTGTAAAAGTAGTTGTGGCAATTCTCATGTACCGCAATACTCCTTGAAGGTCAGAAGAGTAAGGAGGCGGATACACTGATAGTTTATGAGTTGAGTCATCAAATTTATAAGCGTTCTGTGTTGGCGTGATCGTTTCTGATTCAAGGCTCTGGTATCGAAACAAACCAATCATGAGAAGGTCGATATTTTTAACTCTTACATCATTAGGCATAACGTAGTCTTGCTGTCCTATTACACAGGAGAATCTAACAAACTTAGGAATTTTTACAACATTGAAGAAGTCCTGGTTTATAGCATTAATCCATATTAATTTGTCGGCAGTTGCCACTTCATTGGGAACTAATATATCGGCTTCTCCGATAATTTCACCTATGTTCATAGAATTACTCTCCTTCCCAAAAAAAAACAAACACACCCGATTATGAGTGTGCTTGTTGCGTAGTATCGTCCTACTATGCTATTTCAATGTTGTATTTGTTTCTCAAATCCTTAAGCGTGATAAATTCATATTTGCGAAAAAATGGCCTTGACCCGTCATCTTTGATGGTTACTATCTCTCCGTCTTTCATCTTAACTACAGCCTTATAAGTCAGATATTGCATACCGTCCCATTCTTCATTTGTTTCTTGTTCCATAGACTCAATGGTGCCGATCATGTTTTCATCAATGGCTCCAGACTTCTCAAAATCCCTCGTTCTGTAAACATATACGCTATCCCCCACGATGCAGTCAATTAGTTCAGAATATTGCGAATACTCCATATAATCGCCCCACTGGTTTATTTATACATTTGTTATACAACAAATCCCACAATATGCCAATGAGATTATTAGGATGTCCCCTGCTCGTTGTTAAAATAGAAAACTGGATCACACTCTTTCGGAGGTATTAGCGACCCTTTACTAATCATCGCGTGCTTTACTTTGCCTTTAATTCCAAGCATTTCATCTCCGAAGAAAAGTGTATTTATGTTTAGCACTTTCGGACCACTAAATATTGTCTGAATCTGTTTTCCATTTACATATAAAGAGTAGATTCTTCCTGATTTCTGGACGACGAAATGATTATACGTGCCGAGGTTTGGCGTGAAAGAATCTGTTTGAGTAAATTTGACTGTAGGGTTTCCGCTTGGGTCTACGATGTTGATTGTCTTTTCTAGTAGATAATAAAAGATAAAGTCCCTCTCTACGCTACCGTCATAACTAAATAACAAACCTCCTCCCACCGTCGGAGTGTCGAATAAACAAGTTATTGATAATGTCGCATCACCATCGAGGTTTATATCTTTACTCAACCTAAACCCAGAATTACCATCGAGAGTGACCTTTTCAAATACTATCGGATTGCCGATGTTTGATAAGGTAATGCCGCCCGACATGCTTCCGTCCCGGAAATTCCATCCGTATTGTCCTTGTCCTGCTACGACCGCTTCTGGGTATGGTTCTCCACCCAATACAGGACGAGAAGAGGTGTTTACATATTTTCCTGCTTCGCGCCCAGCATATGTTCCCGCACGATCAAGACCGGAATTTGTATAATGCCAAATGCTTTGCATAAAGCCATTTTCAACGGTGAAGTAGCCAGTCTCACGGGTCAGCATCACAATGTCATCGTGCTCCCTCGATAACTCTTCTTGTGCCTTAATTATCGGAATGACATTGTAGTCATAAAATTTTGCAACTCGGATAATCAAGCACTTAGTAAATCCACAGTCTTGTTTAAGAGCATTCCAAAGTTGCAAGAAACTTTGTTTATACACCTGTTTGGTTGTGTTTGTGATACCATCTGACTCACCTTGTAACCAAACAAAATACTTATTTCTGACGATCAATCCGCTAGACATTGCTCGGGATACAGCCCCGTTTACTTTTTCGACCACCTTCGCGTAACGGGTATTACCGATCCAATCTGTTACAACTGTGGCCCCCTTTGCGACTCCGACCATAAGAGGCGGTGTTCCGGACGTGCTGTAATAGGCATCGGCAAACCTAGGCGACAAGCTACCCCATCCATTAACAGCCTGAGCGAGCAGATCGTCAATGTTTTCTCCAAACGGATGTTTGACAGTTTCGAGGCTGTCCGTCAGGAGTTTATACTCATAGGCTCGATGTTGCGGAATTTCAAATGGCGCCGGCGCAGCTTCGGATTGTCCCTGCATATTTGATTGACCACTCATTGCAAAAAGATCGACTACGCGATACATATCAGTCACAACATCCGCCAACTGTGCAACATGTGACGGGCTCATTAATCCACTAACACTTAGTGTCGCTTCTGGAATTGGATCAGCCCCATGACCAACGTGTTCAACTCCGTGTAATCCTGGTATAGAAGTTCCCCCAGCCGTGATCCTAACCTTCTTCTCTGTTGGAACAGGAGTTACTATAATACCGGTACCAGCTTCAATATCAATAGAATCAGTTTTTGAAGTGGCTTGGATACCATTCACCACAGAATATGCATTCTGATTGATCTCTGCCCCCGCTTCACTGTGTGCGTCTGTATAGTCCTTTGCATTCTGTTCAGCTTTATTTGCCTTCTCTTGGGCCCCTGAAGGCGTCTCCCATTGTGACGGTCGCTGATTTGCTATATCTTCACTTGTATTCTTCCATGGGAATCTACTCATTTATTTCACCATCTCTCATTCACGACATACTTTTCAAAACCATTAGTAGCGGTTTGATATTCATTAAGTAGCACCTGATACATTTCTTCATATCCGCTAGCAATTTCCCTAAGTACGCCATAAACAAGCACCATATCGTAATCAGGATCGAAACCAGTTGGCAAGTTCATGTCATTCAGTGTGAGTTCAGGCAAAACAGGGACATGAAATATCTTTAACCCCATCGTGACATTCACATCTGGAGTAGGAACCAGACCTAAAGTTCCTGCCTGAAAATAGTAATAAGGTTTAATGGACGCTTGATTAAACTGTCTCAGCGTTAACCTTCTCCACTCACCGTTTTCCATTATAACTACATCAACTACATTACTTGGAGGGCAAGGGAGAGTGTACTGATCTTGCTCAGCAAAGATATCAATTCCCGTACATACTGTTTCTGCTTGTTGCTGCCCCGAACCATATAGTCTGATTAATCGATCGCGTACTTGGGTAATTTTCCGGACAATAGAAGCAGGAAAGAGGAAATTTGGGGATTTCTCCGCTATTTCCTCTACAACATCTTTCAATAACATAAGATCACTCCTATGACATAATTCCGGCTGTTTTAAGTTTAGTTATAAGAGCGTTTAAATCTGTTACAACTCCAGCAACATCAGTCGCTGTGGAGGCGGCCTGAGTTGCTGCTTTAGCTGCTGTTAACTTTGCATCTAGGGCTGTTTGTAATCCAGTTATCGCCGCTACAGCATGTACATGATTTCCAGCTGCCGCAGTTGTCGCAGTACTGCCTATAGTCGGGGCGAAAGTACTCGGTTTACCAGTTATATCAGCCCACTCAACAGAACCGCTCCCTCCACCACCAATATCAATTGGATTTCCATTAGTATCTACAAATACTGCATACACAGGCTCACGCTTTTCCGGAATTGGTTTTGCGTCTGCTGCTGCTATTGGTAGCAGATACGTCGGGCTCCTCTTTTCGCTCAATTCGTAGCTCATTCAACATCACTCCTAAATCATTTAATAGTTGATTTTGTTGGCCCAAACGGTCATATATTCCATTCAAGG
>RCUO01000527.1_pt1 | contig 18926 bp, 21 predicted proteins | sample 2166161 | NCBI WGS metagenome assembly RCUO01 (sample SAMN09932617, study PRJNA488358) | compost metagenome | feature: garden; material: soil; isolation source: compost soil in cyclohexanecarbonitrile-enriched culture | place: Germany: Experimental Botanical Garden Goettingen | collected 2016-01-27 | reverse complement strand
TGGGTCCGGTTGCGGGGGCGTGAGCGCCATGGATGGCGCGACCGAGCTTACAGGGGTGAGGGCGCTTTGCTTGCGAAGCACTGCTTCGCAAGCGCCCGAACGCACAGCCGCCAGCGGCTGGGCCGGGCCCCGGAGGGGGACTTGCAGCGTCCCCCGCAACCGGACCCACCCCGCCATCCCACGGAACGCCCGCTGTTGCCGTTGCTTTTGACGTTGACGTTGACGTTGCCGTTGCGGGTGCCGGGCGCAGCCCGGCCAAGCCCCCCCCTTCCCCATACCCCGCCGAATGGGTATACAGTCGACCCGTACCGGCATCGTGCCGGAATGAACCCTGGGAGGGGACCATGCGCAAGACCTTCAAGACCCTGCTGCTGGCGCTGCCGCTGTGCCTGGCCGCGCTCTCCGCGCAGGCCGCCGACAGTGCCGCCGGCCGCTGGAAGACCATCGACGACAAGACCGGCAAGGTGAAGTCGATCGTCGAGATCAGCCAGGCCGCCAACGGCACGCTGACCGGCCGGGTGGTCGAGATCCTGCATTCGGACAAGGGCCCGAACCCGGTCTGCGACGGTTGCGAAGGCGCCAACAAGAACAAGCCGGTGCGCGGCATGACCATCCTCTGGAACCTGGCCCAGGACAAGGGCAGCACAAGCAAGTGGTCCGGCGGCACCATCCTCGACCCGGGCAACGGCAAGACCTACAAGTCCAAGCTGGAACTCCAGTCCGGTGGCACCAAGCTGGATGTGGCCGGCTGCATCGCCTTCATCTGCCGCACGCAGACCTGGGTGCGCGAGTAAGCGCACCGGTCCTGCACGGCCCCCAGTGACCCGGCTCCGGCCGGGTCACCGCGTTGCGGGCATGCGATAATCCCCGGTTCCCCCTGGCTGCACCCCGTGACCATGACCCGTACCGCGCTCGTCACCACCGCCCTGCCCTACGCCAACGGCCCGCTGCACCTGGGCCACCTGGTCGGCTACATCCAGGCTGACATCTGGGTGCGTGCGCGTCGAATGAGCGGCGGCAAGGCCTGGTTCGTGTGCGCCGACGACACCCACGGCACGCCGATCATGCTGGCTGCGGAGAAGGCAGGGGTCACCCCGGAAGCCTTCATCGCCAACATCCAGGCCAGTCACGAACGCGATTTCGCTGCCTTTGGCGTCGCCTTCGACCATTACGACTCGACCAATTCGGCGGCCAACAAGGCGCTGACCGAGGCGTTCTACCTGAAGCTGGAAGCGGCCGGCCACATCAGCCGCCGTTCGGTGGCGCAGTTCTACGACCCGGCCAAGGGCATGTTCCTGCCCGACCGCTACGTTAAGGGCATCTGCCCCAACTGCGGCAGCGCCGACCAGTACGGCGACAACTGCGAAGTCTGCGGTGCCACCTATGCGCCGACCGACCTGAAGGAACCGCGCTCGGTGATCTCCGGGGCCACCCCGGAAATGCGCGATTCCGAGCACTTCTTCTTCGAGGTCGGCCACTTCGACGGCTTCCTGCGCGACTGGCTGGCCGGCGATGTCGCCCTGCCCGGCGTGAAGGCCAAGCTCGGTGAATGGCTCAACGCCGAAGGTGGCCTGCGTGCGTGGGACATCTCGCGCGATGCGCCGTACTTCGGTTTCGAGATCCCCGGCCAGCCGGGCAAGTACTTCTACGTCTGGCTGGACGCGCCCATCGGCTACCTGTCCAGCTTCCAGACGTTGTGCAGCAGGATCGGCGAGGATTTCGAAGCGCACCTGCGCGCCGGCACCAGCACCGAGCTGCATCATTTCCTCGGCAAGGACATCGTCAATTTCCACGGCCTGTTCTGGCCGGCGGTGCTGCACGGCACCGGCCACCGCGCGCCGACCCGCCTGCACGTCAACGGCTACCTGACCGTCGATGGCGCGAAGATGAGCAAGTCGCGCGGCACCTTCGTGATGGCGCGGACGTTCCTGGATGCCGGCCTGGAACCGGAGGCGCTGCGTTACTACTTCGCCGCCAAGTCCGGTGGCGGCGTCGACGACCTCGACCTGAACCTGGGCGACTTCATCGCCCGCGTCAACGCCGATCTGGTCGGCAAGTTCGTCAACCTCGCCAGCCGCTGCGCCGGTTTCATCAGCAAGCGCTTCGATGGCCAGCTGGCCGCGCAGCTGCCCGACGCGGCGCAGTACCAGCGCTTCGTCGATGGCCTGGCGCCGATCCGTGAGGCGTACGAGCGCAACGACCCGGCCGCAGCGATCCGCCTGACCATGACCCTGGCCGATGAAGCCAACCGCTACATCGATGACGTCAAGCCGTGGGTGATCGCCAAGCAGGAAGGCGCCGACGCGCAGCTGCAGGCGGTCTGCAGCCAGGGCCTGAACCTGTTCCGCGTGCTGGTCACCGCCTTGAAGCCGGTGCTGCCGGCCACCGCCGCGCAGGCCGAGGCCTTCCTGGCCGCGCCGGTCAACGACTGGACCGAGCTGGCGCAGCCGCTGCTGGGCCACCGCATCACCGAATACACCCCGCTGTTCACCCGTATCGACCCGAAGAAGATTGACGCCATGATCGACGCCTCCAAGGACACCCTGACCGCTGCCGCTGCTGCCCCCGCAGCGAAGGTGGGAGCCGCAAAGCCTGCCGAACCGGTTGTGGCCAAGGACGAAGCAAACAGCGCTGACGCGCCGGCCTACATCGGCATCGACGACTTCGCCAAGCTCGACCTGCGCATCGGCAAGGTGCTGGTATGCGAGTTCGTGGAAGGCTCGGACAAGCTGCTGCGTTTCGAACTGGATGCCGGCGAACTCGGCAAGCGCCAGATCTTCTCCGGCATCCGCGCCAGCTACGGCGAGCCGGAAGCGCTGGTCGGCCGCAGCGTGGTGTTCATCGCCAACCTGGCCCCGCGCAAGATGCGCTTCGGCCTGAGCGAAGGCATGATCCTGTCGGCCGGTTTCGATGGCGGCGCGCTGGCGCTGCTGGACGCCGACAGCAGCGCGCAGCCGGGCATGCCGGTGCGTTGATGCAACACGGGCGCGGCCCCGGCCGCGCCCGGTCATGAGCACCGCGAAGGGGGGTACCGTGATGGGAGATGCTGCGTTGGAACTGGCGCTGTTCGACTTCGACCACACCGTCACCACCTGCGACACCTACGGCCGCTTCCTGCGCCGGGTTGCCACCGCCGAACAACTGGCACAGGCCTGGTGGAAAGTCGGCCCATGGCTGCTGGCGTACAAGCTGAAGCTGATCTCCGCCGAGCGCATCCGCGCACGGGTGACCCGGTTGACCTTCAGCGAGCGCCATGCCGATGACATCGAGACGCTGGCGGCGGGCTTTTCCCGCGAGTTCCTGCCTGATGTCGTGCGTCCGGAAATGCTGGAGCAGATCCGCTGGCACAAAGAGCAGCAGCACACCGTGGTGGTGGTATCCGGTTCACTGGACCTGTACCTGCGGCCGTGGTGCGAACAACTGGGCCTGCAGCTGATCTGCAATCGACTGGAAAGCGAAAGCGGACGCCTGACCGGCCGCTACGCCGGTGGCGATTGTGGCCCGCGCAAGGTCGAGCACATCCGTCGCCAGTTCGATCTGTCACGCTACACACGCATCCATGCCTACGGTGACAGCGTGGAGGATCGTCCGATGCTGGCCCTGGCGCACGAGCGCTGGTACCGCGGCAAACCCCTGAAGTAACCACACGCGCAGCCTTCGCCACGCATGAGCCTGATTCCGCCCCTGACCGAACGCCTGGACCGCTTGCTGCCGCAGACCCAATGCGGGCAATGCGGCTACGACGGCTGTCGCCCGTATGCGCAGGCGATGGCCCGTGGTGAGGTGGGGGTGGATCGTTGTCCGCCGGGCGGCGATGCCGGGGCGCGGGCATTGGCGCAGGTGCTGGGTATGCCGGCGCTGCCATTCGATCGATCGCGGGGCGAGCACAAGGCGCCGCAGGTGGCATTGATCGTGGAGGCTGACTGCATCGGCTGCACGAAGTGCATACAGGCGTGCCCGGTGGATGCGATCGTCGGTGGGGCGAAGTACATGCATACGGTGATTGCGGATCTGTGCACGGGGTGCGAGTTGTGTATTCCGCCGTGTCCGGTGGATTGCATCGAGCTGGTGTTGGTGTAGGTTTTTTTGCGACGCGGCGGCGTCGCGTTGCGCTGGGAGCAACGGCAACGGCAACGGCAACGGCAAGAGCCGTCGGCTGGCTGGGTTTCATGGTCTGTGCGGGTGGGCGGGGGCAAGCGGGACACGCCGTGAACCCATCCATGGGGGCTCGATGGCGCCTTGCTCGTGTGCGCTGTCCTGCGCACACGGCAAGACCGGGGTTGGGCGTCCTGCCCAACCCGCCAGGCGGCATGCGCCTGGCCCATGGCGCCAACGGTCCCGCTTGCCCCCGCCCACCAGCCCTCGACAGATATCCGTCACGGACGGTCGAGCAACTGCGACTGCGACTGCGACTGCAACTGCAACTGCAACGTCAATTGCAGAAGCAGGAGCGTGGGTTTGGTATTTGAATGGTGTGGCCCGGCTTTTGGTGGGTGTGGACCTTGGTCCGCACTGTCTATCCGACGTCATGAACCCTCGTCGCAATCGACCGCGCCTGTGCACGCTGGCAACTATCGAATCACGATGCATGTCGCAGATTGCTCGATCATTCGCGACCCTTGCGCCACCTGCGCTTGAAGCTGTTCAACAGCATGCAAAAATGCTGAAAGCGTCTTGATGGTGCGAGCAATGCAACTCGTCTGATTGGCATTCCGCCACAGCGGGTTTACAGATGGTGAGCCACCGCAAAAGGGTGGCCGGGCTTCGAAAACCCGTTTTGTCGAACGTTGTTTACGCTTGCCAGCCGGCGTCACCTTGCGTGGCGCCGGCTGGCAATCCGTCTGCCGGCTATGGCGGGCGGGGCGTGGGGGTCTTCGGGCCAGCCGGAGCGTTCGACACCGGTTTTCGAGCCACGTCTCCGTCCGCCACCTTTGAGTGGCGGCTACCGTCTGTCCTGCACGGAGCCTTGCCATGAACGCATCGGATTTCCCCCATCTGCACGCTTGCCTCGACCCGGCTGCCGCCGGCGAGGACACGGAACCGTCGCCAGCGCTTGATCCCACCACGCTGGTTGCCACCTTGCGGCGTATCGGTACTGGCGCGGCGGCCGATGGCCAAGCGTGGCCGGAGCGGCATCAACTTCCCAGCCGGTGCATGGCGCTGGCCGATGCCGACTGCGCGCTGGCCGGGCTGCGGGTGGTGCAGGAGGTCATGCTGGCCGCTGAACGCGCCCGGCAGAACGGTGCGCCGGAGGAATACGTCGGCGACCGGGTCATGGAAGGGTTGATGCTGGCCTGCCTGGCCTTGTGTGCGCAGGCAAGCTCACGACTGCAGCCGCCGCTGTAACGGATGTTGCAGCGCCAGCCCCCCGGCAAACGGGGTCAGATCCCTTTTCCGGAGGAAAAGGGATCTGACCCCTGTCCGGTCATTACGGCACGGCCGCCGTCACGATGATCTCGACCTTCCATTCGGCATGCGCGAGCTTGGCTTCGACGGTGGCGCGGGCCGGGGTCGCGCCCTCCACCACCCACTCGTCCCACGCCTTGTTCATGCCCTCGAAGTCAGCCATGTCGGCCAGGAAGATCTCCGCACGCAGCACGTGCTGGCGGTCACTGGCCACCAGCGCCAGCAACTTGTCGATCTCGGCCAGTACCTGCCGGGTCTGCCCGGTGATGTCCTGGCTGGTGTCTTCCGGAATCTGGCCGGAAAGGTAGGCGACCTTGTTGTACACGGTCATCTCGGACATGCGCGGTCCGACGTCGTAACGCTCCATCATGGGCGTGGCTCCTGCGGGTGGTCTGAACTGCATTCTCACCCAGCCGGCGTGGGAAGTGTGTGCCCGGTGCGGCCACTGAATACCGCCAGCGGCGGCACAGCCGTACCGCTGGTCAAACCGCGCTGGCAGGCGCACGATGCGCGACGCCCTGCGTTGACACCGCCCTCGCCCTTACTGACGCACCCTTGCGCCGATGACCGCCCCTACCGATTCCGTCCCTGCCGCCGCTGCCCCGACCTGGAAGCGGGTCGTCACCATCGTCGTTCCATTGCTGATCCTGGCGCTGGCCCTGCACGGGCTGGCCGGTGAATTCGATGAGCACGGCTATCGCGCGATCCGTCAGGCCTTCCGCCAGCTCAGCGGTGCCCAGATCGCGCTCACCGTGCTGCTCGGCCTGGCCAGCTACGCGTGCCTGATCGGCTTCGATGCAATCGGCCTGCGCCGCAGCGGCATCCGCGTGCACCCGGCACGGATCGGCATCACCGCGTTCCTGGCCCACACGTTGGGCCAGACCGTGGGCTTTGCCGCACTCACCGGTGGTGCCGTGCGCCTGCGCGGCTACCGCAGTGCCGGCCTGGACCTGGCGCAGATCGGCCAGGTGGTGCTGATGAGCACGCTGGGCTTCATCTTCGGCGCATGGCTGCTGATCGGTGTGGCGCTGTGCATGGAGCCGGCCGCGGCCGCGCTTGCGCTGCCGCTGGATCCCGCAGCGGTGCGCGTGGTCGGCATCATCGCGCTGATCGCTTTTGCCGCCACCGTCATCCTGGTCGGCCGCGACGGCCGCCAGTTCCGCATCTTCGGCCATGGCCTGTGGCTGCCCGACCGACGCACCATGCTGGGTGTCACCGTGCTCAGCGTGGTCGAGCTGGTGCTGGCCAGTGCGGCGTTCTACGTGCTGCTGCCGGATTCCACGCCGACCGGCCTGCCGGGTTTCGTCGGCCTGTACCTGGTGGCCGTGCTGGCCGGCCTGATCTCCACCGTGCCGGCCGGCCTGGGCGTGTTCGAGTGGAGCCTGCTGAAGCTGCTGCCGCAGGTGGCGCCTGCGGCGGTGCTGGCAGCGGCATTGATCTACCGCGTCAGTTACTACGTGCTGCCGCTGCTGCTGGCAACCGTGCTGGCACTGGCACCCGCGCTGCGGCAACCGCTGCAGGCCAGCGCAGGCGCAACCCGCGCCGGCTGGTACGCGCTGCGCCCGTGGTTGCCGCAGATCATCGCGCTGGCCGCCTTCAGTGTCGGCGCCGCGCTGGTCATCGACGGCACCCTGCCCACGCCACGGCGACACCTCATCAATGCCTCACTGCCGATCCTGGAAACCTCGCACCTGATCGGCAGCCTGGGCGGCGTCGCCCTGCTGTTGATCGGCCAGGGCTTGGCCCGCCGCAGCCACGCGGCCTGGATGCTGGCGATGGCGATCTGCGTGATCGCGCCGCTGCCGATCTGGCTGCGCGGTGGCCAACCGCTGATCGCCTTGTCGGCGTTGCTGGTGGCGATGGCGCTGTGGGCGGCGCGGCGCGAGTTCTATCGCCAGGGCGCGCTGCTGGACGAAGCCTGGTCGTGGCCATGGCTGCGCAACCTCGGCCTGGTGCTGGTGGCGGTGACCTGGCTGCTGTTCTTCACTTACAGCCATGTCGAATACCAGAACGAGCTGTGGTGGCAGTTCGCGGTGTCCGGCAATGCACCGCGCGCGCTGCGTGCGCTGCTGCTGGTGGCGATGGCACTGGTGATGTTCGGGCTGGCGCGGTTGCTGCACAGCACGCGCAGCCCGCTGCCGCCTGCCGACGACGCAACCCTGCAGGCGCTGGCACCGGTGCTGGCAGGTGCTACCGATACCCAGGCCTGCCTGGTGCTGACCGCCGACAAGGCGGTGCTGCGCGATGCGGAACACAAGGGCTTTGTGATGATGCAGCGCTACGGCGGCTCGCTGATCGCGATGGGTGACCCGGTCGGGCCACCCGAGGTGGCGCGTGCATTGATCTGGCGCTTCCGCGAGGAAGCCGACCGGCTCGGCCTGCGCCCGGTGTTCTACCAGGTGGGTGAAGCGTATTGGCAGACCTATCTCGATCTCGGGCTGGGTCTGGTCAAGCTGGGTGAAGAGGCCATGGTGCCGCTGCACGACTTCGGTCTGGAAGGCCGCGAGCGTGCCGACCTGCGGCAAGCCTGGAACCGCGGCAAGCGCGGTGGACTGTCCTTCCGCGTTGCACCAGCGGAAGAGATCCCGGCCCTGCTGCCACGCCTGCATGCCATTTCCAACGCGTGGCTGGACGACAAGTCCGGCGACGAGAAGGGCTTCTCGCTGGGCAGCTACGACCCGGATTATCTGGTGCGTTTCCCGATCGCTCTGGTCGAAGCCGAGGGCCGGATCGTGGCCTTTGCCAACCTGTGGCAGGCACCGGCCGGCGCCGAACTGTCAGTGGATCTGATGCGCCACGTCAGCGACGCACCGAAGGGCACGATGGATTTCCTGTTCATCGAGCTGTTCCTGTGGGGCCGCGCGCAGGGATATGCGCGGTTCTCGCTGGGCATGGCACCGCTGTCCGGCCTGGCCCAGCACCGCCTGGCCGGTCGCTGGAATCGCTTGGCTGGCCTGCTCGCACGACATGGCGAGCGCTTCTATGGCTTCAGCGGCCTGCGCAGGTTCAAGTCGAAGTTCGATCCGCAGTGGCGGCCGCGCTACCTCGCCGCGCCCGGCGGCATGCACCTGCCGGCCGCGCTGCTGGATGCCACGCGCCTGATCTCGCTGGACCCGCGGCGGAATTGAGGTCACGATCCGCCGGGCATGGCCCGGCGCTACCTGCCGCCCGGCAGGTGTCGACCTTGGTCGACACGCTCCCTTCCGTGATGGTCCAAGCCGAAGCGCCGACCAAGGTCGGCGTCTACCAGCGGCTTACGCGCCGCCCTTGAGGATCACCTCGGCCAAGCGATCGTAGTCACCGCCGAAGTGATGGTCGCCCGGCAGCTTGACCTTGTGCACGCCGTCGTTGCCCGGCAGATCGGGGCATAGCGCGTCCTCGTCCTTGTCGCCGTACACGCACAGGGTCTTGTCCGCCGGCAGCTTGGCCACTTCCGGCGCGATCGGCAGGCCGCCACCGCCACCGCCCAGCCAGTTGCTGACATGGAATTCGAAGTCGGCGTTCTTGCCCACCGACAGCAGCACGATGCGCTCGAGACCGGCGCGGGTGCCCGCATCCAGCTGGTTGATGGTGGCCGGCAGCACATCCGCGCCCTGCGAGAAACCGATCAACATCACCTTGTCGCGCTGCCATTGCTGGCGGTAGTGGCCGATGATCTTCTGCAGATCAACGGCAAATCCCTGCGGCGTGCGTTCGCTCCAGAAGTAACGCAGCGAATCGAGGCCTACCACCGCCACGCCATGTTCGGCCAAGGCACCAGCTACATCCTTGTCCAGGCCGGCCCAGCCGCCATCGCCGGAAACGAACACCGCCAGTGTGTCACCGCTGCCCTGCGCCGGTACCTCCACTACCGGCAGGCCCTTCAGGGCATCCGGCGGCGGTGCCAGCGCGACCCCGGCCTGCGCGCCGATCACCCGGGCGGCTGCCACCAGCCCCGGTGTCGCATCGCCGGCAACGGTGCGCTTGAATTCGCGGGCCATCGCAACCTGCTGCACAAACGGGCCTGCACTATTGGTTGAACACCCCGGCGCACCGGCCGCGTTCAACCACGGGAAATTCAGTTCACTGGGCTGCAGGCGGTCGTGCTTCACGCCATCGCCGCAGACCATGCGCTCGTGCGTGTGGGCCGGGCAGAAGCCCGAGGTCAACAGGCCGGCAAAGACCTGGGTGTCGGCCTGCGCTGCCAGCGCATAGGCCAGCTCGGCGCCTTCGCCGCTGCCGCCGACCAACGGCAGGTGATAGCCCGGCAGATGCAGGAACGCCTGCACCCAACGCGAGAAATTCTCGACATCGCCCGCCCCGAACGCGCAGCTGCTGTTGCCTTCGCGCTTTAGCACGCCGCGCAGGTGGGCCACATCCACCGATGCCACCAGCGCACCATCGGCACGCAGCGCTTCGATCGGCGTGCGGCCGGCATCGGTGCCGTCATGGAACCAGATCACCACCCGTTGTGGTGGCCCGGCCGGTACATGCACGGGCACCTGATCGAAGCGTCCGTGGCTGACCTGCTGCACAGCAGCCATCGCTGGCAACGCCGCCAACGCCAACACCAGCCCCATCGCCCTGCCCAGCCCTGCACGCATCGTTTCGCATCCCGTTGGAATGCGCACACGATACGCCGCCGCTGCGTGCACGGCACGTACCGGTACAGGCGTCCCGCAACACAGCAGCGGGTCGATTCAGCGGGTGCCGGCGGCACGCCCGCGGCGATACAGCGCCAGCGCCAGCCAGATCAACCAGCCGACGATCACCGCGATCACCAGTTTCTGCCCCAGCCCGCGCGGTGGGCCACCGCGCCAGAGCACATGCATCCACAACAGCACGAAGGCCAGCCATGCCCAGCCCCACAGCAGCGCCGCGCTGCCTCGCCAGCCCGGTTCGCGGCGCAGGTACCAGGCCTGCAGCAGCATGCCCACGCTGGCGCACAGGAAGGCGGTATTGGCGGCCAGCCCGTGGATCAGTGGCGCCAGCAACGGCGTTGCCGCAGGCAGCCAGCTGTCACCGATGGCAACGGTGGCCAGGCCGCCGGCAGCCACGCAGAACAGCAGCGGTGCCGCTGCGCTGCGCCGCGGCCCCACGCTGTGCCGATACAACGCGATGCCGAGCACGGCGATGGCCAGTGCCAGCAGGCAGTAGGCGCTGCGTAGCGCCAGGCCCCACGGCCCATGCAGGTACAGGCTCAGGGTAGCCTTCACCCAATCCAGATCCGCGCGCGCGAACTGCGTCCACAACGCGGTTGCCACGAACAACAGCAGTGCCACCAGCGCCAGCATCGCGGCTGGACGGGCACGACTCATGGGTCGGCGTCCGGATGCCGCGCCTTCCAGTCAGCCAGCGCCTTGCGGTAACGCTGCAGCTCCTCGCTGTACAGGTCGAGCACGCACAGCGGGCAGCCACTGCCGCAGCATTCGTTGGGGCCGGGTTCTTCCGGCGGCAGCGGACGGGGATCGGCAGGAGTATCGGAGACGGTCACGGCTGGAAACAACACCACGCGGTTGCAGGTGGATAGTGTAGCGGTGCGCTCAGGCGCCCAGTTGGCGGCGCAGGTTGGCCCGCGCGGCGGCATCAAGTCGCTGGTCGAAAAAGTCGCTGAGGAAGATCCGCGGCGCGCGCAGCAGCCCCTGCAGGAAGCGGCGGCGTCCGGCGCGATACAGGAAGCCCGGCACCACGCCCTTGTACTCTTCGGCCACGCCACGGTCGTAGGCGGAGAACACCGCTTCCGGCGCCGCCAGGATCGCCATGTCGCAATCCAGGAACAACGCGGCTTCGGCATCGACATCGGCCGGGCCCAGCTCGCCATGGCGGGCGGTAAGCAGGATCAACTGCTCGACCCGGCCAGCATCGACCAATGCTAGTTCCGGCGCGGCCGCAATCGCCTGCAGGGCCAGCGCGGCCGACTTTGCCTCGTTGTCCTTGCGCCCGGCCTGGTAGATCGCATCGTGATACAGCGCCGCCAGATAGACCTCGGCCGGCTGCTGCCAGCCCGGACCCTGGGCCACCTCCTGGCAATGCTGCAGCACCGCGCGTACGTGGCCGAAGTGGTGGTAGGCGCGCGGCGGCGTCGCATAGGCATCCTGCAGTGCCTGCCAGTGCGCGGGAGCGAGAGTCAGCGGGGCGAAGTCCATGCGTGGATGATCCCGCCGTTGGCAACGCCGGGCAAGCTGGCTGTTTTTTCACCAGCAGTTCACGCACCGCGCCAGGCAAGGCCCGGCAGCAGTTGTCCACAGGTTTGTCGCGCGCTGGTCCACACCGGCTGTGGATGATCGACGCGCTGATCGCCAGTGGATGCGGACCGCCACATGCAGGTCTACACTGGCCGCAGGCGGGAGCGCCCGCCGCTGCCGGAAACCGTCATGCGCCGTTTTGCCGCTCGATGCTTCCTCCTGTCACTGGCTGTGCTCGGCGCGCCAGCCCTGTCCGCGCAGGATGCTGCGGCTCCTGCGCCCGCCATCCCGACCATCTCCACCGTAAAGGTCACCGCCGCCAGCGTGCCGACGCCCGAACAGGTGTTCGCGATCCCGCCGGCGATGCGCGAGATGCTGCAGAAGCAGGTGATCAACCGCAGCTACTCGCGTGACCAGCGCCTGCAGGCGCTGGTGGAAATGATCTTCAGCCAGCACGGTCTGGACCTGCAGTACGACGCCGATGCGACCTACACCGTCAGCGAGATCTGGCAGCACCAGCGCGCCAACTGCCTCGCCTTCACCCTGCTGTTCGTCACGCTCGCCCGTGAGGCCGGCATCCAGGCGCGGGTGCAGGAAGTCGGCCAGGTGGTGTCGTGGTACCAGGACCAGGACCAGGGCGTGGTCTACAACGTCGGGCACGTCAACGCCGGCGTGGATGTCGGCGGCCGCTACGGCACCGTCGATCTGGACCGCAACGTGCTGTACGACCGCCATGGGCCGCAGCCCATCGGCCGTGAGCGGGCATTGGCGCACTACTACAACAACCGCGGCGCGGAACATCTGGCCGATGGCGACCTGAGCGGCGCGCGTGCCTTCTTCGATGCCGCGCTGGCGCAGGACCCCACATTCGCCGCGACGTGGAACAACATCGGCGTGCTCGACAACCGCCTGGGCGACGACCAGGGGGCCCGCACCGCGCTGGACACTGCCTTGCGCCTGGACGGACGCCAGAGCGCAGCACTGAACAACGCCAGTGCGCTCTATCGCAAGCTCGGCATGACCGCGCAGGCGCAGTCGATGCAGAAGAAACTGCAGTCGGTGCAGCGCGAGGATCCGTTCGCGCAGTACATGCAGGGCGCCCAGGCCGAACGTGCTGGCGACCTGGACAAGGCGATCACGTACTACCGGCGGGCGGTGCGCCTGTACGACACCGCGCACCAGTTCCACTTCGGCCTGGCGCGGGTGTATTTCCTGACCGGCCGGCTGCAGCGTGCAGACCGCGAACTGCTGCGGGCGCAGGAACTGGGCGGTTCAACGCAGCAGGCCCGCTACCAGGCCAAGCTGGACAGCCTGGCCCGCTGGCGGGCGCAGCAGGCCAAGCGCTGAGGCGCGATCAGGCCTTCTTGAGGAAGCAGGTCTTCAGCACCAGCCCCTTGATCTTGTCCGAGTTGCCTTCGATGTGTTCGGCATCGTCTTCAACCAGGCGGATGTTGCGGATCACGGTGCCCTGCTTGAGCGGGATCGAAGAACCCTTGACCTTCAGGTCCTTGATCACGGTGACGGTGTCGCCGGTCTGCAGGGTATTGCCGTTGCTGTCACGCACGACCAGGGTCGAGCCAGCACCTTCTTCGGCCGTCCACTCGAAGCCGCAGTCGGCGCAGATCCACAGCGCGCCATCGGCATAGGTGTTTTCCAGGGTGCACTGCGGGCAGGCGGGAACAGAAGACATCGCAAGTACCTCAAAATGAATCAACAGCCGCCATTGTAACCGCCCGGCCTTTTCGTTCATTTTCCGGCGGCGGCCCGGGTGGGGGGCTCACCCGCCCCGCACAAGGGAGGCACCGGAACTTGCAGCGCGCGGCAAACTCCAGCAGAGTGCGCGGCCCCTGATCGTCCCCGGACCTCTCCCCATGCGCCTCGGCATCGACTTCGGTACCAGCAACTCCGCCGCCGCCATCGTGCGTGATGGGAAGCTGCTGCCGATCCGCTTCGGCGAGGCCGAACAGTTCCGTACCAGCGTGTACTTCCCCGGCGTGGTACCCGACCCGGACGATTTCCAGCTCGACGCCGGGCAGGAACACGAACTGCAGCAGCTGATCGACAGCGCCGCCCGTGCCGCCCGCGCCGCCGGCCAGGAACGCACGCCACAGGCCCTGCGCCGCGAGGCCTTGCGCGCCCTGCGCCGGGAGTGGATGGAGGCGCGCGCTGGAAAGGAACGCAGTGCCAGCGACCTGCTGCAGAACGCGGTCTATGGCGACGACGCGCTGGAAGCGTATTTCGAAGAGCACGAAGGCAACCTCGTGCAGAGCCCGAAGTCCATGCTCGGCTACAACCTGCACCCGCGCGCGCGGCAGACCATCACCGGCATTGCCGCGCACATCCTCGAACACATCCGCTTGACCGCCAGCGCCCAGCTCGGCCAGCCGCTGCGCAGCGCCCTGCTCGGCCGTCCGGTGCAGTTCCGCAGCTCGATCGGCGAGGCCGGCAACGACCAGGCCCTGGACATCCTGCGCGAAGCGGCCAGCCAGGCCGGCTTCGACCAGATCGACTTCCTTGAGGAACCCGCTGCCGCAGCCATGCATTACCACGCTGAAAGCAGCGATCGGCACCAGGCGGTGATCGTCGATATCGGCGGCGGCACCACCGATATCGCGCACGCCGAAGTGGGCGGCAGCGAAGCGCCACGGATCCATCGCGCCTGGGGTATCGCCCGTGGCGGTACCGATATCGACCTGGCCCTGAGCCTGTCTGGTTACATGCCGCTGTTCGGCCGTGGCATCACCCGCGTGCCCACCCACCACTACGTGGAAGCGGCCACCGTGCAGGACATGACCCGCCAGCGCGAGTTCCGCCAGCACAGCTACGACAACGTCGATGCTCCGTGGGGCGCGCGCCTGCAGGCACTGCAGGACACCGGCAACACCGCCCGCCTGTACCGCGATGTCGAGCGCGCCAAGATCGCCCTCAGCGGCACCAGCGAACACCGCAGCACGCTGGACTACATCGCGCGCGACCTGCACGTGGACAACAGCGCCGAAGGTCTGGCCGCCGCCGCCCACAGCTACCTGACCCAGATCCGCGAACTGCTTGCGCAGGTCCGCAATGACATCGGCGGCGATCCGGACGCGGTGTTCCTGACCGGCGGCATGTCCCGCGCCGGCTACCTGCGGCAGGCCGCTGCCGAGGCGTTCCCGGGCGCCCGGATGGTCCACGGCGAGCCCTCGCTGGGGGTCGTGCAGGGCCTTGCGCTGGCGGCAGCCAGCCGGGATTAACAAAACGTTACGCGGTCTGCGCTACCCTTGGCCGGCTAGAAAACCGCTGCACCTTCCGCCGGCCTCGCCGGTGTGTGTACCCATGGTGCAGCCTGCCCCGCGCAGCGGGTCTGGCGACCATGCCCTCTGGCTCGATCATGGTCCGCGTACTACCCGAGCCGCCATCGAGACCCGCTTTGGGCACCCGCCAGGCCCCTGTGGCCGTACAACCTGACGCTGAACCAGCACCCATCGACTGCCGCCGTTGTGACGCGGTCTGTTGCCGGTTGCCGGTCCTGCTGCAGCCCGGCGACCACGTGCCCGGCCAGTTCCTGTCGCGCGACGCCCACGGCCGTGCCGTGATGGCGCGCAACGAGGAAGGCTGGTGCGCGGCGATCGATCCGTATCACCTGCGCTGCACGATCTATTCGCAGCGCCCGGCGATCTGCCGCCAGTTCTCGATGGGCGGCGACGACTGCCGCCGCGAGCGGCAGGACTACCTGCGCCAGGCTGAACCCTGCGCGCTTTCCTCCCCTTCCACCTGACAGGAGCAACCATGCCCCGCAAGGCAAAGACCCCCGCGAAGGCCAGCAACAGCATCCGCAGCGAACGCAAGGGCGCATCCGCCAGCACCGTGGTCAACAGCGACTCGATCGCCTCCGACCTGGCCGCGTTCCGCAAGAGCGGTGGCAAGATTGAAGTTCTCGGTACCACCTGGGCGCTGAAGAAAGCCAGCTGACCCTCCCCCGACCGCGGCGGCGCTGCCGCCGCGGCCTGCCGGACCGCGCTCAGCGGTCCAGGCGTACCTGCACGCTGCCCGAGTGCGACTGCACGCGGATATCGCCGTCGCCGCTGCCCAGGCGGGCATCCAGGCTGCTGCCCGGCCCATAGCGCGGCCGCTCGACCTTGCCGGCGTCACTGTTGATCGACCCGCTGAAGCTGTTCACCGACAGCTGTGCCGACACCGTGCGCGGCAGGCGCAGGCTGACCGATGCACTGACCGACTCCACGTTGATGCGTCCGCCCGGTGCCAGGGCCGTCGCCGACAGGTCGATGCTGCCCGACACGGTTTCCACCGCAAGCCGCTGCACGCGACCGGCGTCGACCTCGACCCGGCCGGACACCGTCTGCGCACCGATATCGCCCGACACGCCGCCGCCGGCTTCGATGCGCCCACTGACCGTGTTCACGTCCAGCTTCGGCGTCTGCAGTCGCGCACTGACACTGCCACTGACCGTGTTGAGCTTGCTGTCGCCACTACGACCGGACGCGCTCAGGCTGCCGCTGACCGTATCGGCCTGCAGGCGGCGCACGTCAATGCCACTGATGTCCTGGCTGGCACTGACCGTGCTCAGCAGCAGTTCCACCGAGCGCGGCACGTTCAATACCAGCGTGGCACCGCCGTTGTTGCTGCGGCGGGGATACTCGATCTCCCAGCGCACGCGGTTGGCACTCTTTTCCTGGCGCAGCTGCAGGCCATCGCTGAGCGTGCCGGTAAGCTGCACGTCGTTGCGGTCCCAGCCACGCACGCTCACCTTGCCGGCCACATTGCTCAATTCGATACGACCGCCCGCAGCCAGCGTGTGGCGTTCGTCGATGCGGGTGTCGGCCAGTGCCATGGCCGGCACCAGCAGCAGCGCGACACAGCAGGACATCAGGGTTCGGGTCATCGGGGGTCTCCTCAGGTCGTCAAGCCGGATTCGGCGGCATAGGCCGCCTGCCGGGTCAGTTCCAGCCGCAGCGCGTAAGTGCGCTTGAGCTGTCCAAGCAGGTGCGGCGCACGCGGGTCCTGCGCCATCGCGGCGCGGATCTGTTCCGCGCTGCGATCCAGTTCATGCAGCGCGGGCTGCCACTCCGGCGCAGTGCCATCAGGCAGCGATGCCACTGCCTGCCGGTACTGTTCGGTCATCGCATCAGCCTGCAGCTGCAGGCCACTGGGTGCAGGCAGTGCCTCGGGTGCATGCCGCCACGGTGCCACCGCGTAGAGCGCGAGGCTGGCCGCCAACGCCGCGCCAACCGGCAACCACCAGCGTCGACGGCTGCGCAGTGGCAAGGCCACCACGTTGTCCTTCGGCACCTGTGCGGCAACCGGTTCGCGGGGTGGCAACCGCGCCGACAGGCGTTCCCAGCCATCGGTGGGTACGCTGCGTTCGCTCGGCAGCGCGCGCAGCCGGGCCAGCAGGTCGTGGTCGGAATCGTGGTCGTGTGTACTCATGTCATGTCTCCCAGGCGCGCGCGCAGCAGGCCACGCGCGCGATGCAGCTGTGCTTTGGAACTACCGACCGCCATCTGCAGCTGGCCGGCGATTTCATGGTGTTTCCAGCCTTCGATATCGTGCAGCACCAGCACCGCACGTGCGCGCGGCGGCAGGGTCGCCAACGCGCGTTCGAGATCGCGTTCGGTGCCGGCGCAACCGTCATGCACCGCCATCTCCGGTATGCCACCGTCCACGTCGTCCAGGCTGTCGTGGTCATGCCCGGCGGCACGGCCGCGCAGTTCCATCAACGCGGCGTTGACCCCCAACCGATGCAGCCAGGTGGACAGGCTGCTTTCGAAACGGAAGCCCGGCAGTGCCTTCCATGCCTGCAGGAACGCCTCCTGCAGTGCATCTTCGGCGCGTGCCTGCTGGCCACCGCACAGCCGCCACAAGGTGGCGAACACCCGCGGAGAGTGGCGCCGATACAGCAGTTCGTAAGCAGCGGTATCGCCGGCCGCCGCCGCACGCACCAAGGCGGTTTCGTCGACGGCGTCGGTGGCGGCAGGCGGCGCGGGCATGGTGGTGTCGAGCATATCCGTTGGATGCAGCCTGCCGGAAAAAGGTTTAGATCTTCCGGCGCGTTTTCGGGATGCAACCTTTTCGCGGCTGGCTGCATCCATCACAGGTCCCCCGCAGGCCTGCCCGGCCAGGAGCCTCCCATGTCCAGTCCTTCCTGCGCCGCCCTGCTGGCGATCGTGGCCTGCATGCTGCTGCAGGCGTTCGGCCTATCCCTGCACTGGCGTGCCGAGAGCGGTCACGCCTGCCTGCAGCAGCACAAACAGGACCTCGTCTGCCTTGCCTGGACACAGGCGGTCGAAACGTCGACACGCGCCGGGTAACATCAAGCCCCGTTTCCGTCACACGTTGTCTCCCCATGATGTTGTCGCTGAAGGACCACCTGCCCGCCTGGACCCACCCCTGGCTGCATGACATCGGGATCGCCCTGCAGATCCTGATCACCCTGCTGGCCGCCTGGCTGCTGCGGGTCCTGGCCCGGCGCCTGATCCGCCGCTTCGCCGACCACTACACGCTGCCACCGGAAATGGTGATGGGTGCGCGCCGGATCACCAGTTTCGTGGTCTATTTCAGCGCGGTGCTGTACATCCTCAGCCTGCTCGGCGCATCCCCCTCGGTGTTGTGGACGGCCTTCACCGGTTTCGCTGCGGTGGGCGCGGTGGCGTTCTTCGCGGCCTGGAGCGTGCTGTCCAACATCTTCTGTACGCTGCTGATCTTCACCACGCGGCCGTTCCGCCTGCATGACTACATCGAAGTGCTGGAAAACGGCGAAAAGCCCGGACTGAAGGGCCGGGTGATCGACGTCAACCTGATCTACACCACGCTGCAGGAAACCGGCGACGGCCACGAGGGCACGGTGCTGCAGCTGCCGAATAACCTGTTCTTCCAGCGCACGGTGCGGCGCTGGCGCGACCCGACACAGGCGCCCGGCGGCATCCAGGGCGACGGCTGAGGTTGGGTTGGTCGGCAGGGCTGCGCCCTGCACCTGCAGATGCTTCAAACCAAGGCAAAGGCAACAGCAAAAGCTGGGTTCCTGTGGGATGGCGGGATGGGTCCGGTTGCGGGGGACGCCGTAAACCCATCCCTGGGGGCTTGGCCGCGGCATCCATGCCGCGGACACCCCCGCAACCGGACCCACCCCGCCTTCGACAGATTTCCGCGATCTGTCGGAACGGCATGGCCTGCCCTTGGTGGGTGTCGACCTTGGTCGACACGTAGATCCACGCCATGCGTGGATGAATTTCAATCGAAATTGAATATTTCGACAGTTGATCGAAGAGCATCCACGCATGGCGTGGATCTACTGGCCACCGGCCAACTGTCAGAGGTGGGGCGGTGTCGGATTGCGGGGTGTCAGCCGCATGGATGCGG
>RCUO01000526.1_pt1 | contig 19054 bp, 18 predicted proteins | sample 2166161 | NCBI WGS metagenome assembly RCUO01 (sample SAMN09932617, study PRJNA488358) | compost metagenome | feature: garden; material: soil; isolation source: compost soil in cyclohexanecarbonitrile-enriched culture | place: Germany: Experimental Botanical Garden Goettingen | collected 2016-01-27 | reverse complement strand
GACTAACGTGCGTTCCGCTACAAAGGATGAAACGGTAAAAATGAAAACTCCACGTATGTTCTCGCTGGAAGGTGCACTTGAGTACCTGAACGATGATGAATATTGTGAAATCACTCCTAAATCTGTTCGCCTTCGTAAAAAGATCCTGAACAAGGGTGAGCGCGAGCGTGTAGAAAAACAGCGTAAGCAGGCTCAAGCAAGCCAGGCTTAAGCTGACCATTCATGCCGCCGGATGATTAATCCGGCGGCTTTGTTATGTCCTTTGGCAATTGCTCAAATTTTAGGATTAATATGGGCAGGGATGATATAATGTAAGCGATCTTTAGATCCGAAGAGGAGTGACAGGCTATGCAGAGCTGGTTCGCTGATCATCCGATAGTCGCTTATATCGTCATTTTTGTTTTGCTGACTTATGTGTATAACCGTGTCTTCCGTGTTAATCAGAAGCTCCCGGTCGGCAAGGAAATCGTGCTCTATCTGATGATGGCCCTCGGCTCCGGCATGCTGCTGATCTTTCAGCACGACAAGCTGCCGATTATTCAGTGCCTGCTGGTCGCAGTGGGGCTTATGCTGCTGGTACGGGTCCGCTATCTGGTGGAAGCCCGGCAGAAACGGAAGAAGGCTGCAGCAGGTGACAAACTCCGGTAACCGCAACTTTTGCATCCGTATCTCGTCTATTTAGTAGCTTGAACCAAAATCCATGTGAACTGAAAAGGACTTTACTCCATTATGAATAACAGCAAGGGAAGCCTGCCTCCAAGATCAAACGGACCACAGGGGAACAGAGGACAACAGAACCGGACTGCCCCGCAAACCAAAACAAATAAGAAAAAAACTAAAAAACGCGGCTTTTTTGCAAGACTAACCAGAATGCTTCTGATGCTGCTGCTGGTTGCAGTCCTTGGCGGACTCGGGTACGCCGGATATCTGTACTATAAGTTTGAGAAGGGCGGCTTTGGGACGGACCAGGCTGTTGACAGCGGACAGCTTGCCTCCGCAAAGCCGCTGACCATGCTGCTGCTTGGCACTGACAACCGTCCGCAGCATCCCTCCAATCTGACGGATGTGATTATGGTGGTCGCACTTAATCCGAAGACAGAGTCAGCAACCGTTGTTTCACTGCCCCGGGATACCTATGTGGAGCTTAGCGGCTATAAGAAGAATAAAATCAATGCGTATTACGCCCGGTTTAAGGGTAAAGAGGATAGCTCAGGTATCTCTGCCAAGGATGAGATGAAGACGATGATGGGCAAATATCTGGATATTGATATCGACTATGTCACGGTGCTTGATTTTCAGGGCTTCCGCGATATTGTTGATGAGCTTGGCGGGGTAGATGTGAACATCAGTGCGGATATGTGTTATACCGACAGTGTAGACGGCACGGATATCAATCTTACAAAAGGTCCGGCTCAGCTGAACGGCGATGACGCGCTCGATTATGTACGCTACCGCAAATCCAACTGCAGCCCTAAGACGGCGGCTTCAGATGACTTTGACCGTAACAAGCGCCAGAATGAGGTGCTGAACGGTCTGGTCGGACAGATGCAGTCGCTGGGCGGTGTGCTCAAAATCGGCAATGTAATGGATGCCGTCGGCAGCAATCTGACAACCGATATTGAGAATGAGCAGATCAAGAGCATGATTGCTACTTACTGGAAGATTTCCAAAGAGAATATTGCTTTCGTGCCGGTGACAGGAACCTGGCGCAGCCCGTATGTATATATTAACGATACAGAGCTGGAGAATGCGAAGAAAAGCCTGCAGAGTACGCTGGCGGGAGTTGCAGATCCATCCGGGACACCCTGAGCACGGTATGGTAACATCTCGAAATTGAATGCAAGTTTGCGCGTGTGCTATAATATAATAAATTGAATGCACATTTGCCGCATAGGGGGCCTGTACTTATGTCCGAAGCCGTTGCTCAGCTCAATGAAACCCTGCTATCCATGCTGCAATCGGAAACATTTGTTCTTCTTAACACAGTAGATGCGGAATCCGGAGGGCCTACGTCTACGGCCATATCCTGGATTTATGCCGTGAGCCCTTCTGTCGTGCGCCTGGCGGTCGATCACCGCTCTAGACTGGTAAATAACATGAAGGTCAATCCGCTTGTGACAATCACAGTATTTGGCGAGGGTACCGTTCATGCGATTAACGGGCGTGCTGCTGTGAGACAGGATCCGCTGCAGGATGTGCCTTTTAAGATGTGCTGCTTTGACATTGAAATTGAAGCGGTCCGTAATGCGCTGTTCTACGGCGCAATGCTTGAGTCCGCCCCGAGATATGCAAAGGTATACGACGCGCGTGCGGCTGAGAAGCTGGACGGACAAGTGTTTGCCGCCATGCAAAAAGCCCAGTGATAACCTCACTAGGCTTTTTTTGTCCACTCTTTATACCAATATAAGGGAGTGATTCAGCGGCGAAGCTTCTACTGATTGTTGTTCTGGGGTTTAGTATCCTCGGGAAGCTGCGGGATAATCCGGCCGATGATGTCCGCCATTTCTGAAGCGAAGCCGGAAATAGGGTTGCCCTGCGAGATATGCCGGCTCATATCCTTCAGCCGGCCCGACAGATCCATATCGGCTGTGACCAGTGCCTTGACGCCGCGGGGGTCCTTGCGGATTGCCTCGGCTACTGAATATTTAATGCTTCCTACCCGGGAGCGCGTAAGTGCCCCGTCAACATCAATGCCGACTACGGCAAGTTTGTTCATTACGACACAGTGGGCTCCGTTTACACCTGGAACTCTTTTGGCCAGCTGCTCGAAGTGATCCTTCAGTGCAACATCACCGCTGTCCTGTACGTCAGAAGGTTGTCCGCTGTTATTGAGGCTTGCGCCGTTGTCATTTGACAGCTTCTGCACCTCATGCTTCCCCTGGCTGCTTAACGCTTCAGGCGATTGTTTACTCTGAGGAGAGGGTGATGACTCTTTATTAGCGATACCGCAGCTTGTCAGCAGCAGCAGTACCAGCAACAGACACATTGATTTTCTCATATGTGAATACTCCTTTCAGTCCAAAATCAGTACTTTACCTTATGTTGCCCTTACTGAAAAGAGTTATGTATGATCAATCAAACCAGGCGCTGTGGAGGGGATATCATGAAAAAGATATTTGTACTGGACACTAACGTGCTCTTGCACGACCCCAATTCGATTTTTGCGTTTAAGGAGAATGAAGTAGTCATTCCGGCTGTAGTTCTGGAAGAAATCGACTCCAAGAAGCGCAACGCCGATGAAATCGGCCGCAACGCCCGCACCGTGTCACGCTTGTTAGACGGACTCCGTGAGCTGGGTCACTTACACAGTGGTGTAGTGCTTGAGCATGGAGGCACGCTGAAGGTGGAACTGAACCACCGCAGCTTCGTAAAGGTACAGGAGATGTTCGGGGAAGTCTCGAATGATAACCGGATATTGGCTGTGGCGCTTAATTATCTCCTGGAGGAGAATGAAAAAGCTGAACCACGTCCTGTGGTACTCGTCAGTAAAGATGTACTCGTCCGCATAAAAGCGGATGTGCTTGGAATAACGCCGGAGGACTATCTGTCCGACCGCACGGGTGATCTGAATGAGCTCTATTCCGGCTATCAGTCCCTGCTGGTTCATCCTTCACTGATTGATGAATATTACAGCAACCGCTCCTTGTCCGTGAAGCAGCTGAACTTATCGTTTAAGCTGTATCCGCATGAATTTGTTATTCTGAAGGATGAGATCGGCAGCGGCAAGTCAGCTTTACTAAAAGTAAACGGAGATGCTTCAAGGCTTGAGCCGCTATATCTCGGCAACGACGCAGTGTGGGGCATCAGCGCCCGTAACGCCCAGCAGCGGATGGCGCTTGAACTGCTCTTGAATGAGGACATCCCGCTCGTTACTATTACCGGCAAGGCGGGTACAGGCAAGACGCTGCTGGCCCTGGCGGCCGGACTGTTTAAGGTAGAAGATGAGCACCGCTACAAAAAGCTGCTGATCGCCCGTCCCGTAGTTCCGATGGGGAAGGATATCGGTTATCTGCCCGGTGAGAAGGATGAGAAGCTCCGGCCATGGATGCAGCCGATTTATGATAACCTTGAATTCCTGTTCGATACCAAAAAAGCCGGGGATATAGATAAAATCCTGATGGGCCTGGGCAGTATCCAGGTCGAGGCGCTCACCTATATCCGCGGACGTTCCATCCCGTCGCAGTTCATCATTATCGATGAGGCGCAGAATCTCTCCCGCCATGAGGTGAAGACCATCGTCTCCCGTGCCGGTGAAGGCAGTAAAGTTATCCTGATGGGCGACCCTGAGCAGATTGACCATCCGTATCTGGATGCGGCCAGCAACGGCCTCAGCTATATCGTTGAAAAGTTCAAGCAGGAGGGCATCAGCGGCCATATTACTCTTGAAAAGGGCGAGCGTTCCCGCCTGGCCCAGCTGGCTGCCGATCTGCTGTAAATACATGCAGCCCCCGGGCCAAAGCCCGTGACTGCATACACAAAAGCCGGGAGGAAACTTTCCTCCCGGCTTTTGCCTGCCCGCCCCCGCACGGGGCGGGGTTCCGGTTTGGACTTGAAAATACTATAAGGGAAAAGTGGCGGAGGGGAATTTTGGAACTGGAGGAGCGGAAGCGTCCGCCTTTGTCTGCGGATTTCCACTGCGGACAGCGGTTAAATGAAGAAATCTGCAGACAACAGCGGCCGGAAGTCCAAACATTCTCCGGAGTCACGGCCAATCCCGAAAGAGGGTGTTCAGGTTTAAACGGTACCTCCGCCCCATAACATATATAATAGAAAGAGAACGTTTTCAAAGCCGAAAGACAACCACCGCAACATCTGGTAAAATGGGGAAGGAACGATTAGCCGGGAGGGACAGAAACATGCTTAAACGCAAAAACTATTGGCTGCTGTTCGCGGTATTGCTGCTGGCGCTGACAAGCTTGTCGCCAAGCATGGAGCTGGATACCGCCGAAGGGGACTACCCGCCGAGACAGCCACAGAGGCTGTCCGAGCAGCCGGATTCCGGAGACAAAAATAATGTAACCAGCCTGAACATCCGGGTATCCATGAGCAGCGGGGAGCTTAAGGCGCTGCAGCGGATCAGCAGCAACTTTACACTTTCAACCGGAATCCAGGTGTTTATCAGCAATGTGGACAATGAAGAAAATGCTGCTATGCTCAAAACGGAGCTGGCGACTATGGAGAGCCCCGACATTATTATGACCGACGGGCGGAATATTGCAGACCTGGCAACGCGCGGATATCTGCTGCCGGTAGATGTATATCAGAGTGTGCCGGGCAGTGTGCCGCTGACGGTGCTGATTCCGCAAATGCAGTGGAACGGTTATAACTGGGGAATTCCGCTGGATATAGATCCTTATGTACTGGTGTATTCACCGCAAAGGCTGGCTGAATTGGGCTTTGCCGAACCGCCGGAAAGTCTGGAAGAATGGGGCGGGCTGCTGAATCAGCTGCGGGGGCAGCAGGAACAGGAGGAGGAGCCGGGCACTGAGAAGTACCTGCTGGCCATGGACAGCCGCAATGCTTACGGTTTCTCTGCTCTGCTGGAAAGTATGGGGCTAAGCATGAATGGGGACTATACCCCTGCGCTGGACTGGGTACAGGTGGCCCGCAGTTATTTTTATCTAAGCAGCCGCTTCAATACGGAACTATGGGATATGCTTCAGAGCGGTAAGCTGGCGCTGGCAGTCCTTCCCTTGTCCGAATGGCAGAAGAACGGCAATGCTTCGCTGTCGGTCAAGGCGCCGGCTAAGTCCGGCACCATATATGAAGTGATGCAAAGCCGTTTTTTTGCACTCCCTGCAGGCTCGGCGAACCCGGAAACCGCAGTCAACTGGCTGGCCTATATAACCTCTGCTACGGCACAGCTGGAATGGTTGGAGAATACGAACCGGCTGCCGGCGCTGGAGGAGCTGTACAACCCGGCGCAGCCGGAGATTGCCGGCCTTCCGTTTGACATAAACCTCCTCATAGCGGAGGAGGATGTTACTGCACAGCCGGACGGGCTCAGCTGGGATGCCGTTTCCGATGCGGTTACCCTGCTGCTGACCGGCAAGCTGGACGCAGCAGAGTATACAGCAGCAACGGGACTGGACTCAGAATGAAATGGACAGCTTCACATACAGCACGCCGTCTTTGCTTTCTACCTCGGTAGCATGCAGGAAAGAGACTATTTTGCCGGGATAGAAGCCGAGGTCGAATTCATCCTCAAGGTCCCGGCGGGTCGTTTCCGGCAGCTCGAGACCGTTAAACACTACACTGTCGATGTGGAACATCAGGCCGTTAACCGGCTCCTCCTGTATGCTGTAACGGCCGGTTAGGGTAAGCGTCAAGCCGCCGCTTGAGCCGGAGGCGATAACACTGCCGTTTTCGAACCTGAAGCTAAAACCTTCAAATAGTTTGTTTTGTGAAACCAGGAATTCGTTCAGATCCTCTTCCTTCAGGGCCAGATTATAGGTCATTCCCTTGCGGGTGAGAATACCGTCACGCCCCTGTATGAACTGGGGCAGCCGGTTCATGGCCGAAGAGAGCGCCTTGAAATAAGTTTTTACCTCGTGCAGGCCGATGTTCTCCCAGTATTTCGTGAATTCATTCAGGAGCGCACTCATGCTTTCAGGATCACTGCTTGCCCTGATGCCGCCTTCTATCTCCTCGTTCAATGCGGCCACCCGTACCTGCTGCTCCACAAGCGCGCTTTTTAGTTCCTCCAGCTCTCTTGAGCTGCGCTCTGCAGCCGAAAGTGTGGCCTTCAGATCCTTGTACTCCCCTTCATACTGCCTTAGAATATCATGGTCCTGCCTGATAATAATCTCGTAATAATCATACAGGGCGAGCACCCGGCCGATGCTTTTGGCTGACAGCACAGCCGAGAGCAGCCCGTCCCTTTCACCCATATAATAAGAACGGACAATGGCACCTGCACGCTCCTGCTGGCCGGATATTGCAGCTTGTTTGACAGCAGCCTGTTTTGTCAGCTCTGCTGCTTTCTCCTCCAGAACGGCTTGCTCAGCAGTAATTCTGGCGATTTCTTTTTCGATTTCGGCAGATGACAGTGTCTTTTCCAGCAGCCTGCGTGTCTCTTCATTATCCGGGAAGGAGAGAGGAGGGGCGGCTGCGGTGCCGTTGCCTGCTGAAGGGTAAGCTGCCCGGGGAGGCAGAAGTACAGTAACTGAGATGAGGATGATCAGGAATACGAACCTTCGGATTGCCTTGTTGCGGGAGAGCACTACACCACCACCTTTTGCAGAATAGACCCGTATGTACTATTACTATGTTTTGTCCTGTTAAAATATCATACCCTGTTTTCCTGCAGCCGCACACAAAATAACCCCACAAAGTGGGGCCTTGGCGTGGAAGTTGGCTCAGGTCCCTTGCAGGAACCCCGAACGGACCCTCAAAAAGAGGAGGTGTTCCTTTATTAAGGAGCACCTCCGTATGATCTGTTGCAAAAGTTACAGCGGCAGCCCCATCTGGAAGACCGTCCAGTAGCTAAAGCCCGTGAAGGTTACGATCATATAGCCCCAGAAGAGCAGAATATACGTCTTCTCCGTAAATTTCATATAACCCAGTACAACAAAGAATGCGGTTTGTAAAAAGAAGAGCAGAGCCATTTCCGTTAAGCCGCCAGCGAAGGCCATAAGCCCGATGGTAAGCGTGAAGAATCCCAATACGCGGAACATACGGTCCAAGAGAGTATCCCCCTTCTTAGAAATGATTCCCGAAAAGTGCTTCTTTGGATCTATTATACCTGCCGCATAAAAAACTGTAAACGAATTCATTGAAAAAAATGTACATTTTTATAATAATTATGATTTTTGCAATTGACATATTCTTTCGGTGGAAAAATATAGCGTTCTGCGTATGAGGTGTAAACAAAATGGAAATACAATTTAGTATCAAATAGATTCTATGAACTCTAGCAGAGGCATAGAAATGGAGTAAGCAGCTTTTATCCTATTCACTATCCGGCGGAGCTGCCGGTTATGAGGATGGTTATTTTAAGATGTTGTTAGGAGGGTTAGGCTTTATGACAGCCGTTAGACAGGATGCTTGGAGTGCGGAAGATGATTTGATATTGGCAGAAATAACGCTGCGTCATATCCGGGAGGGCAGTACTCAGCTTGCTGCTTTTGAAGAGGTAGGGGAAAAGATCGGCAGAACCTCGGCAGCCTGCGGTTTCCGCTGGAACAGCTGTGTCCGGAAAAGCTATGAGGATGCCATCGGTATCGCGAAAGGCCAGCGCCAGAAGCGGAGTTATCTGAAAAAGCAGCCGGTAAACAGAGGAGCGCAGGTAGCCGGCCTGATTCTGGGGGACATTGAAGAAGAATACGGTCGAAGTGACAACTTAAATGAAAGCTCACTCTCCATTGATGCAGTCATCCGGTTTTTGAGACAGTGGAAGGGTACCTTTCAGGAGGCAGGCCGCCAGCTCAAAATGCTGGAGCGCGATCTCAGGGATAAAGAGGATGAGCTGCTGGAGCTGCGGTCAGAGAATGAGCGGCTGTCCAAAGAGGTGAATCTGGCCCAGAGCGATTACAGGGTTGTAAACGATGATTACAAGGCTCTAATTCAGATTATGGACCGGGCACGCAGACTCGCGTTCCTTAATGAAGAAGAAGAAGAGCTAAAAACAAGATTTAAAATGGATGCAAACGGAAATCTGGAACGAATGGAGTAAATATCTTTCCTGTAGAAGCTGCAGACGATTGCCGGAAGGCAAGCGTTGAGCGGCTTTTATTTTTTTTGCAATTAGGGTCAGCAGCAGGCTATAATGAGGGAAATTATTGGAAGGATGGCTAAGCGGCGTGAAAATAGATATAATCGGAGCGGGATCAATGGGCTTGCTGCTTGCAGGAAAGCTTATCCATGCCGGCTATGACGTCAGATTATGGTGCCGGAGCAGGGAACAGTCTGCTGCCCTCCAGAGGGATGGATTAACTGTCAGCTATGAGGACGGAACAGAGCCTGTATTTGTTCCCGGAACTAGCTTCACTGCTTTCGCGGCAGAGGATTTTGCGGGAATATATCTGTGTGAGCCCGGTGATTGGGTAGCGGTGACGCTCAAGCAACAGGCATTCCACCAGGCGCTGCCGGATATGCTGAAGCCCTTGAAGGACTGCAGGCTGCAGGCGGTCTGCTTTCAAAACGGTTACGGACATTTAGAAAAGCTCCGGCAGCTGCTGCCGCATGCCTCAGTCTGGGCGGCTGTAACTACAGAAGCGGCCAAACGGAAAACATTAACAGAGGTTATTCATTCCGGCAGAGGAGAAGTATACATAGGGCAGGAAACAGATGGTCATACTATTGCTGAAACGGACAAGCTGTCTCTGGAGGAGGCGGCGGAAAGTTTCACGGATGCACTCTTAACAGCAGGATTCTCCGCCTCTATGTCGAACAAAGTGAATACCCTGATTTACCGGAAGCTCTTGATCAATGCCGTAATTAATCCGCTTACCGCGTTGTGGCGCATACAGAATGGCGAGCTGCTGGCCTCCCGTCAGCGGGTTCAGCTGATGAAGGAGCTCTACGCCGAAGCAGTTGCTGTGTATGATGCCTGCGGTATTACCTACCAGGAGGATGCCTGGGAGCATATTACCGAGGTGTGCCGTGCAACTTCGGGGAATATCTCCTCGATGCTGGCCGATGTGCTTGCCGGAAGGCAGACTGAAATCCGCTGGATTAACGGTAGTATTGTGGATTTGGCTGAGCGCCGGGGGATTCAGGTTCCACTGCACCGCTGGATTTGCCAGCTTGTCGAAGGCATGAGTGCGAGAGAGAGGTGAAGCTGATTGGAGCTGCTGCAAAATTCATTTGTAACATTGGGAGTCATTCCGGTTGTTCCTTTTTTAATTGTCTATTTTATCGGAACAGGGCTGAAAAAGGACAGAAAACGAACGTTAATGCTGGCAATGGATGTGACAACCTTATTTTTATTGCTTTCTGTTTCTGCTTTATTTAATCTTCTGTTTGATGCGCGATTCGGGTTTTATTTTATACTGCTTATTGTATTAATATCCGCCGGACTGATTGGCGGTGCCCAGAACCGCCTTAAGGGAAAGGTTGACGGAAGGCGCTTATTCCGGGCGGTTTGGCGGCTCGCGTTCTTTTTTTTAGGCGTTCTGTACATTCTTTTTCAGATCATTGTCCTTATACAATACATATCACAAGCGATGTAATGTTCCGCTGCTCCGGTGAAGCGTCACTGTCACAAAATTTTCTGTTTTAAAAAAAAATGTGTTTTCAGAAAATATTGCTCTAGATTTTTTTGACCACTGGTTGTATAATCATAAACCATATACCACATTCTATTTAGGGGGAACTGCTAGATGAAGAAGAGTAAAAGTCTATTGCTCATGATTGCATTGGTTCTTGTAATCGGCACAGTGCTTGCTGGCTGCGGCGGTAACAACAATGCAAACAGCGGCAACGCAGCGGCGACTAATGCGCCAAGTGACAATGCTGGAACGAACACAGGTAACACCGGTGGTGAAAAGCTGGCTGCTGACCAAACGCTCAAAATTAACTTGAGCTCCGAGCCTCCAACTTTTGACCCGCAACAAGCTCAAGATAGCACATCCAATGCTATTCTGAAATTGATGTATGAAGGACTTACCCGTCAAAATGCAGAAACAGGACAAGCTGAAGAAGGCGTTGCAGAATCCTGGGATATTTCCGCTGACGGCCTCGTGTACACTTTCCATCTTCGTGACTCCAAATGGAGCAACGGCGACGCTGTAACTGCTAACGATTTTGCTTTCGCTTGGCAACGCGTCCTTGATCCTAATGCAGAACAAGCAGCTCCTTACGCTTACCAACTGTACTACATCAAAGGTGCTGAGGATTTCAACACTGGCAAAATCACTGATTTCAGCCAAGTTGGTATCAAAGTAACTGATGAAAAAACACTTGAAGTAACATTGGCTAACCCAACACCTTATTTCTTGGGTCTGCTGTCTTTCTATACGTACTACCCAGTACACAGCTCTGTTAAGGACAATGCAAAATGGGCAACTACAGTAGATACTCAAATTACTAACGGTCCTTTCACATTGACTGAATGGACTACTGGTCAATCCCTGGCAGTAACTAAGAACCCTTCTTACTACGCTGCTGATGATATCAAAGCACAACAAATCAACTTCTCCATCGTAAACAGTGGTGCAACTGAGCTGCTGAGCTACAAAAACGGCGAACTTGACCGTGCAGGCGCTCCAATTGGTGAAATTCCAACTGAACAGCTGCCAATCGTTGAAAAAGAACTTCCTAACGAGTTCTCAAGAAAAGGTATCGCGAGCGTTTACTACTACCAGTTCAATGTAACTGAAAAACCATTCACTAACGCAAAAATCCGTAAAGCCCTGGCAATGGCGATTGAACGTCAGCCAATCATCGATAACATCACACTGGGTGGACAATTGCCAGCATTCGGCTTTGTACCAACTGGTATCCAGAGCAACGAACAAGAATTCCGTACTGCAGTAGCTGATTCCCAGTACTTCAGTGAAGATCTTGCCGCAGCTAAAACATTGCTTGATGAAGGTCTGAAAGAAGAAGGTCTGGACAAACTGAGCTTCACAGTAACTTACAACACAAGTGAAGGTCACCAGAAAATTGCTGTAGCTATTGCTGACCAATGGAAGAAAGCCCTTGGCGTTGAAGTTAAGCTGGAAAACAAAGAGTGGGGCGTGTTCATCGAAGATAGACACAACCTGAACTACCAGGTAGCACGTGCCGGCTGGTCTGCGGATTACAATGATCCAATGACATTCCTGGATATGTGGGTAACTGGCGGCGGTAACAACGATAGCGGTTATGCTAACCCTGACTATGACAAGCTGATTCAGGAAGCTAAATCTTCTGCTGACAATGCTGTTCGTCAAGAGAAATTCGTAGCTGCTGAAAAAATCCTGATGGATGACATGGTTGTTATTCCAATCTACTACTACACTAACAACTCCCTGACTAAAGAGTACCTCAAAGGTGTAACTCTTGACTTCAGCGGTGCAATCGACCTGTCCCGTGCTTACCTGCTTGAGCACTAGGATCTAACAAAAAAAAATCTAATACAGTAATATAATAGTCTGAAGTTTTTATATTACTTCGGGATATATATGTGGAACTCCATATATATCCCTTTTTTTTTGTATCGGCTAATAAATGTGATTATTTGGGAAAAATAGAAATTTGATCTGTTAGACAAATGATTGTTTTTTCCTTACAATAGGTAAGTAAAATTATTGTCGAAGGAGGTGATGGCGGGCATGATTCGTTATGTTTTTAACAGATTTCTCCACATGGTAGTTTCGCTGTTTGTATTGATTTCTGCGACCTTTTTCCTAATGAAGGCAATTCCTGGGGATCCGTTCACAGCTGAGAAAAAAATTCCAGAACAAATTTTGCAGCGTCTTTATGCGCAGTATAATTTGGACAAGCCCGTCTTTGAGCAGTACGTGCTTTATCTGAAGAATATTCTTAAGGGTGACCTGGGCATTTCGATGAAGATGCTGAATCAGGAAGTAACCCACATTATCGGACAGACCTTCTCCTCATCGCTTAAGCTTGGGGTTGTCGCTATTATTGTAGCGGTTATCGTAGGTGTAGCGTTGGGGATGCTTGCGGCTTTATATCATCGTAAGCTGATTGATAATGTCGCAATGGTAATGGCTGTTCTCGGTATTGCGGTACCGAGCTTTGTTGTGGCTTCACTGCTGCAATATTTGCTGGCTTATCACTGGAAGATATTCCCTGTAATGGGCTTCAAGGGACCTATGAACTATTTCCTGCCGGTTATGGCGCTTACCGCATCTCCGATAGCCGTAATAGCTCGTCTAACCCGCTCCAGCATGCTGGAAGTACTGCATTCTGAGTATATTAAGACTGCTAAAGCCAAGGGTTTAAGCTGGTTTGAGATTGTGTCCCGTCATGTACTGCGTAATGGTATTTTACCGGTCATTACCTATGTTGGACCTATGACCGCTAATATTATTACCGGTTCGGTCGTTATAGAACAAATCTTCGGTATAGGTGGTATTGGTAAACAATTCGTTCAAGCCATTAATACCCGTGATTATCCGATCATTATGGGAATTACAATTTTCTATGGCGTTATTTTGATGGTTGCACGATTCCTTACGGATGTCGCTTATGTTGCTGTTGATCCGCGTATCAAACTTGCGGGCAGAAAGGGGGATTAAATGTTGGCTGCTAATAATACGGTTAAACAGGCTGAATTAAAGCCTGAGGACTTTCAGACAATTGGAAATAACCATAAAGAAGCAGAATTAATTCAGCGTGAGAGCCTTTCCGCCTGGCAGGATGCGTGGGAGCGTCTGCGTCAAAATAAGATGGCTATGACAGCATTGATTATCATGATTTTAATTGCTATTTTAGCCATTGTGGCGCCACACTTGGTTCCCTATACTTATGACTCGAATGATTTGATGAGTACGAATAAGCCTCCTTCATGGGATCACTTATTCGGCACAGATGATTTTGGCCGTGACGTATTTGTCCGCACCTGGATGGGAGCCCGCATCTCCCTTATTGTTGGACTTGCGGCCGCATGTATTGACTTGATTTTCGGAGTTATTTATGGTGGTATTATGGGTTTCTTCGGCGGACGTATCGATAACATTATGAACAAGTTCTCCGAAATTCTGTACTCCATTCCTTACCTGCTTGTAGTAATTATGCTGCTGGTTGTCTTTGAACCAAGTTTGGGAACAATTATACTTGCCCTAACCATTACAGGCTGGATTAACATGTCCTGGATAGTACGCGGCGAAATTATGCAGCTTAAGAGCCGTGAATTTATTCTTGCCTCCCGCTCAATGGGGGCGGACTGGAAACGCCTGTTGTTTAAACACCTTCTGCCTAATGCAATGGGACCTATCATTGTTACCGTTACACTTTCTGTACCAAGTGCGATTTTCTCTGAGGCGTTTCTGAGTTTCCTTGGTCTGGGTGTACAAGCACCGGTTGCATCCCTGGGTTCGATGATTAATGACTCACTCACAGGCTGGATGTACTATCCTTGGCGTATGATTTTCCCGGCTCTGGTTATCAGCTTAACCATGCTTTCCTTTAACATTTTTGGAGACGGACTACGCGATGCATTAGATCCAAAGCTTAAGAAATAGCTGACTATAACGGCTGTTTTAAAGTGGATTCTGAATAAATGGAATATTTTTGCAGGAAGATATTGGTATGATATTTCAAGACCCGATGACTTCTATGAACCTGACGATCAAAGTGGACAAACATTTAACCGAAGTTTTGATCTAACATCAGAAAATGTCAGCGGCCAAAGCGAAAAGCAAGTTTTTAAGATTCTTGAAATAGCCAGCATCCGAATGCTGAGGCTCGCTTTAACCAATATTCCACGGACTTTTCAACGGAATCTACTCTGCTGTAAAGTAGAGATATAGGATTGCTATGTGGAGATTCTGTCTAAACAGCAAATAGGGCGGGCTACTGATTAAGATCAACAGTACTCTCCCGGATTTGATTAAGACGTCGGCTGGCTTATGGACTCTGTGCATTGAATTGAAGTATGCATGTGTACGGACAGCTTGGCCCCGGCGCTACAAAATTCAGCAAAACGCAAATAGCGCTCTGTTGGAATTTTTATTCGATGGCCAAGGAGGTGCAGTACGTTTGAGTAAGAACCTTATTGAAGTAGAAGGACTTAAAAAATATTTTAATGTTGGAAAAGGCAAAATCCTTAAGGCAGTTGATAATATCAATTTCTCCATTCGTGAAGGTGAAACCCTTGGAATGGTTGGTGAATCAGGTTGTGGTAAAACTACTGCTGGCCGTACGGTTCTCCGCCTATATGAACCTACTGCCGGAAGTGTAAAGTACAATGGAACGGATATTTACAGTCTGTCCCCAAGTAAAATGAAAGCTATGCGCCGCGATATGCAGATGATCTTCCAGGATCCGTACGCATCGCTTAATCCGCGTTTTACGGTCTCTGATATCATCGGCGAGGCACTTGATATTCACGGCATGGCCGGAAGCCGTGCTGAACGTAAAAAACGGATTGAAGAGCTGCTGGATATGGTTGGTCTCAACCATGACCATGCTACCCGTTATCCGCATGAATTCTCCGGTGGTCAACGCCAGCGTATCGGTATTGCCCGTGCACTTGCGGTAAACCCTAAATTCATCGTCTGCGATGAGCCGATTTCCGCACTGGACGTGTCAATCCAGGCGCAGGTTGTCAACCTGCTTAAAGAGCTGCAGGACCGTCTGGGTCTGACGTATCTCTTTATCGCACATGACCTGTCCATGGTTAAGCACATCAGTGACCGCGTAGCGGTAATGTACCTGGGCAGAATGGTGGAGCTCGCAGAGAGTGAAGAGCTGTATGCCAACCCGCTTCATCCGTACACCAGATCGCTGCTATCGGCGATTCCGGAGCCGGATCCGGAAGCGGAAGCAAACAAAAAGCGGATTCTTTTAAATGATGAGCTTGGCAGCCCGATCTACTCGGCTGACGATAAATCTAACGACAGTGACTTTGAGCTTGTGGAAGTTTCCAAAGGTCATTTTGTCGCTAAGAAGTTTGCTTAGAACAGACAGTGTTACAGATGCAGGCGGGAGCGTTCAGCTCCCGCCTGTTATGCGTAAGCCGGATTTCTTTGACGCGCGCCCTCACTTTGGATACAATCATATAGAGTTTATGGACTAGATGTTTACATATAGCAGGACTACTGAACAGGAGGCAATAAATTATGAAGGCAGTGCCGGAACCGATACCGGGCGGCTCTAAGCTCGCGCGTGATTATATAGGTCAGTATGAAACGGTAGACAAGCTGTATGGCGGGGATTTCAGAAATGAAGACAGCCGGGCTGCACGGGCGGACTGGCTGGATCGTACAGAGCATCAGCGTGCCGGGCGTGCCGGGGTAGCTGAAGTCCTGCGATGTTACAATCAGCAGCACAACAATCATTCTGAAGTGATGGCGTCACTAGACCTGCTGGAGCAGTCTGGAACACTGGTGATTACCGGCGGACAGCAAAGCGGCCTGTTTACAGGACCTCTCTTTGTGGTCTATAAGGCGGCAACAGCGATTCTGGCGGCAAAAGAAGCTGCTGCCCAGCTTGGCCGGCCTGTCATTCCGCTGTTCTGGATTGCGGGTGAGGATCATGACTGGGACGAGGTTAATCATACGTATGTATTAAACCGGGGCGGCGAATTGACCAAGATCAAGCTGGACAAGCCTGAAGGACCGCGGGCTTCAGTCAGCGGAATTACAGTGCAGCCGGAAAGCTGGCAGCAGGTAACGGAGCTGCTGGACGGCATGCTGCAGGAAAGTGAATTTAAACCGCAGATTATGGAGTTTATCCGCAAATCAACAGAGAGAGCCTGCAGTATGAGTGAGGCATTCGCCAAGCTGCTGGGATCCCTGTTCGGCAAATTCGGACTTGTTTTGCTGGATTCTGCCGATCCTGCACTGCGCAGCCTGGAGCGTCCGTTCTTCGCCGCTCTGATCGAACGGAACGATGAGCTCGAGTCGGCTTACAAGCAGGCGGCCGACGAGATTACAGCTGCCGGATATGAGCTGCAGGCTGAGGTGACCCCGGGCAACGCGAATCTCTTCTATATACATGAAGGTGCGCGGCTTCTGCTGCATAAGGCCGGGGATAAGTTCACCGACCGTAAGGGGACGGTAGCCTTTACCCGGGATGAGCTCCTGTCCATGCTGGAGGCACATCCAGAGCGGTTCAGCAACAATGTTCTGACCCGTCCGCTGATGCAGAATTATGTCCTGCCGGTGCTGGCTACCGTGCTGGGACAGGGAGAAATTGCCTACTGGGCAATACCGCGCAATGCCTTCGCCGTGGTAGATGATCAGATGCCGCTCATTATGCCGCGGATGTCTTTTACAATAATTGAAGGTACGCTTCACAAGCATATGGAGAAATACGGCCTTGCGTTCAATGATGTCCGCTCCGGACTTGACAGCAAACGCAAAGAGTGGCTTGCTGCCCAGGATGAACTTGAGCTGGACCGCCGTTTCCTTGAGGTTAAGGAGTCCTTCACGGCGTTGTATGAGCCGCTGATTGAACAGCTCGGCAGCATTCAAGCCGGACTGCTCAAGCTGGGCCAGAACAACAAGGAGAAGATTCTGGATCAAATCTCATTCCTGGCGGCCAAAGCCCAGGATGCAATGGAGAAGCAGAATGAAGCCGCGCTTCGTCAGTGGGAGCGGATAGAACTCTCGCTTATGCCTGCAGGCAAGCTGCAGGAGAGAGCCTATAACGTTATGTATTACCTGAACCGTTACGGTCTGGCCTGGCTCGATGAGCTGATGGAAATGCCTGCCGACTTCAGCGGAGCTCATCGCATTATATATATGTAGGAACACGATTTAATCCATAATCTTAGGAGGTATTTTCATGAGTTCATTGTCGAAACAAAACAGTATCGTTGCAGATATGTCGCTTGCCCCGGAAGGCCATCTCAAAATCGACTGGGTCCGCCAGCATATGCCGGTGCTGAACCGCATCCGCGAGCAATTCGAAGCCGAGCAGCCGTTCAAAGGGCTTAAGGTGTCGATTACTCTGCATCTGGAAGCCAAAACGGCCTATCTTGCTAAGGTTGTCCAGGCTGGTGGCGCCGAAGTTACAATTACAGGCTCGAATCCCCTCTCTACACAGGATGATGTTTGCGCAGCACTTGTCGAAGACGGAATTACAGTATTCGCCAAATATAATCCGACACCGGAGGAATTCAAGTCGCTGAACATTAAAGCGCTGGAGAGCAAGCCTGACTTGATTATTGATGACGGGGGCGATTTTGCTACCTTGCTGCATTCTGAGCGGCCTGACCTGATGGAGAATATCCGCGGCGGTGCAGAAGAGACTACGACTGGAATTATCCGGCTTAAGGCGCTGCAGAAGCAGGGCATCCTGAAGTTCCCGATGGTAGCGGTCAATGATGCTTATTGCAAATATTTGTTCGACAACCGTTATGGGACAGGGCAGTCGGCCTGGGACGGCATCGTCCGCACAACCAACCTGATTGTAGCCGGTAAAACAGTTGTTGTCGTCGGTTACGGCTGGTGCGGCAAAGGTGTGGCAATGCGTGCCAAAGGCCTTGGAGCAAACGTAATCGTAACTGAAGTAGATGCGATCAAAGCAGTTGAAGCGCATATGGACGGCTTCCAGGTTATGAAGATGGAGGAAGCGGCGAAGCACGGTAACTTCTTCGTTACAGTAACCGGTAACCGTTATGTTATCCGCGGTGAGCATTACGATGTAATGAAGGACGGGGCAATCCTCTGCAACGCCGGACATTTTGATGTGGAAGTGAATAAGCCTGAACTGGCTGAACGTTCTGTATCCCAGCGCGTTGTCCGCAAAAACATTGAGGAATATCAGCTAAAGGACGGACGCAAGCTGTACCTGCTGGCTGAAGGCAGGCTGGTTAACCTCGGAGCCGCTGACGGCCATCCGGCGGAAATTATGGATACTACTTTTGCACTGCAGGCTCTATCGCTTAAATATGTAAATGACAATTACAAAAATATCGGTGTCAAGGTAGAAAACGTCCCGTACGAGCTGGATGAGCAGGTAGCCCGTTATAAGCTGGAAAGCTTGGGGATTTCAATTGACAGTCTGACTCCGGCGCAGGTCGAATATCTTGACAGCTGGAATCTGAATGATTAACTAGAGTGTGTATGGATTAGCAAAATGCCCGGAAGCCATACAGTGGCCCGGGTATTTTGCTGTTTATGGGCTTTATTCGCTGATGCATCTACGTAAAACTTAACCTGATTTTCAACTTCGTTATATTTTCCCATACTCTCCCTCCTGGATATATCCGACTAAAGTCTGGACTTAAATAGGATTCAAGATAGTATATACCCCTTTTTCTGCTGTTTCACGCTTTGCTGTCTGTTTTTCTCCGGATCTGAGTCTGCAAAGGAATGGGAAGGCTGGAAGGATCGTTGAAATGATGACTTGACAAACAAGAAAAAATTACCTTTGGTGTGAAAAAGGTTTTTGATTTTTAATGGCGAATCTATTATGCTTAGGTGGTGTAAAG
>RCUO01000524.1_pt1 | contig 19059 bp, 11 predicted proteins | sample 2166161 | NCBI WGS metagenome assembly RCUO01 (sample SAMN09932617, study PRJNA488358) | compost metagenome | feature: garden; material: soil; isolation source: compost soil in cyclohexanecarbonitrile-enriched culture | place: Germany: Experimental Botanical Garden Goettingen | collected 2016-01-27 | reverse complement strand
CAGCACTATCAGCCCTCCAGCTGCACCCGGATCACAATATCCTGGTCGTGATTGCCGAATCCGGCCCCGTACAGTGTTAGTCCGCCGACATGCACTGCCTGCTCTTCAACCGCAAAACGCAGTGTCCAGAACGGCTCCTGGAGCCGTACATCATGGACGGTCACCTCCGACATCCGCTCCCCGTCAATCCATGTGCCTGAGGCGTCGATACGTATGGTCTTGAGCAGACCGTACTGATTCACATTCCGGTGCCACCATGACGGAGTGTATTTGCCGCGGGCGGCCCGGCCGAAGTCAGCGGGGCTGGTCCAGGTGCCGAGCGGGATACCGTTGAAGGTGAAGCTGATATCCGACGGCCAGTCATCCCTCAGGCCCGGTGCTTCAGAGGCCAGCTCCATCGAAATTTCAAGCGCTTCGACATTCTGGCCGGAGAGCAGATAATTCGGTGTTTTATACTCCACATAGCCTTTGCCGAACCACAGGATCGCCGCGTTCACCCGCTCCGGATCATAGAAGTAGCGCGGATCATCCCACACTCCGATCTCCATCTCATGTGTACCAAGCCCGCAGGTTGGATGAATCTCGAATGAGGTATAGTGGCCCACAGAAATACTCTGCTCTCTGACTTTCGCATTGCGGTGAACCGATGGCAGATCGATTTCAATATGCTTTTCCTTTAGAAAACACAACTTGTGTGTACCTCCGTTCAGCCGGACTCTGCGGCTCCCCAGCAGCCCGGCCTGCTCCAGCTTGCGGATATGCATAGTCACAATAGAAGGGCTGAGCTCCAGCCTGGACGCAATCTCCTTCATATTCATCTCCTGCCCGGCTATCAGGCTCATAATCCGCCATCTCACCTCGCTTGCCAGTGCTTCATACAGCGGCAGATACTGCGTTTCCCCGTTCGCCCTAATCATAGGTGTCATCCATCCCCTGCAATTGAATTCATATATTTATTAATTTAATTGATTTAACATTCCCAGACAACCCTAAGCCATTGCAAGATTACAGTCAATAATGTTTAATTTCATTAGTCAGTGAACATATTAGATTCACATATATAAGAATTCATAACGAGGTGGAATATTATGATATACAACAACCCGGTCATTAAAGGCTTTTATCCGGATCCGAGTGTCTGCAGGGCAGGAGATACTTATTATCTGGTCTGCAGCTCCTTTCAATTCTTCCCCGGCGTTCCGCTGTTTGAGAGCAAGGATCTGATCAACTGGACGCAGATTGGCCATTGCCTTACCCGGGAGAGCCAGGTACAGCTTGGAGAAGTAGGCAGCTCCGGCGGGGTATTCGCCCCTACGATCCGCTACAACAACGGACGCTTCTATATGACGACAACCAATGATTCACTGCGCCAGAACTTTTATGTATGGACTGATGATATCTACGGGGAATGGTCAGAGCCTATTTTTGTTGACCAGGGGGGAATTGATCCGGATCTGTATTTTGAAGACGGCAGAGCCTACTTTATGAGCAACGGCCAGGACGACAACGGTGTTGGCGGAGTTGTCCAATGTGAGATCGATATCGCTACCGGACAGAAGCTCTCCCCGAGCCGGACGATCTGGCAGGGTACCGGCGGACGTTATCTGGAAAGTCCCCATATGTACCTTATCAACGGACGTTATTATCTGATGGCGGCTGAAGGCGGCACCGAGTATGGACATATGGTTATTTACGCCCGGGGCGAGCAGCTGTCCGGCCCGTTCGAGTCCTATCCGCACAATCCGGTGCTGACCAACCGCAATCTGGGCGGCTATGAGCTGCAGGGTGTCGGACACGGCGACCTTATCCAGGACCCTGAGGGTAACTGGTGGATGCTGCATCTGGGCTTCCGCCAGACCGGCCGCTGGCTAACCTTCCATCACCTGGGACGCGAGGTGTTCCTTACTCCGGTTACCTTTGATGAGGACGGCTGGTTCACCGCAGGGCATAACGGCACCACGCTGAGCAGCTTCGAGACAGACCGTTTCCCGGAAAATATAGTCCAGGCGGACAAGAAGCAGTATACCTTCGGCAACACGGACTGGAGCCTTGACTGGTGTTATCTCCGCCATCCGGCGACAGAGAATTACAAGCTGGAGCCTGAAAAAACAACCTTGACAGGAACCGGAATTACCCTGGATGTACCGGCTTCCCCTACCTTTATCGGTATCCGGCAGAGAGATTTCGATGCCGTCATTTCCTGCAAGGTGAAGCTCACCGGCAGCGGCGAGGCCGGCCTTACATTGTACATGGATGAGCTGCATCACTATGATCTGGCAGTCATCCAAGACCAGGACGGCTGCCGGGTAATTGAGCGGCTGAACATCGGGGATGTCAAATCGGTCGAGCATACTGCTGAGCTGAATGACACGCAGGAAGCGACGCTGATTATCAAATCTGCAGCTGAACGCTATAGCTTCTTCCTTAAGCAGGCAGACGGCGGAGAGCTGCCGCTCGGAACCGCGCATACCAAATACCTTTCCTCCGAGGTGGCCGGCGGCTTTACCGGCGTACTGATCGGGCTGTATGCCTGCGGTGAGGGGGCATCCGCCGGGTTCACAGACTTCGTGTGTGATTATAAGTAGAGCATCGTATGGTATAAAGAAAAGCCCCGTCCCTCAGCTTCAAGCTGACTGGCGGGGCTTCTTTTGGATTACTGTTTTTCCTGTGCGGACTTACTTGGAAGCCTTGTAGGCTGCCAGGAATTCCTGCACTTTTGCCGGATCGGCTGTAAGCACATTTCCTGTGTCGATCAGCGGGCTGACCGTGGAAACCGCCTTGATCTTTTTACCGTTGTAGAAGGCCAGGATTTCATCCTGATTGATGGAGTAGAGCACCGCTTTACGGAGATCTACACTATTCGCCACTTCCCGGTTCTGCGTATTGAACAGCAGGTAGCTCACCCCGTTGCTCGGGATGCTCTTAAGCTGCAGCTTGCTGTCGCCTTCAACAACCTCATACTTCGTTTCAGGCACGCCGTAGTACACATAGATCTCACCGCTGCGCAGAGCAGACAAGGTGCTGTCAGCATCGGCAATGAAGCGGACATTAACCTGATCAATCAGCGCTTCGTTGTCTGTGCCTTTCTGGTATGCAGGGTTCTTCAGGAAGATCCCTTCATAGTCGTTCTTGTAGGACAGAATGTATGGGCCGCTGGTATACAGCGTGTTGTTGTACTTGTCGCCTTCTGTTACTGTGTTCTGGTCACCGTAAGGGATGTCCTTGTTAACGTCAAATGTAGCTACATCATAAGTGTTGATGCTCTCTACCTGCTTCTTGGAGACAATACCAGCCGATTGATGCGCCAGATAGTTCAGCACCTGCGGGAACGGCTCGGTAGTAGTCAGCTTAATAACCTGATATTTCCCTTTTGCGTTGTCGGCCTGCTTCTTATCAGCTACCAGCTCGGAGATCGGTGCATCCAGACCTTTTTCCAGCGCTTCTTTAACCGTACCGTTTCCGCCTGCCACCTTAATAGAGTCCAGCGCGTTCAGGTCTGTGAATACTTCAACAGTATTAATATGCTCGTGCAGGCTGTAAGTACGGTGATCCGGCACAGAGTCCTTGTTCTTGGCGCGGTCCAGTGAGAATACAACATCGTCGCCGCCTACACGCTCCCCGGTATCCACCGCTTTTTTATTCTCGATTTTGGCAAAATGGATATCATCACGCAGAATAAAGTAGTAGTCCTGGTTGCCGTCTGCAATCGTGTGGTTGCGGGACAGCGAAGCATCGGACGTAATTTTATCATCGTCAGTCAGGTTGACCAGGCGTACATACATATTCGTATTCAGCTGGTTGATCGAACCGTCATTGCCCTTAATCGGGTCCAAAGAGGTAAGCGTAGATGCCGCCTGGGACAGAATCAGCGGATCTGTAGTCCGTTTAGCAGTGTCGTTAAAATCAATGTCTTCCCATGCGAGAGCTCGGGATTTGGACAGTCTAACAGAATCCGCCTTAAGAATCTCCTTGTTAACCGCCTGGCTCTTCAGGGAGATATATAGTGGTGCAATACGGGCCTCGTCAAATACGAGACGCTGCTCAAATTCCTTGTAGGTCTGTGTGTACTCTTCCGGAGTCTGCGTAGCCGCTTCGTTAATCAGCGCATCAAGCTCAGGGTCGGATTGTCTGCTGTAGTCACCTCCGGTTATGAACAAGGAGCGTACCGCATAATCCGGGTTACCCGTTACAGTAGTCCAGCCGGACAAGGAAACATCATAGTTCCCGGCATCCTCCTGGGCTTTGAAGCTTGCATAGTCAGGTTGAATGTTCAGCTTCACATTGAAGCCGTTCTTAGTCAGCTGGTCGCGGACAATGTTCAGATCAGACTCATTGCTGCTCATGCCCAGCACATCAATATTAACCGGTGTTCCATCGCCTGCAGGCGCTGTTGCCGGAGCTGTGGAAGCAGCTGGTTCAGCCGAGCTGCCGGCTGTATTGGACTTGGTTGCTACAGAGCAGCCGCCAAGGACCATTACCGTAGTCAGTAGCAGCGCCAATGCGGATTTCTTTTTCATTACAATTTCCTCCCCAGTATCTATTAATATCTCTATGAAAAACGCCGGTTAAGACGAGTTTTCCTTAATCAATACAATAATTAATCCATCTTGGGATCAAGCGCATCCCGCAGCCCATCCCCGAAGAAGTTAAAGGACAGTACAAGTGCGATAATCGCCAGTCCCGGGAATATCGCCAGGTAAGAGTTCGTCTCAAGATAGGTACTTCCCAGCTTAAGAATATTCCCCCATTCGGGGATATGCGGTTCAATTCCCAGCCCCAGGAAGCTGAGACTGCTTGTCGAGATAACCGCACCGCCAATGGTCAGCGTGGCCTTGACGATCATCGGCGCCAGTGAATTCGGAACGATGTGCTTGAAGATAATCGACCGGTTACTGGAGCCGAAGGCCCGCGCAGCATCCACATATTCAAAGGTGGACACCTGCAGCACATTGGCCCGCATCGTCCGTGCATAGGTCGGAATAGCTCCTACGCTGAGCGCAAGAATCAGATTGACCGTATTGGCGCCAAAGGCGGCAATGATGGCAATCGCCAGCAGGATACCCGGAATCGCATACAGCACATCAAGCGCACGCATGATGATGTTGTCGGTATAGCGGCCATAGTAACCGGAGACCGCCCCTAATGTACCTCCTATGAACAGCGGCAGAACAGTGGACATGACTCCGACAATTAGAGAGATCCGCGCTCCAAAAACAATGCGTGTAAACAGGCAGCGTCCGAAATTATCGGTGCCCAGCGGATACGCCAGTGACGGCGGCTGCAAAATCAGCGAGTAATTGTTATCCACCGCCATACCATAATCAAAGGTGACGTAGCTGCAGACGGAGACGGAGAACAAAAAGGCAATGAACAGCAGACCCAGCATTGCTGTTGTATTGCGGGTCAGCCGCTCCAGCACATCCTCCCAGCCGGCGACCGCAGGGTTGCCGCTGTTCCGGATACGGATCAGCAGGATGATTCCCAGTGCAAGTGCAAAGAGATTACCGGTCAGCGAGGTCAGCAGGAGCGGGTAAGCGATCCATATCATACCTCCCGGCACCTGGCGTCTCCGTACGAAGCTGGCGGTAAGGATTACTGTCAGCAGGTGAAAAACAGCGACCGCCAGCAGAATAAACATTCCCGTAAGGAAGGTATCCGCTACGTAGGGCTTGTACAGATTGATTGCAGAAATTGCAATGACCCCAATCTGTGTCAGCAGAGCGTACACTGCCAGCGTATATTCCGGTGACTTACGCTTCTGAATCAGCTGAAAGGCTGCAGTGGCAAGAAATACATTGCCCGCCACCAGACTGAGTAGCTGTACATAGCCCAAAGCACGGGTAATGCTGCGGATTTCACCCCCGACAATAAGATCTCTGCGGATGAGCAGAGTGAGCAGCACCTGCAGGATTGTAAAAACCCCGTAAACCAGACAGGCGATCCCCACCCAAGGCTTAATGCTGTGCGACTCCCAGTCATAGCTTGCGAATAGCAGCACCAGCGTGATGATAAGGGACCCGGTCCAGGCAAAGCCGGCCTGCCGGTACTCCCGGGAGGTTTTGAGCCTAAGCTGTATTTCACGCCTTTCGGCGTTTGTGTTAACCATGTAAGTTCACCTGCTATCAGTATTGTTTCATTTTGGACCGGATACGCGGGTCCACAAAGGCGTATAAGATATCGATCAATGCGTTAATAAGAGAAATAGTGATTGCCGTGTAGACAACACCGCCCATAATGGCCGGAATGTCGGGAATGAACTGTTTATCCACAATGTAGCTGCCGAGGCCGCTGATATTGAATACTTTCTCCGTAACAGCCGCTCCGCCCAGCATGCTCCCGAACTGCAGCCCGATGACAGTCACAATCGGGATGAGCGCATTGCGTACAGCATGCTTCAGCAGCACTGTCCGCCTGCTGAGGCCCTTAGCCGTTGCCGTTATGATGTAATCCTCATGGATAACCTCAAGCGTGGACGCCCGGGTCATCCGGGCAATCGCTGCAGTTAATCCTGTTCCAAGCACCACCACCGGCAGAATAAAGGTCAGCCAGTTGCCCGGATTAAAGGTTGCCGGCAGCCACTGCAGCTTGATCGAGAAACCCAGGATAAAGATTAGCCCCTGCCAGAAGCTCGGAATTGACAGGCCGATCAGCGCAACGAGCATGAATGTATAATCAAACCAGGAGTTTGGCCTGGCTGCTGAGATGATTCCGATCGGAATTGCAATCACTACAGCCATCAGCAGCGAGAACAGCGTCAGCTCAAGCGTTACCGGGAATTTCCGGCCGATCGCTGATACAATTTCCTCATTCCCCGCAAAGGCTTTGCCGAGATCGAACATCGCAATGCCTTTAATATTGTTCCATAGCTGTATGAGATAGGACTGATCCAGCCCGTATACCCGGTTGAACTCGACGATCTGCGCGTCGGTAGCGGTTTGGCCGAGAATATTAACCGCCGGATCAAAAGGTGAAATGTACAGAATGGTAAATACAAGGATGGCAACTCCGAAAATGACAAAGACGGTCATTACCAGTCTTTCAAATATGTATTTAAGATAAGGGCTGCTGTAGAGCAGAATTAATAGATATAAGGGCAAGCCCGGAATAAAAGATAACGGTAAAAATAACGGGTGCTGCAGCAGCGTCTGAAAGGTGCTGATAAACGTTGATCTGGCAAGTCCCTTCTCCTTCAGCCTGCCATCCGCACGTTCGGCAGCTATAAGCTCAAACCGTTCTGCCGCAAGCTTACGTGCTTCGCCTGCAAGCTCCGTTTCACTTGTCTGGCGCCCGAAGAACTGTGCCTTACTGTGCAGCTGATCCGTGAACTCGGACTCAAGCTTCTCCTGAAGCCCTGAAGCCACCAGCTCCTGGCGTGTCTCCTGCAAGACGGAAGTATGAATATCTCCGGCCTTATGCGCACGGTGGACAAGCAGCGTGAACAGATTAACGGGTGCGCCCAGTATAAGAGCGAAATACCGGTACGAGTTGTTCTGCAGCAGTTTGCCGTAAGAATCACCGATGGCCTTGGCGACATTTATGCCTCCATGCTTTGCCGCCTCCATATAACTTGCCCTCCTTGATTCTACATTTTAAAATTGTACTATTCCGATAGATAAGGTATATTTTATTAATAGATTTGATTGTTGTCAAGAAAACCATTTTAAAATTTAGCGAAACTGGCAGGTGGAAACATGGAACCGATTTTGAAAGTCAACAATTTGCATATCTCTTTTCAGAGCCATGATGAAGAGCGCCCCGCCGTCCGCGGCGTAAGCTTTGAAGTTTATAAAGGGGAAACACTGGGGATTGTCGGTGAATCAGGCAGCGGCAAAAGCGTCACCGCCCGCTCCATTATGAGGCTTCTACCTTCCCCGCCTGCACTTATAAAGGATGGAGAAATCGTTTTTCTGGGAGATAACCTGGCGGCGAAATCAGAGAAGCAGATGGAGCAAATCCGGGGCCGGGAGATCGGAATGATTTTTCAGGACCCGATGAGCTCCCTCAACCCGACGATCCGAATTGGAGAACAGATCAGTGAAAGCCTGGTCAAGCACCGCAAGCTGTCCCGCAGGGCTGCCAAACAGGAGGCTCTGGAGATCCTGAAGCAGGTCGGCATCCGTGACAGCGAGGTCCGCTATCAGCAGTATCCGCACGAATTCTCGGGCGGTATGCGGCAGCGCGTAATGATTGCGATCGCTCTGGTCTGCCAGCCGGCACTACTCATTGCGGATGAGCCGACCACGGCGCTGGATGTGACCATTCAGGCCCAGATCCTCAATCTGATGAAGCATATGCAGCAGCGGCTCGGCACCTCCATTATTCTGATCACCCACGATCTGGGAGTTGTCGCAGGGATGTGCGACAGGGTAGCCGTTATGAAGAACGGGGAGATTGTAGAGACGGGCACCACTGAGGAGATCTTCGCACGGCCGCAGCATCCGTATACACAGCGGCTGCTGAACGCCCTGCCCCGTCTGGACGAGAAGAAGAAGCCCAAGCCGCCCGGGCTGATTATTCCCGGAGAAGGCAAACGCCCGCTGCTGGAGGTCAGATCACTGAAGCAGCATTTCGACCTCGGCAAAGGCCGGGTGCTGCGCGCTGTTAACGATATCAGCTTCCAGATCCGTGAAGGCGAGACGCTTGGCATGGTTGGTGAATCAGGCAGCGGCAAGTCAACCACCGGCCGTTCGATTCTCCGGCTGCATGAGCCGACCGGCGGTGATGTGCTCTTCCACGGTATGGCCGTTAACCGGCTGAATGCACAGGAAATGAAGACAATGCGCCGCCATATGCAGATAATCTTTCAGGACCCGTACGCCTCGCTGAATCCGCGCTTTAGGGTGATGGATATTATAGGGGAAGCGCTGGATGTACATAATCTCGCCGGCAGCAGGAGCGAGCGGAAGAAACGGGTCGAGGAGCTGCTGGACCTGGTCGGGCTTGATCCGGCCTACGCTATCCGTTATCCGCATGAATTCTCGGGCGGACAGCGGCAGCGGATCGGCATTGCCCGGGCGCTTGCCGTCGAGCCGAAGTTCATCGTCTGCGATGAGCCGCTCTCGGCACTGGATATGTCGATTCAGGCACAGGTCGTCAAGCTGCTGGAGGAGCTGCAGCAGCGCCTCGGCCTGACCTATCTGTTCATTGCCCACGACCTGTCCATGGTCAAGCATATCAGCGACCGGGTAGCTGTAATGTATATGGGCCGCATCGTTGAACTCGCTGAAAGTGAAGAATTGTATACGAATCCGCAGCACGAATACACTAAGTCGCTGCTGGCAGCCATCCCGGTGCCCGATCCGAAGATCGAGGCAGCCAAGAAACGGACACTGATGGAAGAACAAACCGCCGGTGACAAGTACAATCTGGAGACCTCCAGTCTGGTGGAGATATCGGAAGGCCACTGGGTGGCTATGCCTACCGGCTGATAGCCGGCGGCAGCATAAATAAGGCAGTCAACCTCATGTTGACTGCCTTGTTCTTTTCTTTTCTAAAGCTTATTTGGCGTTATGGAATTGATACGGCTCATCCAGCCGGGATAGCACGGATACATTATTTATTGTCATTCCTTCTATATTATAGGCTTTCAGGCCGTACTTCCCGACAGCCGATATATTCTCCAGTACAATATTCTGCAGCGGCTGCTCAGGCAGCCCGGCCATAAATACAGCATTACCGGCTTGTGTGTCGAGCACGATGTTCCGGAACGTAATATCACAGATGATTCCGGTGCCCTCATTCACTTCCTCCGCGCGGTCCGGATCATACTCCTCATGGCCGTAGAACTGGTCAATATTGATAGCCCCCCTGAACCACTGGCAATCCTCATGCTCCAGGCTGTAATTACGCAGCGTGCAGTCCTCATACACGATGTTTTCAATGACTGCTCCCCGGCCTCTAGGCGCTTTGACCGTTCCGATGCTGTACACATCCTCGAAGGTGCAGCCGCTGACCTTCACATTTCTGACGCCGCCGGACATTTCGCTGCCGACGGCTATGCCGAACCCGCTTTTGAACCGGCAGTTCGTGATCCGGATGTTCTCCGAAGGAATGCCTACGCGCCTGCCCTCCTCATCCCGGCCGGATTTAATTGCAATGCAGTCATCCTGGCTGGCGATCAGCGAATTGAAAATATAGATGTTGCTGGAGGAGTCCGGGTCCAGACCGTCGCCGTTGAAAATATGCTCATAGATGCGGCCATGCTCGTCATATTTCGTATAAATGCTGACCTTATTAAGTGTTACCTGATTACAGTAGATCAGATGCACGCACCAGGCGGGCGACTGGCGGACGGTTATGTCCTTCAGGTACACATAATCTGTACTCCGCAGGCAGACCGCCCGGCCCCGGAAGCCCTTTTTCTCAGCCATTTCGGCCTTGAATAAGGCACTCCCGTTCGCGTTGATTGTTCCTCCGCCGGTAATCGTAATGTGCTCAAGCCGCCCGCCGCCGCTGGAGTCCTGCGTATTCACCAGGCTCGCATAGCAGAGCTGCTCCCGGCCTTCCCAGCGGTAGGCCATCAGCGGATAATCCGCCGGCTGCGCGCTGCCCAGCAGCACCCCGCCCTTCTCAATGAACAGCGTCATGTTGCTTTTAAGAAAAATGGCGCCGCTTAAAAATGTGCCTGCAGGCACGTACACCGTACCGCCGGGGGTACAGGCAGCAATTGCCGCCTGAATCGCGGCTGTATTAAGGACTGCTCCGCCCGCTACCGCACCGAACCGGGTAACATCAAACAGCTCCCCTTCCGGCTTCGTGGACACCATAATTAAATTACTCGGAGGAGACACTACTCCGGCTGCAGTTACCGCACACACATGCACTTTATATTCCTGCGCAGGCGCAAGCCCTGTCAACGTATAGTCTGCCGCCGCGCATATGCCGTGAACGGCATCATTCACATACACCCGGTAACAGGCGGCGCCTCCCGGTACCTCCGGTTTATCCCAGACCACCGCGATGCTTCCGGAGGTCCGGGCGGACGGCGGAGAAACAAGATTAAGCGGCGTTAACAGGTTAGTGTCCGTTGGTTGCATTGCCATTACCTCCGTTTTCCTTCATTAATTCCAGCAGTCTGACCGTCTCCATATAATTGAGACTCCACTGCGAAATCCCGTTGGTGTTGGCATACGGAACCTCCCGGACCGGGCGGATATATTCCGCTTCCGCCACATTTACATACACCGGATTGCCGTCCGGATCTATTTGGCCGGGAGTGTTGGAGCTGTGGTCCGCTGCTGCATTCAGCATATCCAGCGCCTGCTGCATCCGCTCAGGCTTTCCGAAGCGGTAGCCCGTATAGGCCGGCATACGAATGCCAAACCGCAGACCGTCCCAGGCCTTATCATTACTTTCATTAAATAAGCCGCCTGACGCAAGCTTTCGCTCCTCCGGTATCATAGCGAAGTAGTCTCCGAACTGGGCCAGCATATCCCTCAGCTCTTCATCGCCGGTCAGCTCCGCCAGCTCAAACCAGATCTCCGGCCCGCCGAAGCAGATGACCATATGATACTGGTAATTGCCTTCACTTAAATATCCCATCTCTCTGGTATCCGGGTTATACCGGAAATGGGAGCCGGAGGCCAGCCGGTTCGGCGCCTGTTTGATCGCCCTTAGGCCGGTCAGGATCTTGTCACGGTACTTTGTATCCTGAAATCTCTCCCAACGGGTCATCCAGTTGGAGACATAGGAGGACCAGTCCGGACCGGTCCTCACCTGATAGCAGCCTTCTGCATCCGCGCTCTGGTCTATCCGCGGGGCATAGTCGGCATCCTTAACAAAATCCATAATATCGCCGGTCCGCTCATCCCCCGTCAGATAATAGAAGAAACGGTGATGCCCGGCCATGGAAATTCGCGGCTCCTTCCATTTGCAGCCCCAGTGGCGGACATTGTGGCGGCTGCCAAGCATCGCATATTCGCCGAGATGATACATATCCACCTCGCTTGTATGCCGTGTCATCGCCCGGGCGAACCGGAAGATATCATAATTTCCGGTGCGCAGGAACAGCAGCCAGTTCACATAGGTATTGCACAGCTCCGTATTCTGCCAGGCAAAGCCGCCGACATCATAACGCCAAGTGTGGCGGACAGGATCATAGGTGTGCATCACATCCCCGTAGTCCCAGAAGCCGTACCATCTCCGCTGCTCCACCTCTTTCATATAAAAGTCCATAAAGCCAAGCAGCGCCTGCTCATGCGCAGCCGTCCGGTATTCCTCCTGGCCCGGCGGGTGCCAGTAGGAGCCGAACACCCTGGTCTCCGCATACACTTCGGGTCCGGCAACCAGCAGCGCATCGTTCTGCACATCTGCGGCAAAATCCAAAACCGCCTGCTTGCCCGGCATACGGTCAAACAGCTTGAGCGTAATCTCGTTTGTATTGGCGATCCCCTCCGGATGGTTATTCATATCCCCGTAGGAGAAGGCATGCGACTCCGTATCATAAGCCCGGAAATCATAGGCTTCGGCGTACCTGCTATAGAGCCAGATGCTTAGGCAGGGATTCTCCTCCCTGGCCCCGGTAATCTCCAGCGCCATCGGGCTTTTCTGCCAGAAATCCTTGACTGCTGCCGCCATGATTCCGCTCTCGCTGCCGAAAAAAACGGCTCCGCTGGAACGGTTGCCCTGCGCCGCCGGAATGTAGGCACAGCGGCGGGCGGTGCTTTTGACAATGCTGTAGTGGTCGCAGGAGTCCTGCTGCAGCCGGAAGTTGCTCCAGGCCGCATTATCCCGCACATTCTCCAGCAGCGCCGGTTCGGCATCCGGATCAATGTAGACAAACTGGCCGTCCCTCTGCTGCCGCTCGTACAGCGGATGGATGCCGCTATAGGTATACAGCGGCCGCACGGCTTCGTAGAACATGCCCGTATCCCCGGTGAAGCCGGCATGGCGGTTCCACAGCTCTCCCGCAGCCCCCATCTGAAAATGCACGGCCAGCCCCTTCAGGTAATCCCGGTTCTCATCCGCATCGAAGATGAAGCTGTGAACCATCCGGACTTCGTCGCTTCCGGCATAGAAGTAGAGCCGGATCACAAACGGAAAACGCCGCTCACTGCTGTTCATATACCGGTGGCTGCCTTCCAGCTTGACGACAGCCCGCAGCGGACCCGCTTCCTCCAGTGTAAGGGTGTCCGTATAACCGATCAGCTTGTGGATGGAAACGGTCTCAAGACCTTCGTCCTCCTTGCGGTTCTCAATCAGGGCGGTTAACTGTGCTGACAAGGGCTGCTGACCGCTCTGTCTGCGGAGCAGGGACGAGATGAGCTGACCGCCCTTCTGTACCGAGCAGGAGAGCTGTTCACTTTCGATATATACGGACCCGTCCGGCGCCTGGGATGCTGTGATTAGGGAATGTGCAACAGCCGCTTTCCCCTTTTGCAAATAATGAGCTGCCGTGGTATCCAGTACTCCGCTGTGCAGCAGCCACTTCACCGAGCCGTCCGGCCAGTAAGCGTTAATCTTCGTCTGAACGGGGACACCGTTCCCGGCCTCGTCCTGTAACGATACAAGCTCTCCGGGCTGCAGCGCCCCCTGGCTCCACGGCGTACCGAAGCTTACCGGTGTACGCGCTGCCTGTTGCGCTGTCAGCCAGTCTAAACGCAGCTTAGACATGCTTTTCCCCACCTCCTGATATTGTTGTTCCATTAGCATTAGCAGTGATGAATCAGCGCTTCACTGAAGAGCATCAGCGCAATGCCGGTGTTATACTGTCTCGGCGCGTAAGGCACCTGCAGATAGCCCGCCTTATCCTGACAGTCTGTGCCGCCGGACGCGTGCAGCACCGCTCCATCCTCCGCCAGATGATCAGCCAGTATATTCCGCGTAATCTGCCGGCCCCATTCCCTGAAACGCTCATCAAGCAGGCCGAGCCTGAAGCCTTTGAGTGCAGCATAGGCGAACAATGCGGAGGCACTGACCTCCATGTAGGCTTCTTCCTCATCCAGCAGTGTCCGCAGCATCCCATCCTCCATACGGAGCTCATACGCTTGTTCCATATGCCGCTTGAACTGCTCCCCGAACCGTGCGGTATCATACGGCTGCCCCTGCAGCAGCTCCAGCAGCTCCACTACACTTACTGCAGCCCAGCCGTTGCCGCGGCCCCAATGCTCCCCAAGCCGGACGTTCTGCAGGCAGTGATAGCCGTGGGAGTATAGGCCGCTCTCCGGTTCAAGCTGGCAGCCGGCATGAATATCGAACTGGCGCAGCTCCTCGGTAATACAAGCCTCATTGTCTTCAGCAACACCAAACCGCAGCATGAACAACCCTGACATGAATAGCGTGTCAATCCATAGCTGGTTCCTATAATCCTCTAATCCGCCTGCCCCCGGCCCCCATACATGGGCAAAGCCGCCGTTAATTGTCCGCAGGGCTCCGTGCACGCACCAGTCAGCGACCTCCCGGCAGCTATCCAGGTATCGCTTATCGCCCGTCTCCCTGTATACGCTAAGCAGCGCATTGGCAGGCGCAACCCAGTTCACCGAGCCGTGCCGCAGCTTCTCTGCATTGTCCTCACACCATTTTTGTAAAAAGTTCAAATACCGCTTCTGCCCTGTCTCCTCATAGGTCTTAATGACCCCGTACAGCGCTACCCCCTGCACCCATTCCCACATATCCAGATTGTCATGCTCTTCCCGGCCATGTAGCTTATTCCAGAGCTTATCCAATCCATTCACAAGCTCTTCCTTACATATAATCCCATTAGTCCCCATATCATCCTCCCGTATCGGTTGCTTGCGAGTCGTAACCAGACTAACACAATAAAAGTGGTATTACTCCGCATTAAAGCGCATAATACTCCTATATTCCATTTATTTTGCTATAATAATAAAATCACCCGCTATAGCGAAAGGAGTTCCGTATGTCCGCTCCGGTCTATCCTGATATCCTGCGTTCCGGTACCGATCTGGACCCCTTCAAGCTTGAATTTGACCGGCGTACCGGCCCTTATTCAATGAACAGCAACCATTACCATTACCAGTATGAGATCTTCTATCTGTTCCAGGGTGAACGGAATTATTTCGTAAAAGACACCGCCTACCATATCCGGCCCGGCGATCTCGTATTGGTTGAATCCAACGCTCTGCACAAAACCTCCGAGTCCGGCAAGCCGAATCACGAACGGATTGTCGTCTATTATTCACCCGGCTTTTTTGATTCGCTGCGGCCGGCTGAGAAGGAGCTGCTGCTCGCCCCCTTTACCCAGCATACACCGGTAATCCGGCTGAATCTTCAGGAGCAGATGCAGGTGGAGCAGCTGTTATATTCCATGCTGGATGAGATGGATGAGCAGGCACCCGGCTATACACTCAAGCTGCAGAATCTGACGGCTGAGCTGCTGCTCTATATTGCCAGGACCGTCTGGAAGCGCGGCGCCCAGCCGGAAGCTCTGACTTCACCCGCACAACGCAAGGTGACAGAGATTGTCCGACATATCAACCAGCATTACGGGGAGACGCTCCAGCTTGACGGTATCGCGGAAGCCTTCTATATCAGCAAAAGCCATCTGAGCCGTATTTTCAAAAAAATCACCGGCTTCGGTTACACGGAATACGTAAATCTTATCCGGGTGCGGGAAGCGGAGCGGCTGCTAAGGGACACTGATTGGAGCATTACACTGGTGTCGGAGGACTGCGGCTTTGACAGCCTCACCCATTTCGGCAAGGTGTTCAAGCAAATTTCGGGCGTACCGCCCCGTGAGTACCGTAAGCTGCACCGTACCTGACAGCGCTATACCCGCATGAAATAACTCCGAAAGCTTATAATCAAAAAGCAGCCTCTCTTAAGAGAAGCTGCTTCATTTACCATATTCAATTTGTTCCTTACTCCGTTTAACCGATAACATCTCTGATATGTAAGTGGCTGGTTTTGCTTAAATCAATGAACTCATTCTGCGTTAACGCAATGAGCGGTCTTGTCGGATAATTCGCATTAGTCAGCACAATCCGGCCCATTCTCCCGTCTGACAATGAGACTTCACAGCCGACCTGGCTTGCGAGCAGCGAATCCAGAAACGTCATACCTATAATAGAATCAAAACGCTTATGTATAATACCTTCATGTATACTGCTGATAACCTCAAAAAAAGAAACCGCAGGCCTGTGCGGCCTGTCCGAAATCATCGCCATGTAGATGTCTGCCAGAGTGACGATTTTGCTCAGCCGGTCAATCTGCTCCCCTTTGATCCCGTGAGGATAACCGCTGCCGTCCTCGCGTTCATGATGCTGAAGGGCGACCAGCGCGATCCGGGGATCAACATCGGAATTCGCCAGCAGCTCATACCCGAGTACAGTATGCTGCTTCATTATTTCGAACTCATGCTTGTCCAGCCTGCCCGGCTTCGTGATTAGCGAGGACGGCAGCCGGACTAAGCCGATATCATAGACACAGGCTGCAATCGCCAGCAGCTCCATTTCTTCATCGTCCAGGCCCAGCCGCTTGCCTAGCGAGGTGGCAATGACCGCAACGCCTATGCTTTGCTTGTAACGGTAATCCTCCTGCTCCTTAAGCTCCGAGAAAACCTGAAACAGATTAAACCGCTTAGCAGTGTCTTTAATGAAAGGCAGAATTTTTTCCTCTACATCGTCAATGGGAACAATGCCGTTAGCCCGCACCAGCCTGTCAATCTCCTCCAGATGCTTTTCGGTCACTTTGGCCTTCTGCCGTGATTCAATGCTGGAGGGGCGGAGTCCGGCTTGTCCTTGTGCAGCTTTTTCTTCTTCCTCTACTGCATCTTCCACAGCCTCCTCCACAACTCTAAGCTTGATCCGGAAATTCGCCAGCTTGTCGATGTGGTTCTGCAGCAATACCGTATCCTTCGCGATTAATAAGATTCCGTCCATGCTGTAAATATTGCTGCTCAGCTTTTTTCCTATAAAAATATCATATGCCTCTAAAGACATCTACGGGATCACCCCGCCTTCCTTCACTTGATTGCGCAGTCCTTCCGGATTAAGAGGATCATACATCCGATAGATAGTATTCTAAGGCTTGTCAGAGAAGGTTCATAGCCTAAAATGGCGTTATTTCCAGAAAATGAATCCTTAGTAATGAGCTCACGCAACCGGAGTACACCGGATAAGCGTTAAGGACTATGTCAGCGGTCCATTTCCTGGGACATTCGGTGGATTGCATCAGCAGGAACGAATAGACTTCACACAATATAATTTTTAAGCGTTATCATTTGTGAAATATAATTTTTCGGCTTAAATCTATTAAAAAGCTTCCGATTTTAATTAAAATACTATATTATAGTATTCCATATGTATAATAAATATTTTTCATGTATATTAATTCGTTACACGCAATGTGAATATTACATATTCATGGGAGATTTGCCGTGCGAAACAACAGGAGGGATGCATAAATCTGCATAGGCAGAAGCCATCTGCCATTCCGGCAGCAATCTATCAGCTAAGCTTTCATATAAGACACTGGGAGGTACATGATGACTAAGAAATTCTTATCCTTATTAATCGCTTTAACCCTTACATTATCCGGAATCATTCCGTCAGCCTATGCCGGAGCCGTTGTCACTGAGGTACAGACTCAGGTTCAGTCCGCAACGGTATCTGAGGAAGTCTATCAGACAGCCCAGGCTGCTGCACAAGCCACCGTATCGGAAGAAGTCTATCAGGCTTCGATGACCGATGCCAGAACTATGCCGGTTACACTGACCCTTCCTGAGGGAGTAACAGCAGAACAGCTTACCTGGACATTCGGCAGAACTGCGGAAGAAACGAAGCCGCTGGCTGAATGGAAGAAATGGAACAACGCTTCGAACGTTAGAGCTTATACGGGAGATCCTTTTGTAAAAGTATCCTATGAGCCTGCTGCAGCTTCTACGGTAACCGCTCTGGTATACTTCGATATGCCATTCGGCGTCAACCTGGCCGTCAGCGGTATCCGGGCTGAATATGTAAAGCTCGCAGGAGTATACAACCTGACTGCAAAGACGCCTGCCGGGGATGTACTGGCAGAGCAGAAAGTAGATTTGAACCCGTATGATACCTATCATACATATGATGAAATCAAGCCGGCGATTGATAAAATCACAGCTGACAGCAATAACAAATACGGCCGTTATGTGGAGTACCAGCAGATCGGAACGTCCACACAGGGACGGGCCATCCACTTCTCCATCATCGCCAAGGACAAAGCGTCCGTAGACCAATATTTGAACGAAACGTTGCCGCTGATGAACAATAATCCTGCCCAGCTGCAGGAGATGATCAAGAACGGCCAGCTTCAGGATTATAAAGTGCCGATCTGGCTGAACAACATCCATGCGGATGAGGCCAACGGTGTTGACGTTATTATCAAGTTCCTGGAAACCCTGATGACAGAGAAGATCGTTAACTATGATACAACGGATGCCGGCGGCAACGTTGTTCCAGTGACACTGGATATCGATAAAGCGCTGGACAATGTGATTTTCCTGCTCGATTATGTAGAGAATCCGGATGGCCGTGCGCTGAACACACGTGCGACTTCGACCCTGCTTGACCCGAACCGCGACAACTCTTACCAGACACAACCTGAGACTCAGGCTGTTACGGCACAGATCGCCAAATGGACACCGCTGAGCTTCCTGGATATGCACGGCTTCGTGAGCGGCTTCCTGATTGAGCCTTGTACACCGCCGCATGACCCGAACATCGAATACGATCTGGTCTTGGACAATATGCTTGAACAAGCCACAGCTATGGGGAATGCCGGAATCGCTAATACCAAATATAATGCTTACCACATTCCTTATCTGGAAGCCGCGAAACTGAAGAATGATCCGGATTATGCTAATCCTTACGGCAATGCTACCGGATGGGACGATGCTTCACCGGCTTACACCGCAGTCTATGCGATGCACCAAGGGGCGCTTGGACACACCATTGAGGTGCCGGAGCTGAACGAGGATTCTCTGGATGCTTTCTACTATGCAGCACTGGCCGCTACCAATTATGTGCAGAATAACAAAGAGAAGCTGTTCCTGAACCAGCTGGAAATCTTCAAACGCGGCATGAACAATGAAGACCACAAAGAGGTTGACAAGTATTTGGTAAATGC
>RCUO01000522.1_pt1 | contig 19086 bp, 15 predicted proteins | sample 2166161 | NCBI WGS metagenome assembly RCUO01 (sample SAMN09932617, study PRJNA488358) | compost metagenome | feature: garden; material: soil; isolation source: compost soil in cyclohexanecarbonitrile-enriched culture | place: Germany: Experimental Botanical Garden Goettingen | collected 2016-01-27 | reverse complement strand
TCGGCCTCCCTGCCCGCCAGCTCCTTCAGCTTAAGCTCGGCGGCAGGCTCATCCCCGCCGGTTCTCCAGAGGGCGATGTAGCGGCGGTCGCCCCGTTCAAGGCCAAGGCTGATCCAGCCGCTTGCGGCGTCCGGCAGCCCGAGCGGCCAGAACGGCAGCGCTTCGACGATGTCGCTCCGGAGGCGCTTGTACAGGTCCAGCGCCTCCTTGACAAGTCCGCGGCGGCGCGGGCTGAGCTCCGCGAGATGGCCGCTCTGATGGACGCGCAGCAGCAGCGCGTTCACCATGTTGAAGATGACCTCTTCGTCATCGCCTTCCCGCAGAGGATAAGACCATACCGCCGCCTGCTCCGGTGTCAGCGCGGCGGGCGCTCCGGCAGCGATCGAAGCGAAGTTCACATAATTCTCCTGATCGCTCGTCGATTGAATGCTGTGGCGGCTCAGCATCGCGTAGTCCATCCGCATTCCGCCGCTGGAGCAGTTCTCGATGACCAGCTCCGGATACCGGGCGAAGACGCCGTCAATCCAGCGGAGATAAGCCCGGTTATGCTCAAGCAGACCGGCGCCATAGCTGTCAGCGTCCGATTCCGTGCCGATGCCTGCGTTGATGTTGTAATCCATCTTGATATAGCCGACGCCGTATTCGTTCACCAGCCGGTCGATAACCGAATCGGCATGCGCGATAACCGCCGGATTCCGGAAATCGAGCTGATATCTGCTCCGGTCCATCACCCGCCGGCCGTGGCGCATGAAGAACCAGCTGTCGTCCGTGTCAGCCAGCTTCGGACTGTTGATGCCCATAACCTCGATTTCCAGCCAAAGACCGGGGATGAGACCCTTGCTCCGGATGTAATCGAGCACGTATTTGATCCCTTCCGGGAAGCGTTCCTTGGAAGGCAGCCACTCTCCTACGCCGTCCCACCATTCTCCGGGAGCATACCAGCCGGCATCGATGCAGAAGTATTCGCAGCCGATATCCGCCGCGGCGTCAATAAGCGGCAGCAGCTTCTCTGTTGTGGGGTTGCCCCACAGACAGTTCATATAGTCGTTGAAGATAACGCGCAGCAGGCGGTTGTCATCATTCGGTCTGCGGATTACCCGCCGGTAAGCCGTCAGCGCTCCCGCCGCCTCCCGGAAGCCGCCCATGGCCGATCCTACCGCTACAGGCACGGAGATGAACTCTTCGCCGGGCGCCAGATTGAGCCACCAGTGATTGTCATGCTCCGTCGGTCCTCCGGCGAGCAGCGTCAGCTGATCATACTGGTCGGTCAGCTCCCAGTGCCAGGAGCCGTTGTGCTCGATCTGCCAGAACAGGCTGGAGCCATGCTCCTTGTTGGTCATGACCGCCATCGGCATGAGTTCCGCTGCAGACCAGGAGCCGGTATTGCTGGCAGCGATCCGTTTCGAGCCGCGGTCCGCCAAATGGGACATGCCAAGCTCGGGCAGTGTGTAGGTCTTCCACTGCAGCTCGCTGGACCAGCCGCTCTGGCCGAGCGTCACCTCCATCTTCTCGCTGCGGTCGCCTGCGCCTTCCTTGTCCGCGCCTGTGAGCGCAAAGGACGAAACATACTCCACGCCAAGCGGAGCTTCGCCGCTGTTAGTCAAGGTTGTCCAGCAACGGACGACAGAAATACCGGTAAAGAACTGGATATGCTGAACCGCCCGAAGCCCGGTAACCGGGTCTTTGAGGGTAATTTCAAGCTTGCGGCCGCTCTCGCCGGCCGTATCGCGGTGTCCGTCATACACCATGCGCAGGCCCGGATATGAAGCGCGGTGCGTCCGTCCGTGATATTCCGCCCGGTCCTCGCCCGACAGCTGGACCTCCAGCAGACGGAACCCCGGTTTATTCTTATCTTGAATGCTGCCTTCTGTATAAGGGAAGGCGCCAAAATGCAGCAGACGGACATCCCCTTCATGGATTTCCAGCTCCAGATGCAGCCCGTTCTCGACAATGCTGATTCGTTCGCTCATGTATGTGTCCAACCTTTCGCCATGTGAGTTGTGAATACGCTATCATGTCCGAGTTATTTTACAACAACCCGTTCACCCTGTCATTGTCGCCTGTTGCTCTCTCTTGTCTACTATTATCGTGTCGCGGTGTCTATGCCAAAAGCGGGCTGACAGCCGGCGAAGCCGAAGCTTCGCGGCGCGCGCCCGCTTTTACTTAGTGGAAGGATGTGAGATTACCGATTGCCGCTTACCGATTAAGCTTACTGCGCGGAACCAAACTGGATCCAGGCTTTCTGGATTTCGTCGATCGTCTGGTCCTTCGTCTTGCTGCCGCCGATATAAGCCTGCATCAGCTCGCCGAATTTCTGGTGGAACGTGTCGAGCGAATAGTTAACCGACAGATCGCCGGATTTCTCGGTCTTGAGAATTTCCTCCATCTGCTTCGGCATGTCCAGATCCGGCAGCGGAGCGTCCTTGATCGGAGGGATAACCTTCGCTACGCCGGAGAACCAGTTCTTGCCGTAATCGGAAGTATACAGCCAGTTGAAGAACTCGATCGTCTCTTTGGCTACCTTCGAGTCTTTGTTGATCCGCAGCGCCTGGTCGGCGCCGGTAATGATGACCGCCTGCTCCGGCTTGTCGCTGACAGGATAACCCGCGATGCCGAGTTCAAAGTCGGGAGCGATCTTCTTGATCGCGTCTTCGTCCCAGGCTCCCTTGCCGGTCATAAAGGCAGCCTTGCCGGAAGCGAAATCGCTGATTTCCGCGTTGCTGTCGCGTTCGAGCGGTTTGTCCGTTCCGTGCTTGACGGTCGTATCGATAAAGTCGAAGAAGTTGTTGTACAGCACCGGGTGGTCCTTAAAGGTCGTCTTGCCCGCAATGAAGTCGGAGACGAGGGTCTTGGCATCGGTACCGGCATCCTGGGCCGCAGCATCCACAAAATGCTGGAAGACATGCTTCCATACCCACCATTCTTTATAGGCATTGGCGAAAGGCGTAATTCCCTTGGCTTCCAGCTTCGTGATGTCCTCGTTCAGCTCGGTCAGCGTCTTCGGCGGATTCTGAATGCCTGCTTCGGACAGCAGCTTCTTGTTATAGATCAGGACGAACAGGTTGCCTTTGACCGGAAGTCCGAGCACCTTGCCGTCCGAAGAGGTCATATTGGCCCGCACGGCATCCGTCATGGCGGCAGCGAGCGGCTCATTTGTCAGATCCGCGCTGTATTCCGCGAATGTGTCGATATCTCCTCCGGCGGTCGTCTGGAACACATCAGGCGTGCTGCCTGCGGCGATGCGGGATTTCAGCACGGTGTTGTAGTCAGCCTGCATGATCTCCAGATTGATGGTCACGTTAGGCTTGACCTTTTTGTACTCGGCAATATAAGCATTGAAAGCATCGGTGTATTCGGGAGAGGCGGTGAACATGTTAATGGTGACAGGCTTGTCGGAATCGGCGGAGCTTGCGGCTCCGGAGCCGGCTCCCGCGGTTGCCGAGGCATTCCCGCCATTGTTGCCGCTGCCACCACAGCCGGCCAGAAGGCCGCCTATCAACAGCACACTGGCGGATAAGGCTATACTTTTTTTCAACATCTTGTTGCCCCCTTTTCCTCATGCATCTTGGTCTTCGAGGTCAATTCTAAATAAATTGCGACAAGATAAGAATGTAGATAAGTGAAGAGATAGGGGTAAAAAAGTGTATTTTTGAAAGCGGTTCATTTTTGTGCAGTTGGAAGAATGGACCGGTATTCCGAAGGCGAGCAGTCAAAGTAATTGCGGAACGCCTTGCTGAAATAATTTTTGTCCCGATAGCCCAGCATTTCGGAAATTTCCTGGATTTTCAGATCCGGGTCTCCGAGCAGCTCCTTCGCCTTGTCCATTCTCACCTTCTGCACGTATTCATGAATGCCGTAACCGTAGCGGGCCTTGAACAGCTTCATCAAATATTCCCTGCTCAAAAAATACTTGTCCGTGAATACGGAAATTTTGATGTCTTCGTAATAGCGGTTGTCCACGTAGGATTTGATCTGCTCCAGCACCTCCGGCGCGTTGCCCGAGGAGGTTCGGGCCACATCACCATAGTGAAGCTCCAGAATCCGGTATAAGAGCGACTCGTATTCCTCGAAAGAGGCGTAGTCTCCGCCGTAGCCGCCCTCTCCTTCGTTCTTCGCCGGACGGGTTCCCCGGTCGGCCGAAGCCCCCAGCTCCAGCGTCATATCCTGCAGCAGAATCGTAAATTCCCGGAGCGCACGGTCGGCGTCCCCCAGGGTGAATGAACCGGTATCGCTCCATTTCTTGAGGTATTCACTGACGACACTCTTGGCCTGGTTCAGCCCGCCGTTCTCCAGCGCTCCGCGGATCAGCGGCATCCGTGCGGTCAGGGACGGGGCATCGACCGCAGGCTTCCGGTTCACCGCCGCCGGACTCCCTCCCCCGTCCCGTTTCAGCAGATTGATGCCCTCAAGCGCCGTCCGTGCTTCTTCATAGGAGGGGGCAAGCTCCAGGCAATCGTCGCAGGGGCTGCCAAGACCGGTAAAGGCCGCCGCGCCCAGCAGCTCCTTCAGCGCCGCCGCAGCCCGGTTCATATAGCGGCGGGAGTAATACGCCGCGTCGCCCGTACTGCCGGGAGCGATCGTCAGAATGACCGCGAAATCACGGTCTCCCCGGGTGCCGGGCGCAGCGAAGCTGAATCCTTCAATGCTGTCGTCGCCGATTCCGCCGATGACGTTGGTCACCGCGAAATGCAGCAGATCCCGGTCCCCGTTAAAGCGCCCCCGTGCGATCGCATCGAGATTCATGATCCGTACGAGACCGGCGGCATACCGACTTCCCGGCGTCCGGCCCCCGATCAGCGGCAGCAGGCCCTCATTCGCGGAGGCCTTGAAGGTCCGCCGGATGATCGAAAGGTACAGCTTCTCCTTCAGCTTGGGCAGTGACATATTAAGCGTAATGTTCCGGCTGATGAACTCGCTCTCCTTCCGGCGCTTGGCCTCCAGCACATCGACCGCCTTGCGCAGAGCCGTGTTCAGATCGGTCCGGTTTACCGGCTTCAGCAAATAGTCCACCACCTTGGAGCGGATTGCCTGGCGCGTGTATTCGAAATCGTTATAGCCGCTGATCACGATCGTCAGCAGGTCGGGGAATTCCCGTTCGGCGATCTGCAGAAATTCGGCGCCGCCAAGCTCGGGCATTTTCATATCCACCAGTGCAATATCGATCTTTCGGCTGCGCAGCATGTCAAGCCCGGAGCGGCCGTCCACCGCTTCCAGCACCTCTTCCACTCCGAGACTCTTCCAGTCCCCCAGAATCCGGATCGCTTCGCGCAGCGGTTCTTCGTCGTCGATAATCAGTACATTAAGCACGGGTAACCCCTCCTATCGGTAATTTCATTGACATGACGGTTCCATCCGGTCCACTCTCGATCTCAAGCCCCGCTTCCTCGCCGTACAGCAGCTTCAGCCGCATATCCAGATTGCGCAGTCCTATTCCCCCGCCTGAACCGTCCGGTTCCATTTCCCCATGCGCCTCCCAGGATTTGCGCAGCGCGCGTCTCACCTGCTCCAGCCGCTCCGGCGAAATGCCGGGGCCGTCGTCATGCACCGTTATGGCGGCTCTGCCGTCTTCGGGTCTCGCCGATATCGTAATGGTGATCGGACTCGAAATCCGTTCCAGTCCGTGCTTGATGGCATTCTCGACCAGCGTCTGCAGCGCCAGCTTCGGCATGCTGAGCTCCATCAGGCTCTCGTCCCAGTCGTAGGCCACCTGCATTCTGCTGCCGAATCTCGCCTTTTGCAGCGCCAAATAGCGTTCGATATGCTTCAGTTCCTCCCTGGCAGTCACTGTCTCTCTGCCGCTGACGCAATAGCGCAGCGTAAGGGCCAGATTATCCACCATTTCGACGATGTCCGCGCTGCCGTTCTTCAGCGCCCGGGTGGAAATCGCCTGCAGGGCGTTATAGAGAAAATGAGGGTTGATCTCCGCTTCAAGTGCTTTCAGCACGGCGTTCTTCTCCGCGATTTTCAGCTTGAACCGCTCGTTGATCAGCTCATTAGTCTTCTTCACCATTTTGTTGAAGTGCATGGATAGATAAGCGATTTCATCCCTGCCTTTGACCTTCGCCTCCGCATTGAAGCTTCCCTGCCCGAACCGTCGCATCTGCAGGGACAGATCCTTCAGCGGCCGGGTGATCCGGGTGGAGATGACTCCGGTCAGCACGATGGACATCACGAGAAACAGCACGCCGATGATCAGGCTCCATCTCCGGGTGGTCGTGGCGGCCTCATAAATCATCCTGTAAGGGATCGGCTTCACCAGCTTCCAGCCCTGAGCGCTGCCGGTATTGGCGATGACGAGATATTTCTCGCCGCTGTCCTCCAGGACAAAGCGCCCCTCCCCTCTGTTCAACGAGGAGAGCAGACCCGACTGCACACTATGGTTATAGAAGCCCTTGTCGTCGACGATATAAGGAGCGTTGTCCGGTCCCAGCAGCATAAGATGCTGTCCTGTGCTAAAGGGAATATCCTTCAGGATTTCATTCGCGCCGGTTGAATTGAAGTAGAGCGACAGCACGGCCTCCGGCTCTCTCGTCACAATGGAGCGGAACAGACGGTGGTATCCCATGAAGCTCCTGCCGGAATCAACCGGATAATCCGCCGGGGATCTCCCCACAGCTCCGCCGTCTCCCGCTCCCAGAAGAGATTGATAGGAACGGTTGGACGGGCTTCCAAGCGCGCTTTTATACCAGGGAAGATTCTCGATAGATGGATGCTCGGCGACCCTTACCGTAATATTATAGTTTTCCTTGGTGACCCAGTAATATTTATGTTCCTTGAGAATATAGAGATAAATCGTCTCCAGATCGCTCCGTGAAAAATACAGATTCTTCAAATAACTCTCCAGATACATTTTGGAGGCGTAATCCTGCGTCTCATGCAGCAGCGCATAGTTGAATTCATCATAGGAAATCTGCGGCAGCGACAGCTGCTCGATTCCTTTCAGATAACTATCGAAATTGCGCCCGACCAGCAGCAGATTGTTGTCTGTACTGGCGATGCTGCTGTTCACGGATTCCCTTCTGAGCATGCTGTAGGAGATAAAGGTCAGGGAAGAAACGACCAGAACGATGATGATGGTGAATGTCAGGATCAGCTTGTTCGCCAGCCTCCGGGTTACCGGCTCGAACCAGTCATCCAGCCTTCGCAGGATTTGATTTCTCACTTGTGAGCGCCTTCTTTCTTCTGCATTCCGTTCACCTTTTTACCCCTAACTGTCCTCTTAAATCCATTTCTGCGGCAGCTCAGGGCGCTCTATAATACAGCTATGGTACTCCATATAGACTAACCTTAACGGTTAGGCGTGGCAAGATGTAATCGCATTCATTTCACTACCAAAAAGAGGTGCAGCCATGTTGAAATCCTTAGGCAAAAGCTTGCGGGGCAGATCAGAGTTCGGCCTGTTCACCCTGCCTGTCATGATCTGTATTGTCGTCGCCTTCTACATTCCGTTCGCTATGACCATCCGCTACTCTCTGACCAAATGGAACGGCATTTCGAAGCATCCGGCCTTTATCGGACTGGATAATTTCAAGCAGATTTTCATGGGGGACTCCAATTTCTCGAACGCAGCCTGGTTTACTGTCAAATACGCCATTCTCTACATCGTGCTTGTCAATGTGCTGGCGATTGCGCTCGCGCTCGTGCTGGACATGAAGCTGAAGACGACCTCCTGGCTGCGGGCAGCTTTCTTTATTCCGTATATTCTCAGCCTGGTTATCGTCGGGTTCATCTGGAAATTCATTTTCATGCAGGGCTTCAACTCCTTCGGCGAAAGTACTGGCTGGGGAATATTCGATCTAAGCTGGCTCGGCACGCCGGGACTAGCCTTCATCTCCATTCTGCTCGTTTCGATCTGGCAGTCGATCGGGTTCTACCTGGTCATATATATCGCGGGTCTCCAGTCCGTACCGGATGATCTGAAGGAAGCCGCCACCGTGGACGGCGCCGGTCCGTTCCGGAGATTCTGGAGCATCACGCTTCCGCTGCTCGCGCCTTCGGTCACGATCTCGGTGTTCATGGCATTAACGAACTCGATCAAGGTATTCGACGTCATTCTGTCCCTGACAGGCGGCGGGCCGGGCGGCACAACTTACAGCATCGCCTACGACATCTATCGCGATACGTTCCAGAACAACCTGTACGGCTACGGAACAGCCAAGGCGCTCATTCTGTTCGTGGCAGTGCTCATCGTAACGATGATCCAGTTGGCCTTCTTTAAACGCAGAGAGGTGGAAGCCTGATGAATAAACCCTATACACCCAGCAATTCGGCCAAGCTTCTTCAGACTCAGAGAGGTGAGAGAGTGAAGAATAAATCGTATTCGCCGGGCAAAATCGCGCTCGAGGCCGTCATGGTCATCCTGTCTCTCCTGTTCCTCTATCCTTTGTTCCTGACGCTCATCAACTCGCTCAAAAGCTTCAGCGAAGTCATGACGGACGTTATCGCGCTGCCCAAGCATCTGGCATTCGATAATTACTCCTATGTATGGAAGTTCATCAACTATCCGAAGCTCTTTCTTAACAATCTGGTCATTACGGTGATCGGCCTGGCGGGCATTGTGCTGGTATCCTCCATCGCGGCCTACAAGCTGGCCCGGACCAAATCCCGGCTCAGCGGCTTCATCTATATTCTGTGCATCATGCCGATGCTGATTCCGTTTCAGTCCATTATGCTGACCGTGCTGCAGCTGGCCAAAAATCTGGGCCTGTCCGAGAGCACCTGGGGACTCGGCCTGCTGTACTGGGGCTTCGGAGCGCCGCTTGCCGTCTTTATCTACCACGGATTCGTCAAGGGTATTCCCCGGGAAATTGACGAGAGCGCCACGATGGACGGCGCTTCCGGATTCCGGCTGTTCTTCAGCGTCATCTTCCCGCTGTTGAAGTCGGTAACCACCACGATTATTATCATCGACGTTATGTGGATCTGGAACGACTTCCTGCTGCCCCTGCTCATGGTCAACGGATCGCCGGATACGAAGACGCTTACACTTGCAGCCTATACCTTTGTCGGCCAGTACACATCCGACTGGCAATATGCGATGACCGCGATGGTCATGGCGGTACTGCCTTCCATCATCGTCTTCATCTTCCTGCAGAAGTACATTGTCAAAGGCGTGGTCGCCGGAGCCGTTAAAGGCTGACTTCCCTTTGAAGCGCAAACAGACTCTCCGCTTGTTAGTTGCGGAGAGTCTGTTGTGTTGTTATAGGCAGCCTCGCCGGGAGTTGATCGAGTATACCATCAAGTCGGAGTTTCCAGAAGTCGGGAGTTGCCGGAAAGTTGGAAGATGCCCGGAAGCCCCAGCCCCGTATACCCCCTTGCCTAGTATACCTTCTTGTATTCCCTGTCTTCCTTGAGAATTTCAACCGCTTCCCGGAATCGCTGGGAATGCACGATTTCCCGCTCCCGCAAAAATTTGAGACTATCCATCAAGTCCACATCATCGGTCATGTTGATCAGCCACTGATATGTAGCCCGCGCTTTCTCTTCCGCCGCGATGTCCTCATACAGATCGGCAATCGGGTCGCCTTTGGCCTGAATATAGGCCGCCGTAAAGGGAACTCCCCCCGCATTCTCGTAGAACAGCGCCGAATCATGATTCACGTAATGGGCGCCTAATCCGGCTTGCTCCAGCTGCTGCGGCGTCGCATCCTTCGTCAGCTTGTAGACCATCGTCGCAATCATCTCTAAATGGGCGAGTTCTTCCGTGGAAATATCGGTGAGCAGCCCGATAATTTTGCCCGGGATCGAATACCGCTGGTTCATATAGCGGAGGGCGGCGGCAAGCTCCCCGTCCGCTCCCCCGTATTGCTCGATCAGAAATTTCGCCATCCGCGGATCGCATTTGCTGACCCGGACCGGATACTGCAGTTTTTTCTCATAGACCCACATGCGTTAACCTCCTCCTTCGTTAACAGTCTCTATACCTGCCACGGCCAAGGCGGCTCGTTCCATTCCCATGGGCATTTGGAATAGGCCCGCCCGAAGTTCTGCAGAGGGCCGTACAGCTCCTGGAATTGTTTGGCGCACCGCGTGCGTTCCTGAGTTAGCTGGTTGAACTGCGTAATTGCCTTGAGATCGGTCGGGTGGGTATCCAGATAGAGATTTAGCTCCACCAGAGCAAAATCCAGCGTCTGCAGCTGCTCCAGCATCTCATAATATCGCGGATCGCAGGGAGTCGGTTCCATGGACTAATTGCCTCCTCTCTCTTGCGGACAATACGAGCTGGACAGCGCAGGCCACAGCGTTCCCTGCTTCAGCGCTTCCGTCAGTGAGAACTGCGGAAGATTCGGGGGCTGAAAGCCAAGGAACAGCTGCGGCGGGACGACATACGTCTTGCAGAGTATGGGCGGACAGGGATCGAACGGACCCGCATATACCGGATAGACGCGCTCCTGCATGCTCAGCGGGATTGCCATGTTCGGAGCCTGAGGCATACTCGCCATGCTCGGAGCCTGCGGCATACTCGGCATGTTCGGCGCTTGCGGCATATTCGGCATGTTCGGCATATTGGGCATGTTCGACGCTTGCGTAATCATCGGCACTTCCTCCTTCGCTTCCCCGGCCGTGCCGGATAGGCGGAAGCCGGGTTATCTTCGTATTTAATCTATGATGCCCCTCCTCCAAACAGAAGCGAACGCACAAATAAACCCGGTTTTCACGTCAGTTGACATGAAAGCCGGGCCTATGTGTCTGGGTTTGTATGCTTGTATAAATGTTATCCGGGATTATGGGCGGCCTCCGCCTTTATTCGTCCTCTCCCGCCGCCCCGTCATGCTCGTCGCCAGGCGCAGGCGGCTCCCGGTGAATATTGATTCGGGTAATCCGCAGCCGGGTGGCCTCCTCAACCTCGAAGATTACATGATCCAGAACTTTGCGCTTGCCCTTGGCCGGATTACCTTCAAGCTCCTTGAACAGCCAGCCGCCGATGGAGTCGACCTCATCATCTTCAATCTGTATACCGGTCAGATCATTGACATCCTCGATCAGCATACGGCCGTCCACCGAGTAGGAGCCGCCTTCCAGCTTCTCGACGCTCGGGCGTTCGTCCTCGAACTCGTCATGCAGATCGCCGACGATTTCCTCCAGAATCTCTTCCGCTGTCAGCAGCCCTGCGGTTCCGCCGTACTCATCCACCACGAGCGTCATCTGAGAATGGTTCTTCTGCATCAGACGAAGCGCATGGCTGATTTCAATAGATTCCGGCACATTCAGAATCGGACGGACCAGCTTCGCCAGGTCGCTCTGCTGCTCCGGCGAAGCGAGCAGGAAATCGGTGATATGGACGAAACCGATAATCCGGTCCTTGTCCTCGAACGCCACCGGATAACGCGAATGCTTCGTCTCCGACACAATTCTGAGGTTCTCTTCCACCGACAGATTCGTGTACAGGCAGTCCATATCGGTGCGGGGCAGCATAACCTCGCGGGCAAGCAAATCGGAGAACTCGAAGATGTTATCCATCAGCTTCATTTCATCCTTGTCGATGACTCCGCTCTTGGCGCTCTGATTCATCAGTATGCGGATTTCCTCCTCGGAATGCGCAGCCTCCGCTTCGCTTGCCGGTTCGACGCCGACCATGCGCAGCAGCGCGTTGGCTGAAGCGTTCAGCACCCAGATGAACGGAAAGAACAGCCTATAGAAGAACATCAGGGGAGCCGACAGCAGCAGCGCCGTGCCTTCCGTCTTCTGGATGGCCAGCGACTTGGGAGCCAGCTCGCCAAGTACAATATGTAAGAAGGTAATGATACAGAAGCCTATAACGACCGATACGGTGGAAATAAGCGCGTGGTCGGTGACCCCGAGCTTAAACATAAGCGGCTCGACCAGAAGTTCGGATATTGCCGGTTCGCCGACCCAGCCGAGTCCCAGCGAGGCGAGCGTGATGCCGAATTGGGTTGCCGACAGATAGGCGTCAAGGCGATGGTTCACCTTCAACGCATAAGCCGCCAGCCGGTTCCCTTCAGTCTGAAGCTGGGTTAACCGGGACTGGCGCACCTTCACTAGCGAGAATTCCGCGGCCACAAATACACCGTTTAAGAAGACGAGCACCAGAACGAGCAGAAGATTGAGTACTAAGCTTCCTATCTCAAATTCCGTATGCACCACGATAACAACGCCTCATTTCTACAGAGTGATCGCTTTTCTCGATTTAAAATCCAGATTTTGATAGTACATATCTTTCACCAACAGATTGGGACCGCAGCATCCGGCGGCTTCGCAATGACAGTTCACCGTCTGGTTCAGCGGATGCCGGTCCAGCCATTCCGCAAAAGTATCATCCAGCTTCCGTGCGGCGATATTGCCGAATGCGGGAATATCGGCGAAGTCCGTCACGAATACATCTCCGGTAAACAGGTTGACATTGACGCGATTCCGCCCGTCCGGATCGTTCCGTACCGTTACCTTCTTCTCTGATCTCAGGCGGTGAATCAGCTCCAGATCACGGCCTTCCTCACTGCACGCGAAGAAAGGCAGCGTCCCGAAGAGCATCCACATTTCCGGGTCGCGGGTGTCCAGCAGCTCGTGGATGGCAGCGGCCGTCTCGGCCAGGGACAGCATCGGCAGCGACGAGGCGAAGCTTGACGCGTACATCGGATGAACCTCATGTCTGCGGCAGCCCATTTCGCCGATCAGCCGGTGGATCTCCGGCAGCTTCCGGTGCGTCCGGTAGTTGATCATCGACTCCGCCGAAATGAACATGCCGTCAGCGCTGAGCCGTTCGGCGTTCGCAATCATCGTGTCGTACAGACGGTAAGCCGCTTCCTTGGCGACGGGATGACCGCTGCCCGCGAAGCCGACTTCGTGAAAATCGTCGCCGTTCACATAATTGAATGAAATATGCATGACGTCCAGGTAAGGAAGCAGCTTCTCATACCGGGAATAGGGCATCGTCAGATTCGAGTTGATCTGCGAACGCAGCCCTCTGCTCTTGGCGTATTGAAGCAGCGGAACGATCACCTCGTCGACAGTGGAAGCACGGAACATCGGCTCGCCGCCGGTAATGCTGATCGTCTCCAGATGTTCTACTTCTTCCAGCCGATCCAGCATCGTCTTCAGCGGCAGCATTTCGCCTTCCTTCATGGTTAGACTATCTCCTACCGCACAGTGCTCACAGCGCATATTGCACAGATTGGTGACGGTCATTTCCACACTGGTCAGCGTATGTCTTCCATACTTGCGCAGGGAGACGATCGGGTCCCAGGGATCATAGTCCGGCGACAAGTCGTAGACCTGAGAGGTTTCATTTTGAATAGCTTTCATAGGCGTAACTCCTTCAGATGCAGTAGCTTATTCTCATTATTAACCCAAAAAAGTGCCGGGTTTCTCGGTTTTACTTGATATCATACCACGAACGGAGTGAAAAACCCCAATTTTGCCAGGGAACAGCAAAAGCAGCCGGAAGCGGGAACTTCGAAGACCTACTTGGCGAAGGCTTCATTGTTCACGGTTCCCGCTGCGTGCAGGGCAGCTTCCGGCGGTACAACCGCCCGGATGTTCGGCACTTCCCGCCGCTATTCCATCACTCCGGAAATCACGACGGACAAAACTTGACGCAGATCGATTTCATAGGGGACAATCGGCTCGTTGTCCGGTCCCGTATTGACCCGCACGACGGGTCTGTGCGGAATGCTGGGGTCGATTTTGACGACAACGCCCCGTTCTCCGGTGCTGAGGTTGACGGTAAGGCCGATCGGATAAATGGCCACCCGGTCCCGGAATATTTCGAGCTGCTTCTGCTCGTAGAGCGTTCCCGAGCCGACATACAGCGCCTCGACCGCTTGATGCGGCAGCATGGCTCTTTTATAGACCCGGTTGGAAGTCATGGCGTCGTAGGAATCGGCAACCCCGATCCACTTCGCATATTCGTGAATTTCCGGTCCTTTAAGACCTCTCGGATAGCCCGAGCCGTTAATCCGTTCATGATGCTGCAGGGCGCAGTGCGCGGCCACCAGCGGGATGTTGGGCTCATCCTTCAGAATGTTGAATCCAATCTCGGTGTGCGCCTTCATGTGCCGGAATTCTTCATCGTTCAGCATCCCCGGCTTCTGGACAATTTTGACCGGAATCTGGGTTTTGCCAATATCATGAAGCAGGGAGCCGAGACCGAGTGTCTTAAGCTCGTTTCTGCCATAGCCGTATGCGATGCCGAGAACAAGGGAGTACAGACACACATTCAGTGAATGAATGTACAGATAATTGTCGGTGGTATGCATGTCATGAAGCATAATCATGGGATCTTCCTGAAGGGACATGTCGTCCAGGATTGTGTCCATGATTTTGGAGAATTTTTTGTCCAGGTGGTAGAACCCTTTGGTAATGCCCGAGCTGTTCGACATGTCCTGAAACTGGCTGCGGATTGCCTTCAGCGCCTGATTTCGGGTTTCGTCATGCAGCATCTCGGGAATTTCGATGTCATCTGTCAGTTCATCATGTATGTATACATAACCGATATCCATGGCAGAAAGACGGCTAATCAGGGAAGCGGTAAGCTCCACCCCGTCCGCGAGCAGCACCAGGCCTTCATCGTTATAAATTTTTTTGCCCAGCTTCATGCCCTCCTGAAGCCGATTGATGGGTACCAAACGCAAATGGGCTCACTCCTGCCTAACGGTAATAAGGTGCCTAACTGATAATCAACATCTCTTCCTCAACCATACCGTTACTGCCGCATGCGGCAAGGGGTGTCGGGTAGGCCCGGTTAGCCGGGCGATTGCCTCGGCCGCAAGGACCGGAATCAGCGCATAATGAACAGCCAGAAGAAGGCCGCAAGAATGAAGCGGTAGATGGCGAAATGAGTCAGCCGGATCTTCTGGATAAAGTGCATGAACAGCATAACGACCACATAGGCCACAACGAACGAGACGACGAATCCGATGGCGAACATCACGAAGGTGTCCCCGGTAATTTCTTTGTAGGAATCCAGCAGTTCATAACCGGAAGCCGCGCACATAATCGGGATCGCGATGAGGAACGAGAAATCGGCAGAGGCCTTGTAGCTGACCCCGCTCAGCATCCCGCCGGAGATGGTCGATCCGGAACGCGAGAAGCCGGGCCACAGGACGGAGATAATCTGGTACAGGCCGATTGCCAGCGCCTGACCGTAAGAGATGTCATCCATTTCCTGGGCGGTGATGCGGACCTTCCGCTTGTTAACCCACTCTGCCACGATCATCAGAATGCCTCCCGCGACAAGCGCCCACACCACGGTGCTTGCGCTGAACAGGCTCTTGATAAAGTCCCGGGCGAAGAACGCTACGGCGAGCGCCGGTACAATCCCGAGCAGCACGTGGATGAGATTGAGCCGGGAACGAGGCATTACGCCTCCTCTGTCGCGTGATCGTCCGATTCCCAGTAGATTCAGAATACGCTGGCGGTAGACGACCGCAATCGCCAGAATGGCGCCAAGCTGAATGACAATTTCGTAGGTCTTCATTAAATTGTCCTGCTCGCTGAAGCCGAGAAGCTTCGAGGTCAAGATCATATGACCGGTAGAGGAAACGGGAATAAATTCGGTAATACCTTCGACAATTGCCAAAATTACAGCTGTAATGGTATCCATATCGGCCTCCTAAACAATTAAATGTAGGTTACCGGCCTGACGGGCTCCGCCGGCCGGTCTTTCCAGCAGGAAGGTTTTGGACGCTCAGAGCGTTCCTGCCTTCCATCTGGGAATGCGGCATTCTTCCAGGCTGCCCGGTCTCTGCAGTTCGAGCCGAAGCAGATCCCGCAGAAAGTTAGGGAGAAGAACCCGCACATCCTTCCCTTCGGCGATGGACTCATAACCGAGCCGGAAGGTGAACATGTCGATCGTTCCGACCGTGTAGGTCTCTTCATCCTCAAGCGGCTGCCCTTCGACAAAAACTGCAATATTGTCATCATAAGGCATGGCGGCCGGATCGTACAAGATGCTTAATCCATCAACTGCCAATCCGCCGAGATATTTGCCGCGAAATCCGTATCCGAAAATAGGCTTCTCCCGGAACTCGGCACTGAGGCTCTGGCTGAGGGCGGTCCTGATCTCACTGCCCTTCAGCGTCATGATGCATGTATTGATCGGAGAAGGACACAGGCTGTGCAGCATGCCGGTTGTAATCTCCCCTTCAGGAAGATGTCCCAGCAGCTGGCCAGAGTTGACCAGTGAGAACCTGGCTCCCGTAAAACGCCGGATCGCTTGCGCCAGCAAATTGGCGAAGGGCGAATCCCCGCTGTCGTCCAGCTCAAGGCTCCGGTCCGTAATGACGACCGTCTCGCGCAGCGCTTCCCTGCCATGCTCCAGCGACAGCTGCGCCGCCGCCGACACCTCCTCGTCCCGGGCGGCGGGATCGACAGCCAGGCATGATCCTCGGGTGTAGCGGAATGGTTCTCCAGGAGCTTCGCGTTCAAACACGAGACGCCCGAGGTAGCGTCCGAATTTACCCGCTCCGCATACGGCCGTTCCGCCGATCATCAGCGGCTCTTCAAGAAGATGATGCGTATGTCCGCCCAAAATGGCGTGAACGCCCTCCCCCTCCAGCCGCTCCGCCAGCTGTTTGTCGGCAGGCAGGCCCAAATGGGACAGGATCACGAGAAGATCCACCTGGGGGGCAAGCAGACGGCACTGCTCCCGCAAGCATTCCTCCGGCTCCAGTGCGTCCCAGCCAAGAAGAGAGTAGAAGGAAGTGAACGGAACGGTAGCGCCCGTCACTCCGATCTTCACCCCGTCCCTCTCCAGGATGGCATGTCTCTTCATCCACTTCGGCGGCTCCCCCGTCGCGCTCTCCACAAAGTTGCAGCATACGACCGGACACAGAATTCCCGCATAGGCGGCCGCCAGCATGTCGGCGGAGAAGGTAAGGCCTTCATTATTACCGATCGTTACAGCATCATAGCCGGTAAGATTAATCATATCCACGTTGGCTTGCCCACGAGTTCCTTCAGTTTCCGCCGCCACCCTGTCCATATGGTCGCCTATGTCGAACAACACCACAGGACCGCTGCCTGCTCTCCTCTGCCCTGTTACCATAGAAGCAATCGGGCTCATCCAATCGAAGTGGCTATGAATATCATTGGTATGTAAAATCGTAACTCTCCCGGTTTCAAGCCTCATCTTCCAAGCTCCTTCCGGCCGTACCGCTCATCCCCCAAGGGGGCGGCGGGCTATTTTGTCTATAGTGCCTAGCATAACATTTTCAAAGCCATTATGGTATATTGTAGTCACTATGATCATTTCGAGGTGAATCCAAGATGCACATTTCAATTCGACTTTTTGCGGGTCTGGCCGAAGCTATCGGTTCCCAGGCACTCCGCTTCGAGGTGGACGAGCACTCCATTACCGCCGGCAGGCTTAAAGAGCTGCTGTCCTCCTCGTATCCAGAGGCTGCAGGCCAAATCTCCGTTTCGATGGTAGCGGTCGACCGCGAATACGCGCCAGAAGACACCGCGATCACCGAAGCCTCGGAAGTCGCCCTGATTCCACCGGTATCCGGCGGCGAGCCCTCCCCTACAGAGGGGGCTTCGCCGGAGAACGGCTTGTACATCTTGACGGAGGAGCCTCTGCACGCGGAACAGATCCTGGATAAGGTGCTGGATAAGAATCATGGTGCTTCACTGGTCTTCGTTGGAACCACCCGAGAAATGACCGGTGAGGAGCGGACAGAGGTTTTATTTTACGAAGCCTATGCCCCAATGGCCCTCGCCAAGCTTGAAGAAATCGGCCGAGAGGTCCGGGAACGCTGGCAGGGCAGCTGCGCTATCTCCCACCGCATCGGGTCCGTCGCCGTGAAGGAGGCCAGCGTGATCATTGCCGTATCCGCCCCTCATCGTGACGCCTGTTACGAAGCCAGCCGCTTCGCAATCGAAGAGCTTAAACGCATGGTTCCCATCTGGAAGAAGGATATCGACCTGGCAGGCGGAACCTGGAAAGGCGCCGACGCGAAGTTCAGCGGCCTGTGGCCCAATCCAAATTGCTGATTTGCGAAAGAGCATCTTCCCGATTTTCATTTTGTCCATATTATAATGACAGGCAGAGGTGGCATTGAAATTGAAAGTGCACGTCACGGATCTTAAGCCCGGCGATTGTCTGAAGAACGATACGTTCAACAGCAAGGGCCTTCATGTATTATCCAAGGGAACTCAGCTGAAGCTTGAGGATATCAGCAGGCTGTTCCAGCACGGTGTGGATTATGTGGACATTGATGGTCCTGCAGAGCAGGCCGCTTCGTCTCCATCCATTATCCGCAACGTCGCCGCCAATTTCGACCAGACGATCCAGGGCTTTGAATCCCTGTATATGGAGGCACTGGCCAAGGGCAATTTCAATCAAACGATGGTTGACGATATTTTGCAGCCGCTTCTCAGCTCGCTTGACCAGCACAAAGATGTGGTCACACTGCTTCTGCTGCTGGACCGTGACGATGAATATACGTATACCCACTCTCTCCAGGTCGGCATGCTAAGTTATTATATTGCATCATGGCTTGGATATTCCAAGAATGAATGCTATCAAATATCGCGGGCCGGTTATCTGCTGGATATCGGCAAATGCCGGATTCCAGCCGACATTCTGAACAAGCCTTCCAAGCTTACGCCGGAGGAATTTGAAGAGATCAAGAGACATACTACTTACGGCTACGAAATCATCCGCAGTTCCATGTCTGACCACAGCACAGCGCTTGTTGCCCTTCAGCACCATGAACGCGAGGACGGCTCCGGCTATCCCGCCCAGCTTCTTAAGAGCGAAATTCATCCCTATGCCCAAATCGCCGCAATCGCCGACGTCTACAGCGCGATGACGACAGCCCGGGTCTATCAGTCGAGGCAGGAATTGATCACCGTTCTGAGAGAGCTTCACAATTTAAGCTTCGGCAAGCTGAACGCCAAATCCGTACAGGCCTTTATCCAGCATCTGATGCCCAATTTTATCGGAAAAAAAGTGCTTCTCAGCACCGGCGATATGGGCGTTATTATTCTGAACAATTCGATCGACGTCTTCCGTCCCCTTGTACAGAGCGGGAGCCGCTTTATCGATCTGTCTCGCGAACGGCATATCACCATTATTGAAATTTACATGGAATAACGCATGGATCAATAAGAAAGAGGGGTTCTCGA
>RCUO01000520.1_pt1 | contig 19095 bp, 15 predicted proteins | sample 2166161 | NCBI WGS metagenome assembly RCUO01 (sample SAMN09932617, study PRJNA488358) | compost metagenome | feature: garden; material: soil; isolation source: compost soil in cyclohexanecarbonitrile-enriched culture | place: Germany: Experimental Botanical Garden Goettingen | collected 2016-01-27 | reverse complement strand
ATTTCGGAAGCGGGAACCGTTCCGGCCTGAATTTCGTCTAATCCGGTGAGGTGAATGTATTGAATTTCGAAGATTTGAAGGATGCCGTTCAGATGGACGAGGAGATGCTTCGGGCCGTGATGGACCGCTACGGCGGCGATGTCTGGAATTACATTTACTACTTGACTTCGAGCCGCGAGCAGGCGGATGAGCTGGCGCAGGAGGTATTTGTGAAATGTTACTACCGCATTGAGACGTTCCGGGGAAGGTCCTCTTTTCAAACATGGCTGTTCTCCATCGCGCGGAATGCCGTATGCTCCTACCGGAAATCCCGTTTCTTCAGAAAAAGCCTGTGGGGAGACACCGCTGCGCTGCCGGACGGGAAGATCACGGTAAGTGCCGGCGGCGGGGCGGTCGTTGCGGCCTCGGCGGAAATGCAGTATTTCAGCAGCATGCATATCAATGAAATCTGGAATATGATCATGAGTCTGCCCGCCGGGTTCCGGGAAGTGCTTGTTCTCGATTTGAAATATGGCATGTCTACCCGGGAAATCGCCGAGCTTACGGGCTGGTCGTCCGGGACGGTCAAGTCCAGACTTCACCGCGCCCGCCGCAAAGTCCAACACATGCTGAAGGAGATGAGATAATGGACAGCAGACCGGAATGGTACGAACGGGCGGCAAAAGGCCCTTTTGAGAAGGGCGGATTTACGGCGGAGCATGCGGAGAATGTGCTGCGGACCATCCGCGAGGGCAAGCCCCGGAGAGCGCGGGAGCGCCTGGGAAGTCCTTATGTGAAGACAGCCGTTGCTGCATGTATTGCACTGACGGTTGCCGGACTGGGCTGGGCGGCGGCGGACGGCTCGCTCTTGAGCTACCGGGGAATGGGCAATGTGTTCTCCACAGCCTCTGGAGCGGTAAAGGAAGCGGACATGAAGAAGACGGCGGATAAGGCGCTGCAAGATCTGCTGGGAATTTCACTTCCGTTCGAAGGCGCCGAGCGTGTGAAGAATGAGAAGCTGATGCGGTATACATACCGCGAGGGGGACAACATCGCGTATTTCTGGATCAACACGGAAACCGGGGCAATGATGAAGGCGAAAGTGACAAGCTCGCTTAAACCTGATCAGAGTGTCCGCAAATTGAGCGATGGAGCGAGAGCGGTGATGGCGACTATGGGCTATAAAGGAGACTTTGCTTACTCTGCCTCGCGCAATGTCGATTACGATGCAGCCAAGGATGAGAAGATTGAGGTGAGGACTGTATTCAGAGCAGTCGATGCATGGGTTGAAATCATCAATGGAGACATTGAAATGATGAGCTTCGAGCCGGATGTCGGAACACTGGATTCTGCAATAACGGAAGAGGGGATCAAGGCGCTGAAGTTCATGAACAAGAACCGGACAAATCTAACTGTGACGGGAGCCTATCGCTCCATTAATGGGACAATAGATTTGCTGACATTGCGCTTCGGAGGCGAGGCTTATGTTACGATGGACCCACGATCCCGAGTTATCTACGGGGTAACCGACACGGCACTGTTCGACGGGAAATCCGACTCCGCCAAGGTGCAGGCCGAACGGGACAAGAAGCTGCTGGAGGTCAGTGAACAGCAGATACGCTCGGCGACGGAAGGGCTTCTGCCTTCTACCTACAGCCCGAAACTAAAGGATTATCAGCTTAAGAAAAATCCGAAGGCTCCCGGAGTCGCCACATTCACACACTCCGGTTGGCCGGATATTGAGGTCTCCTACAATCTCTCGGGAAAGGTATGGAGATTTGAGATAAGCCCTGTGGTGGCGGAAAAGTAGGCATTGGGAATAGTGGCGTAGGTAAGAGTGATGGATGAAAGTGTAACTATGAGAGAGCGACCATGAGAGAGCAATTACATGGCGGCCGGTTCAGCGCCGGACGAACGAAGGGCCGTCCCTAAGTCAAGCCATTGGGACGGCCCAGATGCCAAATGTATGTTAGGGGATTAGTTCAACAGTTCAATACAGCCAGCCCGTTAAGGTCTTGGAGAGACGAGAATTTTGACCTGATTTCTCTCTTTCAGCAGAGCCTCGAAGCCCTGCTCGATCACTTCGTCCAGCTTGATCTTCTTCGTCACAAGCTTGTCCGCCGGGAAATAGCCCTGTTCCATCAGGCTAAGAACGGCAGGGAATACGTGACGGTAGCCGATAATGCCTGTCATATTGCGCTCCTTCAGCACGATATTGTTCGGGGTGATCGGAGCGTCTTTTTCAAAAATACTGACGATCATCACCTGGCCGCCCAGTTTGGTAGAATTGATCGATTGCGACAGCACGGACGGAACGCCAGTTACCTCGTACGCGACATCGACACCGCCGTAAGTACGGTCATGCAGCTCCTTCACAACATCGCATTCTCTCGGGTCCAAGACGACGGCGCCAAGTTCTATCGCCTTCTGCTTGCGTTCCTCGGACAGCTCGATAACATAGACCTCGGCGGCGCCGGAGGCTCTCAATGCCTCGATGACCAGCAGCCCGATCGGTCCTGCGCCGAACACGGCGGCTTTGTCGCCGACCTTCAGCTGGCTTTGACGGACGGCATGAAGCGCGACAGCGGACGGCTCGACCAGAGCGCCCTGCTCGAAGGACAAGGAATCCGGAATTTTGAATACCATATTAGCATTTACGGAAACGTATTCGGAAAAACCGCCGCCGCCTCCGGCCAGTCCGAGGAATCCCATTTTGTCACAGAGATTATATTTGCCCTGTCTGCACGCCTCGCAAGTACCGCATGCAAAGATCGGCTCAACAACAACCCGGTCGCCGACCTTGAACTGGTTCACGTCTTCGCCGACTTCGACGATTTCCCCCGAGAATTCATGGCCCATAACGATTGGAGCGGCTTCCCCGGTCAACGGATGGGCTTTATCCTTCGGGATAAAGATCGGACCCGCCACATATTCGTGAAGATCGCTGCCGCAAATTCCGCACCATTCCACACGGATTTTGACCTTGCCGGGAAGGACCTCCGGCTCATCGATTGTCTCCACTCTCAAGTCTTTCACATTATGCCATCTCAATGCCTGCATCAAGTTCCATCTCCCTTAAAGCGAAATTTTTCAACACAGAACCGTAAACGTTTCCGGGATTAATAATTACATATCCTCAAGCAGATGTCAAACCCAAAGGCTGTTCGGAAATGGCTTCAGAAATTACTAAAGTTGTTATTCCTGGAGGATAAGGTATGATATCTTAGGATACAGAGAATTGAAATCCGCTAGTCTTAAGGTTGGAAGGGAATTATTCGATGACCAACAGAAGCAAGATCACGATAGAGGATGTGGCCAAAAGAGCTTCGGTGAGCATCGCCACCGTATCCCGGGCCATCAACAATTCCGGGGAAATAAGCGCAGGGACGCGGGCCAGAATTCTTAAAATAATCGAGGAAATGGGGTTCTCCCCCAACAGGGCGGCTCAGAGCCTGAAGGTCCGGCAGACGAAACAGATTGCGCTGGTCGTTCCCGACATCCGCAATGCCATCATTCCGGATATTGCCTGGTCTGTCGAGCAGATGGCCAAGCAATATGGCTACCGGGTCATTCAGATCAACACATCCGGAAATCCGAGGACTGAACTCGAAACGGTCCGTGACATCAAGCAGCTGCATGTGGACGGGATGATCATCATGCCGCTGGCATATCCCAAAACATTAGCTGCGCTGATCAATAAATGTGCTGTGCCCATCTCCATTTTGAATTATGGAAAACGGCTGCTTGGTGAGATTAAAGCGGATATCGTCAGCTTGTCGGTGCTGGAGGGCAAGCTCGTTATGGAGCACTTGCAGGGAATCGGGAGGACGAGAATCGCTTATGCCGGCACATCCACGAAGCTGATCGAAGACCGGTATATCGCTTATGAAGAGTCCGTTGCCCATTATGATGAAAGTCTGGTCTATCTGGGGGATGAATTATCCACTCAGATGGGGGAGCGCGCCGCCGATTATTTCTATCATCTGGAGCGCAGGCCGGACGCCGTATATGCGGTCAATGACATGGTTGCGATCGGCATCGTCAACCGTTTCAAAAAATTGGGAATCCGTGTGCCCGGGGATATCGCCGTAGTCGGGATAGACAATAATCCCCTGACGGTCCTCACGGAGCCGCAGATCACTTCGGTCTCCATCATGGGAAGCGAGGCGGCGGGACTGGCTACTCAAATGCTGCTAAGACGGATACTGGAGAGTCCGGAGCGTGAATACGAGAAGGTGCAGCTTGAGCCCCGGCTCATTGTAAGGGAATCCAGTCTTGCAGTCATGCGGACGTAGTTCTCCGCTGCAGTGAATTTTTACAATATTACAATTAAGGAGTAAGAGGGATAGGCATGTATGGAAAAAAACCAAGGATCACCGGACCATTCTACGCCGTAACGGGTCTGCTTCTATTGAAGCTGCTGCTGCTGCGGTTTTTGTTCTTCGACCGGATCGCCTGGGAATGGGTGGCGGCAGATGCCGCGCCGGTGCTGTTGATTATGGGAATTCTGGCAATAGTGATGCCTTCCAGGGCAAAGACGGCGGCATTCTGGTGCTTCAGCCTGATTTTGTCGCTGATTCTGTTCGCCTCAAGCGTCTACTTCAACCATTTCGGATCGGTCCCTACCTATCTGGCCCTGCAAGAGCTTGATCAAGTGTTCCAGGTCAGGGACAGTGTGGGAACGACCGTGCAGATGGTCGATTACCTGTTCTTCGCGGATTTCCTCCTGTATGGGCTATGGATGATCGTACGCAAGCTTCGCCGCGGCGGCCGCAGCGACTATTCGTCCTGGTCCTATTATGGTCCGCGCGGCGGTTCTGCTGTCGGCTCCTATTCTGCCTATTCCTATTCCACCGAATCCGGGCGGCTCCGGGTTAGAGCGGGGTTCGTTATTCCGCTTCTCTGCATTCTGGCAGGCGCTTCCTGGTCGGCACATACGATCCGCGCCTCGGCCGGAATTACGAATGAGCTGGTTCAGGCGGAAAGCGCGGGCTTTCTGAATTATGAAGTGGTGGCGGCAATCCGACAGCATCAGAACAGCAGTCTGGTCGGAACTGGGAATATTCAGGACACGATCGGCAAGCTGGAAGCGCTAGAAGCTTCTTATAATTACGGCGGACAGCCCACCGGCACGCCGGCGGCCGATTATTACGGAGCGATGAAGGGCAAGAATGTCATTGTCGTGCAGATGGAGGCCTTTCAGAACTTCCCGCTGTACAAATCGCTGAACGGGCAGGAGCTCACGCCTAACCTGAACAAGCTGGCGGACGAGGGGCTGTATTTCCCGCAGGTGTATCAGCAGATCGGGCCGGGCAATACCTCCGACGCCGAATTCATGAGCAATACGTCGATTTATCCGATCGGCACGCTCGCGATGTCCACGGGGTTCGGTGACCGGAAGCTGCCGAGCCTTCCGCGAGTGCTGGAGAGCAAGGGATATGAGAGCTATACGTTCCACATCAACAATGTAGGCTTCTGGAACCGCAAGGATCTGTACGCCGCCATCGGCTTCAACGGTTATTACGACAAGCCGTACTTCAAGAACGACCATTTCAATTCATTCGGCGCCTCAGATGAGCAGCTGTATAAGACCGGGATCGAGAAGCTCTCCAAGCTGAGTCAAAAGGGTACGCCGTTCTACGCCCAATTCGTCACCGCCTCCAGCCATCACCCGTTTAAAGTACCGGAGGCCTTCCGCAAAATAACGGTGCCTGACGACCTTAAGGACACGATGCTCGGTGACTATCTGACCGCGGTCAATTACACGGACTATGCCATCGGCTCCCTGGTTGACGGCCTGAAGAGCAGCGGGCTGTGGGATCATACCGTGCTGGTATTTTACGGGGATCATTTCGGCCTTCAGCCTCAGGATGTTCCGCCGGAGCAGGTGGAGCAGGCCTTGGGCATTCCCTACGATTCCCGCGTCAGCCGGTTCAATATCCCGCTCATAATTCATATGCCTGGTTCCACGCAGGGCAAGGTGATCGAACGGACGGGCGGACAGACGGATATTATGCCGACGCTCGCCAATCTGCTGGGGGTATCGCTGAAAGAAGAAGGGGTTATCGCGTTCGGGCATGATCTGCTGAACATCAAGCATAACGTGGCGGGGATGAGATACTACCTGCCGTCCGGCTCCTTTTTCAACGATGACATTATGTTCGTTCCCGGCAAAAGCTTTCAGGACGGCGAGGCCGTCTCGCTCAAGAGTCTTAAGCCCGTCTCCGATTTCGCCAAATACGAAGGGGATTACGAGTACATGCTGAAGCTTCTGGCTCTGTCCGATGAGTATGTCAAGCTGCTGCCGAAGCGTTAACAGGAAGGATGCAACAGGAAATGAAATCATGGGTTAAACCGCATATTGTGGCTGTGGCGGCGGGCTTCGGCCTGCTGCTCGGCCTTCTCTTTCTCGGACCGTTCGTCGGAGTTGCCGACAACGGAGATTTTCTGCGCATGATGAACACGATCGGCCTGAATTATTATGACGCTGCGGAGTCGTACGCTGACCGCTTCTTCAGCTACAGCCATTCCAGGTTCGCCTATGAATCGCTGTTTCGCGGGTTCTATCCATCCTCGCAGATTTTCCTTGTTCTGCCTGCAAGGCTGATTGGCGGCCTGTTTCACGGCAGCTTCTTTGATATCCGCATTCTGGCGGCTGTGTATGCGATCCTGCTGCTGGCCGCTACCTGGCTGCTTGTGAAATATAATGCCGGGCGTTCTTACATAGCGGGGCTGCTGCTTGGTGGCGTTCTGCTGTTCGTGTTCTACGATATCGGGTATACGGCGTACTTCAATTCGCTGTTCGGCGAGCCGGTCTCCCTTGTGTCGATGCTGCTTGCGTTCGCGCTTGGACTTCGGCTGCTGGCGAAGGAGGCGCCCACGGTCAAGGATTTGACGTTCTTCTTCATCGCCGTTCTGTTCCTGACCTGCTCGAAGATTCAGAATGCGCCGATCGGCATCGCCTTCGCCCTGATCTTTCTGCGCCTGTCGTCGCTTGAAGCGGGACCAAGGTTCAGGAAAGCGGCGATCTCGTTCGCGGCGGCCACCTTTGTCGTATCCGTCGTCCTCTATGTCGCCGCGCCCAAGGAACTGAAGCATATTAACCTGTATCAGACGGTCTTTTACGGCATTCTGAACGGCTCGGACGATGTTCGGGGCGATCTCCGCCAGCTGGGCTTGCCGGAGCGGCTTGAGGTGCTGGCGGGAACAAACTATTTTCAGCAGGATACGGCGATCAAACAGGACGATCCCTCGCTTGTCCCGGATTTCTACGACCGGGTTTCCCATAAGGATGTGCTGGTCTTCTATCTGAAGAATCCCGGCCGGCTGCTGGACAATATGGAGTATGCGGCTTCGAACGGCTTGTCGATCCGGCCCTACTATCTCGGAAGCTATGAGAAGAGCGAAGGGAAGCAGGCGGGAGCTTTGGCTTATACGTACAGCGCCTGGAGCGAGTTCAAGAACAAGCTGCTCCCGCATAAGCTGTGGTTCATCGCTGTCTTCTATCTCGTGTATTACGCCGTTACGCTCTTCGAATATGTGCGCAGCCGTGACCGGAGAGCCCGCCTCGCATGCGAGCTTCTGATGCTGCTGGGGCTGATCGGCATCTTCTCGTTCCTCGTTCCGATTCTGGGCGACGGACGCGCCGACATCGGCAAGCATCTGTTCCTGTTCAACGTCAGCTTCGATATGATGGCCGTTGCGATGTTCGCCTGGGTCCTGCGGAAGCTAACTGCTTCGCGGCGGGATTTCGATTAGATTCTGGCCTGTTTCAAACCAAACAGCCGTGATGCTCTGGGCACTACGGCTGTTTGTCGTACGCATAATCGGCGATAGCGGCTTCTTGAGCGGTTGGCTTTATGCTTCTCTTTTATTCTTCTGCTGTCCCCGATACTGCTGGGGTGAGACCCGGTTATGGTGCTGGAAAGCGCGGGAGAAATGATGCTGGTTCTCGAAGCCTACCATGGCGGCAATTTCCTTGACCGGCAGCGGAGTGAGCAGAAGCAGCTCCTGGGCCCGCTGCATCCGGACGCGTTGAACATACTTCATGGGCGGCATGCCGAGCGCCGCCTTGAAGAGCGCCCGCAGCTGTTCTTTGCCGAGGGATACGGTCTCTGCCAGTTCTTCAAGCGTCAGCGGCTCCGAAAGGCGGGTGGCGATCATATCGCATAATTCGAACACCCGGTTGTCATACGCCGCCGGGCGTTCCGGCAGCTGGTGAGCCAGCGCTTTGAACAGCTCCAGCATCCAGGAAAGACCTTCCGTTCTGACCTGCAAATAGTTAAGGGTCTGCCCGGTGTCCAGCGTTACCGGGGGGAGGGGGGACCCTCCGTTCATATATTCATCTTCCGTATTAATGGAGCCGGAGAAGGGCTCAAGGAATTTTTTGTAGGTGTCAGCGAGCCTCCGCCATGACTCAACGAGTGACTGGAACCGGGAAGGCTGAACAGTCGATTCTACGACCGGGAAACGGTACAGCCTTATAAAATCGAAGACGCCCACCTTGGCTTCGCAGGCAAAGGAAAGGTAGCAAAAAGGCGAATCCCGGCCGATCTCCTCCCAGGTCTGATACGTTCGGGAAGGAATGCATACGATGTCGCCCGCTTTGACTCTATACGGAATCCGGCCCAGCGTGATGATGGCGGAGCCTTCGGTCACGAGCCAGATGACTGTATGCTCGAACAAATATTGATAGGGATGACCTTCGTGGAGACACCACTCCTTCAGCCAGCGGATGTTAACGGTAAGGTTGTCCAATGAGCTGTGATTTTGAAATTCCAGGAGACTACGTCCCTGACGATACCAATGCTTCAGCCGGTTCCGCTTCTCGTCCTCATGTGGATCGGCTTCGTGCTCACTTGCCGCCCCGGCTTCCTCCGACCATGCAGTCCGCATCTTGCTTCTTCCCCTTTCATTTCTGAGAGTTCACCCGGGAATCTGTATTTTTGGTACAAAAAGAGGTCTCCCGGATAAATACGGGGGCTTCCCTCGATGCTATAATGATAACCATTGGACGGCCAAATCACAAGTAAATTAGTAGGAATACTATGTCTGTGTTTTTACCGGTCAACCGGATGAAACGCGGAGCGACCAAACGTTCATTATTAGGGGGATCACCAATGAAACATCGGTTAACTGCGGGATTCATGATGCTGACTATTATTCTTGCCCTTGTGCTCGGCGGCTGCGGGGCGACGTCAAGTTCCGGGGCAGCAGGCAAGACGACGGATGAAGCCGGATCGGAGAAAGTAACGCTGAAGTTCTGGTACCCCAATGCGGGCGAAATTGCGACCAAAGCGATTAAAGAGACGATTGCATCGTTTGAAGCGCAGCACTCCGGCATTTCGGTAGACCTGACTGTTGTGCCCTGGGACCAGTATTTTCAAAAGCTGGCGGTCGCCTACTCCGGCGGCACGCAGCCGGATGTTCACGGGCTTGGCTTCGGGCAACTGATTTCCACGGTGGATCAGGGCAAATATCTCAACCTTCAGCCATACATCGACAAGGACAAGTGGGAAGGCGCATCCGACTTCTTCCCCGATATTTGGAAGTCCGGTCAATGGAAGGGTGGGCAGTACGGGCTGCTGATGCCGGATGTACGTCCGCTTGCCTGGAGAAAAGACTTCTTCAAGGAAGCCGGACTTGACCCGGAATCGCCGCCGAAGACGGTGGATGAACTGTTCGAATACGCCAATAAGCTCAAGAAGACAGAGAACGGACAGACGGTCCGTTCAGGGCTTGATATTCAAACCAGCAACGGTGAGCAATCCTATCTCTCGCTGCTGCTCCTGCTGGGTCAGAACTTTTACGATGACAAAGGCGACCCGCAGTTTGATTCCGATGTATCGATCAAGCTCGTCGAGCGTCTGGTCGATTTATATAAGTCCGGCGGGTTTATGGCGAGCAATCAGCAGTCGGCCAATGGAACGCCCTTCCAGAACAGCCAGGCAGCGATGGCGTTCATCTCGGCCTCACAGACGGCGTCGCTTACAGCTTCGGTCGGCGGTGACAAGATCGGCTGGTCTCTCCCACCCGAAGGCACGGACGGAAGCCGGACGTCGCTGATGCTGGGAACATTCCTCACCGCAGCGAGCGCTACGAAGCATCCCGAGGAAGCGTGGGAGTTCATCAAGTTCTGGTTCAGCAAGGATAACATTTTGAAGTACACGACCGAAACGGGGAATCTTCCTCCGCTGCAATCGGTCAAGGCCGATTATTTAAAGGCCCACCCGGAGAATGAAATATCCTATGAGGCCATGAAGAACGCGCAAGGCTATCCACCTGCGAAGGAATGGTCGATCGATGTCAAATACTTGAGGCTTGCCCTGGAAGAGGCTTATAACGGGATAAAAGCTCCGGCCGATGCGCTGAAGGAGAACGCCAAGCTCGCCAGGGATGAAATCGCGGCCGCCCAGTAAGCGGCCCGCCTTGCGGCGCTTCGTTCAAGTAGGAGGAGAGAAATATGAATAAAGGATGGAACCGGATTGTTCCGTATTTGCTGATTGCTCCGAGCATGCTCCTGTTTCTGGTGTTCGTGCTCATTCCGGTCATCCGAATCATCTATCTGAGCTTTACCGATTATACGATGCTTCAGCCGCCCGTTTGGACGGGAGGCACCAACTACATGAAGCTTGCACATGATCCCGTCTTTGGAAGAGCTGTGACGAATACGGCGTGGTACTGGCTGGGTACGGTTCTTCCGTCCATGGTGATCGGACTTGTATTGGCCGCCCTGCTGACGGTGCGGCTCAAAGGACTGGCCGCCTTCCGGGCTCTGATCTATCTGCCCGGAGTGCTGTCCTCCGTTGCTGTCGCCATGACCTGGCTCTGGCTGCTGGACCCGCTTAAGGGACCGGTCAACCGGGTGCTGTCCTTGCTCGGAATAGCGGGGAAGAACTGGCTGCAGAGCCCGGACACCTCGCTCGGATCGGTCATTGTGATTGGCGTCTGGACGGGAATGGGCTTTGCGATGATTGTGTTGCTCGGCGGGATTCAGAGCATACCGGACAGCCTGTACGAGGCCGCGGCTCTCGATGGAGCTTCGGGAATAAGCCAATTCACGCATATTACGCTTCCCCTGCTTCAGCCGATTCTGCTGTTTCTGTTCATCGTATCGACGATCCGTTCATTCCAGGTATTCGACTTGGTCTATATTTTGACGGGCGGCGGACCGGCCAATTCCAGCACGACGATCGTTACACAAATTGTCGGAGCCAGCTTTCAGGACTACCGGATGGGATATGCGTCGGCAATGGCTGTCGTTCTGCTGGCGGCTACCATGGCGATAACGCTGCTTCAATACAAGCTGGGAAGCCGAAATACCGGAATGGAATAAGGGGAGGGAACAAGATGAATCCGACGAGGACGGAACGCTTGACGGCGTACCTCATTCTACTACTCGTGACGGTGCTGGCGATTCTGCCGCTGCTTATGACGTTCTTTACCTCCATGAAGGGAGATGAAGAATTTGCGGCAGGCGCCGCCAGGCTGCTGCCGGATGCCTGGCATCCATCCAACTATGTGCGGGCGCTGCAGATGGCGGAATGGGGATTGTTCTTCAAGAACTCCATTCTGGTTACCGGTGCGGCGGTTATCGGCAGTCTCGTGTTTAATGCCATGGCAGGGTTTGCATTTGCCAGAATCCGCTTTAAGGGCGGAAGTGTACTGTTCCTCCTGCTGCTTATCGGATTGATGATCCCGGCGCAGGTCACGGTTATTCCCCAGTTCCTGGTGCTGAAATCCATTCCGCTGTTCGGAGGCAACGACCTGTTGGGACATGGGGGCAACGGCTGGCTGGACAGCTACTATGCGCTCATTGTGCCCGAACTGTCCGGAGCGTTCGGGGTATTCATGGCGCGGCAGTTCTATCTGCAGATGCCAAGGGGTCTCGACGAAGCGGCCTATATCGACGGAGCGGGTTATGCGCGGCTCTTTTTTCTCATCTATTTACCGCTTAGCGGACCGCTCATGGCGACTCTGGGCATTTTCAAATTCGTGGGGGTATGGAATGACTTCTTCCACCCGCTGATTTACACGAACAGTCCGTCCATGCGGACGATTCAACTGGGCCTTCAAGTCTTTCGCGGCGAGAATCAGGTTCAATACAATCTTCTGATGGCGGCGACCCTGCTGGTATCGGTCCCGATTCTCGTTATGTTTCTGCTGTTCCAGAAGCAGTTTATCCGAAGCGCCATCTCATCAAGTGTGAAAGGATGACCCATTTGTGAAAGCCATCATGGTCATGTTCGATACGCTTAACCGGCATATGCTATCTCCTTACGGCGGGCCGGACTGGATTCGCACTCCCGAGTTTCAGCGCCTTGCCGAGCGCTCCGTCGTATTCGGCAACAGCTACATCGGGAGCATGCCTTGCATGCCTGCCCGGAGGGAACTGCATACCGGGCGGTATAATTTCCTGCACCGGAGCTGGGGACCGCTGGAGCCGTTCGACGATTCGGCGATCGAGAAGCTCGGCCAGGCCGGCGTCTATACGCATCTGGTAACCGACCATCAGCATTACTGGGAGGATGGGGGGGGGACCTATCATCCGCGCTACCGAAGCTTCGAACTCGTTCGCGGGCAGGAGGGAGATCCCTGGAAAGGCGAGGTGGAGGATGACGGGGGCCATGATCCGAACAGCCTGACAGGGCCGGATATTCCGGCGCCCATGCTGGACATCGTGAACCGGATGCGGCGCCAGGACCGCGTTAATCGCAAGTATATCCGGGCGGAGGATGATTTTCCGCAAGCCCGCACCTTCGCCAAAGGGCTCGAGTTTATTCGCCATAATGCCGGAGCCGACCGCTGGTTCCTCCAATTGGAGACCTTTGATCCGCATGAGCCATTCTACAGTCCGGAGGATTACAGGAAGCTGTATCCCGGGATTCATGAATCGATCGGCCGCGACTGGCCGGCCTACGGTCCGGTCACGGAAACGGAGGAGGAAGTGGAGCAGCTGCGGCTGCGGTACGCCGCCCTGCTCAGCATGTGCGACCGCTATTTGGGGAAAGTGCTGGACGTTATGGACGAGCTCGATTTGTGGAAGGACACTCTGCTGATCGTAAATACGGACCATGGGTTTCTGCTCGGCGAGCACGGCCAATGGGCCAAATGCGTACAGCCCTTCTATAATGAGGTCGCCCACACCCCTTTGTTCATCTGGGACCCGCGAAGCGGAAAACAGGGAGAGTGGAGAGACAGCCTTGTCCAAACGATCGACCTGCCAGCGACGCTGCTGGACTTCTTCGGCGTGGAGAAACCGGCAGACATGCAGGGCTCTGCGCTGAGAGAGACGATTGCGGACGACAGGCCGGTGCGGCGGGCTGCGCTGTTCGGAATTCACGGCGGACATGTCTGTGTGACCGACGGACGCTATGTCTATATGCGTGCCGCCGCCTCGCCGGCGAACGAGCCGCTGTATGAGTATACGCTCATGCCGACGCATATGAGGAACAGGTTCCATACCGCCGAACTGAAGAGCGCGGAGCTGGCGGGTCCTTTTACTTTTACCAAAGAGGTTCAGGTGCTGAAGATTCCAAGCCGCGGCAACGGCCATCTCCACCATTACGGCCATCTGCTGTTCGACCTCGAATGCGACCCGCTGCAGCGCGAGCCTCTCTCGGATGAAGCGGTGGAGAAGGAGATGATCGAACTGCTTCTGAGGCTGATGAAAGAGAATGATGCGCCCGCCGAGCAGTTCCGGCGTCTGGGTCTGGAGAGTGAATGGAAGGAACTTCGATGATGAATTGAAATAAAGGGGGAGGGGCCAGTGCCATGTCCGTAAAGCAACCGCATATCATATTGTTTAATCCCGATCAATGGAGGGGAGATGTCCTCGGCCACATGGGCAACCCCGCTGCAGAGACGCCGAATCTGGACCGGCTTGTTCTGGAGGAAGGCGTCTCGTTCAGCAACGCATTTTGCCAGAATCCCGTATGCACGCCTAGCCGCTGTTCGTTCATGTCCGGCCTATACCCCCATGTGCGGGGACACCGGACCATGTATCACATGATGAAACCGGAAGAACCGGTGCTGCTGAAGACGCTCAAGGATGTCGGCTACAACGTATGGTGGGGAGGGAAGAACGATCTGGTGGACCCGGCTTACGGCTATGATGCCTACTGCAGCCACAAGCATGTTCCTTCAAGTACCAAGCCGATGTTCGGACCCGATCTGAAGCGCGGGCAGCCGGATGACGATACATTCTATTCCTTCTATGCCGGCAAAATTGAGACCTGGGAGGATGAACCGTTCTACGGTGACAGCGATTGGGCACATGTTCTCGGGGCTATCGAATTCATTAAGCAGGCGCCTAAGGACCAGCCGCTGTGTATCTATCTTCCTCTGCTGTATCCTCATCCGCCTTACGCTGTTGAAGATCCTTGGCACAGCATTATTGACCGTTCGCTTCTGCCGAAGCGGATCAGCGAAGAGGGACTGCAAGGCAAGCCTTCCATCCTGTCCGGTCTGCGGGAGAAGCTGAATATGGGAAGCTGGACGGAGGAACGGTGGGATGAGCTTCGGGCGACTTATTACGGGATGTGCGCTAGAGTAGACCATCAATTCGGACTGCTGCTGGATGCGCTGAAAGACGCCGGAATCTACGAAGAGACGGCGGTCTTCTTCTTCTCGGATCACGGTGATTATACGGGCGATTACGGCCTTGTAGAGAAGACGCAGAATACATTTGACGATTGCCTTACAAGGGTGCCGTTCATTGTGAAGCCTCCGGCGGGCTTTCCGGTTCGTCCGGGAATCCGCGATGCGCTGGTGGAGCTGGTCGATCTATCCGCCACCGTCCACGCTTATGCGGGAATTGAACCGGACTATACGTTGTTTGGCCGTTCTCTCGCAGGCTGCATAGGGGGAGCCGCTGAGGAGCACCGGGATGCCGTATTCTGCGAAGGCGGGCGTATGCATGGGGAGCTGCACTGCAATGAATCGACGACGTACAACGAGGACCCGCGAAGCCTGTACTGGCCCCGGGGTGAAATGCAGCGAAGCGAAGGACCGGAGCATACGAAGGCGACCATGATCCGGACGAAGCGCTATAAATATGTCCGCCGGTTCTATGAACAGGATGAGCTGTACGATCTGCGGAATGATCCGGGAGAGACGGTCAATGTAATCGGCGACCCTTCGCTCGCGGAGGAGCTTGCTTCCCTTAAGGAGCGCATGCTCGATTTCTATCAAGGGACCTGCGATACCGTACCGATGACCCGGGCGACACGGGAAATATAGCGAAACTAAGGCAACAGGAGTCCGGGCAAGGAAGGGAGCTGGAGCTGCTATGGGCGGGTTGTGCACCGGAGCAGGCGGGAGAAGCTTGAGCGTTATGTGGAAGACGGTTTCGGAGGACTGCAATCTGGCCTGCGATTACTGCTATTACAGCACATGCGGAGGCAAGCCGGGGAAAATAAACCGCATCGATTTCGCGCTGCTGGATACTTTTATGAAGGACTATATGCGGCATACGGACGGCGTCGCGGCGTTCGCCTGGCAGGGAGGCGAGCCTCTGCTGGCCGGGCTGGATTTCTTCGAGGAAGCGGTAGCCCTGCAGGCGAAGTATGCGCCGCCCCGCACTGTGATCAGCAATGCCCTTCAGACGAACGGCACGCTGCTGACCGACAAATGGGCGGCGTTTCTGAAGACATACCGGTTTCTGGTCGGAGTCAGTCTGGACGGCCCGAAGGACATTCACGATGCCAGAAGAGTGGATGCGCGGGGGCAAGGGAGCTATGACCGTGTCATGAACGGCATCGGCCATTTACGGCGGCACGGAGTGGATTTCAACATTCTGACGGTTATTCATAAAGGAAATGTGAACCGGGCGGCGGAGCTGCTGGCTTTCTATAAACGGGAAAAGTTTGACCATGTGCAGTTTATTCCTTGTATGGATTTCCGGTCCCAGGAGACGAACCGTCCCGGCGTATACGAAATAACGCCGGAGGAATATGGCCTCTTCCTGAGTGAAGCCTTCGACCTTTGGTACAACGGCGGCGCTCCCGAGCTGTCCGTCCGCTTCTTCGACAACATGCTGAGCGTGTATATGAATGAACAAGCAGAACTGTGCATCCATCGCTCCGCTTGTCCCGACATGCTGGTGCTGGAGCAGAACGGGGATGCGTTCCCCTGCGATTTCTTCATTGGCGAGGAATGGAAGCTCGGGAATGTAGGTGTACATTCCCTGGACGACATCCTGGCGAGTCCCGTCTATGACCAATTCAAAGCGCTGAAGCCGCGCCTTCCCGAGCCCTGCCGCTCCTGCCAGTGGAAAGCACTGTGCCATGGAGGCTGCCCCCGGAACCGGAACTGGTCCGATAATCGGATGACCTCAGAGCCTGATTACTTCTGCGCTTCCTATCAAATGATCTACGCTCACGCCGACGAGCGAATGAAGTCTCTCGCCGGCGGTCTCCGCCTGCGGCAGTTCGAGTCCAATGTCCGCCGATATTTGAAAGGCAAGGTCCCGGGCAGAAATGACCCCTGCGCCTGCGGCAGCGGCCGGAAATTCAAGCAATGCTGTCTGGACGATGTCCAGAGCGCTTCACTGGTCTGAGCGCATGACTGGAGGGAGATTCGTCTTTCCCTCTGCTGACGAATCAAGACCCCGCCTCCCTGATGAACTCAGGGAAGGGCGGGGTCTTTGCATTAGTGCACCGGCGGGCCGCGCAGGACGCATCGTGGCTGCCTTGCTCTCTAGGAGCTGAGCTGCGCCTGGTGCAGGCGGCTGTAAATGCCGCCGGCTTCGACCAGTTCCTCGTGTTGGCCTTCTTCGGCGATGCCGTCCTCGGCGACGACGATGATCCGGTCCGCGCTGCGGATCGTGCTGAGCCGGTGCGCGATGACGAGTGTCGTCCGGCCGACGGACAGCTCCGCCAGCGACTGCTGGATGGCCGCCTCCCAGATTTCATCGATTCCGGCATCGAGCTTGCCGTAGGCGATGTTCTCCCGGATCGTCCCGGAGAACAGAAAGACATCCTGCTGCACGATCCCGATCTGCCGGCGCAGCGATTCAAGCTTGAAGCGCCGGATATCCGTGCCGTCAATTGCGATCCCGCCCCCGGTTACTTCATAGAAACGGGGGAGCAGGCTGCAGACCGTTGTCTTGCCCGCCCCGGAAGGACCGACGAAAGCGATCGTCTCCCCGGCGCGGATGTTCAGGGATAAATTCTGCAGCACCGGCCGGCGTTCTTCATAACCGAAGGCTACCTGGTCAAACACGATGTCGCCGCGTAGGGGATCGCATAAACACAAGGCAGCAGCGCAGCAAAATAGCATAACATCGCATAAGCTGGTCGGCGGGTATCATGTGTTCCACCGAGGCGGCGGCATGGGCTTATTCTTATTCGTCTCCCAGCAAATCGCGCAGCATGCCTTCACGGTCGTTCATGAACGCCTTGGTTACCGCGTAGTGCTCGGTATCCTCAAGCTGGACTTCCCGTATGCCTTCTTCCTCCAGCAGCCGGATGGACGCTCCCGGGTAGGACATCAGAATCGGCGAATGGGTGGCGATGATAAACTGGGAATCCGCCTGTACCAGCTCATGCATCCGGACCAGCAGCGTCATCTGGCGCAGGGGCGAGAGTGCGGCTTCAGGCTCGTCCAGTATGTACAGTCCGCGTCCGCCGAAGCGGTGAATAAAAGCGGAGAGGAAGGACTCGCCGTGCGACTGCTCATGCAGCGATTTGCCGCCGTAGGAATCCCGGAGCGGGGGGCCGAAAGACGGCTGCTCGTCCAATTCATCAATATACGACGCCACATTATAATAGCTCTCTGCGCGCAGGAAGAAGCCGTCCTTCGGCCGTCTCACGCCTCTGGCGATCCGCAGATACTCATGCAGCACCGAATGGGAGGAGCGGGTGGAGAATGAGAAATTCAGCGTCCCGCCTTCCGGGTTAAAGCCCCATGCCGCCGCGATTCCCTCGAGAAGCGTGGACTTGCCGCTGCCGTTCTCTCCCACCAGGAAGGTCACGGGCTGGCTGAATTCCAGCCGGCTCATCGTCTTCACTGCGGGCAGATGAAACGGATATTCGCCAAAGGCCGGAACCTTGTCCCGCAGCAGCTCCGCATGCCTCAAATACAGCCGGTCATTCTTCAATGCATATCTTCCTCCCTTTACCATTCTTCTTTCACTCTATCATTAGTAATCTTTCCTTCCAAGTACGGACGAAGAGCCGGGATCTGCTTACTGGCCCTCCCGGCTCTCAATCGGCTGCCGCCTCAATAGAAATATTTAGATATTCGTTCAACCAGCTTCAATAGATTCGGAAAGGACCCCAGTCCTTCGATCACGGCGATCTCCTCACGAAGAGCCGCCTCCGCGCCTTCCCCCAATACCGATGGAGCAATCGGCAGCGTGGCGGTATCCAACTGCCCCAAACGGTCCAGAAGAAGATTGAACGCGCAGTTCAGGTATTGGTCGAGAACGGTGAAGCTGTTCTTGTAGATGGCCCGGATATTGTTGTATTCCGTAATATAGTCGTTAAGCTCGGGCAAGGTGATCCAGTCGGGCATCATGGTAAGGGCAAGGAGCCGTACTTCCATACTCCGGGGGTATTTTTGACAAAATAATAAATAGTTCGTTCGGGAGTCAAACATATTCTGGCTCGAAACGGGGTGAGCCTGATGATAATTGGTTAATGAATCATCGTGAATGAACAGCGCTCCGTTTATAGCGGCACGGTATCCGAGCTCCCAGTCCTCCCAACCAAATCCAAGAAAATCTTCATCAAAGCCCCCAAGCTCGTCAAAGAAACTTCTCCTGATCGACACATTGCTCGTGATCAAATTCAGCCAGGCATAGTGAAAAAGCTTGAAGCGGTAGCCGTGGGTGTCGAGTATCGGTTGAAAATATCCGTTCTGGCGGCTCCATTGTTCCAGATGGGCGGGGTCGAACATCCACTCAAAGGGAAGCAGTTGGACCGGGGAATGGTTGCCCTGCAGAAATTCGTCAATGATAGGCGCAGCCGTGTTATGTCCCTCATACATCACAGCCATATCGGCTATCTGTTCAGGGGAATAGTCCGGGTCCGTCATCGTATACAGATGTTTGGAGCGCATGGCTCCAGATACGATTTTTCGTTCTCCCTGTTGATGATGCCGAACATGATTCAT
>RCUO01000519.1_pt1 | contig 19111 bp, 12 predicted proteins | sample 2166161 | NCBI WGS metagenome assembly RCUO01 (sample SAMN09932617, study PRJNA488358) | compost metagenome | feature: garden; material: soil; isolation source: compost soil in cyclohexanecarbonitrile-enriched culture | place: Germany: Experimental Botanical Garden Goettingen | collected 2016-01-27 | reverse complement strand
GTTCCTTGTCGATCAAGGCGACATCCACGCTGGTTCCGCCCATATCGAAGGTGACAACCTGGCTGATTCCGGCCTGTCCGGCAATGTAAGTTGCCCCGATTACACCGGAGGCGGGACCGGACAGCAGTGTTCTGACCGGCTCGGCCGCAGCACGGGCTGCCGTCATCATGCCGCCGTTAGACATCGTGGACAGCAGTGTCGCCGATACCCCGTATTGACCGATTCCAGCCTGCAGACGTTTAAAATAGGAGCCCATCTGTTCGCCGACATACGCATTCATCACCGTCGCCAGCGTACGCTCGAATTCTCGCTGCTGCGGCCAGATGGCGCTGCTTCTGCAAATGAACAGCTGAGGATAACGCTCACGGATCAGCTGCTCGGCTTGTGCCTCATGCGAGTCATTCGCGTAGGAATGCAGGAAGCTGACCGCCAGCGCCGTTACTCCCTGCTGAACCAGCTCCTCCACTGCTGCCAGCAGCTCCTGCTCATCCAGCGGTGTCAGCACAGTGCCGTCGGCAAGCTGGCGTTCATTAATTTCCTTCACCAGCTGCCGGGGAACCAGCGGCGGTGTCTTATCGCCATATAGATTAGTCGTATTCTCAAGGCGCAGCCGGCGGATTTCCAGGACATCCCGGAAGCCCCTGGTGACCAGCAGTCCGGTAACGGCGCCGCTGCGCTCAATCAGTGTGTTAACCCCGAGCGTCGTGCCATGCACAAAAAGATCAATCTGCTTCGTATCCACACCACGATCCTGCAGCTGCTTCAGCGCATTAAATATTGCCTGCTCAGGCGCATCAGCAACCGACGGTGTCTTGAGAGTGGTAACCACCCGGCCCTGATTGTCTGTTACGATGGCATCTGTAAACGTTCCGCCGATATCTATGCCTAAGCGGTACTTGCTGTCCACTGCTTCCACTCCTTTAACCGGAGCAGCCTAAGAACCCGGCTGCTCCTGATTCTGAATTGCATAATAACGTTTGACATCTTCAATCATCTGGTTGATATGCGTGACCATGGCTGCTTCCGCCTGCTCATCTGAGCCTGCGATTACAGCATCGAGAATGTTGCGGTGATCCACGACGAGCGCACTGCCTACGGTGCGGCGGATATCTGCGGTCTCCAGGAAATCCCTTCCTGTCTGCCAGACCAGCTGAACCGCATGCAGCAGCACCTGGTTACGGGCTGCAAGCGCGAGCAGCATATGGAACTCGCGGTCTTGCTCGTACGGGATGATATCTCTGGACAGCAGCTCCAGCTGGCTGGCGATGGAGGCTTCAAGCAGCGTGATTTCTTCAGGCGTAGCCCGTATGGCCGCAAGCGAGGCTATCTCCCGCTCGAGCGCCCGCCTGGCAACCAGCACATCCAGCAGTGCTGACTCACCGGAATTGTTCAGCAGCCGGAGAAGCTGCGAGTTTACATTCTTTTGCTGCAGCTTTTTTTCCAGATAATGTACCCGGGCAACCCCCTTCTCTGTCAGCACCCGGCCCCTGCGGCCCTTAAGCACGGTATAACCTTCATAATCAAATTCCATCAGCTTGCGCCCGATCGTTGCCTGGCTTAGCGCATATTTCTTGCCGAGTGTATGTACAAGGGTACTGGCTCCCAGCGGAGCCCGGGCTTCCAGCAGTACCTGTAAGAATTCGTATTCCAGCTGTAAAGGTTGAATTTCCAGCGTCATTCAGCCCATCCTTTCCTGTTGTCCGATTAGTGAATGTATACGATGTTATATTGCCTTTATCGTTGTTACTCATTGATGATTAATAGGATTATAACTGCAACTCTATAAATTATCAACTATCCGCACCTAATTAGTATGATTAAATTTTATGGAAAAAGCCTCCTGCTCCGGGAAGCAGAAGGCTGCAGGCTTTCACCTTATTTCATAACCCTATTTCATAGCCCTATTTCATAGCCTTATTTCAGATACGTTCCGCTTACACCAATTCCGCCGCTGCCGTTCAGCACATAGACTCTTGCATTGCCTTTGCCGGAGCAGTTCAGCGTAATAGTGCCGTTCGTTACATTTTTGATGTCCCCCGTTACTGCATCTACATAAGTTCCGTTAGGAATGCCTGTGAAGGTAGCATTGCCGGAAATCGTTACGAGCGCAAAGCTGTCGATGCCTTTGGACGCGTCGGTGTATCTTCTTTTAAAAGCCAGATTGCCGCTGACGTTCTCTGTGGAGTATTGTCCCTTTTGCAGGGCAGGCACAGCTCTTCTGATCAGATTCAGCTGACGGATGTGCTTGGCCAGCGGATGATCCAGAGATTCAGCGAGTGTACCTGTAGCGTTCGTATATCTTCCAAAATCCTGTACGGTGACGCTGCCTTCAATGTGATCGCCGAAATAAGCGCGTCCGGTCGTGCTGAGCGGCGCATTCGGGCCGACGTCGATTACTTTCCCCTTCTGGAACTCAATCTCGGAGCCGTAGTAGATAGCCGGGATGCCGCGGAAGGTGAACATCAGCGCCAGATTCTCGGCCCAGGTGTCCTGTGTTCCTGCAAACCGCTGATTTTCCGGTGCCTGGTCAGGGGCATAGTCGTGTGAATCAATATAGGTCACATTCCAGGTAGCATCATTATAAAACTGGTCGCCGCTGCGCATGCTGAACGCTTCCTGCGCTGTTTTGAACGCCCAGTGCATCGGGAAGTCGATTACATCCATCCCCGATTTCATCGAATAGTCCGGTGTATGATAATTATTGCCGATCAAGAAAGCATTGTTCGACGTCGGCTGGCCCGCCGTTGTAGCGTTATCCGCCCATTCCTGTTCAACGGACAGCTTGTTGGATGCGTAGTCATTTTGACCGTCACCAGGGTAAGCCTTTGCTGATTTCCAGGTATAGAACGGTGTGGAGATTGCCGGTATGCCGCTGTTCCAGACATCTCTGTACCGGGTCGCCACCTCGCCGAAGATAAAGAAGTTCGAGCCCCCTCTTTCCTTCCACGCCGGAACAAAATACTTGTTAAAAATATACCGGCTGACATGCTTCACCGTATCCACCCGGAAAGCATCTACGCCCATATCAATATACTGGTTGTAGCTGTCGATCAGATACTGGTTGACCACAGGATTCTCCGTGTTAAGGTCCACACAATCCCCGGCGATCTGTCCAGTCTGGACAGTGTACGACTCCCAGGAGAGGCTTTTTTCCGTGTGATAGATATTGTTGTTGGTCTCGGCAGTCTTCATCAGGGCCAGTCTGGCCTGATACTGCTGGTCCGGGGTCATGGTATCGTAGTTGGCCGGCAGCTTGTCGGTTATTTTGAGCAGATTCGCAATCGTGTCCGGCTTGGTTTCGTCCTTCTTGAACATCGGGAACAGGTTCTCCTCGCCGAAGTTACCGGTATGATTAACGACGATATCCTGAATGACCTTAATACCCTTGGCATGTGCGGCGTTAATCAGCTCCTGGTAGGAGGCGACTGCGGACTCGTATCGCGGATCGATTTTGGCAAAATTAATCGCGTGATAGCCGTGATAATCATACCCGCTGGCATTCTGCACGACAGGTGTAATCCAGATGGCGCTGAAGCCGAGCGCTTTGATGTAGTCAAGCTTTTGGATCAGGCCCTTGAAATCTCCTCTCCAGGCTGGGTCGGAATCCGGGTTGCCGGCCTTGGCATCGTCCCAGGAGTGGGCATTGTTGCTGGTATCGCCGTCATAGAAACGTGAAGTGATCACAAAGTAAATCGAATCCTCGCGGAAATCCCCCTTGCTGCCGATGCTGTAAACGAAGCTCTGGACCGTCCGGTTGCCGGCGGCGTCAATAACGAGAAATTTAAGGGTTGTCGTCTTGGGGATCAGGATCTGCGGGCCAGCCAGCCCGGCAAGCACATTACCTGTAAGATACACTTTGGAGCTGGTAGTAGGCTCTGTGCCGTCATCCGTATAGTAGGCGGTTACCGTTCCAGCTTTGTTGTCTTTGATATTAAAAGAAACATTGACCGCTGTAGCGTTCTGCCCTACCGGCAGGTTCGGCGTAATCACCGGCGGCTGAAGATCGGCATTCAGGTCAATCACATAGGCAAAAGAGGCCACACTGCCTGCCACGCCGTCCGCATTAACACCAAACGCTTTGATCGTCATCGAGGACGATACCTGAATGGGAGCCGTATACAAGGCCGAGGCTGCCGTCGGTGTGGAGCCGTTGGTTGTATAGTAGATTTTGTCGCCGGTATTGCTGCTGGATAGTGCAACCGTTTGTGCAGAATCGTATGTTTTTGGAGCCGGGGAGACCGTGATGACTGGTGTCTTCAGCGCCTCAGGATTCGCGGTATACCAGACGTTGTCTGTGTAGTACCAGCTTTCTTTTACATTACGGGTTAAATCGCCTGTCTGTTTGCCGTTGCTGTCGTTAAAAATCAGGCTGGTGCTTGCAGCGCCGGGAATGGTATAGCTGTACCAGTCGTTCCCGTCAGAATTCATCAGAATGCCGGGCCAGGCTCCGCTGACAGGTACCGATACCGGGCTCAGGTTCCAGTAATGGATGCGCATTGCCGAATTCCAGCCGGACGGCTTTTTCACATGGACTGTAATGCCTGCTGCTGTAGCTGTTGGCGACGGTGTCGGACTGACTGTAGGGCTTGGTGTAGGTGTTACTGCAGGTGTAGGGGTTGCTGTGGGTGTATTCGTAGGTGTGGGTGTTGCTGTGGGTACAGGTGTTGGTGATGGTGTAACCACTGGAGTTGGTGAAGGAGTAGCAGATGGAGTTGCTGTAGGCTGGACTGTCGGCACCGGAGTTGCCGTTGGTGTTGGTGTTGCTCCCGGCAGAACCGTTACATAATCGATATTAATATTTCCGCTGTCCGCCGAATCGAATTTGTAGGTGATGGTGTTGCTGCCCGCCTGCAGATTAAGAGACTCTGTCTGGTCGGCCCAGGTATCCCAGCTGCCCAGACTCGCGAATGTGGATTGCTTGATTCGGGTCCCGTTCACATATACGGATACCGTCTTGCTGCTGCCTGTCGCGTTCGCATAACGCAGGGTTGTATTGTAGGAGCCTGCGGCAGAAGCCTGCACTGTAAAAGCTGTAGCTGCCCCGCTGGCCGTATACCCGTCCACAAAGCCCGCTCCCGAGTAGCCGGTATGATTGGTGTTTACTTTTGCCCCGCCAGTTAATGCTGCATTCTCCGCTTCATATCTGCCGGCAGAGGGGATCGTTACGGTCCAGTTTTTGCCGCCGTTACTGTCCCAGCTGTCGGTTGGAGCGGTGATGTGATAGCAATACGTCAGGGTAGCACCTTCAGCAACTGATAAGTTCGCCGTGAAGGTCGTTCCGTTTCTTGTCATTGCAGTGTCCGTAATACTCGACCAGTTGTTGGCCGTCCAGTGCAGGGTTACAGCCGTTGCAGTACTGTTGGTGTAAGTAACGGTATAGTTGGTGTTGCTGGCGGATGCACCGCCTGATACACCGAACAAGCTGAAGCAGAGCGCAAAAATGACTAACCAGGAAAGAAAACGCCTCGTTTTATGTTTTACCAAATAGACTACCTCCTGCTCAAATGGTTGAAAACAGAGCTAACCTCTTTAATGCGCAAACGTTTGCAAAAATAAAAATACGAGATTACCCGGCAATCGGCTAAAGCTACCTGCACTACACCATCCATCACCCCCGCGGACTGACGGAAAAGCTCCATTGTATGCGTTTGCAAGATTAGAGTGAAATAAAGCGGCCGTTGCCGCTTTTGCTCCAATGAATTTTTCCTGATTCTGATTATAGTATCCTGGAGCAAGCGCGGTCAATGGATCTTTTGAGCTAAAATTCATAATGATACCTGAGTAATACTCACGCATACTACTAATTTTACACTCGGAAACCGGTTTCCTGTTTTTGATAAAATATCTGCTGACGGAAGCAATGCTATTATTCATCCCGTTTATTATTAATCCTATTAATTATATATACAGGGAAAAAAGAGGGTTCAAAACCCCCTCCTCCCCTGCTGCCAAGCCAACTATTAATTGTTAATAGTCAGATTAAAACCGGACTGGATGTAGTTCAAATCCGGATAGGCAATATTGCTTGTAATGAGATTGTTGAAAGCTGCCGCACCGTTACCTGTATACGTATAAATGGCAGCTCCCTTGTGCGGTCCGGAGAAACGAGAGGTTGTGATTCCGTCAAGTCCCGTTCCGTTAATATTAATGTTATTAAATACGATATTCTCGAATCCGCCTCCATAACCGAGCTGGATTGCATCACGCTGAGTGTTGATGATATCTATATTGCTGAATGTAATATTTTTAACCGCATCATTGGAGGCTTCAAGGTCAATAGCCCCTCTCTCCCCGTTATAAAGGTCCTGGCTGGTGCCGCTGGTGATAATTGTTGTATCCGAGAATACAATGCCCGTGTTGTTCTGGAAATGATAACCCGGAAATACGGTGTTCAGCCGGATACCGGACCCGCCCACCGTATCAATGATGTAGTTATGGTCGGCTTTGTGGCCGCTTCCCCCGAAGAAGGCTATCGCTGCAGCGCGCCAGTTATTCTCGATCGTATTGTAGGAGAACGTATTATTAACTCCGGCCGGTGCTCCGTTCGTGTTGCTGGTCCATACGGCAAGCCCGTCGTCCCCATTATTGCGGATGCTGCTGTTGCGCACGGTGGAATTACTGGTTCCCTGCGCAAAATTGATGCCGTCGGCCAGATTGTTGCGGATCCGGCTGTTTTCCACTACCAGTCCGTTTGCATAAATCGCTGGTGTGTGCGCATAATCGCCCACCCACATCCCGCATTCAAAATGCTCCACCCACACATCATGGATGACGGAATTAGTACCGAAGTTGTCCATGAAGCCTTTATAAATGGCGTTCTGGCCATATCGTGAGCGTAAATTTGAATTCATGTAGACATTGCTGAAATCCAGCTTGCCGGTGATCCGCAGCGAAATGCCGCCGCCAGCCGCATTCGGATTGGTGAACTGAATATTGGTATGCCATAAGCCGGCGCCGGTTATGGTGATATTGCTGATTTTGCTGCTGACCGAGCCGATCTCCCACATGCCGCTTAGATGGAAGGTGCCCTCCGGAATATACAGCGTCTTGCCGGCAGCCACAGCTGCACTGACCGCAGCTTTGAAGGCGGCGAGATCATCTTTGCCGTCGTTTGCTATTGCCCCGTGGTCGGTAACGGACACTGCACCCGCCGGACGTGCGATAGCTGCAGGCACCGGTTCAATCTCCAGGAAATCTACACCGTATTCATAGGCATCCCCGTTCGTTTTCTGGATACGGATGGTATCTCCGGCCTTGAGCGCAGTGTCCAGCTTGAAGTGTACCTCATCGAAGCGGAACAGCGGGCGTCCTCCGCCCGGAGAATCAGACGGCATATCACCCGAGAAATACTGCCAGTTGAAGTAAGAGGTTAAGGCAACTGTCTTTGCCTTGGTCCCATTGACATAGACATCGAGCGAGCCGCTGAGACCCATTCCGTCTGAGGAATCCGGCATGGTGAAGCGCATGGTTACTCCTGCACCGCCCTGCCCGGATCTGACGGTCCATTCGGCATAGGAGCCATTGGAAGGAAGAGCAATATACTTTTGGCCGGAGGCTTCCGAGGCAGTCAGGGACTGATCGAACGTTGGAGCTGTCCGCAGTGCGGCAGTACCGCCTTTAACCGCATCCTCCGTATCGTACCTGCTATAGGGTACGCTGGCTCCACGCTGGGCATAGACAACCAGATTAACCAAGCTTATATTATTCGTCTGCTTCGCAGGCACCTCGTTTCCGTCTGCTGCTATTGATGTACTGACGGTATAATTTCCGTTTACAGCAGTCCAAGAGCCCGGGATAGCAACATTAACGGATGCCCCCGCAGCAATGACACCGTTATACGAGGTATTAAAGGTCTGAATCGTTGCTCCGGCGGCATTTTTAAGGACAAGCGTTACCGGATGGGCTCCGCCAGCCGAGGCAACAATCCCCTGATTCTTGATGCTGACGGAGAAAGCCACACTGCTGCCTGCTGACGGCATACCGGGAGTCCAGGCGGCCGTAACGGCCAGGTCAGAACTCGAGACAGGATTAACGGCGAGTGCTGCTGCATGGCTATAGCTGTTATTGGCTTCATTCTGCTCTATTACCAGATTGTCTTCATCGGCCTTCGCACTCACTGAATAGCTGCCCGCAGGCTTGCTTCCGGCATTCAGAGATACGGTGGATGAAGCACCTGGAGCCAGTATTCCTACGGCGGCTGACCCGGCAAGCTCATTGTTCAGGTAGAAGTTGAGAGTCGTTGCTGCGGAAGCGGCAGTTCCGGCATTTTTTACCACGGCATTCAGGGTAACCGCACTTGCTTCATCCGGTGACCCCGGTGTCCATGACATTCCGGTGATGGTCAAATCCGGATTGGCAGCCGGCACACCGAACACCTGAAATTCGGCAATCTGTCCGGCCGGTGCTCCGCTGTTCGCCGTAATGGTAAGCTGCAGACGCATAACGGTGGCTGTTACCGGAATAGTGACAGTGTTCCCTGATGCAGGATTAAAGGTATAGCTCTGTGCAGATACCAGATTGCTGAACGTTGTTGTGGTCTGATTATGTCCGAGGACTTGAATCGTCTGGGTCCGGGTCCCCCATTCGGCAGCCGGATTCAGCTTAAGGACGATAGATGTAATATTGTGATTAGCCCCCAGATCCAGAATCAGATGGCTTGGATTTCCGCCTCCTTCCCAGTAGGTTGCGGTATTATTATCGTTTGCATTGAGGGCAGCATAGCTTTGAGTAGAAGAAGAAGCAGTGACTGGTTTGCCGGCAGCGATATTGCTGCCCGGAGGTGTGGAAGGCGTCACAGTAGGTACAGGAGTTGCGGATGGGGACGGTATAGCTGTAGGTATTGCTGTAGGTATTGCTGTAGGTATTGCTGTAGGTGCTGTTGTCGGCATAGCTGTAGGTACAGGAGTCGGTGTAGCCGGTAATGGTGTTGGAACCGTTGTCGGGGACGGTGTAGCAGCGGCAGCAGCGTATATTTCAACCTCTGAGAACTGTGCCGCAGGCCAGCCTGTATTGGCCGTTACAGTGATCCGAACATACCGGGTACCGGCAGCATTAAAGTTAACGGATACCGTATTGCCCGATGCGGGATTGAAGACATAAGCAGCACTGCCAGCAAGTGTAGTATAAACCGTTCCATTTGAGCTGCCCTGAACAGTCAGTGTCTGGGTGCGGGCTTCCCAAGCGGCCGGCAGCTTCAGCACAACCTGGTCGATGCTTGTACTTGTCCCGAGATCAACCTGAATCCATTGCGGAAATGAGCTGTTTGAACTTTCCCAGTAGGTGCCCGGGTTGCTGTCTTTTACATTATCCGGTGCATACTCCTGCGTGTGGCCGCTTGCGGTTACTGCTTTACCCGGTGTCAGATTCTGCCCGCCGGCGGCATAGGTGATGCCGAACGAACCGGCAGCCAGGTACAGGGTTGAGACCAGCAGCGCTGCTACAAGTGACCAGATGACATACTTATTGCGCATTTTACTCCTCCTCAGCTAAAAATAGTGGGTGTACACCCCCATTATAGTGACCCTTTTAGCCTAGTAATAAGAGGCAATTCTACGGGAAAGGTAGGCATTTCCACGCTCTTTTGCAATAAAACCCCGCACTTGTCTTTATGCAGAATTATGTAGTAGCAGTTACAACCGCAGACAAAAAGTAAGAGAGAGACATCACGGAACTCGGGGAATTTATACTGCGGATTGCCGGTGTTCCGGCCCATCTGCGACAATCGGCCGCCCGGAACGAATACAATCGTTCCAGGCAGCCGTTATTCACACTGCCAGATGCACCGAGCCGTCCTCATAGATATCAACCCGCTGGGCGCACAGCAGCATTCCAAGCCCGCTGGCGGCTCCTTTTTCACGGATATCCCTTTGCCTGCGCTCCCAGATTTCCCGGTCATGTATAATATCATACTGGTAATACTGCTCCGTGCCTGCCGCTTCCATAACCTCCACGAAGATAAAATCTCCGCTGAAAAGGGAGCGGAACCATGCTGCCGCCTCCTGGTGGGAGCCAAACGCAGGCAGATCCTGTTCAAACTGTTCCGGCAGATAACGCTGCTTCAGCCTGCCTCTTCTGACATAATACGTTTCAAGATTATCCGGAGTAATCACTTGTCTTCCCCCTTGGCATGAAATTTGCCTAAAAATATCATATTCCGGGGCACGGCTCCTATGACATTGAGCATTCCATCTAATGGAAGGGTTACCCCATTAACCCCGTTTTATCTCAGCAGACGGAGTCCGCTAAGAATAACTGCCAGCGTGCTCCCTTCATGGCTTACAACGCCCGACGGCAGATTCAGCCCGCCCCAAAAATTCGAGACAACCAGAATCACAATGACCGCCAGCGCAAAGGCAATATTCTGTCTGATCACCCGGCTCGTACGTCTGCCGAGCGTGATTGCATACGGAATTTTTGTAATATCATCATTCATGAGCACCACATTAGCTGTTTCCAGGGCGACATCGCTTCCGGCAGCTCCCATGGCTATACCGACAGAAGCTGCTGCCAGTGCCGGGCCGTCGTTGACACCGTCACCTACCATGGCAACCTTACCGTATTTCCCGGTTAGCTCTTTAATCATCTCCAGCTTCCCGTCCGGCAGCATTTCAGCATAGACCTCATCAATTCCGCACTGACGGGCGATGGCTTCAGCGGTATGACGGGCATCCCCGGTGAGCATGATGACCTTCTTGTTTATATTCTTAAGCTGCTTTACCGCCTCTGCCGAATGGCTGCGGACCCTATCCTGAACCGCAAGCATTCCGGCAAAATGTCCCCCGGCTTCAACGTAAATCACCGTGTTGCCGTCTGCCTCCAGCTGTGCTGCTATCGCCTGGCTGCGTTCATCCAGCTTTTGAGTTTGGAGCAGGCTTCGTTTGCCGATTATACAGAGGGCACCGTTCACAATCCCGCTGACGCCGAATCCGGTCACATCCTGCATTGCAGTAACCGGCGCAAGCGCAATCCGCTTAGCCCCGGCGCATTCAACTACCGCCCGGGCAACCGGATGCCGGGAGAGCCGCTCCAGTGAAGCCGCAAGCCCTAGCAGCTCTGCTTCCGTCATCCCATCTTCCGGGTACACGGCGGTTATTACAGGCTTGCCTTCTGTGAGTGTTCCGGTTTTATCAAATACAACAGCCTGCACACCGGCCATAGCCTCAAGATGAATGCCTCCCTTAAAAAGAACCCCTTTACGCGCCGCATTGGAAATTCCGGAGAGAATAGCAGGCATGATGGATGACACCAGTGCACAAGGCGAAGCTACTACCAAAAAAATCATTGCCCGGTAGATGGTATCCTCCCATGTCCATTGCAGCAGGTAAGGCGGCAAAATCATCAGCAGCAGCGCTGCTCCCACTACAGTCTTCGCATAGATGCCTTCGAACCGTTCGACAAAAAGCTGGCTTGGCGGGGTCTCATTTTTGGCTTCCTGCACCATATGTATAATTCTTGATAACAGCGTATCTTCCGCCGGTTTTGTAACACGAAGCTTCAGCGCACCCTGTCCGTTGATCGAGCCTGCGTAGACACCGTCGTCCGGCATTTTATCGGCAGGGACGGATTCGCCGGTCAAGGTTGACTGGTCAACGGCAGATACCCCTTCGAGTACAATACCGTCACACGGAATACGCTCACCCGGCCGGACCCGTACGATATCTCCGGTTATAAGCTGAGAGGCTTGGACCGTTACTTCCGTTCCATTCTTCAGCAATACGGCTGTCTCCGGACGGTATTTCAGAATAGCCGCAATATCCTGATTCGTCTTCTCCATCGAATAATCCTCAAGTGCTCCGCTCAGGCAAAAAATAAAGATAAGCACAGCACCATCCAGCCAATATCCGATTGCAGCTGCTCCAATTGCGGCCACGACCATCAGAAGGTCTACATCAAGGTCCTTCTCCTTGATTAACGTCTCCATGCCCTCCCAGGCCTTACGGTATCCGCCCACTGCATAGGCCAGCACGAACAATGTAATGGCTCCTGCCTGCAGACCCTGCCTTTCCAGCAGCCAGGCCAGTGCAATCAGCACCAGACAGGCAGCAGCAATGAAGATCCCGCCGTTTTTCTCCCAGACTACTCGTACTGAACGTTCTTTTACAGCCACTTCTCCCATGATTATCACTCCTTATTTATTATAAATGAGAACTATTATCATGAAATATATCCCCCCGGGGGGCATACTGTATGTGATTTTTGTATCACAGAACTTTGCACATTAAAAAAGCTGAACCCGCATTTTCTGCGTGCCCAGCCTGCAATGTTCAGCCTATCATTCCTGCTCTTTTTAAAAAATGCGAAACTATTTGCTGCTGGTATTTGACCCGCAGGGCAAAATCTAAGCTCCAGCAGGTTTCAACCGTAACAGCCCGGGCGCCCAGCAGCTGCTGGACCGCCATCCGTGAGGTACCGGAGCGCTCCCGGTGCTTAATATTGAAACGGTGAGCGGTAATCCCGACCTTTCGGTTCATCTTATTAATAATCTGGCGGGCTGCAGCAGCTGCACTTGTGCCCTGACTTACCAGCAGGGTCTGGCCTACACGCTTGCGGTTGAGCTGGGACAGTCCGTTAGCTTCATGCAAATCCAGATACCAGGTGGGACGATGCTGCCGGGCTAGACGGAACAGGGCAGCAGACAGCGGATGGCCTGCCCGGGAAGCTGTGACATGGGGAAATGTCCGGTTTAGATCCGGTACCCCCCGGCTCTTCTGCCGGTAAGCCCGCTGATTCACCAGCGGAACTATGATCAATCTGCCGCCGGCAAGCACCAGCTCCCTGCGCCGGAATTTCCCTGCCAGCGCCTGCGCTGCGCGGATGCTCGCCGGTTCATTGCCATGGATGCCTGATACCACCATAAAGACCGGACCCGGCCTATGGCCATTGATCACATAATACGGGGTCGCATAGGGCGTATTCGGTGCAAGGATATGCTTTGTAGCGGACACAGGCAGCTCCTCCTTTACGATACTCCGTAACCTGCGTTAAGCAGCATACTCTGCTAATTGCGTGTAAGGATAAGGATATCTTCCTATAATGTATGCAGCCTGCCGCCCCGGGTATGGACATTTGCTGTAAAGGGTTAAACAAAAAAAAGCAGAACATCAAATAGATGTTCTGCTGGTTTAATCCCAAATCCATACCCATAATTTACCTTAAAAATAGCTGTTTGACAAGAAAAACAGGCTGATGTGCTGAAAAATCCCCTTTAGCTGCTAAGCTGTACTACCCTTAGCTCTACATGCGCTGATTCCGCCCCAGGCGTGCTTTGCTGTTCATTCAGCAGCCGATCTATACTGAGACTACTCTGCGCAGAGAATCCTTAATCACAAGGAGCCAAAATGTCAGTCAAAACAGCTGTATACCGGCACGTAGTCACTGAAGGTACTCATTATGAGGTCGGCCGCGCACTTGGAGCTTGTTTCAGCCAGAACCGGGAGTTAATAGACTTTCTGACCTCTCCCTTTATGGGAGCAGCACCGTTGAAGCCGGAAGCTGCAGAACGGGCTATGGAGCAATTCGAGCAGTATTGTCCAGGCCTCAATCAGGAAATCCGCGGCTTCGCCGATGAAACCGGCGTTCCGGCAGAGAATATTGTGTTCTACTATTCCTATGTCCAGCCTGCGGGATATTGCAGCCAGGCGGCAGTCAGCACCGGAACAGGCAGCGGGAGCCGTACCTACCATATGCGAACCTATGACTTTGGCTGGGAGGATGCTCCCTACAATCAACTACTGCTCAGTACAACCAGAGTTAAAGGCAAGCCGGCACATACCGGATTTGCGCTTCAATTGTTCGGACGGTATGACGGCATGAATGAAGAAGGATTATGTATAACAACAACGTCCGGGCGGATAAGACCGGCTCTGTCAGAGACTGGTTTTGTTTTTCCGGGGGTGGCACGGGCAGTGCTCGACAGCTGTGCTACAGCCCTCGAAGCTGCTTCTCTACTGCGCAGCATGCCCATCTCCGACTTCAGGAATTTTCTAATCTCTGACAGGCATGGCTGTATGGCACTGGTTGAAACTGCCGGAAGCAGTAAAGACATAGAATATCTTGGTGCAGCAACAGCAGACTCACACAAGCTGGGTGTCTCAGCCAATCACTATACCCTCTCTGCTATGCAGCCGCACAACCTGCAGATCATGCCTAATTCACTGGCAAGAGCCCGGCTTATGCAACATTCCCTGAGCCAGGTAACCGATCCGCAGGAGATAATTGCCGTTATGAAGCAATTAACCGGGAATTCCTTTCCGCAGGGCATCAGCTGTCATCATTACAGTGAAGGCCTGGGTACGCTATGGTCCATGATCTGTGATAATGCAGCCCGCGAGCTGCATGTTTGCTTCGGTTCACCGCAGCTGAATCCGTGGAGAACCTTCGGCTGCAGCAACCCTCCCGGGATCAGTGAATACTATGCCAAGCTGCCAGACGAACCATCCTGCCCTGACTTCTGGCGTGACTGAATACACTTACAATATCTTAGTGAATCGCTGGACCGGAATAAAGTGCCAGCAGCCGTCTCATACTATAGGTTAGCAAACGGAGGTGAAATTCATGCCCAAGAACAGTGCTGACCCAAAATATGACCGCGCAAATAACCGTGCCGACAAAAAACACAACCAGCAGAACCACGCTTCAATAACAGAGATTCCGCAAATGGTTGATCCGGACAAAGCAGCTGATTATGTGCCGAGTCTTAACGGAGTGACCAAAAACGAAACCTAGTTTACATCCATAGGCTGCTCACAGTCACAATAATGACTTGAGCGGCTTTTTTTACATCTCCTTAAGGCCGCAATATCGCTGCATAGATTGACTTCTTCCGGCCGTGAATGATAGTCTTTTCTTCTAGGATTGTCCACTTTAAAGGAGAATACAGGATGAAAAAAGCAACGATGAAGGATATCGCGCGGCTGGCTAATGTATCAGTAGCTACGGTCAGCTATGTGCTGAATAATGTCAAAAACCAGACGATCCCTGACCCCACCCGCCAGAGCATTCTTAGCATAGCCAAGGAGCTGAACTATGTCCCTAATCTGGCTGCGCGCTCGCTTGTTGTCCAGCGGACGGGAATGGTAGGCATACTCATTAACAAAGCTCAGAACCTTCCCTATTGGAAGCGCCAGAGCCATATGTCCCTAACCGACAGTCTGGAGTCAAAGCTAACCGCAGCAGGCTACCATACACTGGTGATCAGCCTTGATCCGCTCAATCCGGCGATGGATATAATCCGGGAGCGCAAGCTGGATGCTGTGTTTGTTGTGGATGTCATGGATGAGATGTTTTACCGGATCTCCGCTAATTTTGTGGACGGTGTCCCCCTGATTCTGATCGGCAGCCTAATCAACGACCGGATGTTTAATCAGGTTAATTATAATTACCCTCAGGCGCTGCAATCGGCGGTCTCCTCTGCTGCTGCTTCCTGCTGCCTGGTTATGGAGAGCTTTAACAATACAGCACTTGCAAGCTGGATTATGGACAACTCCGGAATTGCCCTGGAAGATATTTATGTATCGGCAGAAGCAGGTCAGGCGTACGAAGAGCTTGAAGCTTTTTTGCAGCGGAACCAGGGTAAGCATGTTATTGTCATGAATGAATTTCTGGCAAAAGCGGTTGGACGCACCGGGCTCGCCGCCTCGGTTACAGTGCTGTGCACATGCGGATTCCCGGAAATTGTGCAGCCGGATGCAAGGATTATCCGGTTTCAGAATGACCGGGCTCAGACTGCTTTTGAACTGATGGTGAAGCTGAATTCTGCACCGGATGATCCTGCTATCGCTGCGGGCAACCAATTTTTAGTTGATGTCGCTCCTTAATTTCTTTATAATAACTTAAACGTTTAAGTTATTATGGGAGGTCACGCTATGATTCCAACTGCCGCCGGAACCGGCCAACCGTTAACCGAGCCGCCCCGTATGTACCCGGCTCTGCACAAGAACAGGGTATTCCTTTTGCTTTTCTCAGCCAGCACCTTGTCTGTTCTGGGGAACGCTTTTCACGCCCTGGCGCTCAGCCTCTGGGTATTGCAGGAAACAGGCAGTGCGCGGATGATGAGCGTATTAACGATCAGTAACCTGCTTCTGTGCTCATTGCTGGGCAGTGTCACCGGTACACTTGCTGACCGCATGAACCGCAGAACGCTGATTTTGTGCTCCTATCTTGTGCAGAGCCTAACCGTGCTGGCCATTGCATTCACGCTTACACTGCAATCACCGTCCTATATTCTTATTATCTGCCTAACCGGAATCGTGACAGCAGCCGGACAGTTTCAGGCGCCTGCCTTCCAGGCCTCCCTCCTTCCCGTGGTCGGGAAAACTTATATTCAGCAGGCTGCAGGCTGGATGACGCTTTCAGAGAATATTTCGCGGACGACTGGTTATGCCCTGGGCGGTATATTTGTTGCCGCGTTTGGCGGAGCATGGGCGGTATTTGTAGACGGGATGACGTTCATGCTGGCTTTTCTGCTGGTAGCAGCTGCCGGCGCTTTTGCTGCCTATACTCCTGTCACTACTGCGCATCGTTCCTTTAAGCAGGATGTCGCCGGCGGCTTCCGCTATATCTGGAGCCATTCTTTTGCCCGGTCAATACTTATTCTGCTGCCTGTGCTTACCATGTTCTTCCTCTCCTGCCTGATGCTCACCCAGGTGATGGCTGTTCAGGTCTGGAAAGCGTCGCCTTTGCAGTTCGGTCTGCTGGAGAGCAGCATTCCGCTCGGCTACATGCTGGGCTCAGGACTGATCATTCTGGCGGGCAGCAGGCTGAAGCAGCGTGGTAAAGTCATTTCTGCCAGTCTGCTGCTGCTCGGACCGCTCTACCTTCTCCTCTCTTTCACTTCCTCCATGAACACGGCACTTCCCGTCATTCTACTGATCGGCTTCACCTTCTCCTTCAGTACTTTACTGATTAATATCATTCTTAGGCTGGAGGTGCCGGAAGAGCTGCAGGGCCGTATGTTCGGCGTATTGGGTTCGCTGATGAGTGTAGCTCCCCCGCTGGGCTTGGCCGTTTTCTCAGCAGGTGCGGATGTATTTGGCGTCTCACAGGTTTTGGCAGCTGCCGGAGCTCTGCTAAGCCTGTTCGGGACCGCAGCAGTGTTAACGCTTAAGCAGATCCGCAGATATAAGTAGAGCGAGGCAGGATGGTTTGTAGTAAAATATGTGAATTACAAGTACACGGAGGTGATGAAAAAATGAGTAATTATGATACGGTTATGCGTTACCTGCGCAGTAACCCGCTTAAGAACATTACCCCGTTAAAGATGCTGACAGCCTACCATCAGGTGATGGACAGCCATCTTTTGGAGCAAGGAAAAGAGTGGGGAGTGGTCCTGCTTTTGCCGGCAGATGCTTACTATTACGACAGGCAAATATACCCTGAAGCGAATTACGTCGTGCTTATGGATTATACCAGCCCTGAATTGCTTCCTGACCTTATAGGAAGAATTCCTGCTGATGCCAGGCTTGTATTCAAGCTTCAAGAGGAGGCCGGAGAAGCTATTGCTCCTTATTTCCCGCTCACGCCGGTCCGCCGCTTCTACTCTTACAGCTCTGTTCCCGGACACAGCTATATCCCGGACGGCCAGGCCATCGTTAGCAGCCGGTTGGATGAGCGGCTGCTGCCGCTGTGGATGGAGAACGGATATACTACGGTGGAGATAGAGGAATATTTTCAGGATGGCGCCTTCTCGGTGGCTCTTTACGGGGGAGTAACTCCGCTTAGCACCTGTATCGTCTTCCGCAACGAAGAGCAGATTTGGGAGATCGGGGCAGTACATACGGCAGCATCAGGCCGCCGGCAAGGACTTGCAGCACGCGTGCTACGGACAGCGTTACACCATACCCTGGAGAGGGGTTATATTCCCAGATATCAGGTGCAGGATACCAACACGCCATCCATCCGGCTGGCTGAAGCGTCTGGACTCAAGCTGGCAGTAAAACTTCAGCACTGGATAAATTACACACCGCAGCAGAAATAAATGAACCTGAGATCTCCTATAACGGGAACATATGTAATATAATGAACGTATGAGCTTTTTATAAGACGCATTAGCCATCATTTAGTCAGAGGAGTTTTATCATGAATTATCAACCGTATGGTCAACAACAGGATTACTACCCTCCCCCGCCGCCTCCGCCTGCCCAAACGAACGGCAAATCTATTGCCTCGCTGGTACTGGGGATTCTATCCATCGTCACCCCTTATATCGGCCTGCTGTTCGGAATCGTGGCCATTATTCTGTCTGCCCTCTCCCTGAAGGAGATCCGTAACCGTTACGAGGGAGGCAGAGGCCTGGCCATTGCCGGGCTGGTCTGCGGCATTGTCGGTACGATTATTTACGCGTTGCTTATCATCTTTTTTGTGGTTATTATTTTGTTTGCAGTAGGATCAAGCAATGCCACGTTCAGCAACTTCAATAATATTTAGACGCGAGGAATATAGATTACTAATTTTAATCTAATAGTACAGAAAGAAGCAGCAGACACCGGTTTAATACCGGAATCCGCTGCTTTTTGCTGGAATGGGGCATTACTTTGCACCGGATGTTAATTTACACCTGATGGCGGCTGAATCAGAGATTTAGTTCGATTTTCGCCAGTTAATTAGTGATAGCCTGAAAATAGCTAAAAAAATCGACTTCATTTGATTAGCAGCCTCTGCCGCTCCAATTCTGATAGATCCTGAGCAGCCAGCTTCTTCTCCTCTTACTCCCCGCGTTTCCACCTGTCCAGCACAGACAGCAGTCCGGGCACATCGAGCCCGTCCAGGGAAAAAGCCTTGCGCAGCAGGTCATGAGGAATGAACTCATCATATTTGCCGAGATACGGAGCCTCATCCGGCCCAAGCAATGATAACGGATCGGCAGCTGCCGCGCTCTCTGCGATGATCTCTGCTTCCAGCGTCTCCGCATCCGCCTTGCCGGCTACGACCATGTAATAGGGCTCCATCGGCACAACGGAGCGCAGGCCGAGCCGGCCCTTGAGGTTGTTCTTCAGCAGTCGTTCCAGCGTACGGAACTGCCGGCTGCCCGCCCAGGGCAGAATAAAAATTGAATCACCGCCAGCCGGTAGCACCTCGCGGGTCAGCAGCCCGCTCTCCTTCGCCAGCCGTCGCG
>RCUO01000516.1_pt1 | contig 19135 bp, 11 predicted proteins | sample 2166161 | NCBI WGS metagenome assembly RCUO01 (sample SAMN09932617, study PRJNA488358) | compost metagenome | feature: garden; material: soil; isolation source: compost soil in cyclohexanecarbonitrile-enriched culture | place: Germany: Experimental Botanical Garden Goettingen | collected 2016-01-27 | reverse complement strand
CTCTGCTGCCAGCGTATTGGCACAGCCGTTGCCGGTTACGCCAAGGCCTCCGAGATTGTATTCAGAGCTGCTTTCAACTGCGCTTTTGCCGGCCTGCGACTCTCCGAACGGAATGGCAAATTTCCCGGCGAATGCCTTGAGCTCAGCTCCGGCATCACTATAGCGGACACCGCCGCCGCAGACCAGAAGCGGACGCTGCTTACCTGCAATCAGCTCAGCTGCCGCTTCAATTTCCTCCGGATGCGGCAGGCGGCGGGTAATCTTATGCACCCGTCTGCGGAAGAAGTCGGCCGGATAATCCCAGGCCTCCCCCTGCACATCCTGCGGCAGCGCAATCGTCACGGCACCAGTGTCTGCCTGATCGGTCAGCACCCGCATCGCATTCAGCAGTGCGGTCATCAGCTGCTCCGGCCGGTAGATCCGGTCCCAGTATTTGCTCACCGCCTTGAAGGCATCGTTCACCGTAATCGACAGGTTGTGCGTATGCTCCATCTGCTGCAGCACCGGATCGGGCTGGCGGGTAGCAAAGGTATCGCCCGGCAGCAGCAGCACAGGAATCTGATTGGCCGTTGCCGTTGCAGCTGCGGTCAGCATATTGGCCGATCCCGGCCCGACAGAGGCGGTACAGGCCATAATCTTCCGTCTGCGGCTCTGCTTGGCGAACGCGGTCGCCGCATGAACCATGCCCTGCTCATTGCGGCCCTGATAGACTGTCAGCTCACCCGGCGCCTCCTGCAGCGCCTGTCCAAGTCCGAGCACGTTACCGTGTCCGAACACAGTGAACACGCCCTGGACGAAGCGCTCCGGCCCGCCGCCAAAGTCCACATACTGCTCATTCAGAAATTTTACCAGCGCCTGCGCCGTTGTTAATCTGATCCGTTCCACATGAGTTCCTCCCTTCTCTTTCATTACTGCCAGCGGGCAGTGACGACTTTTTTGCGTGTATAGAATTCAACTCCGTCGCTTCCGTTCGCATGAAGATCGCCGTAGAAGGAATCCTTCCAGCCGGAGAAAGGGAAGAAGGCCATCGGCGCCGGTACGCCGACATTGACACCCAGCATGCCTGACTCGATATTTTCACGGAAGTAGCGGACCTTGCCGCCGTCATTAGTAAAGATACACGCGCCGTTCGCAAACCGCGAAGCATTGGCAATCTCCACGCCATCCTCCACACCCTTGACCCGGATAACCGAAAGCACAGGCGCGAAAACCTCCTCCTGCCAAATCTTCATCTCTCTGGTGACTCCGTCAAATACCGTTGGTCCGATAAAATAACCCTGCCCCCCGGCTGCGGCATCTTCCCGGCCGTCCCTGAGCAGCTTCGCACCTTCGGCTACGCCTTGCTCGATGTAAGAAAGCGTCTTGTCCTTATTGCTCTGGCGGATTACAGGTCCCAGGAATGTATCCTCCTCCAGTCCATTGCCAATCGTCATCTGACTGCATTCACGCAGCAGGATTGAGATCAGCTCGTCAGCCACTTCTTCCTGCACAGTAACTACAGAGCAGGCCATGCAGCGCTCACCGGCAGAACCAAAGGCAGCGTTGATAATCTGCGTTGCTGAAGCCTCAAGGTCGGCGTCCGCGAGTACGATGGAGTGATTTTTGGCTCCGGCCAGCGCCTGAACCCGTTTCAGCTGCTCTGTTCCTTTTTTATAGACATATTCAGCCACCGGCTGTGATCCGACAAAAGAGATCGCCTTCACCCCGGGGTGCTCCAGCAGGCCGTTGACCACATCATGCGCACCGTTGACCACATTGAGAACACCCTTAGGCCGATAACACCAATCGGATAGCGGTACATTCCTGATTCTATCCCGGTCGCAATATCCGGCAGCTGCCGGCCCATCATCAGCGTCGGCGCACCGGCTGCGAACTCGACACACTCGATGCCGCGCTGGACTTCGCCGTAAGCTTCTTTGAAGCTTTTTCCGTTCTCCAGCGTAATGGTTCTCGCCAGCTCCTCCCAGTGATCAACGAGCAGCTGCTGGTATTTGAACAGAATCCGTGCCCGGCGCGGTACCGGCGTCTTCGACCATCCGGCAAAAGCCTCCTGCGCCGCAGCCACCGCCCGGTCTACATCCTCTCTGCCGGACAGCGGAACTCTGGCCAGCTCTTCGCCTGAAGCCGGATTGAACACCGGTTCACTCTGCTCACTCTTTGCTTCGACCCATTCGCCGCCAATATAGTTTTTCAGCACTTCTACGTTTTGCTGTGCCATTCTTGTCCACTCCTTCATCTCTGGTCATATGTGTTTGAAATTTCCTTTACTGATTACCTGCAGCAACCTCTTTATTAGAAGCCAGGAAGGCTTCCAGCTCATCCAGGGTCGGCATTGCATCCGAGCAGCTGTGGCGCGAGATGACAATCGAAGCGGAGGCACTGCCCCGCCGCATCGCCTCACCGACACTGTCACCCTGCATCAGGCTGTGAATGAAGGCCGAAGCGTAGGAGTCGCCTGCGCCGAAGGTCTTCAGCACCTTGGCCGGGAAAATGCCGCTACGGTGATTACCGCCGTCTGCCGTATACGCAATTGAGCCGCTTCCGCCATGCTTGATCACAACAAGCTTCGCCTGGTACGAGAACCAGCGGGCCGCCGTTGCTTCGTCGTCTGCATCTGTCACATTGTACAGATTTTCCATCATGTTGAATTCCTCGCGGGTACCGATGATACAGTCGCACTTCTCTGCGGCCAGATTATAGTAGACAGCCGTTTCAGCGGCGGATTTCCAGGTATAAGGGCGGTAATCCAGATCAAAAAATACAGTGACATTATGCCTGCGGGCAAATTCCAGCGCCAGAAACACCGCTTCACGGGATGGGCTTTGCGCCAGTGCAGTCCCGGAGATCAGCAGCGCCTTGGACTGCCGGATATAATCCTCCGAGATTTCTTCTGTGCTCAGCAGCAGATCCGCCACGTTATCGCGGTACATCAGAATGCTGCATTCCTGCGGGCTTTTGATTTCGGTAAAAGCAAGCCCCGTCACCGCACCGGTACGGTCAACGCATACCTGGCTGTCGTCGATGCCGTCCTTCTGAAGATAGGACCGGATAAACCGCCCCATCTGATCATCAGCCAGCTTGCCGATGAAGCCGGTACGCATGCCCAGCCGCGCTGTGCCGATAATGATGTTGGCCGGGGAGCCGCCTACATATTTGGTGAAGGTCATGGTCTCTTCCATGGGTCTTCCGGTTTCATTGGCATTAAGATCAATACAGAGCCGGCCGACGGCAATCAAATCTAGCGGACGGGCGGGATCGAACTGTAGATCGTTCATAGTGACGCCTCCTTGATCAAGCTTCCGGGAAAAATTTCATGAATAAATGAATATAAGTATCGGGAAAACCTGAATTTACTTTAAAAACACCTGTTTACAGGGAGGGAAAGGGTAAGCGCTTAACCTAATTTTATAAATAGTATAGGCCAGAACATCCGGTTTGGCAATCCTAAAATTGAAAGCGATCTCAACTTTCTTGAAATGCAACGGTATTTCTCTCCTGACAAACAAACCGGGCCTGTTTAGGACTAGCAAAAAACGTACAAACAGCGTTGTGCACATATTATCCACAGGTTGTACAGATTCAGGTTTTATTTCCGCTCAAAAAGACCTGTCCGCTGCCGTGCTGCAGGGAACAGGTCTATAAGGATCAGGCTGGATCTTCCAGGTTAACGCCACAGCCAGTCTCGCCTCAGTCAGGCACCGGCCCAGTTGAATGACGGATCACCAGCTCAGGCATCAGCATGATTTTGCGTCTGGGTGCCGCCGGATTGTCGATCGATTCATTCAGCAGAATCATCGCCTGCTCGGTCATCTCACGCAGCGGCTGGGCGATGCTGGTCAGCGTAGGGTGGCAGATTTCCGCCAGCATGGTATTATCGAAGCCCACTACGGATAAGTCACGGGGAATGGACAGGCCTGCGCTGCGCGCCTCCTTCAGGACACCGATGGCGAGCAGGTCGTTACAGGCGAACACTGCCGTCGGGCGCAGATCTTCCGCCTGGCCGAGCATGGCGGCAGCCGCTTTGCGGCCGTTCTCCAGCGTGGCCGATGTGTGGGTAAGGTTAGCCGGATTATCAAAAGGCAGACCGGCATCCTTCAGCGCATCCAGAAAGCCCTCCACCCGCAGCTTGCTCCCCGGCAGATTATCGGAGATAACACCCAGTCTGCGGTGGCCCAGGGACAACAGGTATTCCGTCGCCTGATAGCCGCCTTTGTAGTCATCTACAGTGACGCTGCTGCTCTCCAGACTGCGGATATCCGCCGAGAACAGCACCAGCGGCACCCGGTCAGCCAAAAGCCGGCGGATCATCTCTGTCTGCCCCGTATGCGAGGCAATAATCAGGCCGTCCACTCTTTTGCGCAGGAGCAGCGAGGTGTATCTGGCCGCCTTCTCATCGTCGCGGTCCGTGCTGCAGACGATCAGATCGCTCCCCTGCTGCTGGGCGTAGTCCTCAATTCCGCGTGCCGTCTCGGCGAAGAAGGGATTGGCGATATCCGGGATCATCAGCCCGATCGTCCCCGTCCGGCGGCTCGTCAGCGCGGAGGCCACCAGGCTCGGCTGGTAATTAAGCTCCTCCATCACCCGGCTTACCTTCTCCCTGGTCTTATCGCTGATCCTGCCGTTATTATTAAGCACCTTGGACACCGTAGCGATGGAAACGCCGGCTTCCCGTGCCACATCATAGATTGTAGGTTTCATTTGTTAAGCCCGCCTTTACGTTCTTACCGTGATATACCTCGATTATAGGGAACTCCTCCGGCAGTGTCTATTAGCAGGCCTAAGCGCTTTCCCTTTCAGCTGCTCCGGCAGCAGCAGCACGGCTTCCCGCCTGCTCACCCTTAAACGGGATTTATACCTTTTGTTTTCGGTGATTTCTCTGCGCACAGTTCAATCAACGGTACTTTTACCGTTGTTTCCAGACATTTCTCTGCACACAGTTCAATTAACGGTACTTTTACCGTTGTTTTCTGACATTTCCCCGCACTCGGCTTATTCAACGGTATTTTTACCGTTAATTAACCTACGCTATCTTCTCTTGAAGTCGCCCTTGATGCCATAGCCCTGCTGCCCGCTGCGTCATTCGCAGCAGTCTACACCTGATGCAAAAAGAGCCCCCGCCTTGCGGGAGCTCCGGCAATTACCTTTTATACCGCAGGCTCATTCCTCCTGAGCACCGGGGCTGTTACCGCCCGGTCTGAACAGCCATTCATGCTCGGGATCATTATGGAATACCCAGGTGCGGACGGGACCGGCCATCACATTGAGATAGTAGGAATCGTAGCCCGGCGGCGCTGATACCGGATGATAGCCTTCCGGAACCAGCACAATGCTGCGGTCGGGCACGGCCATAGTCTCATCAAGGCTGCGGTCATCGTTATAAACCCGCTGTACAACGAAGCCGTGGCCCGGATTGACGCGGTGGTAATACGTCTCCTCCAGATAAGACTCTTCCGGCAGATTATCCCGGTCATGCTTATGAGGCGGATAGCTGGACCAATTACCGCCATCCGTGCGTACCTCTACAACCAGCAGGCTTTCGGCCACACTGCTCTCCGGCAGAATATTAACCACGCGGCGTGACATACTGCCGTAACCGCGGGCCTCAGACGCCGTTTCGGACGGCGCGATCAGCCGGGCCGCATATTTACCGGTACCAGGGGCAAGGCAGACGCCAAGCTCCAGTTCCGTTAAGGCTGTAACCTCATAATGTCCGCCTGCCGGAACATAGACCGCATAGGGTGGTATATCCTCAAAAACTGACATGCGCTCACCGATACCCGTGAACTCCTGCCCATCGGCTTTGACGTCGGCCTTGCCCGACAGCAGCACCAGGCAGACCTCATTGTCTTCTGTACTGCGGATAAGTGTATTACCGGCCTGCAGCTGATAGACTTCAAACCCTACATACTTCCAGCCGGCGCTCTCCCTGCTGACTGCTGCAACAAGCCCATCCTTGCCGGGTGTACCGGCTCTGACTAAATAATCTGACATCCTTACAGCTCCCTCCGTGTTCAAGATAGCCTGTACCTGCTAGGCTTCTATCTCCTCCGAGCGCTCCTCTGCCGCAAAAGCAGACAGCTTGACCGGAAGCCCGGTCCGGTGCGATTCCAGGGCAGCCTCAGCGATAAGCTGTGCCTGCTGACCGTCAAAGCCGCTGCAGACAGCCGGCTCCTGCAGAATAATCGACTGGGCAAATGCGGCCACTTCATCCGTAAATGCCTGGTTATAACGCTCAAGGAAAAAGTGCAGCGGCTGATCACGGGTAACAGCAGAAGCGGTAGATACCTCTACAGTAGTCGGGCGGCAGTTGTCGGCTACAGCCGCTCCCTGTGAGCCGAATACCTCAACACGCTGGTCATAGCCATAGACGGCCTGCCGGCTGTTATCAATGATGCAGATTGCGCCGCTGGTAAAAGTTAATGTAATCACTGCTGTATCCACATCACCGCAGCGGCCGAACATCGGGTCGATCAGATTGGCGCCCCGGGTATATACTTCGGCCACTTCCTCGCCCATCAGATAACGGGCCATATCGAAATCATGAATGGTCATATCCATGAACATTCCGCCGGAAGAGCGTACATAAGCCTCACCGGGCGGCTGCGGATCACGCGAGGTAATCTTCACAATATGCGTTCTGCCCAGATCGCCTGCCTGAACCAGCTGCTTGAGCTTACGGAAGTTCGGGTCCATCCGGCGGTTAAAGCCCACCTGAAGCAGCACCCCCGCCTCTTTAGCAGTCTGCAGCGCCCGGCTCGTCTCGGCCGAGGACATGCTGACCGGCTTCTCGCAGAAAATATGCTTACCGGCACGCGCAGCCTTCTCAATCCATGAAGCGTGAGTATCGGTCGGTGTACAGATGAATACTGCATCAATCCCGGGATCATTCAGAATGTCTTCCCCATCCGTAAAAACATTGCCGAGACCACGGCTGTCAGCCCAAGCAAGCAGTTCCTCGCTCATGTACGCCTCCGAGATCGCTTTTAGCTTATATGACGGCATCGCACGCAGATTATCGGCATGCAGACGCCCGATTCTTCCGGCGCCGATAATGCCCACTGTAACTTGATTTCCCATGTTCGCTTATCCTCCCTCAAGGTAAGCGCTTAACCTTTCCGAAATCAGTATACTTCAAGCCGCAGCAGGCTACAAGTGTTTTTTGGATTTGTTGCTTAGTCTGTTTTTTTCATCTTCTCTAACCGATCGCAGAGCCCATTCCACCCAAGTAACACCTTCCGCCGGGTCGGCCACAATCCCAAACGTTCTTGCTAAGCACCCGCAGCCGCCGGGCTGCCCCGGCGGCTGACGCTGCTCATACTTCTCTTACACTACTCCCCGCCGCTGGTGCCATACACAGATCCGCAGACGATCAAGGAAGCTTCCCTTATTACAGCTGCCGGCTTCAGCAATAATGCAGCGCCTCGCCCAGCGCAACCAGGGTCATCGCCTGGCCGTAGGCCATAGGAGCGATGATAATACCCTTGTAATCCTCCTTGGCCTTGCCGATCGGCGTGCCGCCGGATACACCAAGCACTGTTCCCTCATCATCAATCCGGTCCAGCACCGCCTGAATCGCCTTAAGCGCCGGTGCAGCGTATTCTGCCGGCAGCAAGCCCCGGCGTACGCCGTGCAGGATCCCGGCTGCTATGGCTGCTGACCCGGAGGTTTCCGTGTAGCTGCCGGGATCATCCAGCAGCGTATGCCACAGCCCGTCTGCGCTCTGGCAGGCCAGCAGTGCCTCTGCCTGGGCCTGCAGAACCTGCTGCAGATATGTGAAGACGCCCTCGTCCACATATGGACGCATCAGCTCCAGGTATTCCGGCAGGCCAAGGCTGAACCAGCCGTTGCCGCGGCACCAGAAGGCCTCGCTGAAATTATGCCGGCCGGTGAAGTGCCAGCCGTGATAGAACAGCCCGGTTTTTTTGTCGTACAAATATTTAATATGCAGCAGCAGCTGATGCAGTGACGTCTCCCGCCACTCCGGCTTGTCGTACTTTACACCCATCTTGGCCGTGAACAGAATAGCCATAAACAGCGTATCAATCCAGATTTCATTCTCATTAAGAGTTACCTCACTCTTATCCGCACCTGTCGTTACATGCTGGTATCCCAGCTCCTTCGTGCGCGGCAGCCCGTTTATCAGCCACTCCACCCATTCCAGACTCAGCTCCTCCGCCTCCGCAAGCTCCATCAGGGACAGCAGCGGCGCGGTCGTGTTGATATTGCGGCTGGGCAGGCCCTTGTCCAGCTGACGGGTCATCCAAGGCTTGGCATAGGCAGAATAACGTCCGTCCGCAAAATGCCGGTCCAGCTTCTGCAGTCCGTACAGCCCGACTCCCTGCGGCCAGTCCCATTCCTCCATTCCGAAGTCACGGGCAAAATACCCCCGCCGCCCGGCATCCTCACCCAGGTTCTGCAGCTCAGCTTCATTGCCCGGACGATCCAGATTCAGCAGCTTATCGGATACCTTGCTCAGCTTGCTGATGATTTCCGGCTTATCCAGCTGTTGTTCATATCCTTGCACAGTCATGATCTGATCCCCTCTCCATTATGCTTTCCGCCCATTCTGATTCTGAACGTTCTAATTTCATATGGTTTGATCTGAAAAGCAAGCGCCTGCTCCTGCCATTCCCCTTCCGGCTCCTCCATGAGGCTGCATTCCTGCCAGGCGGTAATGGAGTATCCGCTTTCAATACGCACCTCACTGCGGGCACCTGCATACTCATGCAGGCGAAGCAGCACATCGCTGCCGTCTTCAGTCCGTTTTACAGCATCAACCAGCACATGCCCGCCTGTGATGGAGAACAGCGAATCCAATACCAGCTGCCCCGGAACAGTCCGCAGCGGATTGTTAAGCTCCCAGGCTTCCTGTACCACCCGTCCCCCGATGAAATCTCCCTCATGCGGATATAGCGCATAAGTAAAGGCATGATGCCCCTGATCCTGCTCCGGGTCGGGATGGACTGCTGACTTCAGCAGCGTCAGCCGCAGCACGCTGTCCTTGATGTCATAGCCGTATTTGCAGTCATTGAGCAGCGCAACGCCGAATCCCTGCTCGCTGACATCAGCCCACTGGTGGCCTACGCTCTCGAACCGGGCATAATCCCAGCTGGTATTCCAGTGCGTCGGCCGTCTGACATTGCCGAACTGGATATCATAAGTTGCTTCAAGCGCATGGACATCGACCGGAAAAGCCGCTTTAAGCAGCTGGTTATGCCCCTGCCAGTCCATCTCCGTACGGAAATCAATCCGCGCGGTATCCCGGTAAAAGATAATGTCCTGCGTAATAACCGAGCGGTTATACGTCCACGCCATACGCAGCACCGTCCGCAGCGGACCGTTCTCCGTAACGCTGCACTCTGTAAGCTGCGAGACCTCCGTCATTTTTTCCTGATAAAAGATATCAATATCCCAAGCCTCAAAATCCAGCGGCTTGTCTTCAAACACCTGAAGCACATTGCCGCGCTGTCCCGGCGCCAGCAGCTCCCGGCCGCTGCGGCGGTCACGCAGCGAGGTGAAGTGCCCCTGCCCGTTCCAGGCTGCTTCAATCAGCGGTGTAATCAACCGGCCGTCGGCAACCTCTGCCAGCTGCCCAGCCTCTTCTGCGCCTCCGGCATCCGCCGGGCCCGCCCCGTACTGCAGCACCGCGGTACCGAACGCCGGTACGGCGGGCACATACACCAGCCGGCCGCCGTCTGCAGTCCGCTGCTGCTCCAGCAGCTGTCCGGCGGCATCTAAGATGACGCCTGTATCCGCGGCGTCACCCGGCAGCTCCAGCAGCTGCGGGCCTTCCCAGGACGAGCTGCTCAGCAGCGTAAAGTATCCCGGTGTGCCATCGCTATCATCTGCATCGTCCTCTTCGGCTGCACCCGCCCCGCTCAGCAATGCCAGCGCCCGGGCCTCGCCTTCCGCATATTCAAGATCACTGTCCTGATAGACCTCCTTGATCGAGGAGCCCGGGATAATATCATGGAACTGGTTGCGCAGCAGAATCTCCCAGATGCCGCCCAGCTCAGCTGCAGGATAAGACGCTGCCAGATTACCGCGGCTTACACCGGCCAGCGTATACAGCCATTCCGCATCACGCAGGAGCAGCTCCAGGCGGCGGTTGTATTTTTTATTGCGGGCCTGCGAGGTATAGGTTCCCCGGTGGCATTCGAAGTACAGCTCGCCGTTCCAGGTATGCACGTATGCATCTGTATTTTCAATCCGCTCATGCAGCCCGTCAAAATATTCGCCCGCGCTGCCGGGCTTAAGCTTCGGAATCCCCGGAAGCTTGTCGAAGCGCCGGCGGAGCTCCAGCATATCCCGCGTCGGGCCGCCGCCCCCGTCACCCCAGCCGTAGGCAAACAGCAGATGATCATTGATTTCTTTGTCCTGATACGAATTCCAGATCCCGCGCAGCAGCCCGGCTGTCATCCGGCCGTTATAGGTGTAGGCATCGCCGTCCTTTTCCGAAGTGGTAATGAAGTGTGTCAAAACTTCCGAACCGTCCATCCCGCGCCACCAGAACGTATCATGCGGCATCCGGTTGGACTGGTTCCAGCTGATCTTGGTTGTCATAAAGGTATCAATACCTGATTTACGCAAAATCTGCGGCAGCGCCCAGCTGTAACCGAACACGTCCGGCAGCCACAGATACTTGCTCTCGATACCGAACTGCTCCCGGAAGTAACGCTTGCCGGTCAGAATCTGACGGACCAGTGATTCACCGGATGGAATATTACAGTCCGACTCCAGCCACATAGCCCCCTCCGGCTCCCAGCGCCCTTCCTTAATCCGCTCCTTGATCTGCCCGAACAGCTCGGGATAATCCTGCTCCAGATACGCATACAGCTGCGGCTGTGACTGCATGAACTGGTATTCCGGATATTCCTGCATCAGCCGCAGAACGGTCGAGAAGGAACGGGCCGCTTTTTCCCGGGTATGCTTCAGCTGCCATAGCCAGGCGACATCAATATGCGTATGTCCAAGCATCGTAAGCGTCACATCAAAGGTCTTCGGCATAGCTTCCACCGCTTCATTCAGGCTCGTGCCTGCCCGGTACATGGAGCTGATATGCCCCTTCGAGCCGGGCTCAGTCCAGTCAATCTTACGGAACGAGGCGTCCAGCGCCTGCTTCAGCCACTGCTTCTCCGGCTGGTCCCGGTTCAAGTAACGGAAGGTATCAATCGCCGCCTGGGACATGTAGAACAGATCGTCTATGCGTTCATCCAGATAGCCGATCATCGCCTCGCTGATCTTATGCTCCTGCACCCTTGGCGGTCCCCCGCCCTCAAGACCGGACCACAGCCGGAACACAAGCTCCACTTCTCTGCCGCCTAATTCATCCCCAAAAATAACCTCCTGATGATTCGTATCCACCCCCTGATACGGTGAACCGTTTACAAACAGCAGCGATTCAAAGCCGGAATTATTGAAGCCCCCGGATTTGCCGAAATCAAATCTGCCGGCCAGCTTAAAGCCCGCCTTCTTCTCAGGCAGCACCGCTGTTGCCCGCAGCCAGACATAACGGTCACGCCCGCTCCACCGCTCATTCAGCCGGATTGTCCCGTCAAAGGCAACACTCCCCGGATATACGCCGTTCTTTCCGTCCTCATCCTCTGCCGACTCCAGCTCCGCAATCTCAGCCACCATGATATATCTGTGCTTTCCAATCTCCGCCTGACGGCGGATCAGCTTTTCTTCTGTCAAAAACAAATGTATCACCCCTTCTATCCGATTGTATCCGCTTCCATACGGCCAATATAGCAAATCCCGCTGCTCAAAAACTACGCTTTATTTGCGGGAATGGGGAGATTTCATTGCATATTTTGCTTTTTGAAACCTATAATAGAGAAAATTACGGAATAAGGCGGCGAGCGTCTATGCTTGAAAACGGCTTGTTATACGAGCAGGGATACAGCGTTAACATTAATACTCCCGGTGACCCGCTTTTTTACTATTTCGACTATGATGAGCGGTCACACAACATCAATATGGAGTTCCAGCATGACCATGATTTCTATGAGATTCATATTCTGATGGATTCCCGCGCCACTCATGTTATCGACGGCAAAATCCATGCCCTCCGGCAGTATGATATCGTTCTGCTCCGTCCCTACCTGCTGCATATGACCCAGTACCCGGAAGGGCCGCCGCATAAGCGGCTGATTATTAATTTTGCCATGCCGGCCAGTACGCCCGGTTTGGAGAACGCTTACAAAAGTATGCTGCTTCCCTTTGCCGAAGAGATTCCGATCTACCGTCTGACGGGTGAGCCGCGGAGTGCCGTATTTGATCCGCTTAATACTATTTTCACCCAGTCACACAACAGCTCTGCGCTCAATCCGGTACTGGTTCACACGCTGTTTCAGCAGTTTCTGTGCGCTCTATCCCAGCAGCAGGACAAGAACAGCTATGTGCTGGAGGAAGCCGGCAGTGCCAACGCGCAAAAAATATATTCCATCACCGCCTACATTCACAGCAATTACAGCAGCGAGCTGTCTCTGGATTCAATCTCCAGGGAGTTTTTCATCAGCCCGTATTACCTGTCGCACCAGTTCCGGATCGTCACCGGCTCCACTCTGACCGAGTATATTCAGACGACCCGGGTCCGTAAAGCCCAGCATCTGCTGGTCCATACCCGCCACAAAATCTCCGGCATTGCCGAGCAATGCGGCTTCACCAGCTTCTCGCAGTTCAACCGGATTTTTAATAAGCTGAGCGGCATGTCGCCCTCCGCGTTCCGCAAGCAGCAGGCTCTTCCGGGGAGTACCCCGGCCCTGTTATCCTACTAGGCGGAGGCGCACTCAGCCCTGCACTCAACGGTCAAACCGCTTGTTAAAATGAAAAAAGCTTCCGGACTGCCCAAGGGCAATTCGGAAGCTTCTTTGCTGTTATGCGGTCGAGAGGACTCGAACCTCCACGGTATTGCTACCACACGGACCTGAACCGTGCGCGTCTGCCAATTCCGCCACGACCGCAAATTGTTTATCGCGGCACAAGAATGAATATATCATGAATTCCAGAATTGCGCAAGATATTTTTTTAATTCGAAAAAAAATCTCCAATGCTTCTACCCTGGTTCAGCTTCATACTGGGCTGCAGGAGGGCTAAACCCGTTCAACCGGCAGTTGTTTTTCCACCGCGTATCTCCTGCTCCAATCGCTGTTCATTACACCGGATGGAATTATAATGAAATTACGACGTCGAATTTATATCCGGGAGACGAGACCATGATCAATATCGAAAAAACAGGCAAGCGCATCGCCCTGCTCCGCAGAGAAAAGAAGCTGTCCCAGGAGCAGCTGGCTGAACAGCTGCATATCAGCGCCCAGGCTATATCCAAGTGGGAGACCGGCCGGTCATTGCCTGAAACGGCTACCCTGCCGCTGCTCTCTGCTGTTCTGGGCCATTCCATTGACAGCATTCTGCTGCCGCAGGAGCTCGCGTTACTGTCGGCAGTCTACACCGACGGAAACGAGCAGCAGGATGTTACTCCTCTAGTAAGCCGGTTCCTTAACCGTGATCAGCTCACTCTGACTGTCAGCGATCAGCTTTTTGACGGATTACTGCAGAGCGACCGGATCAAGCTGCTGATCATTAAATATGAAACGCCCGCAGGTATTTATTCAACCTATGCGCTAACAGGACAGCAGCTGGCATTAGATGTGCATACCGGGGGCTATCCCCTTGGTGTGCCGGGGCTTACCCTTGTCCATGCCGCTTTCGGCAATGAGCTTGACAGCCGGGATATGCTGAAGAAGATGAAGCACTACGCTTATTTTGAGTGGCAGCAGTTTACGGTGGATCAGCAGCTTTTTCCAGGCACGGTGGGGCATAAAGGCAATGAATATCTGCTGCTTGTCTATAGGAACGCAGAGGGAATTCAGGCCATTAGCTGTGCGGAGGGAGAGCAGTTCCATTACAACGCTGAGCGGACCCGGATGTTTGTGACATCATTGTCCCGGCAGCGATACATTATTGATAACGTGCAGCAGCTCGGTTTTGGCAAAGGAATGGACTGTTCGTGGGCCGGAGCGCTTTATACCGCCTTAACCGCAATGGGCACAGCTACCAGCTATGAAGAGGTTATGGGCATCTCGGGAGCGTGCTGGAGGGCTGCTTTTACTCCGGTATGGGATTATAGCGCAGCCGACGCTCTTACTGCCTATGACTATGCTTCACCGGCATTCAGCGCTTACGGGCTTAAGGCCCGCTGGGCGGACCGGCTTAGCGCAGAGGAACGCAGGCTGGAAACGTCTGCTGTCATGGAAAGTCTCCATAATCACCGCCTGCCGGTTGCCATAAATCTGAGGGTCGCTCCCGAGTGGGGCGTTATTACAGGCTATCTCGATAACGGGAATACGCTGCTGTGCCGCAGCTACTTCGACGATGAGACTTTTACGGAGCTGAGGGATGATCCTGAGTTCCGGGAGACAATGAAAGACAGCAGCGGGTACCTGTATGTGGATCATTGGCCGTACAGACTTCTTTTTCTGGAAAAGTCGGGTGATAATCCGCCGGCAGCGCTGGACAATCTGCTCGCCTCTCTGCAGATCAGGCTGGATTCGATGCAGGCCGGGGAGCAGCAGGGCTATCTGCTGGGCTACAACGCCCTGGCTGCCTGGCAGGAGGGGCTGCTTGATTCCGCCTGGTATACGGCTGCGGATGAGGAGACATTCACGCGCCGCTATGGCGTCAATCACTTCTGTATGATGGCCTTGACGGACGCCAGGAGAAGTGCCGCCGCTTATCTCAAAGCCTCTCTGCCGCTTATGCTGAATACACAGGCGTATGCATCATTGGCCGAGATGGCCGCTATCTATGAACAGATGTATACGCTGCTTGATCATTACTTCAGTAATATGACTCCTCCTGCAGCACTGCAGGAGGAGCCCGGCCCCAAACAGCTCTGGGACCGGGAGGACCGCAGACAGCAGGCAGAGCTTTTGCACGAGACAGCCGGGCTTGAGCGGCGCGGGGATGAGCTGGCTGTAATCATTCTGGAGCACCTGCAGGCAGAGTAGTCCTGCTTGGAAGGGGCTTTCGGCGAAATCAACAGCAAAAGCCGCCCCAAAGGGCGGCTTCAATTCATTATACCAATGTTACTCCAACCCAAGCTTCTTCACCGGCCGCAGCACGGCATAGCCGTAGCCCTCCGGAAAATGACGCTGGTAATCCTGCTTCTCTTCCTCATCCCAGACGTAGCCCATCTGCTTCGGATCATAGTTCCAGGCTACCTCCTCGACCGTGCGCATGACTGCACCGTTATCCTGCAGATAATCGAACGGCGGGTGGAAAAAGACCAGATACTCCGAAGCCGGAATCTCCCGGCACTCCATTCCCTCCGGGATCTCACCGGCATAGTCAGCGGGTACCGGGATTCCGTACAGATAGCCTTTTTGCCCGTTCTCATAGAACCAGCCGGCGGTCTGTCCAAGCTGCCCCTCCAACGTATGGTGTGACATGCTCTCCAGTGTGCCCGATACCTCATCACAATCATGCCCGTTCTTCCAGAAGCCCCCGTAATTAATTGAACCCAGATCCCGGATGCCGATAAACTTGTGGGCCGGTATGAACTCAAGCTTAATCTCCGCCGGCTGCAGATGAACCTCTCTCATCTTTTTACGCTCCTTCATCAGATAGTGATAAGGAGAGAAGACCTCGGCACGAATGGCGAGCGGAATGGGGCTTCGGGCTGTACGATACGCTCCGGGCGTCAGCTTAAAAGCTTTCACAAACGCCCGTGAGAACGCCTCCTGCGAAGAAAATCCGTACTTTACGGCTATATCCAGAATGCGGTCATCCGTATCGCGGAGCTCCAGGGCGGCACGGCTGATCCGCCGCAGCCGGATATAGTCCCGCACCGTCATTCCGGTCAGCGTGTGAAACTGCCTGGTGCAGTAATACGGCGAATAGCCAAGCTGCTCCGACATCCGCAGCAGCGTAGGCGCGTCCGTAAGATCACTGTCGATCCAGTCAATCATCAGCTGGACCATTTCGTTCCATTCGTACATCGGTGCCTCTCTCCTTTCACTATGAAGCATAGCAAAGGCAGATCACGCAGATTTGACTTGAGTTGCAGTTAGACGCTGTACGCCGCCGCCATCAGTTAGGCTGCTGCACAATACACAATCAGCCTGCCCTTAACCGGTTATACTTCCAGATCCAGCACCAGCACACTGACCGAGTTCGCCGGCAGCTTCAGAACCACCGGATTGCCGTCTACGGTGAGCTGCCGCTCCTGAGGTACGATCCGCTCATTATTCTTCTGATTCACATTAGGCACATGAACCAGCGCGGCATCGCCGGTCAGGGTAATCAGCTTCGCCGCTGCTTTTACGTTCAGATTCTGCAGCTGCAGCGCGGTTGCTTTTGCCACAGCATCCGGGTTGACCAGCTTCACATACACATGCTCTGCATCTTTAGTTACCGAGTTGAACACCTCGCTGTTGTAGGCCTCCAGCTTGTAATCCAGCACTCTGCTGCCTGTCTTCCCGTCTGTATACGAACAGATCAGCCTGCTGCCGTCCGCGCCGCCATAGTTCACTGTAATCGTGTAGTCTGTGTTGTCCTCAATCTCTTCATAGCATGCCGCCCGCAGATTGCCAGCCGCCGTGCTGGAGGAGTAATCGCCAAGCGTGTAAGCCTCTACGCCCTGCTTGAACACCTTAAGACCCGTAGCGTTTCCGCCGTAGCCGACAGCATACTCCAGAACATTCTTTGTCTCCGCAGCAATATCTGTCAAACCCACACCCACATAGAAGCCATCTTCACCTTGTCTCCGGGATGCCTTGACCTCTACAGTATAATCTGTCCAGCTGTCATCCAGGAAATAGAGCCCGCTGCGGCCGCTGCTCTGCCCCTTCAGCAACAGACCTTCGCCGCCCGGCACTACATGCTCCGCCGAACCGGGGATGATCTGCCAGCCGGGGTGAAGCTCCCCGGTGAAGTCCTGCTCAAGCAGCACACTTCCGTCCTTATTCGAGGTTACCTTGGCCTCTTTTACCAGAATATCCGCGCTGCCCGCAGCAATTTCAATCCCGCCATGCGGAACAAGCGGAGCCGGTTTGCCTTTGGCATAGGCTGAGAAGGAGGTCGCAAGCACCTTAGTGCCCAGATATCTGGCGTACAGCTGCTGCACATAATAGTTCGGCGTGAACCAGACGGTCTCATCGTCAAACCAGATACAGTCCGGGGTCCAGCGGTAGGTTCCGTCGGTTAGCACTTTATTGAACAAAGGCGCATAAGCGGCCAGCCGCACAACGTCAGCATTATTCTCGAACCCGGTCATTACTGCAGCTTCGGCAACTGCGCCGGCCAGTGTATTTTTATCCGTGGAAGCATATTCCCCAACGAATACCTTAGAGGTTGCTGCCCAGTCTATGCTGCCGTCCGCCTGATAAGCTCTATAGTAATAGTTATAGCGGTCAGCATTCTTGAGCAGATATTCATTGGAACGGTAGTAATGCTCATCCGCAATCGTATCCATGTAGTCCGGCTGATTCCGGTACCAGGTCACCGTTTCTTCGATAACATTATGACCGTCGGCGAAAGCCACCTCCGCCGTGCCGCGCAGATTGCCGCTGAGGAATTTCCAGCCCTGCTGATAGGCATCATCGTCCGCCTGGGCGCCGACTGTCGAGATAATATGCAGCTCATAGCCCGGATAATGCTGCTCCATATATGCATCAATAGCCGCCTTGAACACCTCAAAGTTAGCAAAAAACTCCGTGCCCCAGTTCTCATTCCCGACGCCCAAATAACGCAGGTCAAATGGTGCCTCATGCCCCATCGTTCTCCGCATTGCAGCCCATTCATTCTGCTCAAAATCCATGCTGAGCGCAAAGTCGATCAGATCGGTAAAGTTCTTAATATAATAGTCACGCAGCTCCCCGCCAGCCGGGTGGGCGTAGTCTGACCGGGCCTGACAGAGCACACCGCAAGCCATCACCGGAAGCGGAACCGCATTCAGATCCTCTGCCAGCTGAAAATATTCCATATAGCCAAGGCCCATAGTCATCATGTAGCCCCAGACGTTAAAATTCTCCTTACGCAGCTCCACACTGCCGACGGAGTCCTTCCAGTCATATACATTATCCCAGATGAAGGAGCCCTCGGAAATACAGCCGCCCGGAAAGCGCAGGAATTTGGGATGCATGTCCGCGAGCGCGTTCACGAGGTCTTTTCTCAGCCGGTAGTTAGGGTTACCCAGATAATTGGCATGAGCAGTCTGCGAGCGGTCTTCTTCTCCGGCCCCCCATACCTCACGCGGCATTAGCGAGACCATATCAATGGAAATCTTACCGCTGAAGACCAGCTCCAGCTGAGCTAATACAGTAGCTGTTCCTGTCAGCACAATTTCCGGCCGGACTCCATACTTCTTCCAGGTGCTCCCGCCTTCCACCGTTACACTAACCGCATCACTGACCGGCCTTCCCCCGGCATCCTGCAGCTGCAGCACAATTGTCCCGCCAGCCTCCGACTTGGCCCAGACGGTAAAATCGTATTGGCCGCCCTGCTTAACCGCCATGGCACAATACCCGTTCGAGTCGGCAAAGCCGCGGTTACGGATGACCGCTCCGTCTGCTACTGTCACATAAGTGGCGTTCACATCCTGATCGGTGAGGCCAAAAAATTCATTTAAGCCGCCCTGCTGCTGTGGTGCCATTTTGTCCGTATCTCCAGACCAGGCGAACAGCGGCTCACGGTTCCTTCCGGTCGAGCAGCCGCATTCGCCGGAGACCTGTGAGTATGTATCAAAGGCAAAAGACTCAAACGAACGGTTCTGCACCAGCTCGGCATAAATGCCGCCGTCAGCCGCATTGTTGATGTCCTCATAAAATAATCCGTACATCACCTCACTGACATCCAGCACCTCACGGTCACCGTGGATCGTCAGCGTGTAGGGGGGCAGATGCTCCGGCAGCACGGAGAGCTCAAAGCTTTTGCGGACGGATACAGCTCCTTTGCTCAGCACCGCTGTTAGTGTTACCGCTTCAGCGCTGTCCATCTGACGGATTGCGCCCTGTTCAGACAGAACCTCAGGCTTGTCCGAGGTCCAGGCGACCTCTACGTTTCCGCCCATCAGCGCTGCCGGCAAGGACAGATCCTGCGTAACAATGGCAGTCGGCAGCGACAAATATTTGTC
>RCUO01000514.1_pt1 | contig 19173 bp, 17 predicted proteins | sample 2166161 | NCBI WGS metagenome assembly RCUO01 (sample SAMN09932617, study PRJNA488358) | compost metagenome | feature: garden; material: soil; isolation source: compost soil in cyclohexanecarbonitrile-enriched culture | place: Germany: Experimental Botanical Garden Goettingen | collected 2016-01-27 | reverse complement strand
TGCTGTATTTGGACTACAGCCATTCTTTTTTGCGGAATATATAGAGCATCCCGCAGCCCAGCGCGACCATAACGCCGATAACGCCATAGTAACCGTATTTCGTATGGATCTCGGGGATGTTCTCGAAGTTCATCCCGTAGATGCCGGTTATGACGGTGAGGGGCATGAATATCGTCGTAATCGCCGTGAACACCCGCATGATTTCATTCGCCCGGTTAGCGATACTGGACTGATAGGCTTCGCGCAAGTTGCCCATCAGATCGCGGTAGGTTTCAAATGTTTCGGAGATTTTCACGGCGTTCTCGTAGATGTCGCTGAAATATTTCTGCAGCTGATCGTCGATCAGGCGAAGATCTTTTTTGTTCAGGGTGTTGACGACTTCCTTCTGCGGGCCGAGCATCTTCTTCAGCCACAGAATTTCGCTTCGCAGACCGATGATTTCGCTAAGATGACTCTTCTTGGTATGCATCAGGATATCCTCTTCCAGCTTCTCGATCCGCGCTTCGATCCGGTCGCCGACGGCGAAATAATTGTCCACGACAAGGTCGATGAGCAGGTAGAGGAAACGGTCGGGCTCGCTGACTTCCTGTTCCCATAGAATCGGCTTCACGGCGCGCAGCTCGTGGATTTTCTGCTTCGTGACGGTAATGATAAAGTGCCGTCCCAGGAAAATATTCAGCGCCCGGAGGAAAATCTCCTCGTCGTCAAAACGGATGCTGTTGACCACAATAAAATAATGGGATTCATAAATTTCAATTTTGGGCCGTTGTTCCTCATCGCTGAGGCAGTCCTCAACGGCCAGATCATGCAGATTGAACAGGGGCTGCAACAGTCCCAGATCATCCACATCGGCGTCGATCCAGTAGAATCCTTCCGCCGGCGGAGCAAGGGTTGCTTCAATATCGTCTACAGGCGTAAATACGCCTGCGTTGACCAGCCGGATTTTCATCTGATTCACTCCTTCTTTCCCTATCTTGCCCAGGGATATGCTTAAGAAAGCACAAGGAAGACATCAGCTTGGCCGGCAGTTCTGCACACAAAGAGGCTGCTTAAATTCCGAAGGCATGAAGAAGAAGCGCTCCCGCCGCCGGCAAGCTGATGTTACTCCTGTACGGTTGTTCCTGATCGGCATTGTGCCGCTTACTCGGGTCGCCTTCCATTCTTCATCTCACCTCTTGTATTCTCAGAATAAGTCGATACCTGTCAGTCCTGCTCAAAACCCTTGTTCAGTATAACGCCGGAGGTAGGCTCTTTCAAGCAAAATTGTTGTTATATTCGAAGCCGCAACACCAGTATATGGACTTGACGAGATAAGGTTCATCACTTATATTGAATAATAAGAATTTGAACTGAATATGAACCGATCTTATCAAGAGCAGGTGGAGGGACTGGCCCGATGAAACCCGGCAACCGGCGGTAAACGCACGGTGCTAATTCTTGCAGAGACGTATCCAGCAGCAATTGTCTGGAATGCGTGACTCTGGCAGATGAGAGAGAATCATAGGTGTATACATATGACCTTTCTCGTTTGTGCGGGAAAGGTTTTTATTTTGTAAATTTTGTCAACATGATAAAGGAGTGACCTAGAGTGCCTATCAAGATTCCGGACAGCCTGCCAGCCAAAGAGATTTTATCCGGGGAAAATATATTCGTCATGGATGAAAGCCAGGCCTTTCACCAGGATATACGCCCCCTTCGGATTGCCATACTGAATCTGATGCCGACGAAAGAGACGACCGAGACCCAACTGCTGCGTCTGGTAGGCAACTCGCCTCTTCAAGTCGATGTGACGCTGCTTCACCCGAGCACCCACACCTCGAAGAACACCTCAGCCGAGCATCTGAAGAGCTTCTACAAAACGTTCGATGAAATTGCAGACCGCCGTCTGGACGGATTGATTATTACCGGCGCGCCGGTGGAGCAGATGGAATTCGAGGACGTGAACTACTGGGAGGAGCTGCAGCGCATCTTCGAGTGGAGCAAGGATAACGTAACCTCGACGATGCATATTTGTTGGGCGGCCCAGGCGGGACTGTACTATCATTTCGGAGTTCGCAAAATCGGACTTCCCGACAAATGCTTCGGAGTGTTCCCGCATAATGTATTGGCGCCGAATACGAAGCTGCTGCGCGGCTTTGACGAGTTGTTCCATGTGCCGCATTCCCGGCACACGGATATCTCGCGCGAGGATATCGAGAACTCTCCGGATCTGCAGATTTTGGCGGAATCGGACGAAGCCGGCATCTACTTGGTCGCCACGCGCGACGGCCGTCAGATCTTCGTAACGGGGCATTCCGAGTACGACCCCTTCTCACTTAAAGGGGAGTACGAGCGGGACATCGCCAAGGGAATGGAGATAGCACTGCCGAAGCATTATTTTCCAAATGACGATCCGACCCGGACGCCGCCGGCGGTATGGCGGGCCCACGCGAATCTGCTGTTCTCCAACTGGCTGAATTACTACGTCTACCAGGAGACACCCTACGACATCGGACCGATGATCTGACAACCGCAAATTGGCAATGGCTTCAATTAGGCAATAACCTAAACCATCATATGCAGACAGGCTGAGGGTCTTTGACGTCGGGATGCCTGACCCGCATGAACATTCGGGAGGAAATAACCATGAACGACAAGCTCAGAATTGAAAGCAGGCTCGCCCAAATCGGCTCCCAGGAGGATCCGGCCACCGGCGCAGTGAATTATCCGATCTACCAATCTACAGCGTTCCGGCATCCGCGCCTGGGACAGAGCACCGGCTTCGATTATATCCGGACCAAGAATCCTACGCGCTCGGTACTCGAGTGTGCAGCCGCCGAGCTGGAATCCGGCGACGTTGCTTTTGCCTGCAGCTCCGGCATGGCCGCTCTGCAGACGATCTTCGCCTACTTCAGCCAGGGCGATCATCTCATCGTCTCCCTTGATCTGTACGGCGGTACATACCGGATGCTGGAGCGGATTATGTCAAGGTTCGGAGTCACTGCTTCGTATGTGGATACCAATGATCTTGAAGCGCTGGAAGCGGTGCGCAGGGAGAACACGAAAGCCGTCTTCATCGAGACGCCGACGAATCCGCTGATGATGATTACGGATATCGAAGCGGTCTGTACATGGGCCAAGCCGCACGGCCTGCTGACAATTGTGGACAACACGCTGCTCACCCCATACTTCCAGCGGCCGCTTGAGCTTGGCGCCGATATCATTATCCACAGCGCCACCAAATATCTCGGCGGACACAACGATGTGCTGGCCGGCCTGATCGTGACGAAGGGAGAGGCGCTGTCGGAGGAGATGGCGATCTTGCACAACTCCATCGGCGCCGTTCTGTCTCCGAGCGACAGCTACCAGCTGATGAGAGGCATGAAGACGCTGGCGCTGCGGATGGAGCGGCATGAGAGCAATGCGCTGGCCATCGCCCGCCATCTGAAGGAGCATCCGGCGATCGCGGAGGTGTATCATCCCGGGCTTTCGGATCATCCCGGCTATGAGATCCAGCGCCGCCAGTCGAGCGGCAACACCGGCATTTTCTCCTTTAAGGTTAAGGATGCCGCTTATGTGGAGCCGATCCTGCGCCATATCAAGCTGATTGCCTTCGCGGAGAGCCTCGGCGGCGTTGAGTCGCTGATGACGTACCCGGCTATCCAGACGCATGCGGATATCCCGGCCGAAATCCGCGACGCGGTCGGCGTCGACGACCGTCTGCTGCGCTTTTCGGTCGGCGTCGAGCATGTTGACGACCTGATCTCCGACCTCGATCAAGCCCTGGAAGCGGCCCGGGCGGAGATCGAGACCGCAGCCGGCCTCGAAGGTTAAACGGTCCGCTGAGTGCCTGCCGTCACGAATCGTGTGAGGGGGACGGCGGGCCGCCAATAGGACAGAAGAGAAGCGTCGATTTGACGCTTCTGTTTTTTTTGTAAACCTAACAATGCCGAGCTTTGCGCTTAAATCCGGCGTGTTTTTCCGGTAAATGCATGTCGTCAATAAGGGTGCCGTCAGGCGTATATCCTTGGTTTCTACGGCTGAATGAGAAGCGGGCGCGAAAAAAAGATATTTTTCAAGCAGGGACGGATATGTTACCATGATTCCACGGACATATTCGTTGTCATGCAAATTTTAGTAAAAGTTAGGAAGGCTGGAGTATAGGCTTGGGTTGTAAAAGGAGGAGATATGATGAGCGCGATTGACGCCATTCTGAACAAAGCGCTGCAGGGCGAACGCCTGGGGCTTGAAGATACGGTCAGACTGTTTGAGAGCAATGAAATCGAGAAGATGGGCGCCGCAGCGGATGTTATCATGAAACGCTGGCATCCGGAGCCGGTGGCGACCTTTGTAATCGGACGGAATATCAACTATACGAATATTTGCGATGTGTACTGTCGCTTCTGCGCATTTTACCGCAGACCGGGCTCCGAGGAGGGCTATGTGCTTCCGGATGAAACGATCTTCGAGAAGATCCGTGAGACGATCGCTGTGAATGGAACCGAGATTCTGATGCAGGGCGGCACCAACCCGAATTTGCCGTTCAGCTATTATACGGATCTGCTGAAAGCCATCAAGATGCGCTTCCCGGGGATTACGATGCACTCGTTCTCGCCGGCAGAGATCATGAAGATGAAAGAATTGTCGGGCTTGACGCTCGAAGAGACGCTGCGGCAGATTCACGCCGCCGGCCTCGATTCGCTGCCGGGAGGGGGCGCAGAGATTCTGGACGACCGCACCCGCCGCAAAATCAGCCGTCTGAAGGGCTCCTGGCATGACTGGATGGACGTCATGAAGACGGCGCACCGGATCGGCATGAATACGACGGCAACGATGGTGATCGGACTCGGCGAGAGCATGGAGGAACGGGCTCTGCATCTGCTGCGCGTCCGTGACGCGCAGGACGAGTGTATCGGGAACAACTATAACTCCGAGGGCTTCCTGGCCTTCATCTCCTGGACGTTCCAGCCGGACAATACGAATCTGAAGCTGTCCCGGCAGACGCCGGAGGAATATCTCAAGACCGTTGCGATCAGCCGGCTTGTTCTGGACAACATCAAGAACTTCCAGTCGTCCTGGGTAACGATGGGACCGGAGGTCGGCAAGCTGTCCCTGCAGTACGGCTGCAACGACTTCGGCAGTACGATGATCGAGGAGAATGTCGTATCCTCCGCCGGAGCTACGCATAAGGTCAATATCGAGCAAATTCTGCAGATCATCCGCGAGGCTGGCAAAATTCCGGCTCAGCGCAACACGCAATACGATATCCTGAAGGTGTTCGACCGTGAGGATGCCAAGGTGGAACGCGACTTTGTAATGCAGAACTAAATATTGATAACAGCAGAACAGCCCGGGCCTCAACGGTCCGGGCTGTTTGATATGCCGTAAAGCACCGCTTACGGCTAACTGGATTGGCTGATCAAGGGGCTGCGCGATTACTCGGCTGCCTCCCATTTGCAGCGGATGGGGGATACGATCGCCTTGTCCTTTTTCAACTCGGTAAAAGCCTTGTCGATCTCCTTGCGGTCAAGGCCCGACAGCTTCTCCACTTCGCCCGCGCTTACCGGCTTGCCCGCCGATTTGATGGTTTCCAACACCTGCTCCTTCACGCTCATTCTGCTCACCTCCCGCAACACATCGGCTTATGCCGACGCTTCATATAGGTTTAATGGTACAAGGAATGCGGTTAGGCGGCAGTGATTTTTTTCTGAGAACAGATTTACATCTATATCCAAAAGTGATATCATGAATATATCAAATACATATCCAATTTTGGAGGTGCCTTTTATGACAGAAAAAAAGCTTAACCCGATCAACGGCTTCTGGATCATCGCCCTGATTGCCCTCTGTACAGCGGGAGCGGTCTACTTGTTCATTCAGGAATACGTGGCGCTGCCTGTCATTCTGGTTGTGATTGCGAGTATTCTGTTGACCAGCATAACAGTTGTGCAGCCTAACAAATCCGTCGTTGTCACGTTCTTCGGCCAATACGTAGGTACGATTTCCAAAAGCGGCCTGTGGGCGGTTATTCCGTTCAGCTTCCGCAAGACTGTATCTTTGCGTGTGCGCAACTTCAACAGCGTCAAGCTGAAGGTGAACGATGTCGAGGGCAATCCGATTGAAATTGCTGCCGTTGTCGTGTTCAAGGTCGTAAACTCCGCCAAGGCTCTGTTCGATGTTGACAAGTATATGCAGTTCGTCGAGATTCAGAGTGAGACAGCGCTTCGCCACGTAGCGAGTAAATATCCGTACGATGGCTTCAGCGGGGCCGGCATGTCACTGCGCGCCAATGCGGAGGAGATTGCCGGGGAACTGGCAACGGAGCTGCAGGAACGGCTGACCATCTCCGGGGTTGAAGTGCTTGAAGCGCGTCTCACTCATCTTGCCTATTCGACTGAAATTGCGAGCACGATGCTTCAGCGTCAGCAGGCCAGCGCCATTCTCTCCGCGCGCCAGATTATTGTGGAGGGAGCTGTGGGCATGGTCGATATGGCGATCAAGCAGTTGAAAGAGAGCGGCGTTGTCGAGCTTGACGAAGAACGGAAGGCAGCTATGATCAACAATCTGATGGTCGCGATCGTATCTGAGCGCGGAGCAAGCCCGGTGATCAACGCGGGCTCGCTGTACTAAGGCGGTCCTCCAATGGCGGCCAAGAAGAATTTTCCGCTGCGGATCGATCCCGCGCTGTACGAGGCGCTGGAGCGTTGGGCGGGAGAGGAGTTCAGGAGCGTGAACGGACACATCGAATATTTGCTCCGAGAGAGTCTGAAACGCGCCGGACGCTTGCCTGGCCGTATGTCACGGGACAGTGACGACTAGCCGCAAAGCACTCGCAGCGGAAAAAATGAAAGTTGACTTGACGGAAGAAGCTGTCCGGCTTATAATTACACATTATTCACGCGAGCAGCGTTGACAAAGACATGAATCGATTTCTCGGTCCGTCCAGAGAGAGGGAACGTCCGGCTGTAATTCCCTCCGGTATCCGGCTTTCGCTTTACCCCTTTGTAGCTGCGGTTATGAACCTTCCAGGCAGTCTCCGTCAAGAAGCGGAGCGCAGCACGCCGGGAACCAGTAAGAACCGCCGGCTCATGGCCGTTATCCCATGCTGAACAAGGATTCTGTTTCCCTAAGAGGAGACAGAGTTGAATTTGGGTGGAACCACGGGTGATCAACACTCGTCCCTCTGGCGGGACGGGTGTTTTTTGTTGCGTGGATATTGTCCGTTCCGCAGAACCTTCCGGCGGCAGCGAGCGCCGCTACAGACAGGTACCATCAACCCAAGGAGGAAGAAACAAATGGCAGTAAGCATCAAGTTACCGGACGGATCGGTTCGTGAGTACGCGGAAGGCAGCAGCATCGACGATGTGGCGGCTTCCATCAGCAGCGGGCTGAGAAAGAACGCAGCCGCAGGCAAATTGAACGGTGTAATCGTCGATCTGGCGGCCAAGTTGAATGAAGGAGATCTTGTTGAAATCGTAACGCTGGATTCCCCTGAAGGCCTGGAGGTTATGCGTCACAGCACAGCCCACCTGATGGCACAGGCCGTCAAGCGCCTGTATGGGGCCAAAGAAGTGAAGCTGGGCGTCGGCCCGACGATTGAAGACGGATTTTATTATGATATGGACCTGGAGCAGCCGCTGAATCCGGAGGATCTCCAGAAGATCGAGAAGGAAATGGAACGCATCATTTCCGAAAATTTGCCGATTATCCGCAAGGAAGTCAGCCGTCAGGAAGCGCTGGACATCTTCGGCGAGCTTGGCGATCCCTACAAGCTTGAACTGATCCGGGACCTGCCCGAGGACAGCGTCATCACCATTTACGAGCAGGGTGAATTCTTCGATCTGTGCCGTGGACCGCATGTTCCTTCGACCGGCAAAATCAAGGTGTTCAAGCTGATGAATGTGGCCGGCGCGTACTGGCGCGGCGACAGCAAGAACAAGATGCTACAGCGCGTGTACGGCACCGCCTGGATCAAGAAAGCGCAGTTGGACGAGCACCTGCATCTGCTGGAGGAAGCGAAGAAGCGCGACCACCGCAAGCTCGGCAAGGAGCTTGAAATCTTCACATTCAACCAGCTCGTCGGCCAGGGTCTGCCGATCTGGCTGCCGAAGGGCGCCAAGCTGCGCAGCATACTGGAACGTTATATCGTTGACATCGAAGCCAGCCTTGGCTATCAGCATGTATATACGCCGGTTCTCGGCAACGTGGATCTGTACAAGACCTCCGGCCACTGGGATCATTACCAGGAAGACATGTTCCCGAAGATGACGATCGACACCGAGGAGTTCGTGCTGCGTCCGATGAACTGTCCGCATCACATGATGGTCTACAAGAGCAGCATGCACAGCTACCGGGATCTGCCGATCCGCATCGCGGAGCTCGGCACCATGCACCGGTATGAAATGTCCGGAGCCCTGACAGGCCTTCACCGGGTGCGCTCCATGACGCTGAACGATTCGCATATCTTCTGCCGCCTGGACCAGATCAAGAGCGAATTCAGCCGCGTGCTGGAGCTGATCGACCGGGTGTACCGCGACTTCGGCATCCATGAATACCGCTTCCGCCTGTCGTATCGCGATCCGCAGGACACCGAGAAATACTTCCAGAACGACGAAATGTGGGAGACCGCGCAGCGGATGCTCCGCGAGGTTGTCGAGGAAGCCGGACTGCCGTTCTACGAAGCCGAAGGCGAAGCTGCGTTCTACGGTCCGAAGCTCGACGTGCAGATCAAGACTGCGCTTGGCAAGGAAGAGACGCTCTCGACCGTACAGATCGACTTCCTGCTGCCGGAACGCTTTGAGCTGGAATATGTCGGAGACGACGGACAGAAGCATCGTCCGGTCGTGCTGCATCGCGGTATTCTCGGCACTATGGAGCGCTTCGTAGCATTCCTGCTGGAGAACTTCGCAGGCTCCCTACCGCTGTGGCTGTCGCCGCAGCAGGTGAAGGTCATTCCGGTGTCGAGCGCGTTCGACGACTATGCCAAGGATGTCGTCGACAAGCTGACCCGGCAGGGCCTCCGCGCCGAAGCCGATCTGCGCAATGAGAAGCTCGGCTACAAGATCCGTGAAGCCCAGCTGGAGAAGCTGCCGTACATGTTCATTGTCGGCGAGAACGAAATGAACTCGGCTTCCGTCTCCGTCCGCAAGCGGGGAGAGGGCGACCTCGGAGCCAAGCCACTGGACGAAGTGATCGGCAGCCTGGTTCAGGAAGTCTCCTCGAAAGCCATTTTCTAAAGAGTTCCCGGCAGCAACCGGTAATTCATCCATAAGACCTCTGTCATATGCCGCATCCGGCGGGTGATCCGCCGGATGTATAAAATTTCGGAAAACGGGAAACCTTCGCTAATAAGGGGGAGGTTAACATGACGAACGAAATGGGCAAATGGCAGAGGTCTTGGTGTGTTGCAGTAACCATTCTATTTATGGCAGCGTTGATCATTCTGTTTACGAAGCCGGAGAACGGGAAGAGGGAAGCATCGGTTCCCGGCGGGTTGGCGGAAGCAAGCGTAGCTACGCATATATCGCCGATTCCGGTACAGCAAGTGCCTGCCGTGAAGCGGGCTGTGGAAATACCGGTCCGGGCGACAGGGAATGTCCAGTTAGTCCGGGCCACTGTGTTTGAACACCAGTCCGAAGAGAAGGTCGTGGCTTACGGTACGGCACCGCTTCGGGGGGCTTCCGTGGCCGTCCGTTCCACCGATCCGGCCACATGGGCCGGCGGCGCAGGCGCATCCCGGCCGGCTTCCGCGACAGCCGGAGCGGGCAATACCAAGCCGCCGAAGACGGCTTCTTCTTCAACATCATCTTCGGCTTCGGCCAAATCAGCAAAATCAGCCAAACCGGTCAAGCCGGCATCCGAGACCGTGCCTAAAACGGCGTCCAAACCGGCATCCAAGCAAATTTCGATACCTGTTGCCGCGCCGGAGCCGGAGCAGATTATCCGCACGATGAAAGTGACGGCCACAGGGTACACCGCCGGCTATGAGTCGACCGGCAAGCGGCCGAATCACCCGCAGTACGGGATCACCTATTCCGGCGTCAAAGTCCGGAGGGACAAGAACGCCGTATCCACCATCGCCGCAGATCCGAAGGTTCTGCCGATGGGCAGCATTTTATATGTGCCGGGCTACGGGTATGCGGTCGTTGCCGATACCGGTTCGGCGATCAAGGGACACAAGATCGATTTGTATTTCAAGACGACCCGGCAGGTATACCGGGAATGGGGCAAGAAATCGGTCGAGGTTCAATTGATCAAGCGGGGCAAGGGTAAATGCACGGAAGCGATGCTGAACAGCATCAGCCAAGCCATACAGGCATATGACACCGTCTCGCAGGAAATGCTTGAGGAAATCATTTGACGCATAAATTGCAGCCGACCTTGACATAATACGAACTGGGGCACAGCAGACAGCCTCTGATCACTCCCCTGTGCGCGAGGCGCAGAGGGTGAGAGCAAGGGAGGTGACTAACCGTGGCTAAAAAACCGAAGGTTCAGGATAACTATAAGACACCGAACGAAAAATTTAATGCCGAGTTTGCCGCTGAGAATGAAGTGGCTTCCAAGCAAACAGGCATCGCCAAGCCGGCTCAAAAACCGCAGGCTTAAGGTATTTCAAAGAATAAACCAAGCCGTCCAGAACGGCTAAAAGCGGGGCTGTCCCAAGAGGTCATAAAGATGAACCTCGGGGATAGCTTCGTTTTTTTTCATTTTTAAATTGCACTATTCCGAGTGATATGGTTTAATATACATAGCAAAGCACGAACAAGCAATTGATTATCAAACAGCAGAATATCTGAAGTTAACTATGTGTTACATAACATAACGCAAATTAGTGATTTATTCATCATTAACCCGTCATATCCGAAATTTTTATATTAAAATGTTATTAAAAGTGACATAGAGATATGGACAGAGTCGATTTCTGTATGTATTATTAGGCTAACTCTACGAGATGAGCTGGGCAGATGTAAGGGTTCGGTTATAGTCGTAAGCTGAGAAAATGTTCGGGATAAGCTAATTTAATAATTGTATACAAATATACAATTATACTTTTAGTGCCGGAACAAGCAGATTTTTGACTAGGAGATGGGTATATGAACAGTTCTGTCATGCGAACACGCAGGTTATCCAAGGATAATACTTACTTAGCTCTAAAAGAGAGAATTATTAATATCGAGCTAAAGCCCGGCGAAGCTGTACAGGAAGAGAACCTGGCAGAATTGCTTGGAGTAAGCCGTACCCCTCTAAGAGAGGCCATACAACGGTTGGAGAATGAGGATTTTCTTGTCCGGCTTCCGAACGGAAGACTGAGAGTGGCGTCGGTGACAACAGAAGAGGTTAAAGAGATCTTTCTTATTCGCAGCATGCTGGAAGGTTATATTGCCAAGAATGCCGCCAAAAATGCCACTGAGCAGGATATCGAAAAGTTAACGGCTATGATCGGCAATCTGAAGATGTCCTTTCAGTCAGGCAAGAGCCAGGATTTTGTCTCCTATGGCTTTGAATTCCATGATTATTTATCGGAAATAAGCGAGCTTAAGACCTTTGTGAAAATCTTGAATCAACTAAGAGACCATGCGCTTCGTTATTGCCGGTTCGTATCCTTGCATGGCGATTGGAACCAGCAGGCGGATGAAGAACATAACCTTATCCTGCAGAAGATAGCCGCCAGAGACGAAGACGGAGCTGAGAAAGCGATGCAGGATCATATATTGAGCAGCCTATCCGCAGCATTGGAGAGAATAGAAGGCATTCAGGCACACAGAGAGGATGGGGTTTGATATGGAGACAGAATGGAGTTTGGACACGAAGATTATTCATGAGAACCAGTTTCCTGATCCTCACACAGGCGCCATCTCTCAAAGCATCGTACCTGCGGTAGCTTATGCATTCCCTGATACAGAAACAGCGGCGGCGGTAGTATCCGGCGAGGAAGAAGGCGTCTATTACGGCAGATACGGAAACCCTACTTCCCGCACGTTGGAGAAGAAGATTGCCGCTCTGGAAGGCGGAGAAGATGCGTTGGGCGTATCCAGCGGAATGGCGGCCATCTCCATTGCGCTTCTCGGTTTCTTGAAGCAAGGCGATCATGTTCTGGTGACCAAGGATGTGTATGGAGGAACCTACAGCTTCCTGACCTCGCTGGCGCCCAGGTTCGGTATAGAGTTTGATTTTGTCGATTGTACGGACCCGGAATCAATGCTTGAGAAGATCAAGCCAAATACGAAGGCCGTTTATTTGGAGACTCCCTCTAATCCGAGGTTGACCGTTCTGGATATCGAAGCAATCTCGAAAGCCTGCAAAGCCTATCAGCTTCCCGTAATTGTCGATAACACCTTCATGAGTCCCTGCTTGCAGAAGCCTTTGGAGCTCGGGGCCGACGTTGTGGTACATAGCGCCACTAAATATATTAATGGTCACGGAGATGTCCTGGCGGGATTTGTAGTAGGCAAAAAAGACATCATCCAGTTTATGAGAAAGAAGCTGATGGGCGATCTGGGGCAAAATTTAAATGCATGGGACGCATTCTTGATATTAAGAGGAATGAAGACCATGGCCCTGCGGGTGGAGAGACATTGCAGCAATGCCCAGAAAATTGCCGAATACCTCGAGTCCCATCCTTTCATCGACAAAGTCTTTTATCCAGGCTTGGCGTCGCATCCTCAATATGAACTGGCGCAAAAGCAAATGAAGGGGATGGGCGGGATTGTTTCTTTCGAAGTGAAAGGCGGATTAGTTGAAGGGAAAAAATTAATTAACTCGCTGAGACTGGCGATGATTTCATTCAGCCTAGGAGATCCGGAAACTCTGGTTCAGCATCCGGCTTCGATGACTCATGCGTCAATTCCACAAGAAGAGCGGTTGAAATTCGGGATAACGGATGGATTAATCCGCATTTCGGTAGGACTAGAGGATGCTGATGATATTATCCGGGATTTCGATCAGGCTTTGTCCGCTCTGTTCTCCGATTCCGAAACCCAAATCATGACGAAATAAAAAGAGGGGGGAAGCCCGTGTCTACCAGACAGCCGGATCAAATTGAACGAGCTTTAGCCAATCAATTGATTGAGGTTCGCAGAAATCTGCATCTTGAGCCTGAATTATCTTATGAAGAGTTTAGAACGACAGAGAAGCTCCGGAAATGGCTGACAGATGCCAATATCCGTATATTGGACCTCCCTTTGAAGACAGGACTCATCGCAGAAATCGGAGGCGGGGAGGGGCCGGTCGTTGCCATACGCTGTGATATCGACGCCCTTCCGATTGAAGAACAGACGGGATTGCCTTTTGCTTCAAAGGTTCCAGGGAAAATGCATGCTTGCGGCCATGACTTTCACACAGCAACGATCTTAGGTGCCGCCTACCTGCTGAAAAATCGTGAAGCCGAGCTGCCCGGAACGGTCAGAGTGCTGTTTCAGCCGGCAGAAGAGAGCGGCCACGGGGCTGAAAGCGTCCTGGAATCAGGGGGGCTTGATGGTGTAGCAGCCATATTTGGCCTCCATAACTCTCCGGACTTGCCCACAGGATCATTTGGAACGAGAACCGGCGCATTAACGGCAGGCGTCGACCGGTTTGAGATTACGGTACAAGGAATCGGCGCTCATGCCGCAACACCGGAGAATGGTGTGGATGCCATCGTAACAGCGGCACAAATCATCACTTCGCTTCAAACCATTGTAAGCCGCCAGACCAGTGCCGGGGAGCCGGTTGTTCTAAGCGTAACCCGAATCAATGGAGGGTTCACCTGGAATGTGCTGCCGGAGATCGTTGAGCTGGAGGGCACCGTTCGAACTCATAATGAAGAGGTTCGCCGGATCATTCCGGATAAAATGACTCGCATTATAGAAGGAATTGCCGCAGCAGCCGGAGCAGAGGCGAAACTGCATTGGTATCCGGGGCCGCCGGCAACGATAAATGACGGATACTGGGCTGATTTTTCGAAAGAGATTGCACAGCAGGCAGGTTATGAGGTGTATGATATCCCTCCGCAAATGGGAGGTGAGGATTTCTCCTTGTACTTGCAGAAGATCCCGGGCGCTTTTGTAAATATCGGAACCGGTCCTGCTTATGCGCTTCATCATCCACGTTTTGATGTCGACGAGAAAGCATTGTTGCCGGCTGCCCAATATTTCGCTTTGTTGGCGGAGCAGGCGTTGGTGAGGCTGAAGGAGGAATTACGATGATTGAATTAAAGGATGTCCATAAGACCTACACCCGCAAAGGGATTTCGAATGAAGCTTTAAAAGAAATTAATCTAAGGGTGGAAAAAGGCGATATATTCGGGGTTATCGGCTATAGCGGTGCAGGAAAGAGCACATTGATCCGTCTCGTCAATTACTTGGAGAAACCGACGAAAGGCAAGGTTTTCGTGGATGGTCATGATTTAGGCGAGTACAGTGTTAAAGAATTGCGTGCTGCCAAAAAGAACATCGGGATGATCTTTCAGCATTTCAACCTGCTTGAATCGAAGAAAGTATTTGATAATGTGGCCATTCCCCTTGTTTTGACGAAAAAGAGCAAGGACGAAATCCGCAAGCGTGTTATGGAGCTGCTTGATTTTGTAGGATTGGCCGACAAGGCGGGCAGCTATCCAAGTGAACTGTCAGGCGGGCAGAAGCAGCGTGTCGGGATTGCCAGAGCACTTGCCTCGAACCCTTCCATTCTCCTGTGCGATGAAGCGACTTCCGCGCTGGACCCGCAGACGACGCGTTCCATTTTACAACTGTTGAAAAAAATCAATGCCGAATACAACATCACCATCATGATCATCACCCATGAAATGTCGGTCATTCAAGAGATCTGCAACAAGGTGGCGGTCATGGAGCAAGGACGGATTATCGAGCAGGGAAGCGTTCTGGAGGTATTTGGACATCCAAAGCATCCGACTTCACAAAATTTTGTGAAAACCGTCATTCAGAACAGCATCACGAACAGCGTGCAGAAAACAATAAAACGAGAACCGGGCAGCGGCATTTACAAGCTGGAGTTTATCGGACAAGCCGCTTCGGAGCCCATCTTGTATAAATTGATTCGTTCCTATGATGTCGAGGTCAATATTCTGTTTGCCAACATGACCGAGATTGAAGAGACGACGCTCGGCAAAGTAATTATTCAGGTTAAAGGGGAGACAACCGAGGTGGACAAGGCTCTGTTCTTCCTGAAAAACAGTGGAGTCGGTGTAGAGGAGGTGGAGAAATATGATGTCAACTACAGTTTCAACTGATCAGTTCATGCAAGCGATCGTGGATACCCTGTATATGGTGGGGATGTCCTTGTTCGTGGGATCGTTAATTGGAATACCTATCGGGATCCTGCTTGTTGTTACCCGTCCGGGCGGGGTGCTGGAGAACAAAATCCTGTACGCCGTAATCAATCCCGTGATCAACATTGTCCGCTCCCTGCCATTTATCATATTGCTCGTCGCCATTATTCCGTTCACCCGGTTCATCGTGCAGACTTCAATTGGGACGAACGCAGCGATTGTGCCGCTTATTATTTACATCGCACCTTACATCGGGCGGCTGGTAGAGAACTCCTTGCTTGAAGTAAACCCGGGAATTCTCGAAGCGGCAGAGTCGATGGGGGCAACACCGTTTCAGGTCATCCGGTATTTTTTATTACCCGAGGCCGTAGGATCGCTAATTCTGTCCTTGACGACTGCAACCATCGGTTTGATTGGTGCGACTGCGATGGCTGGAACGGTTGGCGGCGGCGGAGTCGGAGACTTGGCGATCGTATATGGATACCAGCGGTTTGACACAGTTGTTGTCGTTGCCACCGTAATTATCCTGATTATTTTCGTCCAGGGCATTCAGTCATTTGGCAACACATTGGCGAGAAAGATTCGCCGCTATTAGAGATTAACCTAGGGGAGGAGAATGACAAGTGAGTGAATGGAGCAAACAAGATCGGTTTCATGCTATTTTATCCGGTGAAAGAGCGGATCGTCCGATTGTCAGCGGCTGGCGCCATTTCATCGACAAAGAACAGAATGCGGAAGATCTGGCGGAGATAACGATTTCGTTTACCAAAAAATATGATTGGGATTGGGTCAAAATCAACCCGAGAGCCACGTATCTGGCTGAAGCCTGGGGCAACAAGTATGACTTTCAGGACTACGAGACGGTATTTCCCAGACAGGAGACAACCGCTGTTCCAGCCGCTGCCAATCTTTGGGACCTAGATGTAAAAAAAGCTGCGGATTCAGCGCCATTATTGGAGCAGTTGGATGCGGTGCGGAAGATTCGCCAGGGTCTGCCGGATACCCCATTAATTCAAACCGTGTTTTCACCATTAACCGTTCTGCTGTTTATTGTAGGCCGATCCGCGTATGTGACCAAAACGGTGTTCGGCATCGATCATCCGGTCACTCTGGAATCCGTGTTCACGGAGCACAGAGCGGCGGCGCATCACGCGCTGCATGCCATTTCATTAACCTTGGCCGATTACGTGCAAGAGCTGAAGCAAGCGGGATCGGACGGACTGTTCTACGCGGTGACAGGCACAGCCCATCCGGGATTGTTCGACGAAGCGATGTTTAATGAATTTTCCAGACCTTATGATTCCATTGTACTTGAAGCTGCGAGCTACGGGAAAAATGTTCTGCATACTTGCGGAGCTTATTCCCAGCCTGAAAAATTTAACGATTACCGGATAGACGGGATCAGTTGGGACACGAAAGCCGAAGGAAATCCGGATCTGGATGCGGCTCTGACCGCAACCAAGGTAGGCGGCGTCGACCATGCTCTTTTTGCGGGAAATGACATTTCTCAAATTCAGCAGCAGGCCGAGGAAGCCTTGAAACTGATGAAGGACCAGCCTTTTATTCTCGCTCCCAACTGCGCGATCCCGCTTAACGTAACCGATGAGGCGCTCTTGCAGTTGAAAAAATCCGTATCAGAAAAGGGGACAAAAGTATGAAAAAGTTGTTGCTCATTATGTTAGTCGGGGTTGTAGCATTGTTGTCGGCTTGCGGTAAAGACTCAAATTCAGGGGCCGCGACGGAAGAGAAGAAAGAGATTACCGTTGGATTTGGCGTCGGCACATATGAAGAGCAGTTCCGCCAATCGATTCTGCCGATTCTGGAGAAGAAGGGCTACAAGGTTAATATTAAAACCTTCTCCCAGAACATGCAGGTCAACCCGGCCATGAAGGAAGGCTCGATTGATGCAAGCATCTTCCAGAGCACGGCGTACATGGAAGCGATCAATAAAGAAATTGGCGCGGACATGGTTGGAATCGCCTATGTGCCGGGAGCGCCGCAAGGTCTGTACTCTGTGAAGCACACCACACTCGATGATGTTAAAGACGGCACTACCGTTGCTGTTCCTAATGATCCGGTCAACCAGGAACGCGCACTTCGGATTCTGGAAGAACTTGGTTGGGTTAAGATTAAAGAGGGTGCAGGTGTAGAGGACTTTAACATCAACAGCATGGAGCCGGACAAGTACAACATTGATATTAAAATTCTGGACCCTGCCCAAATCCTTGTATCGCTGGAAGACGTAGATTATGGAGTCGTCAACGGTAATTACATTGCAAACGCCGGTAAAAAGATTACGGACGCGCTGAAAATCGAAAATACGCCAATGCAGCACAGAATCATCGTATCCATCAATAAGAAAGATGAGAACACGCAATGGGCCAAAGACCTGAAAGCAGCTTACGAGTCGCCGGAGTTTGAAGAATACATCAAGGGTATCGAAAAGTACGACGGATTCATTCTGCCTGAGGCTTGGAACAACAATTAAAGTAAGGAAGTGGCTGAGTTGATCGAGGAACGGATTCACTTTATTGGCGGCGGACAAATGGCCGAGGCCATCATCCGCGCTATTGTATCCAATCAGACGATATCTGCGGATCGAATTAGCGTAACGGATATCAATGAGGCGCGCCTTCAGTTTCTTGACAAGACTTATGGAGTGAATACGGACAGCTCCCAGGAGAAATTTCTGGCTGAGGCAGACTTGATTGTGATTGCGGTCCGGCCGCAGGACAATCTGGCTGCATTGGGACAAGCTGTACAGAAATCCGCTGCATCCGCCGCCGCAATCGTGTCGATTGTGGCGGGTGTAACGATCGAGAAGCTGGCCGGCTTCTTTGGAGCTGAGCGTCCGATTGCCCGGGTCATTCCCAATACGTTGACCGACACGGGTTACGGCTACAGCGGGGTAGCGCTGAATGCGAACGCCAATCGGGAGCAGGTAGACGGCTTCCTAGGCGGATTTGGCAAAGTTCAATATCTGGACGAGGCCTTGATTGACATCTTCACCGGATTTGGCGTGGCTGGACCGAATTACATCTATTACTTCATTGAGTCACTTGCGGATGCCGGTGTGCTCGCTGGATTGCCGCGGGAGCTGGCGTGGAACGTGGCGTTGGAAAACTGCGTTGGAGCTGTTGCCATGCTGAAGCACACCGGACTACATCCAAGACAACTGCTTGATATTAACAACTCACCCGGCGGTGTAGGCATTAACGGCCTGTATGAACTGAACAACAGCGATTTCGCTGCCGGCCTGCAGAGAAGTGTTCTGGCAGCCGTTAAGCGGACAACGGAGTTAGGGGCGAAATAATGGCAAGCAAAAAATGGGATCATCTTGTTCATTATGTCAACGATCTGGACCAGCCGGTTGAAATCTTCAAAGAGCATGGTTTGATTGCCTTCAGGGGAGGCTCGCATACGGATTGGGGAACTTATAACTCCTTAAGCTACTTTGGCTTGACCTATATCGAGTTTCTGGGCATCGAGAATCTTGAATTGGCAAAGGCGACGGAGCATAACCGTGTGGTCAAGGATGCGGTTGACACATTGCCCGAGCATGAGGTTCTGAGCAGAGTTGTTATCCGGACCGATGACATTGAAGAAATGGCCGCTTCTTTGGAAGCGGCGGGCTTGAGCCTGTCTCCTATAATGGACGGCAAGCGTCTGGACAACAAAGGCAGATTAATCGAGTGGCGAATGATGACGATTGACGGTGATTTTGGAGGACTGGTCTATCCGTTCGTTATTCAATGGAAAGGTTCGGATGATGAACGATTGGAACGCTTAACGGCCTCCGGTGTTATTCAGCCCCATCCGGCCGGAAACGCCGAAATGAAAAGAGCAGTATTCCATGTGTCCGATCCGGCAGCTGCTGCCGGGCACTGGGGAAGCTTGTTTGGCCTGACCGCCCTGGAGCCTGTAGACAA
>RCUO01000513.1_pt1 | contig 19183 bp, 8 predicted proteins | sample 2166161 | NCBI WGS metagenome assembly RCUO01 (sample SAMN09932617, study PRJNA488358) | compost metagenome | feature: garden; material: soil; isolation source: compost soil in cyclohexanecarbonitrile-enriched culture | place: Germany: Experimental Botanical Garden Goettingen | collected 2016-01-27 | reverse complement strand
ATTCTTTTTAAAACAGATGAGCATGTGTTCAGTTACAGAGTTGCCGGAATTTTGATCCGAAATGGAATCGCTCTCTTGCAAAAGCCTGTCCATGATCCCGGATATGCTTTTCCCGGTGGACATGTCGGCTTCGGCGAAACCAATGAAGAAACTCTTATTCGAGAATTCCGGGAAGAACTGGCTGCGGATATCACCGTGAACGGACTGAGATGGGTTGGCGAGATCTTTTTTCCCTGGGGAGGCAAGCCCTGTCATCAAATTTGCTTGTATTACGAGGTGGATCAAGCTGGACCGGATTGCAGAGCTTGAATTGTACCCGGTCAACGCCAAGGACCTGTTGAAGCATTACAGTTCTGAAGTGAGACACTTTGTGTACAAGGAGCAGTGAAATGGAGATCAGACTTGCTAACCCAAACGATGCGGCTTCCTTATTTGAAATGAACGAACGCTTTAATGGTGCAGGCAGTACGTCACAAGAACTTCTCGAGGACTCCATTGCCAACAATGGTCAGGAAGCGGTTTTTATTGCGACTGTTGATGGCGCGGCAGCGGGCTTCTGTTGTGCGCAGCTTTTTAAGTCCATGTGTTATCGTTCATTCTATGTGGAGATAACGGAGCTTTTTGTAGAAGAAAAGTATCGCAAGCAAGGGGTTGCCACGGCACTAATGGGATTCGCAGAGGATTATTTCAAGGACAAGAATGTGAAGGGCTATCAGCTGTTTACGGGGAAGCAGAATGAAATTGCCCAAGCATTTTACGAGAAGAACGGGTATGCAAAATCGGAAGAGCAGATGTACAGGAAGAGGCTGTGAACCAGAAGTTTCGCAGCTGATTGATCAAATACCGAAACAGCAGGAGGCCGAACAATGACGTACATATATTTGATGAACAATGTAAAGCCAATAAATAAGGAACTCATAAAGAGCCATGTGGGACATTTAAAAGAATTAAAGAATCAAGGTAAACTTGTATTTTGCGGGCCTTTTACGGATTATCCCGGAGGCATGGTCATCTTTTTGGCTGAAGATATGGAGGAAGCAATGAATATTGCAAAGTCAGATCCGTTCATTGCTTCAGGATGTAAATCTTTTGAAATCAGAACGATAGAGCCAGCCAATGACCAAAACAATTACCTATTAGAAGAATGACATAAAACAGGGTGCCTATTTAAAAATTCTCCAAGATTATTGGGGCGACAAGAAACGGAGGCCCATGGAGTTATGCGCTGGGCTGCTGTTACAGTGGATATAAGCTATCCTGGTAATTCTGCACATAATATCGAACGTTGCTTCTTCCGCGCTGAATGATGGTGTGGCCCTCTGCCTCAAGCTTCTGCTTTTGCTTCCCAACACCGCCTGGATATTTTGGATTTAGCTCACCGTCCGCTTTAAGCGTCCTCCAATACGGTGTTTTATCGTCATTCCTTTGCTCACTTGCCCATGCTGCAATGGAAACAAAGATTCCTGCGGTGATCGGATCGGTAAAATCCGCATGGTTTGCCTTGGCGAAGGCATCCCTGATTTGCCCCGTTGTAATAACCTTGCCTAATGGCACGGCTTTCATTACCCGGTCGTAATCCACAGGCGGTGCAAAATACATCCGCTCGCCGCCATACTTTTCAATGCTTTTCTTATCCGTAATCACTTGTACTTTCGGCATGTCTTTCTTATTTTGCAGCATGGCATTGAAATCTTTGTTCTGTTCATTGGCCATGTTCTTACACCTCCTATGAGCACAGAATAAGTGATGTTAACCCCAGGATGCAATGAGGCAGTTTTGAAATAGATTATATTTATTTGGTTGATTGCTCAGCCCTCGCTATGCACCCGCTTTAACCCATACTCGTTCCATATTGAATGACCTCCATTTGAAGTTATCAAACAGCCGCATGATTATCATGAGGTATTATAGACTTTTGATTGTTTCCTTCTCTTCATTAAATTGACCAACTTACCGTTATATAAAGTAATTTAAAAATACAATTTTAAGTTTTAAAATTCCAAATGATGGGGAAGAGGCCGATGAAGAACTTATTGCGAAAATCGAAGATTATGATTTCCATTGTATTGATCCTTCAAATGGGGCTGGGAAATTACATGGCGCCAACAACCTTCGCAGCCTCGGGTCCTGAGTTGTCCACAGATGCAGGTTCGGCTTCATTTGTGGCCGGAGATAACATGGTCTCGACTCCGGTCGCTATCGACTCCGGTATAACGGTAACCGATGACAGCAGCACTACGTTTGCAAGCGCAACAGTAGTGATCACGGGCAATTTTCATGCTGGAGAAGATGTGCTGATGTTCGTCAATGACGGGGCGACCATGGGGAATATTACGGCCAGTTATGATGCAGCCACTGGCGTGCTGACTCTGACGTCGGCGGGTGCATCAGCGACTTTAGCACAGTGGCAAAGCGCGTTGAGATCGATTACCTATACGGATACAGCGATCACGCCGGATACGGCAACGCGTACGATTAGCTTCACTGCGACTAACGGCGCAAGTGCTACAAGCAATACAGCAACGCGAACCGTAACGGTGACGGATACAGACCAGACACCGATCGTGACCACGAGCGGCGGTTTGACCACCTACATAGCCGGCACAGTGGGAATCACCGTTGACTCCGGGGCGACAATATCCGATTTGGATAACACAACGCTGGCGAGCGCGACGGTATCCATCACGAGTGGCTTCCATTCTGGAGATGCACTCGGGTACATCAATACCAACTCTGCCCTATTCGGCAACATTATCGCAAGTTATAACTCAGGAACCGGTGTACTGACACTGTCGTCCTCAGGTGCAACGGCCACCTTGGCGCAGTGGCAGAGTGCGTTGAGCGCGGTTACGTTCTCGAGCACGAGCGCGACGCCAGGGAACCGCATCATTAGCTACGCTGTAAATGACGGTACGAAAACAAGCTCCGTTGCTGCAAAAACAGTGAATGTGATGAACGGACCTCCGAACTTGACCACGAGCGGCGGTTCAGCTTCATTTGTGGCGGGAGATAACATGATCTCGACTCCTGTCGTTATCGACTCCGGTATAACGGTGACCGATGGAAGCAGCACCACGCTTGCAAGCGCAGTAGTGGCGATCACGGGCAACCTTCATTCGGGAGAAGATGTGCTGACTTTCACCAATGACGGAGCGACCATGGGGAATATTACGGCTAGTTATAATGCACTCACGGGTGTGCTGACGCTGACGTCGGCGGGTGCAACAGCGACTTTGGCGCAGTGGCAAAGCGCGTTGAGATCGATAACTTATACGGATACAGCGATCACGCCGAATACGGCAACGCGTACGATCAGCTTCACTGCGACTGACGGCGCAAGTAATACAAGCAATACGGCAACGCGAACCGTAACGGTGGCGGATACGGACCAGACACCGATCGTGACCACGAGCGGCGGTTTGACCACCTACATAGCCGGCACAGTGGGAATCACCGTTGACTCCGGGGCGACAATATCCGATTTGGATAACACAACGCTGGCGAGCGCGACGGTATCCATCACGAGTGGCTTCCATTCTGGAGATGCACTCGGGTACATCAATACCAACTCTGCCCTATTCGGCAACATTGTCGCAAGTTATAACTCAGGCACCGGTATACTGACACTGACATCCTCAGGTGCAACGGCCACCTTGGCACAGTGGCAGAATGCGTTGAGGGGGATTACGTTCTCGAGCACGAGCACCACGCCAGGGAACCGTACGATTAGCTACACTGTAAGCGACGGTACGAAAACAAGCGCCGCTGCTGCAAAAACAGTAAATGTGATCGGGCCTCCGAACTTGACCGTGAGCGGCGGTTCGGCTTCATTTGTTGCCGGAGATAACATGGCCTCGACTCCGGTCGTTATCGACTCTGGTATAACGGTAACCGATGGAAGCAGCACAACGCTCGCAAGCGCAGCAGTAGCGATCACGGGCAACTTTCATGCAGGAGAAGATGTACTGGCTTTCACCAATGACGGAGCGACCATGGGCAATGTTACGGCCAGTTATGATGCAGCCACGGGTGTGCTGACGCTGACGTCGTCGGGCGCAACAGCGACATTGGCGCAGTGGCAAAGCGCGTTGAGATCGATTACTTATACGGATACAGCGATCACGCCGAATACAGCAACGCGTACGATTAGCTTCATTGTGGTTGACGGCGCAAGCAATACAAGCAATACAGCAACGCGAACCGTAACGGTGACGGATACGGACCAGACACCTGTCGTGAGCACGAGCGGCGGTTCGACCGCCTACGCAGCCGGTACAACGGGAATCGCATTGAATTCCGGCGTGAGCGTATCCGATCTGGATAACACAACGCTGGCAAGCGCGACAGTATCCATCTCGAACGGCTTTCAATCCGGAGATGTACTGGCTTTCACCAATGACGGAGCGACCATGGGGAATATTACGGCCAGCTATGATGCCGTCACCGGCGTACTGACACTGACATCCTCAGGTGCAACGGCCACCTTGGCACAGTGGCAGAATGCGTTGAGGGGGATTACGTTCTCGAGCACGAGCGCCACGCCAGGGAACCGTACGATTAGCTACGCTGTAAGCGACGGAACGAAGACCAGCGCTGCTGCTACGCATATAGTAGAAGTGACTGTGACCCTGCCTCCGAGTCTGTCACTGAGCGGCGGTTCGGCTTCATTCGTGGCCGGAGATAACACGGCCTCGACGCCGGTCGTTATCGACTCCGGTATAACGGTGACCGATGGAAGCAGCACCGCGCTTGCAAGCGCAGTAGTAGCCATCACCGGCAGCTTCCATTCCGAAGAAGATGTGCTGGCCTTCACCAATGACGGAGCGACAATGGGGAATGTTGCGGCCAGTTATGATGCAGTCACAGGCGTGCTGACGCTGACGTCTTCGGGCGCAACAGCGACATTGGCACAATGGCAAAGCGCCTTAAGTTCGATTACTTATGCGAATACGGCTATCACACCGAATACGGCAACGCGTACAATCAGCTTCACTGTAATTGACGGTGCAGGCAATACAAGCAATACAGCAGCGCGAGCAGTAACGGTGACGGCGACGAACCAGACACCAGTCGTGACCACGAGCGGCGGTTCAACACACTTCACATCCGGGGATAGCAGGACTTCGATTCCTGTCGTTATTGACAGCGGTCTGACGATATCGGACCTGGACAATACAACATTGGCAAGCGCGACGATTGCCATTACGGACCACTTCAATGCTGGAGAAGATGTGCTGGCATTCGCTAACGTCAGTGAGGCCACATACGGCAATATTACGGCCGGTTATTTGAGTGCCAGCGGCGTGCTGACGCTGACGTCAGCGGGTGCAGCGGCTACCTTGGAGCAGTGGCAAAACGCGCTGCAAGCAGTCACCTATAACAATACGGCCGTCACTCCGTATACGGCGACGCGCACGATTAGCTTCACCGTAAACGATGGTACGAATAACAGCAGCAGCGCGACCAAGAGCATTGCCTTGAAGGCATTGAGCAGCATAAGCGCTAGTCCGAAAACGTTAAGCATTCTGGCCGGGCAAACGGCTTCTGTGAACATTACGGCCATGTATTCAGATCTGTCCCAAGCGGATGTGACCTCATCGGTATCCTGGTCCGTTCAGAATCCCGCAATCGCCAGCGTTTCCGGCGGGACGATTACAGGTCACCAGGCAGGCAGCACTGTCATCACTGCTGTCTATGGAACGAAATCGACGGATATAAGCGTGACGGTAAACGGATCTACAACTTCGGGGTCTGAATCGTCTCCGACCACTCCGACTCCGAGCGTTCCGAGCACTCCAACGCCTCCGGCTCAGGAGACAAAGGCTTTTTACGATCTTGTTGATACCGATCGACTCGCAGCTTATATTCAGGACGCCTTGGCTGCCGGAAAATCGGCAACTTTCCAGGATACGGCGTTCCATTGGGCTTCCAAAGATATTTCAACTGCTGCCAAGCTAGGCATAATCAACGGCTATCCAGACGGCAGTTTCAGACCGGATGCCTCGATTACGAGAGCTGAGTTCAGCACACTCGTCGTCAAAGCATTCGCCTTACGCCTAGGAAACGGAACGAATGCGTTCCGGGATATCCAGACCTCCTGGGCACGAGAGTCTATTGAAATTCTTGCTTCCAATGGAGTCATCAACGGTTACTCCGATGGAACGTTCCGCGCAGATCGCAAGATTACACGCGCCGAGATGGTTGCGATGATCTCGAAAATCTTGATTTTACAAGAAAGCAAGTCTGGCGAAACCAATACATTCGTTGATGTAGCACCTCAGCATTGGGCTAACAAGATCATTGAAGAAGCCACAACGGCCGGAATTATTCAGGGCAAGGGCCAGAACCGGTTCGAACCGGACGCTAACCTCACGCGGGCGGAAGCCTTAACTGTTATAATGCGCGTGCTGAGGGAAGATCCAATCATAAATAACTTGCTGGGTTAAAAATAAGATAGCTTCTGAACTTAGCAGGTGTAAGACAAAGATATGCTCCCCTTACGGCAGACAGGTGAAATAATCAAAACCTGCTGCTGTGAGGGGAGCATTTATTTTTAAGCTCTCCGAAGAGAATATGAATGGTCATATTGGCGTCAAAGGCGCGGCTAAGAGATTACCGGATCGAAGTGGTTCCGCAGTGAACGGAGGGTATCACAACATCAGGTCTATTGCTGTCTTACGATCTCTACCTTGAGAGCCTTTCCGGCATTCCGGTCTACCTGGCTTTGTGGATTTGAGTGATCTGGTTTTTACGGTACTCGCCCGGGGACATGCCGGTTTGCCTTTTGAACATCCGATTGAAGGAAGTGAAGTTCGCGTAGCCTACCTGCTTGCTGACAGCGGTTACGCTCTGGTCCGTACAGACGAGAAGATCCATCGCTTTGCGCAGGCGGATGTTGTTCAGGTGGTCGCTGAAATTGGCCCCTGTTTTTTCTTTGATGTAGACGGACAGATAGGCGCTAGACATGTTAAGTTTGTCCGCGATTTTGGCGAGTGACAAGTCCTGGTCGTATCGGGTGTTCAAGATGTCCAGGACAAGGGCCGCAACGGGGTCCTGCTTGACCGTCTCCTGTGGTCTTCGGTTGCAAATGAAGGAGATCAGCTCGGCAATTGCCTCCTGGTAAGCCGCGTGCTCACGGCATTGGTTCAGCCTGCTCTCCAACCGGGCGAACATGCCGGCTTCATTGTCATCATGAGGCAGAGAGGCGAATGCGGTACGGAATCTCTCCAGCAGCTGTAAGGATAGTTCTTTGTAATGGGCGACGCCCGCCTGAGCGCGGGCAAGCTGCTCTAGAGCATGATCCGTGATGTGGAGCGCGTTGTCTGCATTGCTCGATCTTAAGGCCGCGTTCAACTCTTGCTCTTTGCGAGGGGTAAGCCGCACTGGGGGAGGTGCATAACGCCCCGACATAAGTACGCTCTCGTCTGATAGCGGCGCCGATCGGTTAATCTCCAGTACTTCGAGATAGGCTTCGTTGTATTGGTCTGCCCCGCTGTAGCGTTTGCTGACTGTGACGGTCGCGATGCAGCCGCACTGCTCGGGTTGGATCACGTTCAGTAGCTCATTCTGAAGCATAGCCAGAACATCTTCGCGTCCTTCGCCAGGGATAATCGAGACTATTTGGTCGTGTTCCATTTGGAATGTACGAGAAACAGGATATCTCTGCGAGAGATAGAGTTGAATAGTGCCGAGGATGGGGCGGGCGAACAACGACTCATCTTCGGCGTTGTTCGCTTGGTTCGATTGCCAGGGTCTTAGTGAATACAAGACCAGCATGAATGGCCGATTCTCTACCGGGGAAGAGGATAACTGTCCGATTTCTTCATAGTCTGTTCCCCGCAGGAGACTCATATACCGGTAATCAAGGAGTGCGGACTGCTGAAGACGAAGCTGCTGCTCCGCATGTTCGCGCATGCTGTACCATTTATTAAGCTGATCCTGTATGAGCCGATATTCTTTGAACCTGCCTTTGGCAGGGGCAGGAAGCATACGATGCATGGAGGCCAGCAGGGCGCGGGCGGGAGCCTGAATGCGAATGCTGAACAGAACAGCAGCAGCCAGTGCCGTTACCAGCGCGGCGGCGAGCAAGACGATCGCTGTCCGATGAGCACGATGCGCCTCTTGAGCAAGTCCATTGCCAGACAGCGTTGAGATATAAGTGTTGCCCAGCAGATCGGTGTGGCTATACACCCAACGGCTATCGATCTTGCGGTGACCGTTCGATGGAACATCGGCCGGGCTGACTTCGTTCGCGTCTTCCACACTCTTATAGAGCAGCTTTCCTTCTGCGTCCCATATCGACAGGGACTCCATAATCCCGTTAGCACCGAATATCTCCCCATCTCCAGTACGATCCATATCCAATAAGGCTATGAAGAGTCCACCGCTATCCGCCGACCCATACGCGACGGGGAGCAGCAAGCGTTTTTGTTCAGCTATACGGAACATGGATGCGGGCAGGACGGACCACTCGGCGGCATCGGCCATTAAACTTTTCCAATAATCATATGTATAAGCTTTATTTACGTAGACCTGGTCGCTCAGCTCGCGGGCGTTGAAGATTCCCCGGGATGTCATGGCGAGCGAGGTATTTGGGAACAATACCCATATATTGTCCAGATCGGCTTGTGCCAGCCTCATGTCGGATTCGATCCTGTCAACGGCAGCCACTGCTGCCGGAGAATCGGGAGCGGGATTCGTTCCACTCGCAGTTTTCTCACCCGACGCGATGAGGTCGGCGTCCTGGCCGAGTTCGGTCAGTAGCGTTCGGACCCGGGCCAGACGATCCGCGAACCGGTCTGCTGTATGCTGCAGCGCAATCCTGTTGGAGCGGTCTGCCTGCTTTTCCATAGAGGAGTGGTAGAGCGACATAAGGGTTAGATAAAAGAAGGAAAATAACGCCGCGACTGCGAGAAAACAACGGAATACCCGGCGTGCGATCGTCTCCCGCGATTGGAAGAGCTGCTTCGAAAAAGAATGTTTCACCGCTGTCTGTCCTCCATTCGCTAAATCAAATCGATCAACAAACTTGTTGCTTGGTAATGCTATACGGGCGACCAAGAATTTGGCATTACTGAACAGAGTAACTCTATACTGTTAAATTCGAATCAATAAGCTGTTAGAGCAATGTTAAGGAAGCAGGTGTCCTTCGATTGGATTTATGTCTTCATTTAAGAAAAATCCGGGGATACCGTGCCGATCCAAAGAAAGGATAGCAATCCAAATAGGTGTCAATAGGCATTGTCGAATCTTGCTACTATTATTGTCTGTGGCATAGCCTAATGAAATTTATTCGGAGCGGGAGATGAGAGGACAGATGAAAAGAAAGACACGACATGCAAACCGGTTCGTCGCCGGATTGCTGGCGGTTCTACTAGGCACAAGCGGTTTGACCGCTATTGGCTCAGGCGAAGCCAAAGCCGAGGCAGGAAGCACGGGTTCGATCCCAGAGCTGCTGATTACGGAAATTGTATTCAATTCGCCCAACTATAATGCGGCAGACGTTAACGCTTGGGAATATGTAGAGGTTTACAATAGCGGCAACGATCCGATTACGTTGAGCGATTATTATGTATACCGGGAAAATTACAGCTCCAGCACCAATTACCAATGGCCGATCGAGAGCGGCAAGGTGCTGCAGCCGGGTGCGACGATGGTGCTGCGCGGGACGACGGATGGAGCTAACGGGCAACTGGCTGCGTTCAATACCGCATACAGTCTGGAGCCTGGATTGAACGAAGACCAAGTAGCGAATATGGATCAAAGCGGCGGCGGCAATCTGCCGAATACCGGCACGTACACCGTGTCTATTAAGAAAAAGGCGGATACCGCCCTGAATCCGGTTACCGATCCGACGATCGTGACCGCACGCTACAACAGCACGGGCAATCCGGATTCCTCGAAGGATAACGGAGACGACGCCAATGGCAAGAGTGTCGTTTATGCGTACGATCCGGCCGGAGGCAATACCATGATGAAGCTCGCTTCCAAGGCGGCACCGACGCCGGGAAGTCTGGTCCCTGGGCAGGTGCCGGACAAGCCACTGCTGAGCTATACGCCGGCCGTAACGTCGACCGTACCGAAGGATATCACGATCACGGCATCGGTCTATAGTTCCACGTATCTTGATGCGGCTACACTGTACTACAAGAAGATCGAAGATGCCGATTACACTTCGGTGTCCATGAATATAGGCGCGGCAGTCGAAGGTAACTCCATGCTGACCGCATCGATCCCCAAATCTGCGATGACTGGTGCGGACAAGCTGCTCTACTACATGGATGCAAGCAGTCCAAGCGGAGCAACGCGCAGTCCGGCAGGTGCGGGCTCCACTTATGAGCTGCAAATTTTGCCGGAGGGCGTTTCAGACAAGCTCCCGTATTTGCTTCTCACGGAGGTCGTGTTCAACAGCCCGAACATCAACGGGGGAGACGTAACCGCCTGGGAATACTTCGAGCTGTACAATAACAGCGACAAGACGCTGCAGCTCGGCAATTATCGGATTGAATACACCGATCTGCAGGATAAGCCCGTGAGTGTCTGGACGTTCAGCGAGAACAAGTCGCTCGCGCCTGGCCAGACGATCGTGGTCCGAGGCGTGACCGACAGTTCGGATGGCACGCTGGACCGGTTCAACGAAGGATACAAGCTCTCGCCCGGTTTGACCGAAGCGGATGTTGTTCAATTTGTCGGCTCGGGCAACCTCGTCAACGATGCTGCTCGCAAGATCACGATTGTGACGCAATCCGGCGACCGGATCGTCTCCGCGCAATACAATGAGGCCGCATCGGGAGCGGATAATCTGAACGCGACGGCTGTTTCGTATGCGGCACCGGAAGACGGCTCGATTCTGATGAAAAAGCTTGGCAGCAAGGTGTCGCCTACTCCGGGCAAACTCGTGAACGGACAGGCACCGGCCGAGCCTGTGCATTTGCCGGCGGATTTTCTGAAGCCGATCATTGTGCACAATCCAGCTGTCGGCTCCACAACGGCCAAAGACATCAAGATCTCCGCCGAAATTACGGACGATCAAGCTGTGCAGGGGACCAAGCTGTATTATCGCAACGACAAGCAGGCCGACTATGACTCTCTTGCCATGAGCCACGGCACAGGCAATACGTATGATGCGTTAGTGCCAAAGGCTGTGCTCGAAGGCGCCACACATCTCTACTATTATTTCGAGGCGACTGACGGCACGAATACCGTCCGTTACCCGACCTCTGATCAATCGCCCTATGACATCCGCATCTTCGACTCGGAGAGCACGGACATTCCCGAGCTGCTGATCACCGAGCTCGTACCGGACAACAAGGGCAGCGATGCCTATGAATATATCGAGGTCTACAACAACACCGATCGCACGGTGAACTTGAAGGACTACCAGATTGTATACGAGTTCTATCACGGTGGGACGATCCGCTGGGATCTGACGCAGGACTTCCCGCTCGAAGGGCAGCATACGGCGCTTGTCTGGGTGCAGTCCAATCTGAGCAAAGACAAACCGGTATCCGACTTCAATACGCATTGGAAGACGAGTCTGACCGATGATCAGGTGACCTCGCTCTATGCGATAGGCATGAATAACAGCGACGAAGGCCGAATTCTGCTCGCGCCTGACGCAGTTAGTCCGGTCGATCATCAGCGCAATGCGACCGTACAAGCCTGGTTCAGTGTCGGCGTCGACGAAGTGGACGACACGGGCACGAGCGTCGTCTACGAGTATCCGAAAGACGGCACGAACAAGATGTACAAGCGCGCCGTCCGCCAGCCTGCGACGCCGGGCACGCTGATCCCGGGCCAAGTGCCGGAGCAGCCAATCGCCAAGGAGAAGGATTCGATCGCTCCGGTTATCGAGCTTCAGCCGTCCGCTGAACAGCCTTTCGGAGCTGTGCTAGTCACAGCGACTGTGAATGACGATCAAGGGCTGAAGCGCGTTTCGGTGATGTTCAAGCGGAATCAGGATGCGGACTACACGGAAGTGCGTATGGTGCCGGTATCCGCAGGCAGCAGCACCTTCGCAGGCGCGATTCCTCAAGAGCTGCTGCTGGGAGCCTCGTATGTCGATTATTACATCGAAGCCACCGACGGTGAGAACGTTGTTCGTACCACGGACGGAGGTTCGGCACCGGCCAGGCTGACCTTCACGAAGCAGGGCGATCTGTGGTTCGATTTGGCGGACGGAGCGCTGCTTCGCGGCCAGGCAGCGGTACAGGGCAATGCCGCCTCGGAAGCTGCACTGCCGCTCGGTTTGAAGCTGGACGGCAAGGCGCTGTCTGTGAAGCCGGATGTCAGCAAGGAGGCTTATATCTCCTACCGGGCGGACGACTTGCAGTCCTCCTCGCTGATGGACGGACTGTATGTCAACGGGACGCTCGCGACGCTGCTGCCGAACAGCGCGAATCTTGATGTTAAAAATGTTCAGATCCCGAAGCATCTGCTGAAGCCGGGGGACAACCAAATCTGGATCACGGCGGGCAACGGCAAGTCGCCGATGGATACGGAAGGCAACAATGACGACTTCCGTATTGAGGACATCCATATTCTGCTCGGCGACGGCGCGGAGCAGCCGATCGTCTCCATGCGCGGCAAGAATCTCGACAAGGATACATTCACGGAGAACCTGAGCCCGCTTGACCGGCATAAAGTAGGCGACAGCTCCGGCTACTACGAGTATCTGGAATTGACGATCACGATGCCGGAGAGCGCATTCCATGGCATTACAGCCGATGTCGATACGACCAAGCTGACAGACGGCGAGCATACATTCGAGCTTAGCGGTGCGGGCGGTCTGACGAAGACGCTGCGCACGATCATAGACAACACAGCTCCCGAATTCACCACGTTCTCGATTGAAGACGGCAAGACCTACAGCGGCAAGATCGAATTCAATGCCGTCGCCAAGGATGCGACTTCGGATGTGGCATCGACCGTCGCAACGCTGGACGGCAAGGAAATTTCGCTGCCTTGGTCGGCCAATGCCGCGACGCTCAAGGGCAGCGACCATACGTTCACGGTGACCGCGAAGGATAATGCGGGCAATACTGCCGTGAAGACGGCGGCCTTCACTACGAAGAACGGCAATCCCGAGAAGCCGGCAGATCCGAGTCCTGCGGACGGGGAAAGCCGAGTCGGCGCTGCCGCCAATCTGAGCGTGAAGGTGAGCGATCCTGACGGCGATGCACTCAACGTCACCTTCGGCCCGGCTTATCGTTATGATTTTGCGGGCACAGCGGAGATCGAAGCCCACTCCAACGCGACGGATCGCGAACCGCCGCTGGAGCTGAACCCGGAGGGCGAGACGGCATTCACCGCCGAAGCCGTGAAGCAGGTGTCTGCGAAGGACGGCTCCTACTTCGTCACGGATGCAGAGGGCAAGTTCCCCTATCAGCGCTACGACTTCAAGCTGAACCAGGAGCCGGATGCCATCTCGCAGGTCGAGGTTGTCTGGGAAGGACACTCGCTGCAAGGCCGTCAGGTAACGATGTACACCTGGAACTACAACACCGGCAAATGGGTGGCGGCGGCTTCGGGCAAGGGGGAGCTCGACTTCCGCTTGGCGGCGAATGTTGACGTGGCCGATATGGTCAAGGACAAGACGATTCATGTGCTCATTCAGGACCTGGTTCCGAGCGCGGAAGACGGCAATGACTTCACATTCGCCTGGGCCAGTGATACACAGTATTACGCGGATTCGTATCCTGAGATTTTTGACAAGGAAATGAAATATATTGCCGATATGAAGGACGAGAAAAATATCGTATACGGCATTCACACCGGCGACCTCGTCGACGACTGGGATCGTCCGGACGAATGGGCGGTTGCCAGCAACAGTCTGAAGCGTCTGGAAGACGCGGGTATCCCGTACGGGGTCGTCACCGGCAACCATGACGTCAATCATGCTGCGGGCAACTACACCGAGTATTGGAAGTACTTCGGCCGCGACCGCTTCGAGAACCAACAGACCTATGGCGATGACCTGAACAACAACCGGGATCACTATGATCTCGTATCGGCCAAGGGACAAGACTTCCTGATTATGTACCTCGGCTGGAACGTGCAGGACGGTACAGTTGAGTGGGCGAATGAGGTGCTGAAGAAGTATCCGAACCGTTATGTGATCATCGCAACGCATGAATACATCTCTCCAACGGGTGCCTATTCGGGTCAAGGCGAGATGATCTGGAACAAGATCGTAGCATTGAACGACAATGTGCAGATGGTGCTGTGCGGACACTTGCACGGTGTCGCCTATAACGTGAAGCATGTCGGCGAGCGCACGGTCGTCGAGATGCTGGCAGACTACCAGTCGGGCCCGCAGGGCGGCGAGGGCTACATGCGTTTCCTGAGCTTTAACGTAGCCGAGGGCAAAATCCATGTCAGCACATACTCGGCTTATATGGATGACTGGAACTACTTCGAGGACGGCAAGGACGAATTCGACCTGCCGTACAAGGCACAAGATCCCGCCAAGCGCGTCGCGACCGACTACATTGGCGTGAACGTCTACGGCAGTGCAATTATCGGCACGAGCAAAGATGTGAAGAGCGGGGAGCGGGCCAGCACGGCTTGGAGCGGATTGTCAGCCAACACCAAATATCAGTGGTATGCGGCGGCGACCGATCCGTCGGGAGGCCAAACTGTATCCGATATCTGGAGCTTCACGACCGGTTCGGTTGATAACGGCAACGGAAATGGAAACGGTAATGGAAATGGAAACGGAAATGGCAACGGTAATGGAACCGATAACGGAAATAACGGCAACGGAACGGGTAACGGAAACAACGGCAATGGAACCGGTACTGGAAATAGTGGCAATACGGGCAATAACGGCAACACCGGATCGGCCAGCGGAATCCGCACAGTGGAGCCGGGCACGATCCCGGCAGGCACAGCGCCCGTAGAGCTGAAAATCGGGCAAGGCGAGACGGGCGTAAGCCTGTCAAACGAGGCGCTCGCGAAGGTCGGGGAGCGCGACCTCGTACTCCGCACTTCATCCGGATCGAGCATCACGATTCCTTCGGTTGATGTTGTGGCCCTTGCAGGACAAGTTGGCAAAGGGGAAGCGCTGGTTCTCTCCGCTGGCGTGGTGTCAGCAGCGACCGCCGCGCAGGCCAAGACGAGCGCGGGCGCCAAGCTGGATGCTGCACTCGACATCAAAGGATCGTTGAGCCTGTCTGTGGCCAAGAAAGATGCACAGGGCAAGACAGCGGCGATCTCGGAATTCGCGAAACCGGTCACGCTGACGATCAAGGCGGACGGCATTCGCAACGCCAAATTGGCTGGCGTCTATCGCGTGTCGGCGGATGGAACAGCCGAATGGGTTGGCGGACAATACACGAACGGCAGCTACACCATAACTGCTGATCGTTCTGGACAGTATCTCGTGATGGAGTACACGAAGCCTTTCAACGATCTGGCGCTCGGCAACTGGGCTTATGACTACGTGCAGGAGCTGTCCTTCAAGAACATCGTAAAGGGGATTAGCGCAGATTCATTCGGCGCCGCCAAGCCGACTACGAGAGCGGAGTTCGTCACGCTGCTTGCAAGAGCGCTGAACCTTACTCCGGCTTCGAACACGGTCCGCTTCGATGATGTGAAGAAGGACGCCTGGTATACGGATGCTGTTACGGCGGCGGTACAGGCGGGCATCGTTACCGGCGTTAACGGCAGCAAATTCGCGCCGAACAGCGAGATCACCCGCGAGCAAATGGCCGTGATGATGATGCGCGCGCTGACTTATCTTCAAGGAACGGCACAGCAGCAGACGGCAAGCGGCTCAGCTTCCACCTATGCGGACAGCGGCTCGATCAGCAGCTGGGCGAAGGATGCGGTCGCTCAAGCTACCGCGCTCGGCCTGCTGAACGGTCAAGGGGACGGCAAGTTCGCTCCACAAAAATATGCAACGAGATCCGAGACGGCCAAGATTATCTATCTTCTGCTCGGGTTGACAGGTGACAAATCCTGATCGGATGGACATATCGTTTGAAGGAAGCGCCCCGGGGCTCCGGCGGCGCTTCTGTCCTATTATTGAATCAAAGGCGGTTGCTAACGACATGTTGACTACGCATACTCGCATAACCTCGTCCCGGCTATGCCCAATCGCGGCGGTGTTTCTGCTGACACTGATCGGCTGCTTGCTGATGGGAACCAGACCGGCTATGGCGCATCTGAATACGTATGGCTACTCCGATATCAATATCAGCCGCGATCAGCTCACTTACGATCTGTATCTCGATCCGCGGGAAGTGTCCCAATGGATGGACTTGCGCTCGGACGGTATTTTCGTACTCGATCCCAACGCTTCGACGGACGCACAGGCCGATCCTGACGAGGTGCTGTGGACAAATGACGAGTTGATGCCGCTCCTGGAAGAATCGCTGTCCGTGAAAACATCGGGTGAAGAAGTCGCCCCTGTCATCGAAAGCACGAGCATTGAGTCGCGTGGAGGGGTGTCTTATCTGAAGATGAGCCTTCGCTACGTATGGCCTTCCGGCGCTTCGGATTATGACATCGATTACGGGATTTTTTTCGAGGAAGACCCCGGTCATCAAAATTATGCGACGATCCGCACGGCCGGAGGCGGTTCGAAGGACGTTATTTTTACGAAGGGGAACCATGAGGCCGCAGGCCAGCTCGAGACGGACCTTGCAGCTGCTGAAGGCGACCGAACGAATGATACAACGGCCGTATCCGTGCCGAACTGGCTCATCACCCTGTGGGACTATACTAAGCTCGGTGTTGAGCATATCTGGACCGGTATCGATCATCTGCTCTTCATCACCGCACTCGTGCTCGCAAGGCAGCGCAAATGGGGATACGTCAAAGTGCTGACTGCTTTCACGGTCGGACACAGCATCACCATCGCTCTCGCAGCGCTGGATATTTTCAATCTGCCCGCATCTTTCGTCGAGCCCGTCATCGCGCTCAGTATCGCCTATGTCGCCTTCGAGAATATCTGGCTCAAGGAAGTACGCTGGCGTTGGGTTGTGGCCCTCGGCTTCGGTTTGATTCACGGCTTCGGCTTTGCCCAAGTGCTGCGCGGCACGCTTGGCGATCGCTATTTGCTCTCGCTGTTCTCCTTCAATCTCGGAGTAGAGCTGGGGCAGCTCGCCGTCCTGGCCGTTCTGCTGCCGCTGCTGCTGTGGGCGGCGAGGTTCAAGTCATATAGAAGGATCAGCTTCGGCCTGTCGGCGGTCATCGGCCTGATCGGGCTGTATTGGTTCGTCACGCGGCTGCTCTGACCGGCCGGGAAGACATGGCTCGTGGCTTATACTGAAATTTCATACGCTAATAGTGCAGCCTTAATAATGCGCCTCGCTTCGCCAAGAAGCGGGGTTTCTTTTTGAAATATAAGACTTTATAAGTTGTTGCTTACAATAGGTCTTCTATTTCTCGGTAAACGCATGGCGTCTAAGGACGCCGTGAGGCGTTTATCCTTACGATCATCTAATTAATTGCCGGAGGGACATAGATGAAATGAAAAACTTTATACCTGTCGTAATACTTTCGCCATGTTCGATGCAATTGAAATGAGCGATTATAGAACCTGTAAGACGCACTGTGCAAGTTGGTAGACGCTGATGGCGTTCATCATACATCGGTTCTTATGCGGACGGTCGTAACGAGGCGGGGATATCGGTTTATCCCGCAGTGCCGTGCCTGTTAGGTGGCGGTATCCTGTACGATCGGATCGGTAAGAATCCACTATTTGGGGTTCGATTCCCCAATCGCCTGGGAGCGATTCTGGTAGAGCACTCGACTTTCAATCGAGCGAAAAATGATCAAAAGACCAAAGGATAGAATCCCTGGCGGCTATTTATGCGCACTGCAGGAAAAGGCTTTGCAATCCGTGGATACCGATGATGCGAAATTCCGGAGGCTTCTTGGGATGGAAGAGGAAGAAGGATGGCTGAAACTGAGTCGATCTTCTGACCCGAATGTCCCTGGAAATCTCCGGCAGCCCGCTGATCTAAAACGCGATTCCGCCCATACCGCAGAGGGATTCTAAATCCAATGGTGAAACAATGAGGGGGTTAACGATTATGTTTAAAAAAACAACCATTCAAGCTGACCAGCGCGGTCTGCTCTTTCATAAAGGTAGCTATGTGAAAAAGCTCGCTCCGGGGACCTATCATTTTGTACCGTGGTCGCAAACGACTGTTGTGGTGTTGAATATCGCCAAGCCGTTCGCTGTTGAGGGCAAGGACTTACAGCTGTTCCTCCAGGATGAAGATCTAGTGCGGGAGCTCGATGTCGTACGGGTGCAAGATCATGAATACGTGCTGCATTACGAGGATGGACAATTCGTGCAGCTGCTTAAGCCGGGCGTCTACGCCTACTGGAACATGCTGAAACAACACACCTTTTTGCATGTGGATATCAGACAGCCTGAAGTGTCTGCCGAGGTCGACCGCTCGATTATACCGAAGCTTGCACCCCATGTGCAGTCCTGCGAAATCGCGAGTTACGAAACCGGCTTTCTGTTCCATGATCATGTTCTGCAGCGGGAGCTCTCTCCCGGCAGGTACTGCTTCTGGAAGGGTCCCGTTTCGGTTGTGGTCAAGACGGTTGACTTAAGACAACAACAAATGGACCTCATCGGCCAGGAAATCATGACGGAAGACAAGGTCACGCTGCGCTTGAACTTCGTCTGCCAATACAAGATCATAAATCCGCGGCGCGTTCTGGAAATGAAATCATTCGACGAGCAAATCCACATCCAGCTCCAGCTCATGCTTCGGGAATATGTCGGAACGCTTAAGCTGGACGATCTGTTGAAACGGAAAGAGGACGCAGCGTCGTTCATCCTGTCCCGTTTGCGTGAGAAAGCTGAAGAGTTCGGCGTAGAGTTCCTGGGCGCGGGGGTTAAAGATGTCATTTTGCCGGGGGAAATGAAAGATATCCTGAATACCGTCCTGCTTGCGGAGAAGAAGGCCCAGGCCAATCTCATCACCCGCCGGGAGGAAACGGCCTCGACGCGAAGTCTGCTGAATACCGCCAAGCTGATGGACGAGAATCAGACGCTGTTCCGCCTGAAGGAGCTGGAGTTCCTTGAGAAAATATGCGAGAAAATCGGCTCCATCTCGGTAACGGGCGGCGGAGATTTGCTGGAGCGGTTGAGTTCTTTGCTCGGTGAGAAGAAAGCGTCAGGCCAGTAATGGGAAAAAGGTGATGAAACGATGAT
>RCUO01000512.1_pt1 | contig 19206 bp, 13 predicted proteins | sample 2166161 | NCBI WGS metagenome assembly RCUO01 (sample SAMN09932617, study PRJNA488358) | compost metagenome | feature: garden; material: soil; isolation source: compost soil in cyclohexanecarbonitrile-enriched culture | place: Germany: Experimental Botanical Garden Goettingen | collected 2016-01-27 | reverse complement strand
ACCGTCTCGGTCAGCATCGAGTGGCCGAAGCGGTAAACCGTGTGGGCGAACTCGGCGACGATCGAGGGATCGAGATTGACGTCATAGACCTGGGTCGGCGCGAAGAACAGGTCGATGTTCGGCTGGATGGTCCGCGCGAACTCCTCGAACACCAAGTGCTGGTACTGCATCTCGGTACCGAACTTGGCGGTCTGGAACAGCCGCTCGCCGTTCCACTGCAGAGCATCGATTTCCGCCGGGGTGGTCGGGAAGGCAGTGACCGGAGTCAGCAGCCACTCGTTGATGAACGCCAGGTCATTGCTGGTCAGCACCGTGCTCTTGGTCTGCTCCACCAAGCGGTTGTGCTCGGAGTGGAAGATCGCATGCACGGAGGTCAGGCCGATGTTCTCGTTGACCCGGCCGTCGCCGGCGATGTAGTGGGCGTCCAGCAGTTCGCCGTCGTAGGTACCGGCCGGCTGCGGGACTCCGGCCTGGCTGTTGATCAAGCCATCGCCATCCCGCACCAGCCCCGGTGCGGCCGACGGGTCGGCGGCATGGGCGATGTCGCTGAGGAACTGATGCCCGGTGCCGACCGCGCCGGCCAGGCTGATACCCAGGCCGCCGTTGGCGGCCGGGTTGCCTTCGACCAGCACATCATCATCGGTACCCGGCAGCCCGTCCAGCCCGGAGAACACTACCTGCGGGAAGCCGTTGGGCCCCTTGATGAAATTGCCGTAGGCGTCGGTGGCCAGCAGTGGCACGTCGAACACGTTGGCATCGGTCAGGTCGATCCCGAGGATGTCGCGTGCCTGGGCCTTGACCACCGCCCAGGTGGCCATGCCACCGATTTCCACGTCGTCGTCAGTGCCGAACTCGCCATCGACACCCAAGTTGCGGTTGGTGATCAGCTCACCGGTTGCCACGGGACCATTGGCCGTGGAGACGTACGCGCGCAGGAACACCTGGTGCGAAGGGTGCGAGCTGTAGGTTTGGTTCTGATCGACGAAGGGCGAGGTGGTGTTCTCGTTCACCCCCGGCTGGCCGTCGACCTGAGTGGCGCGGGTCAGCACCATGAAGTTGGTCGGGCTGCCGGCGACGAAACGCGGGTCGTCCGGCTGCAGCGGGATGTACACGGTGCCGTTGCCGCCCTTGGTCACCAGGTCCAGGCCATGGTCGAAGAACTGCCCGAAGAAGGTCATCCAGGCGTTGAAGGGCGCGGTCAGCCCGGCGTCGGGGGCGGCGTTCGGGATAAAGTTCACCTGCTGGTCATCGGCCGTGCCGAACAGGCCATCCAGACCCGGGCTGGTCACCAGGGTGGCGCCGTCGGTGCCCGACGCCGCGGCTACGGCCGCCGGGTTGTTGTTGGTCTGGTCGACGATGAGGTTGGAGATGGTACGTGGGTCGCTGTCGACCACATTGGTGGAGGAGTTGTAGTTGGTGTTGGTCTGCCCGAGGAAGGGCGCCTCGTCCTGCTCGTCGCGGAACTCTGGCGGCAGCAGCCGCGGGAAGACGTTGTCGGCGGCGCCGAACTGGCTCTGGTCGATGCCGGAGAAGTTCAGCAGGTTGTTGAGCTCGCCGGTGACCGTGCGCAAGCCGGCCGCGATGCGCAGGTTGGGTACCAGGGACAGCAGGTCGGCGCCGGCGGCATGAGCTTCGGCGATGCGGATCTGGTCGAGGATGAAGTCCAGGTCGCCACGCACCAGCTGCACGCCGGGACCGCCAGCGGTGATCGCCGGGCCCGGCTCCACTGCCGTGGTCGGCGTCGGCGGGGTGAAGGGCGCCACGGCGACGGTGGGTACCGAGAACACCTGTTCGGTCACCCCGTTGGCATCCTGGTAGACGCCTTTCACCCGAATCGACAGGCCCGCCACGTCCGGGGTGACGCGGTAACGGATGCCGTTGGCGCTGATGAAGGCCAGGTCGCCAGCCGGCACTTCGATGATGTCCTCGAAGATGCCCGAGGCGGGCACACGCTCCACCTGCCAGATGTAGTTGACATCGGAGATGGCGCCACCGGGATTGTCGGTGTCGTTGACGTCCAGGGCCGAGACGGTGAGGAAGTCGCCCACCTGCAGCTCGCCGCCGTTATTGTCGGTGATGCTCAGCGAGCCGCTGGGTTCGGCGTTCAGGCCGGGGGCCAGGACCACCGACTGGTCGGCGAACTGCAGCCGTTCGATATGGGTCAGGCGATCAGTGCCGTCGTCGCCGACATCGTCAATGACCGTGACTATGTCATCGGTGAGGTCGCCCGCGGTGCCGTTGTCGTCGATGGCGATGCTGTAGTCGGCGCGGTTGCCCGAGAAGATGGCGGTGTCGAAGTCCGCGTCACCGGTCAACAGTTCGCGCACGGCCACCAATTGGCCGGGGTTGATGGTGCCGTTCAGCACGGCCGACATCAGGGTCAGATTGGCCGCGGTACCGGCAAGGATGCCCGACTTGTTCTCGATCACGCCGACCATGCTGTCGGTGCTGCCGATCTCGTTGCCAGCAGCATCACGAATGCTGATGCGCACGTTCAGCCACAAGTCGCCATCGATCAGGTCATTGCCACCGCGCCCTTCGAGGAGGTCGCTGCCGCTGCCGCCGAGGATGATGTTGCCGCCGTCGAACACGTCGTCCGCGGTACCGGTGTTGCCGTCGGCGCCCGCCGCGGCGGTACCGACAAACGCTCGCAGACCTGCGATCAGATCGAGGTTGGTCAGCGCGCTGCCGGTGGCCCCGCCATGGTTAACTATATTGCTCGGGTTTACGTCGTCGCCGCGTAGGATATCGGCGAAGTCGGACCCCGAGAGGCCTTCCACTTCGGCGAAGCGGTCGAAGATCGAAGCCGGCGACTGCGCCACCGGCAGGGCGATGTGCTGCCCCACCTCGCCGATACCGAGGAAGGCCGCCAGGGACAGATCGGCGGTCACACCGATTCTGTCGCTCTTGTAGGTGACCCAGTCATAGCCGGACATGCCGTCCATCTTGTCCTGGGCATCGCTGCCGACGAAGATGTCGTCGCCGCCCTCCCCGATCATCTCGTCGAAGCCGCCGCCACCGACGAAGATGTCATTACCGATGATGTTGTCTTCCAGCAGGGGGGCGAAGTTGTCCCCCGGCGCGCCGTCCTGGGTGCCCTTTTCGATCCAGTCGTCACCCTCGTTGCCGGTGGGCGGCAGGCTGGTCTTGGCGCTGTAGATGAAGTCGTCGCCCTGGCCACCGAAGATGATGGCGATATCCTCGACCGAGACGATGAAGTCCTTGCCATCGCCGCCGAGGAGCAGATGGCCGGCAACGCTGCCGGCCATCATGCTGCCCGCGTGGATCACGTCATTGCCGGCACCGCCCTCCATGCGGTTGTCGCCGCCGGCATCGGTGAGGATGTCGTCGCCATCGCCGCCCAGCAGGGTGTCGTTGCCGTAGCCGCCCTCGAGACGGTCATTGCCACCGTCGCCGTAGAGATTGTCGTCGCCTTCGCTGGACACGATGATGTCGTTGCCGGCGGTGCCGCCGAGAACCACATGATCCGCACCGGTGTAGCGCAGGTAGTTGGTATCAGGCCCGGTGGTGTCCGGGTTGTCGCGGATCACCAGCGGGGTGATCTCCACGCCGTTGATGAGGATGCCGCCGGTGGGGTCGTCGCGGCCGGTTGCGCCTAAGCCGGTGTGCTGGATGCCCTGGTTGACCTCCAGGGTCAAGCTCGGGGTGACGAAGATCAAATTGGGCAGGTGAATGGCGTCGGTGTTGTTCATCACCAGCTTGGCGAAGGAGTTGTTCTCCAGCTCGGTACCGAAGTTCATCCCCGCCGTGCGCGACAGGTAGTAGAAGCGGTCGCCGTTCTGTAGTGCCTCCAACTGGGTCTCGAAGACGAAGTTGAAGCTGGAGCCGAGCATGCCGCCGAAGGGCATCTTCTCTTCGGCCAGGCCGCCGATCCAGAAGTCCACCAGGTCAAGGCCGGTGATAGTCACCCCGTTAGCATCACTGGCCCAGATGCCGGTGCTGTGCAGGAAGTCCAGGCGGTCGCCCGGTTCTCCGGCGCCGCCGAGTACCAACAGGGTGGCAGCGGCTCGCTTGGCGGCCATGGTGTCAGCGCCGGTGATGCTGGCGTGGGTGCCGTAGGCGGCAATGAAGTTGATCAGCGACTCCGGGTGTTTCAGGTGGTCGGCGAAGTCCACCCAGCTGCTGTATGGGGTCAGCTGTCCGTCGCCGGTCATGTGGAAGAACTCACGGCGCGCGGCGTTCAGGGACGGAATGCCGGCGTCGCGGCCACGAGCGATGTTGATGGCGGCCAGGTCGAGCGGCAGGCCCACTAAGTTGTTGCGCAGGGCCTCGGTGACGAACTCGTCGATTTCGTTACCCACGGTGCGGGTCAGGCCACGCACGATGGCGCCCGCGGCTGCCTCGGCGCTCGGCCCGCTGGCCGCGAACGCCAGGGGGTTGAGGAAGGCGGCGATCAGGCCCATCTGCTGGTCGTTGGTCGGGTGCAGCGGGTCTGCCGTTACCGGATTGAAGTTCGGGTCGAAGCGATCGACCGTCTCGGTCAGCATCGAGTGGCCGAAGCGGTAAACCGTGTGGGCGAACTCGGCGACGATCGACGCGTCAATGGTGGTGTCATAGCCGGTAGGCGCCAGGAACTCGTCCACCTGGGGCTGAATAGTGCGGGCGAACTCCTCGAACACCAGGTGCTGGTACTGCATCTCGGTGCCGAACTTGGCAGCCTGGAACAGCCGCTCGCCGTTCCACTGCAGGGTGTCGATCGCGGCTTGGGTGGTCGGGAACGCGCCCGGCGCGGTGCCGGGCATCAGCCAGGGCGTCAGTTCGGCCAGGTTGCCCGAGGCCAGCAGGGTGCTCTTGGCCTGTTCCACCAGGCGGTTGTGCTCGGAGTGGAACACGTGATGCACGGTGGTCAGGCCGATGTTTTCGTTGACCCGGCCGTCACCGGCTATGAAGTGGGCATCCAGCAGTTCGTTGTCGTAGGTGCCCGCCGCAGGCGGAGTGCCGATGTTGATGATGGCGTCGGCGTCTGCCGTCAGGCCACCGGTGGGGTCTGCGCTGTGGGCGATGTCGATCAGGAACTGGTGGCCTGTGCCGACCGCGTTGGTCAGGTCGACGGGGGCCAGCGGGTTGCCTTCCACCAGGAAGTCGTCGGCGGTGCCGACCAAGCCGTCCGCCCCTTTCATCACCACTTGCGGGAAGCCGTTGGGCCCCTTGATGAAGTTGCCATAGGGGTCGGTGGCCAGCAGTGGCACATCGAACACATTGGCGTCGGTCAGGTTGATCCCGAGGATGTCGCGGGCCTGCGCCTTGACCACCGCCCAGGTAGCCATGCCACCGATTTCCACGTCGTCGGCGGTGCCGAAATCGCCATCGGCGCCCAAGTTGCGATTGGTGATCAATGTACCGGTAGCCACGGGTTCGCCGTTGGCGTTCAGCTCATAGGCGCGCAGGAACACCTGGTGCGAGGGATGCGAGCTGTAGGTCTGGTTCTGGTCGACGAAGGGCGAGGTGGTGTTCTGGTTCAACCCGGGGCCGCCAAACTGGGTGGCGCGGGTCAGGACCATGAAGTTGGTCGGGCTGTCGTCCACGAAGCGTGGATCGTCCGACTGCAGCGGGATGAAGATGATGTCGTTGCCGCCCTTGGTCACCAGGTCCAGACCATGGTCGAAGAATTGTCCGAAGAAGGTCATCCAGGCATTGAAGGGCGCGGACAGCCCGGCGTCCGGCGAAGTGTTCGGAATGTACAGGGTCGGGGTGTCGTCAGCGGTTCCGAACAGGCCATCGAGGCCGGGGCTGACCACTGTGGCCGAACCCGGGGTCTGTGCGGCGGCGGCCACGGCCGCCGGGTTGTTGTCGGTCATGTCGACCAGCAGGTTGCTGATGGTGCGCGGCTGGCTGTCGATCACCGTGCCGGTGGTCTGGGTATAGGAGGTCCCCGCCTCCGCTGGGCGGAAGGCCGGGTCGAGCAGGCGCGGGAAGATATTGTCTGCGGCGCCGAACTCGGTCTGGCCGGCGAACAGGTTGTTGAAGGAGCCGTCGATGGTGCGCAGACCGAAAGGCACCTGCACGTTGGGCAGTAGGTCACGTAGGTCTTCACCGGAAGCGTGGGCTTCGGCGATGAAGATTTGCTGGAGGATGAAATCCAGGTCCGACAGGTTGAAGTTGGCCATTTGCTGATTCCTCGATTCCGACTGAGTAGGGGCGTGCGCCATGGCAGCAAGGACAGGGCTCCACGCTTTCGACTTGACTTCGGGATTTGGGGGACTAGATGACGCCCACCTTGAAGCACGCTGGTGCTAGCGTGATCCATGCTCTTCAGCAGGCGGTTCTATCCCTGACGGCGCCGGCAGAGTGATGCCGGCGCCGGGGTCATCGGCCCGGCGGACCGTGAAGTTCGGTTAGGTGCAACGAGGTGGGCGGATTCGCCCTATGGAAGAAGACTCGCGAGAAGGTACCCATGATCTGCACCCTAGCTTTAATTATTGCTTCGCCGGGGCCACAGTGAACTCAGCAATCGAGCCGCCTGACAGGCGAAATAAATAGTTACATTTGCCATTAAAGACTCGCCCCAAAGCACTGTCAATAAATCGCCTCATCAGGAAAAAAAAATCAATAAATACAATAACCATTTGATTTATTTAGATTTTACAAAAAATAAACCTGCCAAGTGTCGCGAGAAACGCTTTCAGGAAGCGAGAAAAGATCGGCCGACAACCCTGAAAGCAGCGAAATAGACGCCTCCAGAGGCCGCCTAACCGCTGATCGACAATTTGGCGCCGTCCGGAAGGGTGCTCAGAAATCAAGAGCCTTCTGGCGCGACATGTCACTAAAATAACTCTTGCAATTTCTCACCTGAGTGAGTTGGTCGCACACTTCTTGAGGATGCTCAAGTAGTCCTTCAGCGTTTGCTCGTCCGCAGCTTTCACAGTCATACCTTCCGGGCCAGTTCCGACATCGGTGAACTGCTTAGCCGGCTCGCCGTTCGCCTTGAAGTCTTTCAGTTCCTGGGGGCCTTCGCGGAACACCCAGAGGCGGCCATCTTCCACTTCGGTCACGAAACCAGGTTTATCGAACTGGCTGGCGAAAGTCGTGCCGGCAAACAGGCTGGTCACCAGCAGCGCGCTCAAGGTGAGTTTTTTCATTGCACGGTTCCTGTGTGGGGTTGAGGTCCGACAAAACCTGGGCATGCTGCTGGAGGCCTATAATCCGCGTACCACTGCGCTAGCCTTTACCGCCGCCAGCAACAATTTCGAACTGGCCATTGCGGTGGCCATCGCGACCTTCGGCCTATCGTCCCCGGTGGCTTTTGCCACCATGATCAGGCCGCTGGTGGAGGTGCCGGTACTGATCTCGCTGGTGGGCGTGGCCTGGTGGCTGAAGCGTCGCTGGTTCGATCAGCCGAAGGGCGCGCTTGCTGAGGAGTAGATCCATGACCGACGACCACACTCCCAATCTCGAAGCCGATCTGGTTGACCTGCCTACGCTGGACAAGCTGGGCAGCACGCCTTCGGCGCCCCACAAGCCGCGCATCCTGCTGCTCTACGGATCGACCCGCGAGCGTTCCTTCAGCCGCCTGCTGACGGAAGAGGCGGCAGCTGTTCTGCCGACTGAAAACTGACCCAGGTGTTCAACTGCTTCTGCTCAATTTTTGAGCAGGAGAACACAGGGTGATCAGTATGGAAATGATGGTTGCCATCGACCGTATGGACTACGAGCAGCGCCGCAAGCGCCAGGCCCAGGGCATCAAGAAGGCCAAGGATGAAGGGAAGTACAAGGGGCGCCCGGTCGACGCCGACCTATACAAGCGAGTCGCTGAACTGCTGAAGGCCGGCCTGGGCATCCGGGCGACAGCTCGCCACGCCGATTGCAGCACCACCACCGCTCTACGCATCCGTGACTCGCTCGCGTGACGGGTGCCGCCCGGATTTCTGCTGGTAGCCTGCTGGTAAGCGTGGGGAATGCTGGTATCTGATCGGGCTGTAAGCCGCGGAATATATGGCGTCCCAGAGTGGGTTCGAACCACCAACCTTCCCCTTAGGAGAGGGCAGTTATCTGTCATAGTTACTTGTTTTTGGCCGGGTAGTTACCACGCTTAGGACCTATTGAATTGCGGGGTCTGCTACTCGATACCAGTACACAGCAGGCAGCACTTTGTATGCCTACATGTATGCCTTAACCATTAATCACCACAAAGACCCAGTATTTACTATACGCTTCGATTCCCTTCACCCGCTCCACTATTTTCAAGGCCTCCAGCGGTGCATGTACGTGACTGCAACCAGTTGGGGGCTGTATTGCACGCACAAACAACCGATGGCCCCTAGCCTGCACCCTCCCCCTAGGTGCATCAGGCTTTTCATGTTGACCCATCGGAAAAAGGTTAGGAAGGTTAGTTTTTGACTGACTGCCCTGAAAGCCTTGTGCTGCGTGGCTTTGCGGCGGCTGCCGTAGGGTTAGGTTTTGGTTAGCACCGGGTTATTTCCTAACCTTTATACACGTTAAAAAACCAATAAATAATTTACTTATAAATCAGTATGTTAGAAATTTATAACCTTCAGCCTAACCATAACTAACCCCACAAAGTTAGCCCTCAACCCCAGTAAATACAGGGCCTACAGTACCTCTCCTGCCCCATTTTTAAAAACTAACCATTTTCCCGAGCCATCTCCCAAAATCGCCGCCTGAGACCGCTATGACAAGCCTTTGCATTTACCCCACTCGTGCAGGGATCCGCAGGCTTTTTCCACCCCCACATTCGCGCACACAGCCCCCAGCTTTGGAGGGTTTGGGCCGAGTGCAGGCTTGCAGAAAAAACGACCCATTTAGCCCGCAGGCGTGGCGGGGGGACGACGGCGCGCACCAGCCTAAAATCCCTCCTTCCCCCCCCCAAATACGCCAAGACGCGCCATCTGATACAAGAAAAGAATGCCTAGTCGGGGAAGTCAGTGCCGAGGAAACGACGCAGTGGGTGGCGACGTGAACAACGAATGGGCACGGATGATGCTTAGGCAGGGAGACAGTTCAGGGGTTGCGCAAGCGAGCACCACCGCGCTACGAAAACGAACTGAAAGGAACCCCGCCATGCCGATGATCGAAAGCGAACACCTCAAGCCCGGCCTACGACCGGTACAGATAGCCGATGCGGCTTGGTATACGGCATTGAAGGCCCGCAAATGGCCACTCCCGAAGACTTGCCCGCCGCCCTTGAAGCGGCCGATAAGGCACTCCAGGCGTATTACGATGCCTGCGTGGGGCTGTATGGCTATGTTCAAGGGGCGGTGCAAAACACTGAAGCGGAGGCCGTGGCAAAAAGGTAGCCCGCGCGTTACGACTAACGGGGGTTATATTCAATTGCCCGGTACAGAAAAGGCGCTGCTGGTTGAAAACTGCGCCACTGATGGCGACCCAAGCCCCCAACTTCTGGTGCGCCAGCACATACATTTGCGGCTTAAGAGTGAACACGCAAATCAGAAAGAGAGTTCGGCATGCTGTTTTTCAAATCAAAGCGACAACGAGAGCTTGAACGAGACCTCCAAGGACTCATGCTCCGTCTCAACCCCCTCAGTACCGCCACCAAGCTGATGACGTCTCAGAAGCTGCGGAAGTATCGACGGGCCTTGGAAAATGACACAGGTGGACTGCCTGGGTTTATGGCGTTGTCGGTTGACGGAAAAGTCAATTACATGGTTCCCATCGTTTCGCAAATGAACGAAGCCAGAGATCAGCAGAATGAGATCGATTTCATGGCAGCCTACCTGACCGTTATGCTGCTGGAGTGCGTCAGCTGCGGCTATCACTCGACGATGAACACAGTCTTCGGTGTGATGGAAAAGATCGCCGCATTCCAGTGGGATGAGCCATAAAAACCATCCAATAAGAAACCTTGGATGCGCTTATTGACGCACCAGATCGACGCCTCGTTTATTCACTGCGTGAGATTTACTTACCCTCTTCAAACTCAAACGGTTTGAAGCGAACAACCTCTTCGCCAAGCCAGTCATTGACCTGCTGCAGACGAGCCTGAATCGGCTCCAGCTCATTCATCGCCCAGACCTGGGCAGCTTCCTTGATCGATCCAAAGCCACCGGCGTTCTGGGGAACGATGCCCATCAACTGCGGCGGGATCCGCAAGGCGGCCAGCATGTCGTCGCGGCTGATGTTTTTGATTGAGCCGAACTCATCCTTCGCCGCCACCTCACTGACGGGGATCAGCTGGATGCCGTCCTTCTTTCCACCTGGTGCATACATGAACAGGTTGCGAAAGTTATGCGGAATTTCGCGGTGGCCTAATAGATGTCCGTGGTTCCACCAAGGCTAGCGCTGAAAGCAACTGGCGCGAAGAAGCGAACCACAAGGCAAACCAATAGGAAATGTCGCCCAGGTTAACGAAAGCCCCGCCAGTCGGGGCCAAAGTTCAACAGACGGACGATCTCGCTCTGGCTCATGTCGTGCAGTTGGCCGATCTGGATCGTGACGCGCTCTTCAACGCTGAGTTCGTGATAAGACATGGCAACACCCTACCGAAGCGGTCAGGTGTTGCACTCAGTTTTTGCCGCCGCCAACCAATTAAAATCACCGGCCCAGCGCCGGCGTTTTCGTTATCGTCACGCAGCGTACAGCTAGCCCGTCAGGCTCATTGGCCTGGCCGCTATTCACTGCGCAGAGCCGCCACCGGATGCAGGCGGGCCGCCCGCAGTGCCGGAGCCAGGCCGGCGAGAATGCCGAGCACCGCCGCCAGCAGCAGCGCCAGCAGCAGAAACAGCGGTTGCAGCGCCAAGGGCAGGCTCGGCATGACCAGGTGCAGTAGCCCGAGCAGGAGGCCCATCAACAGCAGACCAAGCAGACCACCGGCCAGGGACAGCAGCGTCGCTTCGGCGAGAAACAGCCCGAGCACCTGCCGCGGACTGGCACCAATCGCCCGCAACAGGCCGATTTCCGCCGTGCGCTCGCCCACAGTGGTAGTCATGATGGTGAGAATGCCGACGGCGCCGACCAACAGGGAAATGCCCCCCAAGGCACCGATGGCCAGGCTCAGGGTGCCGAGAACGCGGTTGAAGCTACGCAGCATGTCGTCCTGGGTACTCAGACTGAAGTCCTCCACGCCGTGCCGTTCGCCGAGCACCTGGCGAATATGCCGACTCAACGCCCGCGAAGTGGTGCCGGCGCCGAACACCACATGGACTTTGACCACCCCGGTGTGGTTGAACAGGCTTTCGGCCCAATCCACCGGGATGTAGGCGATATCGTCGAGGTTGAAGCCGAGCAACTGGCCCTTCTGCGCCATCACGCCGATCACCCGGAAACGCACACCGCCGACGCGGATCAGCTCGCCCAGCGGATTGCGTGCACCGAACAGCTCGACACGCAGCTGATGGCCGAGCACCACATAGGGCGGCGAACGACCGTCACGGGCCACGGGCAGGAACTCGCCCAGACTCAGCGGCATGCGCCAGGCCTGCGCCAGCTGATGGCCGCCACCGAGAATGTCGCTGCGCCGGCTCAGTTGACCGAACTGGATATCCCCGCTGCCCTGAATGATCGGCACCGCCGCCTCGACATGCGGCAAGCGCCGCAGGGCGTCGGTATCACTGATGGTCAGTGGCCGTACGCTGCCGAGCAGACCGCCGAGGCCGCTGGTCTGGGTCTTGCCCGGGCGCACGGTGATGATCCGCGTACCAAACTGCGAGAAGTTCTCCAGCACATAGCCGCGCACGCCTTCGCCTATGGCCGTGAGCAGCGCCACGGCGGCTATCCCGATCGCTACCCCGAGCAGGGTCAGCAGGCTGCGCAAGGGTCGACAGGTCAGCGCCGAGCTGGTCAGCCGGAAACCATCTTGCCAGCGCATCAGTGCGCTCCCGGCGGGCGTAGCGCCGCCACCGGCTCCAGCGCCGAGGCCCGAGCGGCCGGCAGCCAGGCGAACAGCAGCGCCGTGCCGAGTGCCAGCAGCACCGCGCTAGCCCGCGCCCACCAGGGTGCATAGAGCGGCAGATCGAACGCCAGGCGCCCCAGCCAGAGCAAGGTTTCGGCCAGCAGCAGCCCTGCCAGTGCCCCTGTCAGGGCCAACAGCGCTGCCTCGCCGAGGAACAGCAGGCGCAGCTGCGCCGCCGTCACACCTATGGCTTTGAGCAGGCCGATCTCGGCGCTGCGCTGGCTCACCGCAATCCAGGTCACGTTCATGATCAGGATGCCTGCCACCAGCAGGCTGATCGCGGCAATCCCGGCCACCGCCAGGGTCAGCACCGTGAGTATCTCGTCGAAGGCGCTGAGCAGGCTGTCCTGGCTGATCAGGGTGATGTCTTCCTCACCCTCGTGGCGCTCCTTGAGCGCGGCGAGTATCAGCCGCTTGCTACGGTCGAGAAAGCTCGGACCACGCACCTCGACAAACACCCGCAACAACCCCTCGCGATTGAACAAGGCCTGGGCACTGGCCACCGGGATGATCAACATTTCGGCGAAATCCATCCCCAGGGATTCGCCCCGCTCACTGAGGATACCGACCACCCGAAAGCGCCGGTCGCCGGCGCGCAACCATTCACCCAGGGCCGGGCGCGCACCGAATAGCTCGCGCCGGAGTTTGCCGCCAATCACGCAGACGGCCTCGGCCTGCTCAGGGTCCAGCGCCGGCAGGGGTTGGCCCTGGACGACCGTCAGTTGGCGAATGGCGAAGAAGTCCCGGGTGGTGCCCAGGGTCAGCACCTCACGATTGCGGTTGCCGACTATCACCTCCATCTGCCCGGCCTGCAGCGGCGCGACCCGGCGGATGCCCGGCAACTGGGTGATGGCCTGGACGTCCTGCAAGGTCAACTCGTGCGGCGTCAGGCCGGTGAGCGGCGGCATGCGCCCCGTGGTTTCCTTGCGGCCCGGGAAAACGATCAGGATGTCGCGCCCGAGCAGCGAGAACTCGTTCAGGACGAAGGCCCGCGCCCCCGCGCCGAGACCGGTGAGCAGATTGACCGCCACCACCCCGATAGCGATGGCCAGCAGCAGCATCAGACTGCGCGAGCGATGCCCACGCAAGGCGCCGAGCCAGAAGGCCAGGGCATCGGCGGCGCGCATCAGGCCAGCGCCTGCTGCGACGCGGCACTGTGGATCCGCCCGTCACGCATGTGCAACTGGCGCTGCGCGCGGGCGCCCAGGCTGGCGTCGTGGGTCACCACTATCAGGGTCAGGCCCTCGCCGTTGAGCTCCTCCAGCAGGCTGAAGACCTCGGCGCCGGCCTGGCTATCGAGATTGCCGGTGGGCTCGTCGGCCAACAACAGCGCCGGTTGCATGACCATCGCCCGGGCGATGGCGACGCGCTGGCGCTGACCGCCGGACAGCTCACCCGGGCGGTGGGCAATGCGATCGCCCAGCCCCAGGCGCGCCACCAATTGGCTGCTGCGCTTGCGCCGTTGCGCCGCGCCGATGCCGGCGAGGACCATCGGCAGTTCGATGTTTTCCAGCACCGTCAGCCGTGCGATCAGGTGGTAGGACTGGAACACGAAACCTATCAGTTGGCTGCGCAATTGGGCGCGCCGCGCCTCGCTCAGCGTCGCCGTGGCCTCGCCCTGCAGCCAGTATTCGCCGGCGCTCGGCGCATCGAGCAAACCGAGGATGTTCAGCAGGGTCGACTTGCCCGAGCCCGACGGGCCCATCACCGCCATGTAGTCACCGGCGGCGATGTCCAGATCCAGGCCGTCCAGCCCCATCACCTGCTGCTCGCCCAACTGGAAGCTGCGGCTGCCGCCGCGCAGGCGGATCATTGCTCAGTCTCCGCCGCATCCACCGGGATCACCGACACGGTGTCCTTGAGCCCTTCCTGCTCGAGGCTGGCGACTATGCGCGCGTCCTCGTCCAGCCCTGCGAGCACTTCGGTCCAGCGCCAGTTGCTCAACCCGGTTTGCACCTCCACCTCGCGCAACACCCGGGCGCTCGGGTCATATCGCAGCACGCGCTGCCCCTCCAGCAGGGTCTCGGTGGGGATGCGCAAAGCACGTGCGCGCTGCTCCAAGAGGATCTCGACATCGGCGCTATAGCCGGTGAGCAGGACCAGATCGGCCGGCGGCTGGTCGAAGCGCACCTCGACATCGACGGTGCGCGCCTGCTTCTCCAGTTCACGCACATAGGGCGCGATGCGGCTGACGCGGCCGGCGAAATGCTGGCCACGGAAGGCATCCAGGCTGATCCGCACGGCGGTTCCTGGGCGAACCCGGGCAGCGTCCACCTCATCGATCGGCGCCTCGACATACAGGCAGCTGTCGTCGATCAGGTCGACCGCCGGCGGCGTGGGAATACCCGGCGGCGAAGGGGTGACGAACTCGCCGAGTTCGCCGTTGATTTCTGCGACTATGCCGGCGAATGGCGCACGCAGGGTCGTCTGCTCCAGCAGTGAACGCTGCAACTGCAGGCTGGCGTCGGCCTCGCGAATCAGCACGGCACTGGCATTGCACATCAGCTTCGCCAGGTTAGCCTTGGTCTCGGCCTGATCGAGGCGATCGGCGGCAACCAGCTTGCGGTCGGCCAGTTGGCCCAGGCGATCGAGGTCGCGCCGGTCCAGATGAGCCTGCTGGCAGCGCTGTTCGCGGGCGTTGCGTTGGGCCTCCAGCCGCGCCTCGGCCTCCTGCAGCCGGGCCTGTTGCTCGTCCTGCCGCAGGCGCATGAGCACCTGACCCGGCTGGACCCGCTGGCCCTCGCCGATCAGCAACTCGGCAACCTGGCCGCCGACATTGAAGGACAGATGCGAGCGTCGACAGGACTTCAGCGTACCAGCGCGAGTGTTGGCTACCAGCGTCTCCACCGGCCCCCGCTCAACCTCTAGCAGCCTGACCGGCAACGGCTGTGGTCGACTCAACCAGCCGCCCAGCACCACCAGACAGGCCAGCATCGACGAGCCAATCAATAATTTGCGCATGGACTGCACCTCCTCCCGCATGGCTTGAGCCTAGGTCAGGAGGGTAAAAGCTCAACGCGAAACGCCATTTATCCGACGATTTTCAGACGAGCGTCAGATAAATGGCGAATGAGATTTATTTCTCTCGCAACTGCTATTCCCCAGCCATGCCAACTCAATAAAATTCCTTGCCGCGGCGACGCTACGACGTCGAAATATCCCCGGAAACTCTGCCACGCTTTGCCCATACCCGAACGTCTTCAAGCGGCCCAGGCTGTGTAAAAACGCAGACGCCGTTTTGAAGTCCTCGCTTCTACGTTGAATCTGCAAACGTCCGGTTAGTTAGCAGACCTGGATTTTGCGTAGGTGCGTGTTTTTCGCACCGATTTTCATTGCCGCGTCTGCCTTAAAATGTTTTTACACAGCCTCGCCCAGGAGCGGTCGTTCGGAGGTGTCTACAAAACGAGGGGCGATTCATCTCGGGGCAACTGCTTCCAATGCCCACACTTATCGTAGATGCGTTAGCCGGACGGTTAGGAAAATAGCGCCATAGACGCTGCTATTGCAGTAGCATCTATACACGGTTTCTGAGTGAAATTGCGGGAGGTCGACGGACGCTTGTCTCGTTGGAATATGGTCATTCAAACGCGCGAGCCATCGGTGGTCGCGTCAGCGTTGGGATCATATCCACTCTACGCCGTCTGGGTCAGGTTCCATGTGGCAGCTACCCATTCGCTGGTTCAGCATTGCGTCAGCGAAAAAGCCCCATGCCCCCTGAAGCTTCTGTCGCTCGATATAGGTGGGCTGGCCTAAACGCAGGCCTTCAAGGAGACAGCATGTCAGTGGAGAAAATCAAGGTCTACCGCGTCGCAGACCAGAACCCACATGAGTCTGAATGTCCTGACGGGTTCCTAAGAATCGAGCTACCTCCAATGTGCGCACACGCGACAGATGTGTACCTCGATTGCCTTGAGGTCTTGAACAGCGTTTTTCTAGGGGCTTTGCCCTCCACAGCAGAAAGTTCAGAGGTAGTCGCATCAGGACGTAGCGTTCCTAGCACGCAGCCCCCACGATCCTTATTCAGAGAAGCTGCAATGCTTGCTGATGCTCGACAGAGGATACTGCAAGACGGCGACTGGGCTACCACCGCTGACCTATCCACGCACCTCAAGGTGAAGCCTGGAACGCTTAAGGAATGCTTAAGTACCTGGCTCCGCGATGGCCTTATGACTAGCTTTAACTACAGAGGTCATGAGTACTTTCCAGTGTTCGCGTTTGACCACTCAACAGAATTTCGGCCCCTCCACGAATTAAGTGCCGTGGTCAAAGTGCTGAGCAAGAAAAAGGACGGCTGGGGGATAGCGTTCTGGTTCGCCACTAGCAATAGCTACCTAGGAGGAAGACTTCCGAAAGACCTGCTTCGGTCAGCACCGGAGAGCGTGCTCTCCGCTGCTGAAGATGAGGTCTCGGGGGTACTACATGGCTAGCATTGAGATTGCACCGAAGGTGTTTGGTCAATATGCAGGTCGTTGGGGTGAACGATGTCAGCCCCACTAATTGCGCACTTCGTAGGGAAGGCAAGCGTTGCTCGAAATACATTGAGCTGAGGTCGCACCGCGAACCTCAAAGCCTCACATGCTTTTCCATAGCGCGACTGAACCACGCCGGCGATGCATTTCTTGTAACCTGGTGCTCGTGGCTTAGGTGTATAAGCCGCTCCATAGAATCGAGATTTTTTGCGAGAGCCCAGATCATGAAGGGAAAACGTAAAGCTAAACCGTCTAAATGGTGTATGAAAGCTCGATTCGAGCTCGAAGCACAGAGTCTGCTTGCAAGCCGAACTGACGCTGCTCAACGGTTCCTCAACGCTGCACTGCAATCAGGTCCGGAGTGTGAGCCCATAGGAAGATTGGCGGGCTGACTAAAAACGCCGAAACTTTGCTGGCAACTGCCGAATTAAAGAGGTGGTTATGTTTGCTGAGGTTATGCGCGACGATGCTTACCGTACCTACCGCATCCGACTGGAAACGCTACTGCAAATTCCAACGGACGCTTCAGATCAAGACATCCATGAATTGATCGAAGCTGGATTCTCGGCCAGCAGCGTCAACGCTCTTTGTGCCATGGGTGCAATAAGCCCATCAGGGCGCAACCTGATCATCCCACTCAAAACGCTCAATTCAAGGTTGGCACGAGGTCAGCAATTAACTCTTAACGAGAGTGATCGCTTATTTCGAGTCACGCACGTCACTGCCATGGCTGAAACGCTTCTCGGAGATAATGCGAAGGCTAAGCATTGGCTCTTGAAACCCAAGGAGAGCTTTTCCGGCCGTTGCCCAATTACCATGCTCTCCACCTACCCAGGCACTCGCGCAGTTGAGGAGTTGCTGCTTCAGGTAGCAGAGGGCCGCTCATTTTACCCTATGGGGCATCCGCGCTCTACAGATGGAGTGGCGACTTAAAACACACCACCTTGCCATGCGAGATCTGGCGCTGATTTAACTCAAACCAACAATTGCTGCTCACAGCTATGCGTAAAGCTCTCTCAGGAGCGCCCCAATTCGCCGACATGCAACGTCCAGAATTAATTACACAAAGACCAGTTTATCTACTTAACGCCTAGGAATGCTGACGCTATGCGACTTACAGCACAATCTGATCAAGCTATTGCTGGCGCCATAGTGGCGCATGTTCAAGCCATACGGCTGAAGAAGAACATGAGCTTGGAGGATGTGGCCAAGAATGCTGGAATGAGCCGTCAAACGCTGCATGCGTTGCTAAATCAGGGAAAGGGTACCTTGATAAACCTAGTAGCTGTTCTTCGGGCGGTCGGTGAGCTCGAGCGCTTAAGTTCTTTGTTGGAAGAGGTTCGACCCAGCCCACTGCAGGTCATTCGTATGGAAGGCAAAAAACGCCAGCGTGCATCAGGCCGGCGGGACGTTTCCACGAAGCCAACACCCATTGGTCCTAACCTGAAAAGAAGCAGTGACTGGTAACCAAGCGTGCGTAGATCAAGTCGATCAGAACCTGATGACCATTCGCGGCCAGTCGAACGGCCAAGTTGGGTAATTGCACAGAGTTGCCCACTCATATGCATTCGACCTGGCCAGCCATTTGCGTCGGATGTGACCCATATCTAGGAATATTGGAGACGTACATTTTTCCGCTTTCAGCCGCCCCTTTCTGACAGACAGCAGACGTCCGTGCCAACCGATCTTCGCCTTCTGTACTGAATCACCCCAGTTTTCGCAAACACATCGAATGACTGCTTTTGTCGATTGCGGCTATTCGAGGCAGGCAACAATCGGCCGATTCTGTTGAAAAAGTCGGCCATGGTTTGCGCATCAAAAAAGTACGCGTCCGAGATTGAAATCTTTACTTTTGGCAGAAGCATCCGGACTCGGATTTCACGTAGCAGCGTGCAAAAAAGGCGTTTTCACCAATCAATGATCAGGCAGTTTGGGTAGACCGACTTTTTCAACAGAATCGGCCAATAGCAGCCACTCGCAGTAGGAATACCATGTCTATCATGCCCGCATCTCGGGAGAGCACATGACCAGGCTAACTGCCGAACTTAACTTCGTGATCATCGGAGGCCGCAAATCTGCAATGCCTGTCCTTTTTCGTGCGTCATACCAATCGCTCATCTTGAAAAAGCCAAACTGACTTGCAGAAACTCCACCGCGCCAACAAGCAGATACCTCTGCAAACCGCCAGTCGGAAATGTCGACGAAATTAAGCGGATAGCGCGTGATGAAAGCCATTTGGGCCACAAAAACGGCCTGTCTACTATGCTCAATGGGTTGAAGTAAACGTCGCTTACGACAGAGGTGGGGGCCGACTGCATCGCAAGCGTAATGCGGAGGCAGAGATGGCATCGATATCCAGAAGACTCTTCCTGAAAGTGGGAGGTGGGGTTGCTGCAAGCGTGGCGATAGGTTTGCCCGAACTCACGCGGGCCGCGACACCAAAGCCAACGGCAGAGGGGCGAGTCAATCTCCCCTACCAAATGAAAGCGCTCACCAAAGCTCAGAAATTGCAGGTCAACACGCCAGTCCTGTTTTCCTATCCCGACGCGGCTTCACCTTGTGCATTGATCAAGATGGGCGCTCCCGTTCCGGGTGGTGTCGGCCCGGAACGTGACATTGTCGCCTACAGCACGCTATGCACGCACATGGGTTGTCCGGTCGCCTATGACGCGGGACAGAAGTTGTTCAAATGTCCCTGCCATTTCAGCATCTTCGACCCTGAGAATATTGGCCAAATGGTTTCCGGCCAAGCCACCGAGAACTTGCCGAGCATAGTGCTTGAGTACAACCCCAATGACGATTCGGTACGTGCAGTTGCCGTCGAAGGGTTGATCTACGGACGTCAGTCCA
>RCUO01000510.1_pt1 | contig 19233 bp, 6 predicted proteins | sample 2166161 | NCBI WGS metagenome assembly RCUO01 (sample SAMN09932617, study PRJNA488358) | compost metagenome | feature: garden; material: soil; isolation source: compost soil in cyclohexanecarbonitrile-enriched culture | place: Germany: Experimental Botanical Garden Goettingen | collected 2016-01-27 | reverse complement strand
GTGCTCCCTGGAGGTTACGACAGCCGCTGCCTTAACTGGCAATTCCTTCTGCGAACGGTTCATCGCGCGGCAGATGGCAGCAGCGCTAACCTCTTGATTATCCGCAAGATAGGCCCGGAGCCTGCCGGCAACCTGTCTGAGTCCGAGCTCGCTTCTGCCCGTAAGCAGCAGAAGCTGCGGGGCAAGCTGCAGCGAATCAGGGAGAACAACCGCCTCCGGCGGCGCCTGCTCCAGAATGACGTGGGCATTGGTTCCGCCAAATCCGAAGGCGTTCACGCTGGCGCGCAGCGGAGCTGCTCCGGCAGCTTCCCACCGCCGGGGATGCTTATCGACGACATAAAAAGGTGAACGCTCGAAATCAATATTAGGATTAGGCTGCTCGTAATTTACTGTATGCGGAAGTATCTGATGCTTGAGGGACAGCACCACTTTGATTAGACTGGTCACCCCTGCGGCAGATAACATATGCCCGACAGAAGATTTTACGGAGCCGATGCCGCAGAACTGCTTCTTGTCCGTAAAGCTGCTGAACGCCCGTGTCATGCCTTCAATCTCAATCGGATCTCCCAGCGGTGTGGCTGTGCCATGTGTCTCGATATAGGATATCGTCTCCGGATGAATGCCGGTCCGCATAAACGCTTCGCGGATCACCTCAGCCTGCCCCTGTGGCCGGGGTGCAGTAATTCCCTGGGAACGCCCGTCATTGTTGATCGCCGAGCCCTTGATTACCGCGTGGATATGATCGCCGTCCCGCAATGCGGCATGAAGCGGCTTCAGGAGCACAGCGCCTGCCCCTTCCCCCAGAACCATTCCGTTCGCCCGCTGGTCAAACGGATAGCACTCGCCTGTTGGAGACAGCGCGGTTACCCGGCTCAGCGACACGAACGGCGTTGGGCTAAGGTTCAGATTCACCCCTCCGGCAAGCGCCATCTCCGACTGTCCGGTCCGCAGACTCTCGCAGGCCATATGGATGGCCACCAGGGAAGAGGAGCAGGCGGAATTCACGATCAGACTCGGCCCGCTCAGGTTGAGGCAATGGCTGACCCGCGCAGCCACTTCATTCAGGCCGTTCCCTGCAACAACATCGGCGACCAGCCGTGAAGGCTCCAGCACACCGGAGATTCGGGCGAGAATCTCCTGCCGCTCAGCGGGCTGCATCCCGCTGAAGGACGGACTGTCCAGCAATCGTTCCTTAATCAGCATATAGGAACGGTAATTGGCGAAATGCTCCATGTAGGTGTTCTGCTCACAGCCTGCGAACACCCCTATTTTGCGGGTGCGGTATTTCCCGCCGTATCCCGCCTGCTGCAAGGCTTCCCAGCAAATCTGCAGGAAAATTCGTTGCTGTGGATCAGTAGACTCCGCTTCCTTGGGCGACATGCCGAAGAACAGCGGATCAAAATCATACGGGGCGTCGATGAACCCGCCCTTGCCGATATAGGAGGTGTGAAGCACGCCTGCATCCGCGTTCACGTGCTTGTCATCCGACCATCTGCCGGGAGCCACTTCACGGATGGCGCTTCTGCCGCTGTACAGCAGCTCCCAGTATTCCTCCAGGCTGTTCGCCCCCGGTATGCGCAGACCCATGCCGATAATGGCGATGTCCTGCCGCTCTTCCGGGCCGGGTTCAGCAGCTCCGCCCGCTGTTTCCAGAGCTGTAGCGGCATAAGCTGCTGATTCCTGAGTCAACTGCTCCGCAATATGCGAGGCCAGGGCTTCCGGCGTCTGATATTCAAAAATCAGGGTCGGGTAAAGCTCTGTATCCAGTTTGCCGCCAATATCGGCAACCACCCGCGTCGCTCCAACCGAATTCAGACCCAGCTCCGTGAAATTCATGCCCGTATCCAGATGGCGGATGGATATCCGCAATTCCTCACTGATGGCCTGATAGACAATATCTTTGATTTCTCTAGCGGAGCGATGGACAAACGGCCGTTCCGCCATCCGCGCAGGTTCCTGCTGTCTGGGAGGAAGTGTGGAATAATCCTTTTGCGCCTTCGGCTCCACCAGGTCGAGCACATGAACAATATCAGACCCGGTAGAGGACAAGGCTCTCAGAAAAGCAGCCGCTGCTGCTTCATGGGCAAGCGGCTGCAAGCCTTGTCCCTTAAGGGCGAGCTCAACCAGCTTGCCGAAATCCGTTCCGGCTCCCGTATCCTTCCAGAGGGAGTAATTAATAGATAAGGAACGCCCCGGCGCATTGTCCCCTCCCCGATAAGTGCTGTAGCCGTTCAAGAACGCGTTCGCTGCGGCATAATCCCCAAGCCCGGAAGCCCAGGCTTTGCGGGAAGCCGAGATAGAGGACAAGGCGGCAAAAAATCGCAGCGGCTCCTGCCGGGTGACGAGATCCGCAATAATCGTGCCTTGCCACTTGGGAGCCAGCACCTGTTCAATCTCGTCCTGGCTGCGGGCCAGCAGCTTATGCGGAGCATATTCCATCTGGCCGGCCGCATGAATAACACCATGCAGCGGTCCATAGACGTCATGAATGCGGGCCAGCAATTCCTCCATCTGTGCTCGGCTGGTGACATCCACTGCCGCATACATCACCTGCGCCCCCAGCTTCTTCAGCTCTAGAAGAAGCTGAGGGCTCGCTGGAACAGGCTTGCGGCCGGTAATCACCAGATTGATCTGCGCCTGCCGGGCAAGCGCTTCGGCGATCCGGCTTCCGACAAGCCCTGTGCCGCCGGTAATCAGGTAGGTCTCGCCGCTGCATGGCTCGAACCCTTCCCCGGCAGCTTGCTCCGGCATCCGTTCCAGGCTCCGCGAATACGCGGTACCGCTGCGGATCGCGGTGACAGATTCCCCATCTGCCCTCAGATGCAGGGAAGCGAGCAGGGCGGCGGAAAATTCCTGGCCTGTAACATAGTCCTCCTTGTTCATATCCAGCACCGAGACATGAATCCCATCATGCTCCAGATCAATGACCTGGCCCACTGCAGCCGCTGCCGCCTGAGCCGGATGACCTGCTTCCAGATCCCCCTCCAGCCTGAACGCCTTATTCGTCACAATGACTATCTGCACATCGCTCAGCCCCTGCTGCACCAGAGCCTGGCCGAGGAAATAAAGGCTCCATATTCCATCGTTCACCGCCTGGATATCCGTTAAAAGCTCTGGGCTCCCATGCTTCTCCCGCGCGTAATTGGACAAATGAATTATTGTGGAGACAGTGCCCGGCAATTGGCGCAGCATAGCGCTGTAATCTTCCTCCCAATCCATCCGTATGGTGAAACTTCGATCCCCGTCATATTGCGGTTCATTGCCGAAGCTTACATAATAGACAGGATTGCGCTCAGTGTCGAGCATGCTCTCCAGTTCCCTTCCAAACTCCGTATCCCCCTTCCACACCAGCACCGCGCCGGCCGCAAGGCTGTTGTCTTCCGCAAGCGGTTCAGGTCTCCATTTCCATTCATAGAGCCACTTCCTTGCATTTACAGCAGAGTCTGAGCCGGAGACATCTCCGAAATCGGGCTTGAAGACTGTATGCTCAAAAGGATAGACCGGTAGCGGTACTTTACGAAAAAGACCGCCTTGCTCCACAGCCGCCCAGTCCAGCCTGGTGCCAAGGCAATGCAGCTGGCCGAGCAGGCCAAGCCAGGTGTCCCATGGGTCCTTTTTGCGGCTAAGGGCATGAAGCACCTGCGGCTTGCCCGGGTGTCGCAGTCCTCCTGCCATACCGGCGAGGATGGCGTCGGGTCCGCATTCAATCAGAACCGAGACCTCTTGATCCAGCGCGTAAGCAAGGCTCTGTTCAAATCGGACGGCTTCCAGGATATGGCGCATCCAGTATTCTGGCGCAGGCGGACCTTCGATCACTTCGGCAGTGACATTGGAGATCACCGGAATCAGCGGTGCATGGAATACAGTGGCCTCCAGCTCCTTCCTGAACGCCTCCAGCATCGGGGTCATCAGCGGAGTGTGGAAGGCCTGGGACACATTCAGCCGTTTGCCCCCGATTCCCTTTGTCTGAAGAACGGTAAGGAATTCCTCGACCGCCTCGCTGCTGCCGGAGACCACCTGATGCGTAACGTTGTATCCGGCAACCCATAAAGAACCGGCATAAGGTTGCAGCAGTTCTTCCAGCTTGCTGCCTGAAGTGAATATGGCAGCCATGGCTCCGGCAGCCGGAAGCCCGCCCATGAGTCTGCCTCTTACGGCGACCAGTCTCGCCGCATCGGCAAGACTGACGATGCCCGCAAGGCATGCGGCTGTCCATTCTCCGATGCTATGCCCCAGCATATAAGCAGGCTGGATGCCACCATCCAGCAGCAAGCGTCCAAACGCGTAGTCCAGTGTAAAGACGGCCGGTTGGGTATACTGCGTCTGGGCAAGCCGTCCGTCATCGGCCTCCCCGCCATAGATGAGGTCCGTCAGTTTCAGGTCCAGATAAGGCTCAAACGCTGCGGAGCAGGCGTCTACATTTTTCCGGAAGGCAGGAAGTCCTTCGTACAGCGCTCTACCCATGCCCGCATACTGCGAGCCTTGTCCCGTGAACATCAGGGCAATTGCGGGTGAATGAGAAACCGGGGCAGCAGCCGGGACTCCGGTTTGCAGCTTTCTGATGAGATCCTGAACCGAATCTGTCACGGCATGGAAGCGGTGCGGCAATGCGGTTCGCGCAGCATTCTCGGTGTAGCAGACATCTGCCAGCGGATAGTCCCCGTGCTGCTCCAGAAACGCTGCAAGCTCCAGCATCTTCTGCAGCAATGCCGGCTCAGTCTGCGCGGACAGCCCGATTACATGCTTGGCACGCACCGGTCGCTCCGTATCACTTGCCGAGGCCCGTACAGGCGCTTCTTCAACCACCATGTGGCTGTTCGTGCCACCGAAGCCAAAGGAATTGATCGCCGCTCTTCTGGCCTTTCCTTCGGCCACCGACCACTCCTGGGCTGCGGCAAGCAGATAGAACGGCGTCTTCTCAAATTTCAGCATCGGGTTCGGAGCGGAGACATTGATCTGCGGCGGCATGATCTTGTTCTGCAGCGCCATCACCACTTTGATGAAGCCTGCAATGCCCGCTGCTCCCAATAGATGGCCAATATTGGATTTCACCGATCCAATGGCAACTGATTGCCGCAGCAGCCCCCAGCGCTTGAAGGCACTGTCCAGTGCTCTAACTTCGCTCGGATCGCCGATTTTGGTACCTGTTCCGTGAGCCTCCACATACTGCACATCCGCCGGACTGAGATTGTGCTTGATGTACAGAGATTCTATCAGCTCCCTTTGCCCGTCCGGGTTCGGAGCCATTACGCCGATGGAATGCCCGTCATTATTAATACTGCTGGCCTTCAGCACCGCCAGCACCGGATCGCCGTCTCTCAGCGCCTGCTCCAGCGGTTTCAGCATTACCAGTCCGGCACCCTCGCCCGGAACGAAGCCGTCCGCATCAGCCGCGAACACGCAGCTGCGTCCAGTAGGAGACAAGGCTTCGGCGCTGCTGAAGTATTGATAGGAGGTCGGCGTCAGCATAAGATGAATGCCGCCGGCAATGGCGGATTCGCATTCCCCCCTGCGGATGGAGGCTGCGGCCAGATGCAGCGTGACCAGTGAAGAGGAGCAGGCGGTATCTACCGCCATGCTTGGTCCTTTGAAGTTGAATTCCTGGGAGGTCCGCGCCGGAATCATATTGACTATATTATCCACCAGAAGGTTTGGATGGGTTCCCGTAACCCCCAGCTTCCGCTTCCATTCTGCCATAATACGCTCCTGCTGCACGCTGGTCAGCGTAGAGAAGCTGTCAAAGCTCTGCAGGTTCATTCGGTTCAAGGTGTTCAGGTGATATTCGAAATAGGAATTGCCGCCCGCTCCGACAAACAGCCCGACATCCCTGCCATTCATCTGCTGCCTCGAATATCCGGCCCGTTCGATCAGCTCGTATACCAGCTCCATCACGATCCGCTGCTGCGGGTCCATCACCGCCGCTTCATCCTCGGAGATGCCGAACAGAGCGGCGTCAAAGCCATAAGGGTTATCAAGGAACCCGCCATTGCGGCAGTAGGTTTTGCCAAATTCCGGAGTGGGACTGTAATAATCGTCGATATTCCAGCGGTCCCGCGGCACTTCACCGATAGAATCCTTCCCCTGCAGCAGGTTGTTCCAGAATTCCTCCGGACTTGAAGCACCCGGGAACCGGCAGGCCATCGCAATCACAGCAATATCGGCATCGCCGCTGCCGGATCCCTGAACGGCAGCGGATGGCCGCTCCCCGGCAGAGAGCGGATGGCCGCCCATATTCACCCTGCGGGCCACATAGCTGTCCATCTCCTCAATGGTGCGGCATTTGATCAGCAGATCATGGGTCAATTCAATCCGCAGTTCGTCCTCCAAAGCGCCCAGAATCTGTATCGCCTTGAGCGAGGTCCCGCCCATGGACATGAAGGATTGGTTATACGGAATCGCTTCAGGCGGACGGCCCAGCACTTCAGCCCAGACGCCGCGAATTTTGTCCAGAAAGGCTCCGGGAGCCGCCACAGGGGACGGCGCTTGCAGCGACTGTGCCGGTATAGAGTCGGCATCCGTAGTCTCCTCTGCGAAGTATGCGGCGGAATACGACTTATCCTGGAACTCTCCCTTCCTGAAGGCCTCTACAAGAACGAACCGCTGCACTTTGCCGCTTGTCGTCTTGGGAATGGAGCGGATTAGAGACACATAGTCTACAGCGATGCCGAAGACCTCGTTCACATGACGGAGTATTTTGGCGTAGAACGGCTTAACCTCTTGCTCCTGCAGCCGTACCGTTGAGAAGAGCCCGACTCTCTCTTGTCCTTCCTGTTCATCATGCCAGCCACACACGGCAATCTTGCCCGGCTCGACCCCATCCAGCTCCTCCATTACCCCTTCAATGTCATGCGCGAAGAAATTCTGGCCGTTGACAAAGATAATGTCTTTAATTCTTCCGATTACCGATAAGCGCCCGTTCAGAACAACGCCGGTGTCGCCGGTCTTTAGCCATCCGTCCTGATAGGACCGCGTGGTAGCCTCCGGGTTATTGATATAGCCCGAAGTTACATTGCGGCCACGAATCTGAATTTCTCCTACCGTTCCTTGGGGTACTACTGCACCGGAGGCATCGTCCACGATCCGGATCTCCATGCCCGTCACAGGATAGCCCTCATCGGCTATTAATGAAGCACATCTGTCGTTCTCGTCGATGGCCTCAATCCGCGATTCACCGACCAGCCGCTCGCGGTTGACGGAATGGACCAGCGGCTCTTCGCCTGGCCGGGGGAAGCTGACCGCCAGACAGGCCTCTGCCATTCCGTATACGGGATACATCGCAGTGCGTTTTAGCCCGCTATGCGTGAATTTGTCCATAAACTCCCGCATTGTCTTGACCGATATAGGCTCGGCACCGTTATAGAGAAAGCGGATCGAGCTTAGATCCCAGGATTTCAACTGTTCTTCCTTCACTCTGCCGCTGACAAGCCGAAGCCCGAAATTCGGGCAGCCGGTGAAGGTAATCCGGTGCTTGTCGATCATATCCAGCCACAGGGTCGGCCTTTTTACAAATTTCATCGGCGTCATATTGAACTGGTTAATTCCGCAGGCCAGCGTGGACAAATGGAAACCGATCAGTCCCATATCGTGGTGATACGGCATCCAGCCAAGAGAGCGGTCATCTTCCCTCATCCCTGAGCTGGAGATAATCGCTTCAATGTTGGTTAGCAGGTTATCATGGGTTAAAATAGTCCCTTTCGGCACACTTGTGCTCCCGGAGCTGAATTGAATCATCGCCGGAGTATGCGGCCCGGCCAGCATAAGGGTCCCGGACCGTCCGGCTGTATCCAGCTTTGCGGCTTCCAGAATGCGCAGGCCGCCGATTCCCAGCGTTGTCTCCATCTCATCCCTTGCCTCTGCGAGGCTGTGGTCCGAGATGATCAGCGGCCGTTCCAGGACCTCCCATATCGCCTGCAGCTTGCTGAGGGAGGTATTGATGACCTTCGAAGAGGCAGGATAGGAGGCCGGTACGGGGATAATTCCGCCCAGGATGCATGCCCAGAACGTAAGAACGAATTCCCGGCTGTCCTCCAGCAAAATAAGTGCATACTGGCCTGATGTAAAGCCTTGCTCCTGCAGGCCGCCCAGACGGCAGGTTGCGCCTTCAAGGAGGGCCAGATAGGAGAGAAAGAACTCTGAATTGTCATTTTGCAGGAAGGTAATGCCCCGGTCTTTATTGCCGGACACGTGAACCAGCACATTGGCCAGATTCTCCATTTCCGTAAATCTGCCAGTGATATTTTCGCCCTTCAGGATGGAAAGCTTGGTTTCTGGTTTCTTCCGTTTGGAACTGCTCACAATATTTCCTCCTTCGTTACCCTTACTTTCGATCCTTTTCTTGTTATTGCCGCATGGGCAAGGAACAGGCAGAACAGAAGCATGCATACGGTGAATAAATGCTGATTCCCCCATGCATTCATGACTACTGAGGATAAAAACGGACCCGCCGCTGATCCAAAGCCATAAAATGTAGTAAACAAAGCGTTCCCGGAGGATCTCTCCTCTGGCGTCAGTTCCTGGACCGTAAGCGCCATCGCCAAAGGGTACAGGGGGCCGATGATGAACCCGGAAGCAAAAGAGAACAGCAGTCTTAAAGGCATGCTGCCGGAAGTCACAATGCCCAGAAGAGTAAAGATCGAGATAGCTGCACATAAGATCAGGCATTTCTTGCATCCGATCCGGTCAGCCAGATAGGTGACTGGCAGCAAGCCGAGGAGGCTGCCGACGGCAAAGATGCTTAATCCATAACCCGTCTGGGCAACGGCAACATGCTCACGGATCAGATACAGAGGATATAAGGACACCACAATCGTTTCGCCGAACCCGTAGACAAAAGCGCCGAACAGCGGCTGGCTGATTTTGGACAGCACCTTTTTCCCCGCACGCCCGGGAATGATCAGTTTACCCGGCAGCTTAAAATAGATAACGGCTGAAGCAAGCACCAGACAGAAGCAGCTGAACGCAAACGGCAGCCAGGCCACCTGGTCATAGACCATAGGCGCAAGTGCAGAGCTGGCAATCATCCCTAGCGCAAAACACAGGCTGTACAATCCGCTGACCATCCCCAGGCTTTTCTCACCCGTGAGATTGTGGAGCGCCGTCTGAAGTCCCATCATGTTGCAGCTGATGCCTATACCCATAAGTGACATCAGCAACAGCCAAACCACATTCACGGTGAACAGCGGGAAGAGCGCCGAGCAGACCGCCGTAAGCAGCAGGCCTGACGTAATGACCCTCTTCATATCGGTACCTCTCATCGTTCTGTCTGCAACCATGGAACCGAGCGCCATGAAGAAAAAATAGGAGGATGAGATCACCCCTATCCATATTTCTTCTCCATGATTCGCCGTCATGTGCGTGGTGGAGAGCGGATTAATGACACCAACGGAGGTGCCTACCAAAAGGGCGATACCGTAAATAATGGCTTTCCCGCCTCCAAAAAGATCATTCAGCTTCCCTGCCTTGTGCGCCTTTTGTTCCATCACGCCGCCCCCATTACGGCTGTCTGCGCTGCACGGCCTGAAGCATCTGCATCTGCTGTGCCCCGAACCAGTGCATATCCTGTTTACCGTAGACTTGTACAGCCTCGCCGGTAATATAGTCCGCATGCGGAGAGGCCAATAACAACACCGAGTCCGCAACCCCTGACGGAGGGATCGCCCGCCCCTTGAACGCCGCCGGCGCCATATCGGTGTCCACGAGCGCCGGGCACACCGCGTTCACCTGAACATTGCTGTTCTTCAGCTCTTCTGACAGTGCACGGGTCAGTCCGAGCACCCCGTGCTTGGATGCCGCATAAGCGCTCATCATCGGATAGCCGATAAAAGAGGAATCCGAGCCGATGTTGATGATCTTGCCCTGCTTCTGCTTGAGCAGATAAGGGATCACCGCGTAGCAAAAATGGTAGGTTCCAAGCAGATTCACCTGAATGATCGACTCCCATGCCTCCGGACTCATGTCGGCCATCGCCGCCATGCCGGTAATTCCGGCACTGTTGACAAGAATATCAATACGGCCGAAGCTTCCGATAATTTGTTCAACCGCCTTATTGACGCTTGGAGCGTCACTCACATCGGCGGATATGGACATGGCCTTCACGCCGAGCCGGCGGATTTCATCCGCTGTTTCCCGAAGCTGTTGCCCGGATCTGGATACCAGTACAATGTCGGCCCCTTCACCGGCCATGGACAGGGCAATGCTCCGTCCGATGCCTCTGCTGCCGCCCGTTATGACTGCTACTTTATTGGCCAGCAGTCCTTTTCTGGGAGCCGGGGGCAGCACCGGAGTATCCTGAATGGACGCCAGAAGCTCAAGGGCTTGCTCCCTATACTGTTCAGCCAGAGTCTGGATCGTTGCTGCGGCATAAAGATTAGCCGAATACTCGATCTCAACCGTCAGCTTCCCTTCTTCAATGGAGAAAAAGAATTCAATGACCGATATCCGTTTTTGACCCGGCAGTGAAAATCTGCGGTCCATGCCTTCTCTGGTAAATTCCAGGCCCGGCAGGCGGGGAGCATCCCGGTTTCCGAGATAGTTCGCCCGGATTGGAGTCAGCTTCACATCCGGATACATGTAGCGCGGCAGATTCTCGGATACCAGATCATAGCTCACTCCGCCAAGCGGCACATTTTCGAGCCCTTTGCGGATGCTTGCGATCAGATTATTCCATTGGCTGCCCTTCTCCACATTTATTCCGAGCGGAAAATTCACAGCAAAATTGCCTGGTGTTTGCATGAAATTCTGTCCGCTGCCAAGTTCTCTTCCATGCACCCGATGGCTCACGACAACCTCCGGCTGTCCGAAGAAAACACTCAACTCCTTGTATAGAGGAGCCAGCAAAATCGGATATACATTGCTGTTGAAATGCTTTTTGGCCCTGGTCAGAAGCAGCGAGGTCTGCTCCCGGTCAAAAGTGAAGCGCAAAGTCGCAGCAGACTGCTCGTCATTTGGTCCCTTGATGAAATCTGCCGGCAGCCTGCACACGGATTCCGGAGGGAAATGTGTGGACCAGTAGTCTGCGTACTCTTTCCCATGGATTCTTTTCTTCTCCTGGACCGCCCGGACAAAATCGGCAAACGGCTTCGCATCGGGTAAGCTGATGTGCCGGGCTCCCGGGCTCAGCGAAGCGTAAATCTGCCAGATTTCCTGCAGCAGCAGCTGATTCGTGATCACATCCGAAATCAGGTGATGCCCAACCGCCGCAATCTCATAAACCGCTTCTGATACCTGAATGACAATGATCCGCCATAATGGCCATTGGTCCACCTGGAACCCTTGAATCGCTTCTGCCAGAATCGTCTGAATTTCTGCATTTCTTTCAGCCTCTTCCATATGGCTTCCATCATAGAAATCCACATTGCCCCCTAGCTCTCCTTGCAGGAACCTAAGCTCAAAGCCGTTATCCTTCCGCTCCAGAATGCTTCTCAGCGCGTCATGACGCCGGTTCAGCATCATGACAGCCTGCTTGAACTGCTGGAAATCCAGCGGCTGCTTGTATAGGAAGCGGGTATAGCCCGCCCAGCAGTAAGGATCATCGAAATAATTCATCAGCCAGCTCTGTGCCGGCGCAAGCGGGAGCATTTCCCCTGCGCTCAGCGGCTCACGCTCCGCCGGGGGAACCGGTAGCTCTGAAGCTTGAGGCGTCTGCCCTATCCCGCTGAACCTAACACTCAGTGCCTTGCGGTCCAGCTTGCCGTTCGGATTCTTGGGCAGCCTGGGCAGCCATTCCAGCCGATGTGGAATCATATAATACGGAAGCTTGCGGACGGCGAAGTCTTTGATCTCCTGGTCCGGCACCTGCTTGCCAGCCAGGCAGGCCAGCAGCAGCTGTTGTCCGGGCGCGGACTGAGTGACAATCACCGCCACCTCGGCCACATGGTCATGGCTGCCCAGCACAGCTTCAATCTCGCCCAGCTCCACACGGAAACCGCGCAGCTTCACCTGGTTGTCGGTGCGTCCATGGTACTCATAACTTCCGTCCGCCCTTTTGACGGTCAAATCACCTGTGCGGTAAATAAATTCTCCCGGAATCTCCGGAAACGGGTTGGGATGAAAGGCTTCGCGGGTTTTTTCCGGGTTGTACAAATACCCTTTAGCCAACTGAATGCCGCCGATCCACAGCTCGCCAAGTTCACCCTCGGGCACTTCATGCATGTGCTCATCCAGATTTTTGATATACACGCCGGGAATCGGCTTGCCGATGGGAATGCTCATCTCACCAGCTGAACCCGGCCGCTGTGAAATAATGTGGCAAGTAACATCGATCGAAGCCTCGGTAGGACCATACAGATTAGCCAGCTTCGTCTTGCTTCCATAGCGGTCCATCCATTTCTGCACCGGGCGGAGCGGCAGCCCCTCACCACTGAAAATCAGCCAGCGAAGAGCAGGAAATGTATAGCTCTCATCCTCCAATGAATCTACAAATTCACCGAACAAGGAAGGCACGAAATGCATGACATTGATTCCGGTGTCCGTCATCCATCGGGCCAGGCTCCAGGGATTCTTGACAATTCCCTGTCTTACGGGGCATACCGTTCCGCCATACATCAGCGGCCACAGCAGCTCCCACACGGATATATCGAAGCAGCAGGAGGTCTTCTGAGCCACACGTTCGCCCGGCTGCAGTCTGAAGGTCATCTGATGCCATTCCAGCCGGTTCATATAGCCGCGGTGATTCAGCATGACTCCCTTGGGCTTCCCGGTTGAACCCGATGTATACAGAACAACCATCAGATCATGCGGGGCGCTGTCCACCCGCAGATCGCTGGCGGAGCAGCTCTGCCACTCCTCCGTTCCCGCTTGTTCAAAATAGCCGTGGGCTTCATACCCTTCATCGAGGTAGACTACTTTCCGGATAGAAGGACTCTTCTGCACTATAGGATCTGCCTGCTGTTGCAGCGACTGCTCCGTGAGCAGGATACTGAGCTGCGCATGCTCCGCGATATATTCGATCCGGTCAGCGGGGTACATCGGATCAAGCGGCACATAAGCCGCTCCCGCTTTCAATATCCCCAAAATTCCGGTCAGCATAAGACGGCCCGGGAATGTTAGAATGCCGACCAGGCTCTGCGAACGCACCCCTTGTGAAGTTAAATAATGCGCAAGCCGGTTGGATTGCTCATCCAGTTCGCGGTAGGTAACCTCCCTGGTGCCGTCCAATATCGCAACCGCATCGGGAGTTGCCTTGCACTGACGGGAAATGTGGAGATAAGGAATTTCTAATGCAGCGTCACGGCCTGCCGGTTTAATCGCATTGTTTGCATGTGTAATATGGGTAATTAATTCATTCAGCGTCCTGCATTCAAGCAATGACGCCTTGTCAGCATACCCGTATACTTTGCCCAGCTTGGCGACTAGCCGGATGCGCTGCAGGGAATCCATCCCGAGTTCTGCCTCCATATCCTTGAACAGCGCTTCCTCGTCAAGCGCCGCTCCGCGAATATCCCGGACTATTCCGTACAGCCGTTCTCTTATTTCCGCGCTATGCGGCTTTTCGGTATGTGCTGCGGCAAGCACCGTCTTGCCCGTAGACCCCACTCCGGCAAGCTGGCTGAGGTTCTCCATGAACCTGTCCATATGCTCCCCGATATAATCATCCTCAAAGAAGCTGCTGTCATAGTTAGCTGTGATCATCAGCCTGCCCTGAAACAATTCAGCCAAGCAGTCAATCGTTCCCGGATTGGTTCCTGTATAAGCCTCATAATCATAAACTTCGTAATCCCCGTATTGCGTGTGTATGGATGTATTGCCTACAAATGAAAGATATAGGTTTGATTTCAACGTGGAGCGGATCATGGAGGCCACCGCTTCCGGCATAACGCCGTTCTGCAGATGGATCGTGTCTTTAGCGTACTGCGCAGCTCTGTAGGTCTGAGCCCTGTCTATGCCTGAGGTGAATTGATTGGTGAATTCTTCATGTGTTCTGTTAATTAAGGTTTCCCATTCTTCATTTGCATCCTCGCAGGTGAAGCTGAGTGCAAGATTTTGGGCAAAGGCGCTGAGCACCTCCGAAGCATCCGTGTGGGGGTACAGCCTGCCGCTTGTCGGAAGATTCAGAATAATCCGATCCCGCTCTTCCCCCTGCTGCTTGATCGTCTTAAGATATGCGCTGACCAAAAGAATAAAGAGAGAGGTGCGCCAGGTCTTGGTAGAGGCAATCAGCCGTGTTGTTATTTCCTCACTGATCCAGTATTTGCGGGAATGAATGACGGCTCCGGCAGCACCTGCTGCATCTGCCTTGCGACTTGCCCCGTAGGGGTTGAAGAAATAGGCTCCACGGCCCTGCTGCTGCAAATACCGGTCCAGCATCTCCATCTCTTCTGGAGCATTCCAGGCATTGATTTCAGATACAATACGGTTATATTCCCTGGCTGGCAACGCAGGTCTTAGTTTAGCTTCGTTGTTATGTGAATCAGATCCGTAAATTTCCAATATTTCTTTCAGAATCTGCTGGTTGCCCAGACCGTCCGAGATCATATGGTTGATGTCCAGAATCAGCTCATATTCCAGGTCGGCCGTCTGGATAACGGACAAAGAATGCAGCGGCCAGCGGGTGATATCAAATTTCTCATTTAGCGAGGCTTCGAACCTTTCCGAGATCCACCGGCGCCTCGCTTGTTCATCCAGATGTCTGATATCCAGGACAGGAATTTCCGGTGGCACCGCAGCCTCCAGCAATTGGAGTCGATACCCCTTAAGGCTCGCGTTCGCCGGTTCCGTGATGAACACGGCCCGCAGTACAGGATGGCGGAGGATCAGCTCACCCCACGACTTCTGCAGGCTTTCGACATCCAGTCTCCCCCGCAGGTGAACTCCTGACGTTATGGTCAGGTTGGCTACCGACAAATAGGTGATCAGAAATAAATATTGGGAATGTAAGATTTCAAGAAATTCGGGCTCATTTTCAGGAATCTCCGCTACTATAGTGTTATCGTCACCTGTAACTGCCAGGGTACCGCTGTTCCCCCCGCTGCGGACGGCCAGCATTTCCACGATATCTCCAACCGTCTGCACAGACATGAGCGACGTCACTATATTGCTTTCGTTGACGTCACCGGATGAATCGGCAGGCAGCAATGAGACCATCTCGCTCATTAAGGTAATCATTTTAATGGAATCCAGGCCCAAATCGCTCTCCAGATCCATATCCGTATGCAGATCTTCAGACTTATGTCCGGTAATGCTGGAGATCAACCTGCACACTTCTATTTTCAACTGTTCACGCAGATCCGGGGCAGCGGAATGAACCTGGACTGCAGCAGTCTGAGGCCAGATATCTTCTTGCGCTTGAAGCGCAGTACTAACCGCAGTCTGTACCTCTGCCCCTTCCCGCCGGGCAAGTTCCCATTCCTCCAAAATCTGCAGAAGATCGCCGACAGTTTGCAGACCCATCAAGACAGTCACCGGGTATGCGGCCGTAAAATCATCCATCTGCTCTGCCGGGACCAATCCGATCAAATCATTCATTAAGGTAATCATTTTGATGGAATCCAGTCCCAGATCATCTTCCAGATACATATCCGGATTCAAATCTTCGATCCTATGACCCGTTACATTTGAAACCAGCTGATAGACCGCTTGACTAGTGCCGCTTGAGACACTTGATGAACGAACAAACATTTTACTCACTAAGCCACTCCCCCTCACATCGATAATTTTTCTTACAAATAATTTTATATAAGATATTTACCTTGCAATGGGATTTTGTGTCAATGATTTTTTACCAAAATTCTCTTATTTTATAAAATTTAACATCTGTTTTACAAAATGGATGTTTTATAGATTTTTTATCCGCTCATCAAACAAAGTAACCTTAAATACACATTATTATTAAAATACCATTGGCAGCCAATAGGCCATAACAATCTGCCACATGATGCTGCCATCCGGTGTAGAAATAGCTATTTACAATCAGAATAATAAGGCGTATAATCACTTATTGTTCGGGCAAACAATGTGAATTACTTCCCAGTATCGAGACGTGGCTCAGCTTGGTAGAGCGCTTGCTTCGGGAGCAAGAGGTCGCAGGTTCAAATCCTGTCGTCTCGACCATATATGAATGCTAAACCCTTGAGAAATCAAGGGTTTTTTTATTGTATAAGAATCCACCAGTCAAGCTAGCGAATTCTTATACAATAAAAATGAAGAAAGTGATGCGGAGGGAGACGCTGGAGGCGGCCGAAGAGCTGCTGCCCTATGCCTGCCGCTTTATCGCATTGATGGATGAGGCCACAGAACGCATACAGTCAAGAAACGGCCGACAGCACATCAAGCTGAGACTGGGGGCCAGCTATACTCCGGCCACTTACTTTCTGCTAAGGCATTATGAGATCGACGTCACCATTGTCTCGCTGCCCAATGAGCAGGAGAAGGGGCTGCACATCATACCGCTGATCGAAGATGAACTGCAGCTCATGATACAACAGAACCCGGGAGTTGGACGCTGCTCGCATCTTCCCGGGTTCTTTGCTATAAAACGGCTGCTACATATTTTCAATCCCGCATCTCCAAGTCCAATATTAAGCTTTCTAATGACTTTATATAATTATCAAAAGCTTTCAATATTTGACCCTTGTATTCTTCATTGTTTGTTGCTGACCATACTCCGAATTTCACTTCATCCATTATACAATTATCTTTTAAATAGAAATCAAAACCCATAATTGATAGCTTATTGTATGCAATAAACTCAGCGAGACTGATTTCTTTATTGTTTAGGAGGAAATCAAGTCTTTTTTGTAAACGTTTAATAAGTGATTCTATAGTAGATTTCCATGTCTTAGGGTCGTATACACCTCGCTCAAAAAAATGAGTTAGTATCTCATAATTCAATACTTCAAAATCTCCACTTTCGTACTTGAAGAAAAACTCCTTTTCTAGAATTTCTATAGAGTTATCTGAGAAACTACAAAATAAATAACCATAACAGCTAAAATCATCATCAATTGAAAACCACTCGGTTAATTTTTCCGTTATAACTTGTATTAGTTGGGGAATGTGTTGTAGTAGGAACGAGCCCGCTTCCCAGGATTCATCATCGTGATCATGATATAGCTCTTTTAAGGCGGCAAGTAACTCTCGAATCCCTTCTAAATCACTTGAGGCCCTTTTTTTCAACTCTGTTAAATTATATTTGTTGCTCATATTCTTCCTCTCGCCTATCCTAGTTAAAATATTCATGGTATTTTTAAGTGGTTCTATATAGCTAGAGTCTTCTCAATAAATCTGAAGGAGATCGTAACATGAAAAGAATAATACCAGTATTAATTGGAACTTGTTTCCTATTCTTACTTTACTCTAATTTCGTTGATGCCTCATCTCAAAGTTCTACAAGTTTATTAAAAAGTAAGTATCCTAATGAAATTATTCAAAGTATCAAAACTGTGGACCTAAATAACGACAAGAAAGACGAAAGCATTATTTTGACTAAATCAGGAAATCTATTTTTCGTAAATTCAAAAGGCGTTCTAGTACTCATTAATACTAACATTTTAAGCGATGAGGATTATGATCCACCGAAGATTCAAGTGTTTTCTGTATCTAAGACGGAAAAACATGTTGCAGTTACATATAATTACTTTCCTTCAAACACACAATTATTTGTTTACCAGTTGAAAGATGGAACACTGCTTAGCCGTCTAAAGTTGATGGGGGATCAAGGAGTAGAGATCGACGTTAAAGGTCGAATCCATCAATATTGGAAGAAGTATCGCAATGAGGGTGGCTGGGATTTAGCAGAGGGTCTATTCACTTGGAATACGAAACTTAACAAATACATGGCTTCAGGAAAATATGTCCTACAATAGTAAAAGTTCTGGGATCACTGAACTGCTCCCTATCAAATTTCACTTAGTATTTCTTCTCATTGGCCCATGAAAAAGTCTCCATACAGTAAACAGAATAATAAACAGATTAGTCGGCTTGCCTCTTTCTGTCTACTATATGGAGAGCACCACATTTGAAGCTCCCTTTGCGTTATTTCTTCAGTGCAAGTATCTCCTGCTCCGACAATCCAGTTGCTTTGGCTATGGTAGCGATATCCAGATTCAGTGCCAGCATGTTCTTGGCGACTTCCTTGATTCCTGCTTTCATTCCCTCTTGCATCCCGGCCTTCATCCCGGCTTGCTTCGCCCCTTCGAGCATCGATGCTTCGTCATGCAGGTATTTCTGACGGGCCTCGTACAAGCGGCGAGCCTCCGAATCCTGGCTCAAATATTGCAGAGTATCCATGGCCTTCTCCAACCCGGGTTCATTCATCTTCAGCACCTCCCAATGAGTTGTATCCACGCCTTTGAGGAACAGCAGCCAGTTCTCCAAGCCGCCGTTCGAGGGAATGGCATCATCCAGCTTCGGCAGCTCCAGAAAGTGCACCTCAATATCGTCAATCAGCGGTATTCCCGAGCGGTCTTCACGGAGATGGAATACATTATGGTATTCGTCATTCGGCAAGAAGGCATAGTTCAGAATGTTGATGGTAACGCACTTCTTCAGCTCCTGGTACTTCTCGCCTTCCTGAAGCTGGCTGGCATACCGCTTGCTCCAGTAGAACAGCGTCCGTTTCTCAATGTCATATTTGTTAAACAATTGCATCTCAATGTCTATCAACTTGCCCTCAGCGGTCTTCGCATATACATCGAAGATGGATTGCTTGTCAAGCGGATCGTCCTTGTCAGTGTAGGGATTCATCAGGATAATCTCTGTGAGTGGCGGTTCCCCCGCTTCGGTGAATATCCGGTTCAGAAAAGCCAACAGCACATCCTTATTGTTCTCGCTGCCAAAGATTCGTTTGAATACAAAATCCACTCTCGGATCAAGCAATTCCACATCGGCCAACTCCATTCTTTAGGTTTATTATAACAAAATTTCCGGCGGTACAGCTATCGGTACACGGACAAAAGCCGCAAGGTTTTGACCTTGCGGCCATACCCTTGCGGCTCCAGCGCTATACTCATTCTGTGCTGGTTCCATTGGTAACCAGTAGAATCGTAGATCTCATACAGCAGCTCGAACACCAGACGGTCGCCTATTCCTTTGTACCGCTGTGCAAACATAGTCCAGATCCCGAGGTAACGCTGCCTGTTCTCCTCAATGTCCAGCATGGGGTTGGGATTGGGATCATATCCGTAAATCTGGCCCGGGGCCTTATGCAAATCAAGGATAACCCGCAATCCGTGCTGCTCGCCCCAGCCGGCAATCACGGCAATATCCTTCTCGGTGATAAACGATTCGAAATGCCCC
>RCUO01000509.1_pt1 | contig 19264 bp, 13 predicted proteins | sample 2166161 | NCBI WGS metagenome assembly RCUO01 (sample SAMN09932617, study PRJNA488358) | compost metagenome | feature: garden; material: soil; isolation source: compost soil in cyclohexanecarbonitrile-enriched culture | place: Germany: Experimental Botanical Garden Goettingen | collected 2016-01-27 | reverse complement strand
GCAATATGCTGATCGGCGGAGTCATTATCTGGCAGTCTCTGATTCACGGAAATGTACACTTTACTCCGGGGAAAATCCTCATCATTCTCCTTCTCCTGATTACAGCGGTGATTATCCGCGTATCGATTAATCTGGCTGCCAATTCAGCCGCCTTCTGGATCAAAAATGCCGGAAATGCCTTTCCGCTGATGGTCCATAATCTGGCTGATCTGGCCAAGTATCCGCTGTCGCTGTTTCCGCAGGCGATCCGTGTATTTGTCTCCACCGTGCTGCCGTATGCTTTTATCAGCTTCTATCCGGCTACCTATGTCTTCGGCAAAAGCGATTGGTCCGGCTGGTGGATGCTGGCTCCGGTAGCGGCGCTGGGAAGCATGGCAGCAGCGTACGGCATCTTCCGCTTCGGGCTGTCGCGGTATGAGAGCACGGGCAATTAGCAGCGCGGGCTCTTGCTGATCTTATGAATACGGCAACTCTAACGGCAATAAACGGAGGCAGTGCGGAAATTCCGCACTGCCTCCGGCTTTATACTGAAATGCTTACCTGGGTCCGGGTCATCCCCGAATACACTTCACAATCATCCATCCTTACAATGCTGCTTCCGCCTTCTTCCCTGCTTCCTTCCGTTCCCTGGCTGATCTCCGGAAATACAGCAGCTCATATACCGCTGGTACAACCAGCAGCGTCAGCACAGTTGCTGCGGTCAGTCCGCCGATTACAACAATCGCAAGGCTCTGCGAGACGATACTGCCCTGCTCTGAGTGTCCGAACAGAAGCGGAAGCATGGCACAGACGGTCGCAATTGCTGTCATTAGAATCGGACGCATCCGTGTGCCTGCCGCCTCAAGAATCGCTGCTCTTACCGTCATATGCTCCTCGTTCTGCTTGATCCGGTCAATCAGCACGACCGCGTTGGTGACTACAATTCCAATCAGCATCAGTGCTCCGAATAATGCTGTAAAGTCTGGAGTCACCCCTGAAATGATCAATGCAACGATTGCCCCGATTGCTGCGAGCGGCAGCGAGAACATGATTGCCAGCGGGGCGCGCAGTGTCTTAAAGGTCAGCACCATGATCAGGTAGACCAGGCCAATTGAGATCAGGGCCGTCATTCCCAGATCACCAAAGTCTCCGGCCTGATCGGCAGAGGCTCCGCCGGCATACAGGGTTACACCTTCGGGCAGGGTAATAGTGTCTGTCTGCCTGGTGATCTCTGCCCCGATTGCTGACACCCTCTTCGCATCTACCTCTGCGGTAATCCGCACATAAGGCTTGCCGTCCTTATGGTAGAGCATGGCCGGCTGCTCTGTAACCTCAAGTGAAGCTACGTCAGTGAGCAGCTGCGGACCGCCGGAGGTCATCAACGTAATCTGCTTGAGCTCCTCCTGTGACTGCGGCTGGAGCACCGGCTCCAGTACAACCGCCGCCGGCGAGCCCTCCAGCTCCATCTGCCCGAGCGGAACCGGATTCAGCATAGCTGCCAGCTGCATTGAGATTTCCTGGGCATTAGCCGCAGCCGGATCAACGCCAAAGGCAAATACCGGCTTGGTGTCCTCCATATTACTGGTGACCTTGTTTACCCCGTCAACGGCCTCTATTAGGGCTGCCGCCTTTTTGGCAACCGTCTGAATCTCCGCCAGGTCATCGCCGGCAATATCCACATATTCACTTGTGGAGGAGGAGCCCATCATGCTTGATTCGTTAGCAGTGAGTGCCGCCCCTTCATAGCTGTCCTGCAGACCCCGTACATAATCTAGAAACAGCTGGGCATCGGCATTCTCTTTCATCAGCACAGTGTAGTCTACCTGAGTCAGTGAGCTTACCGATCCCCATTTAGCCATATCTGCACTGTTGCCGGATTGCATCACGACGGTTTCGGCTTCCGGCCGGCTAATCATCTCCTGCTCAAGCTGTTTGCCCTTTTCCAGCACCTCCGCTACCGGTACATCATTGGGGTATACGAGCTGGACAGCAACCATACTGGCATCCGCTGCATCCAGTGCCCCCTTCGGCATTGCAATATAAGCGGCGATGGAGCCCGCGAGCAGCACCAGGCCTGCCGTCAGCGTGATCCACTTGCGGTGCAGATTCCAGTCAAGGAAGCGTGAGAACCACTTGGCCGGCTCATGCTCCTTCATGGAAGTGCCGCGCAGCAGCCAGGCGCTTAGCAGCGGCACTACAGTCAGCGCTACAACCAGCGAGGTCAGCAGCGAGTAAGTTACCGTCAGGGCAAAGGGCAGCAGAAAAGCCTGCAGGCTGCCCCGCAGCAGACCCATCGGCAGGAACACCGCAACGGTGGCAATCGTCGAGGTGGTGATGGCTCTCGCCACCTCACCGGTCGCACTGATTACCATTTCACGGGACAGGGGTTCTTTTTGCAGCCGGCGGTATATATTCTCAATTACAACTATGCTGTCATCAACCAGCCGCCCTACCGCAACGGCGACACCGCCGAGCGTAACAATGTTCAGCGTGATACCGGAAACCTTGAGCAGATACAGGGTCACGGCCAGCGACAGCGGAATGGATACTGCTGTAATCAGCGTAGCCCGGATATTGCGCAGGAACAGCAGAATAACGGCCGTTGCGAACAGGGCACCGAGCAGCACCTCACGCATCATACTGTTAACTGAGGTAACGACCATATCAGAGGTGCTGAAGATAACGGACAGCTCGGCATTCGGCACGCTTTTATTAATCTCATCTGCAGCATCCCGCACCCTCTCACCGACATCAACCGCATTTGCCCCGGCTTCCTTGGTGATAATCGCGAACAGCACATCCTTGCCGTTCGAGCGGCTGACACTCTCCTGATCGGCTTTGACTGTAACGGCAGCAATATCCTGTAGGGTTACACCGGCAGCTACCGGAAGCCTGTTTAACGTATCCAGACTGTCTATGGAAGACGTAACATTCACATTTCCCGTCTGCCCGCCGATCGTCTGCTCACCGATGGAAGCCGATACACTGCGTCCCTGAAGCAATCCAAGTACCTGTACTGTGGAGACGCCCTTTGATGCCATCGTCTGCGGGTCCAGCTTCACATTCACCTGCGGACTGGTTTTGCCGTAGAGGGCTACACTGGCTACACCGTCTATCTTTTGCAGCTGAGGGATAATGGTGTTTTCGGTGATCTCCAGATTTTCTTTGGTCAGCCCGTCGTCAAAAGATAACGTGGTCTGCGCCACCGGAATCATCGAAGTGTTCAGCTGCACAATAAAAGGGGCCATCACCCCTTCCGGGAGCGTCAGCGCGCCGATTGCCTTCTCCACCTCCTGCGAGGCTTCCTTCATATTGGTTTTCCCGTCAAAATAAAGATCCACCTTGGCGTACCCGTCCCCGGAGGTGGACATCTGCCCGGTTTTGCCTTTGACTGCAGCGGTGGCCGCCTCAATCGGCTTCGTAACTCCGCTCTCCATTGACTTCGCATTCTGTCCCGGCCCCAGCACTGTAACCGTCACCTGCGGATTATCGGCTTCAGGCATAAATTCCATCGGCAGTGTAGTATAGCTCAGCATCCCCACTACCAGCGCCATAACGACCAGCAGGCCGACAGCCCCCTTATTGCCAAAAGACCATTTTGTGAACCATGTCATGTTTCAAATTCCCCTTCCGCTCTCCTATTTAGACTAATACGCTATGTCTGCTTTCCTTATGTATAACAGCTGCTTTCTTGCTTTAGTGTAGTCCCTTTATATGGATGCCAAAACCGCCCTGCGGCTGGTTTCATACTCAGTCTTAAGACGCGGTCATCCTAATTCCCGGGATAGAGAGAGCAGCTGACGAGGAAGGGCATGCAGGCCAAAGAGCCCCTCTGCTCTATGCAGAAGGGCTCTTTCAAAGATGGACATTGTACAGCGGACTATTCTTAGCCTTTCTTCACCAGACGCCGGACCGGTTCACGGAAGACAGCCTTCAGGAGCGGCGGCGTGACCAGTGTGGTAGCAATGACTACAATAATGACCGCTGTAAAATATTCCGGCAGCAGCAGGCCGCTCGCAAGTCCGGTGGACGCAATAATGAGCGCGACCTCCCCCCGGGATATCATCCCGGTACCGATTATTACCGCTGAGCGGGTACTGAAGCCGGTAAGCCGCGCCCCCAGTCCGCCGCCCAGCAGCTTGGCCAGCACCGAGACGATAACCAGGACAATCATGAACGGGATCTGACTGCCCGCACCGTCAAAGGTTACACTAAGCCCGATGCTCACAAAGAAAACAGGGACGAACAGCGAATAGGCAACAGGTGCAACTTTAGTATCTACTGTATGCCTGAACGGAGTCTGACCCACTGCAATTCCTGCGGCAAAAGCGCCGATAATGCCGGCCATTCCCATCATCTCTGCAAAGTAAGCAAACCCGAAGCAAATGACAAGCGCAGCCGTTACCGTAGCTTCCGTCACCTTCAGCGGAGCGAGCCCCTTCATCAGCCGGGGAACCAGCAGCCAGCCTGCAAGGATAGCAACGGCGAAGAACAGTACCTTTTTGCCAATGAGCAGACTGATGGAGACGGCCTCCCCTGTCCCGAAAAAGCTCATCAGCAGCGCAAGCAGAATGACCACGAGAATATCATCCACCACAGCAGCACCCAGAATCGTCGTACCCTCCGGTGAATTCAGCTTGTTCATCTCCTGCAGCACCTGCACTGAGATACTGACCGAGGTCGCGCTCAGCAGCGCACCAAGAAACAGTGCATGATGCTGGTCGAAGCCGAACCATTCCCCGACAGCCATGCCTCCGAGAAAAGGCAGCATGATCCCTCCTACCGCTACCGCAAATGCAGACTTCCAGTTACGCTTCAGCTGGGCGAGGTCTGTCTCAAGACCCGCGATGAACATCAGCAGCAGCACACCGATCTCCGACATATAATGGATAAAATCACTGCCCTGCACCCAGCCGAGCACCGCCGGACCGAGAACAATCCCGATCAGCAGCTTACCGAGTACAGCGGGCTGACCCAATCTCACAGATAACGCCCCCGCCAGCTTCGTAAACAACAAAATAAGCACTAATACCAGAATAAATTCCATTTCCATCCCCCCGCTTAACATCATCCCCTGTTGCCGAAAAAAGACAAAGAGGAGCCCTTGGTGACAGGCTCCTCCTTGTAAAACAGATATTCGGTTGAACAATATTGTATTAGTATACCTTAAGCCCCCGGTAGGCGCAATCACAATTAGCCGGATGGAAGGGTTTGGCGTTTAGGCGCTGACCCCCGCCTCGTTCGGACGCAGCGTTGCCGAGCCGAGCGCCAGCAGAATTGCCGCCATCAGACCGAGCACGGCAAAGGGCAGCCACAACTCATTCCAGCCGCCGCCTGTAGCAGCGATGTCCACCGCCTGGATCGCCCATTTCTGCGGCGTAAAATTAGCGGCCTTCTGCATGTATTCCGGCATAATGGATAGCGGCCAGAAACAGCCGCCCAGCATACAGGTTGGTGTAAGAATGAGCGCATTCAGCATGCCGGTATTGCGCGGATTACGGATCAGGCCGGCTACCGTGGCGGCAATGCCCATGGAGACAAACATGAATGCGGCCAGCACCAGGAAGTACAGTAGCATTGGTACTTCATAATCATAGCGCAGCACCCACTTGCCGAGAATCAGGACGACGGCAATCTGAATGATGCCAACCAGAAAGCTGCCGCAGAAATTACCCAGCGTGATCTGATAGGCGCGTACCGGGGCACTGAACATTCTCATCATGGTCCGGCCTCTGCGGTCATCCATAATCTGATTGACTGAGCTTGTAACCAGACCCATTAGGAACATTAGGGTCATTCCGGTAATAATCCCCAGTGTCTGCCTCGGGTACAGGTCGTAATCCGTCCTTACACTTGATACATTGTGCTGCTCTGCCCGCTGCAATATAGCGGCAAACTGCACGGCCTGATCACCAGAACCTGCCCCCTTCACCGTGGCTGCGGTCACCAGCATCTGCCTGGCAATGGCTTCAGCCTGCAGCTTCAGCAGCACCGAATCCTCGGTAACTTTTAGCTCATATACGGTTAATTGAGGCTGTCTGCCCTCCAGCAGCTGTGATGTGTAACCCTGCGGAATCAGCAGTCCGGCAACGCCTTCCTGGCCAATGACGCTTTCCTTCACGGCCTGCTCATCAGAACGTTCCGTCAGCTTGTATTCTCCCGAGCTTTTCAGCTCAGCCAGCAGATGCCTGCCTCCTGCACCGTTATCCAGATTGGTATAGAGCAAGGTGGCAGGAGAGCTGCTGTCAAAGCCTCCTGTGATGAAAATAATACCGGCAATTACGATTCCCGGCAGAAAAATATGCAGCAGTAGTCCTTTACGGGAGCCAATAGTTCGTTTGACCATATTCCAGCCGATCGTCCAGATATTACTCATCGGTAACCCACCTTCCGGTATGTGAAGACCACTCCGCTAATCAGCACGATGCAAATTGCTGACATCACCAGCAGGTTGGGCAGAATTTGCTCAATCCCGGAATGCAGCATCATTTTGATAATCGCCTGCAGCTCCCAGTGGTTAATCGTAAATGCTCCAACGCTGTTAACCCAGGAATCCGGCAGAGGCAGCATGCCTCCGCTCATGAAGGTCATCGCTACCGTCAAGACGTTCACAATACTTGTGGCCGTTGCACTTGTCTGGCTGAACATGCAGGCGAGGATCGAAAGCATCATCGAGGCGATAATCATCAGCAGGCAGAACAGCATCAGCAGCCACGGGCGGTTGCCCCAATACACGCCGAACAGCACATCGGTAAAAATAATAATTGCCGCACACTGCACTCCCGTAAGGAGGCCGACCCCGAGCATTTTGCCGATGAATAGCTCCGAGCCTTTGACCGGCATCGAGCTGATCCGGAATAACGTATGGTTTTCCCTCTCGCTGAACAAAGACCCCGTAACCGTAAGTCCGCTGTACAAAAGAAACATCAGCAGCATCGACGCCGCGTAAAATTGGGAGGCCGTGTAATCTTTTCCGCCATTATTAAGATTGCCGAGCTGTACTGCGGGCTGCTCAGTCAATACAGGCTGGACTGATGCCAGCGCCTCCGGCCCCAGCGTCAATGCTGCCGCCTGCTTGTAGTTGATTTCGCTGAGAAAGTTGTCGAACATAGCACCTGCTGCAGTATTGTCGCTGTGGTTTTTACCGAGAATGAATTCCAGCTCCGCATGGACGCCGCTCTGGATGTCACGGTCAAATTCCTGAGGCACAATGACAGCATAGCCGTATTTGCCTGTACGAAGTCCGCTTTCCGCTTCCCCGCGGTCCTGCACCTCCACAGGAATAATGAAGCTCTTCACCTCATCCGACTTCACAAAAGCTTCCAGCATGGCTGAATGCGCCGGAGCCTGCCCTGCAGCGTTCACAATAGCAACCCTCACCGGATTCACCGTCTCCGGGCTCCCTGCCCCGATCACTCCGGATAAAGAGGCTCCCAGCAGGAAAATCAGCACAATCGGCAGCAGAATCATATTCAGCAACCAGGTGCGTGAACGCAGCAGCCTGCGCAGCTCATTTGTCATAATCGTCCAAATATTCATTTCAGCGTTTAGCTCCTTTCTCAGTCCCTGAGGGTCCGCCCGGTCAGGCTGAGGAACAGCGTCTCCAGATCCGGCTCATCAATATGCAGGGATACAATAATCCCCTCATGCTTGGAAAAAATAAACAGGATATCCTGCAGCTCACTCTGTGAGGACGGGAGATACAGCTCAACAGCATTCTGCACGGTCTCCACGCGGTTAATCCGCGGATGTCTGCCCAGCTCGCTTAGCAGGCCGGGGGTTATATTGGCTGCACTTATGACGATTTTTTCTTCATGGGCCACCCGGTCGCGCAGCTCCTTCTCTGTGCCGCAGGCAATGATATGGCCTTTATCCATAATCGCTACCCGGTCACAGATCGCTGCTACCTCCTCCATGTAATGGCTTGTGTATATAATCGTCGAACCGAGCTTGTTCAGCGCCTTGACCGACTCCAGAATATGATTGCGCGACTGCGGATCGATGCCGACTGTCGGCTCATCCATAATAATCAGCTTCGGGCGGTGCATAATGGCACAGGCAATATTCAGGCGCCGCTTCATCCCTCCTGAGAAGGTAGCCGGCTTCTCTTTGGACCGGTCACTTAATCCGGTAAAAGCAAGCGCCTCCTCTGTACGTTCCTTCAGCAGGTTGCCCCGCAGCCCGTACAGCTTGCCGAAAAACCGCACATTCTCCGCCGCAGTCAGATTTCCGTATAATGCCAGGTCCTGGGGGACAAGCCCGATCCGTTTCTTAACCTCAAGCGGATGTTCCTTTACTGATAACCCGTCGATCATGATTTCACCGGAATCATATTTAAGCAGACCGCAGATCATGCTGATGGTGGTGCTTTTCCCGGCTCCGTTCGGCCCGAGCAGCCCGAAGATTTCCCCTTCCTCAATCTTGACATTCACATGGTCCACCGTCAGCTTTTGATCATACCGTTTGACAACATCCCTGAGCACTGCAAGAGCCATCCGCTCATCTCTCCCCTTCTGTTTCTTCTATAGTTAACATTGTAGCGTACAGCAGGCCTTGCGGAAGGTACGCTAAGTCATGAGCTGGTGGTGACTAAAGTCATCTCCTGTTCATACAGCCGGATATGCTAAGATGAATATAGGCGCTAACGGCCTTATATTAAGATATAAAGGATGAATACCTTGACCAGAGAGCTGCAGATCATCCGCTTCAGCCTGCTGTTAATTCCGGCTATGCTCACCGTTTATGTATATGATTATTCAGATTATAGCCTGTTCACCTTCTATTTCCTCCTGCAGCTGCTGCTGGCAACTGCCGGCACCCGGCTGCCGGGGAGATTGCCTGTACTGGCCGTAATTCTGGAGCTGCTGTACAGTGCCTGGATGTGCCGGGAATACGGGCTGCTGATGCTTTTCCCGGCTATATCCGCGCTGCTCTGCTATTCCAGGCTGCTGCCCGGTTCTGTCCCTATCCTGCTGGCCGGCCTGCAGCTGGGCGCTCTGAATGTTGCCTTTTCCGGCTCAGATTCTTCTGAGCTGATCTGTGTCAACCTTACCTTTCTGCTTGCGGCTGCGCTGGATAGGCTGCTGCTGCGCGCCGGCCGCGGCCGGGAGGATACGCTGTTTCTGTATGATGAGCTGCGTAAAAAACACTTCGAGCTCGATGAAACCCGCAACCGGCTGCTGCAGTTCACTGCCCAGGTGGAGAACGTGGCCCAGGCAGAGGAGCGGGTACGGATCTCACGGCAGCTGCATGATGATATCGGCCACCGGCTGATCCGGGTCAAAATAATGGTTGAGGCTGCCATTCATACCCTGCCTGCCTCACCTGATACCGGAATGGAGATGATGGGCCAGATCCGGGACCAGCTGGCTGCCAGCATGGATAATATGCGGACCGCCCTGAGACAGGTAAATTATACGCCACAGCTTGAGGGGGCCTACGCCCTGGACCGGCTGCTTGAGGAGACTGGACGGGATACAGGAATAGAGACCTCGTACCAGGTGCACGGATATGTCTATCCGTTGTACCCGAGCGTACAGGTCGTACTGTACAAAAACGCCCGGGAAGCCCTAACCAATGCCCTGAGGCACGGGAAGGCCACTTCCGTGTGGATCACTGTGCATTATAGTGAGCGGGAGATTGTCATGGAGACCGGCAATAACGGGCAGCTGCCGGACGGGGATAAGCTGCAGCGGCTTCGGGCCAGCGGCGGGATGGGGCTAAAGGGGATGGCCGAACGCACCGGCCTGATCGGCGGAACGCTGGAGCTGCGCACAGAGGCGCCGTTCACTGTGATTACCAGACTGCCGGTATACCGGCATGGTGAGCTTAAGTGAGAGAGTGAAGCGGGAGAGCAGACATTTCTGGAGGAGCAGACATACGTGAGGCGCACAATCCTAAGTTCCATTTATTAAGCTACATAATTCAGTCAAGCCGAGGTGAGCCTTCTGTATGATTAGAGTTGTAATTGTTGATGATGATCCTTTTATCCGTGAGAGCCTCAAGGTGCTGGTCGGTCTGGATGCAGAGATTGAAGTCGCGGGCGGCGCAGCCGATGGCGGAGAGGCGCTCACGCTGCTGCAGGAGCTGCCGCAGGCTGCCGATGTTGTGCTGATGGATATCCGGATGCCGGTCTGCGACGGGGTCGAGGGCACACGCCGGATTAAGGCTGTTTATCCCCAGATGTCTGTGCTGATGCTGACTACCTTTGACGATGATGAATACATTATCGAAGCACTTCGGAGCGGGGCCAGCGGGTATCTGCTGAAGAATATCCCTCCGGACCGGATTATCCAGGGCATCAAAACAGTACATCAGGGCAATATGCTGATCCACCCCGATATTGCCCGCAAAATGGCCGGCTTTCTTCAGCCCGCAGCAGCCAGGCCGGCTCCTGCACCGGAGCCCTCCCTTGAGTCTTACGGACTGACTAAGGCTGAACAGGGCATCGTCACCGCCATTGCCGAAGGCCTGACCAACAAAGAGATTGCCGCCAGGCTGTTCCTGAGTGAAGGTACCGTGAAGAACTACATTACCGACATCCTCAGCAAGCTCAGTCTGCGTGACCGGACGCAGATTGCCATATTTTATCTGAAGGACTGCCGGGGTTGACGGGATGGGCTAGAGGCTGGGGGGAAGCGTACCCTGGCGGCAGCTCAAGCCGCCGTCAAGCCTAAACATACGGGAGAGGGCGCACGGGTATTGCTGGATGGAGCAGGGGAGATACCCAGGGTAGGTGCATGGGTGTGCTTGATGGTACAGAAGTAAATAAATACTAGGGTGTATGACGCATGGTGTGATCGATGATGAATGAGTAACTATTAATGTAAGGCGCATGATGCCCAATGATACCCTTGCTGTCGCCCTTTCGGTTCTAACGGGCACAGATGCCTTTATATACGCTATAACCCGCTTTTGTTCATGCTAACGGACTCCAGCGCTGTTATATATAAGAATTCACCTTGAAATAGACTGATTTTGACTAAATAAGGGCGCTATGGTCCGTTAGAAAGGGAGAGCAACTCCACAGGGGGAGAATAACGCCTCTCAGTTCCGTTAACTGGTCTAATTCCCTCCGGTGACCTCCCAAGACCTCTGGAAAAACATTACCCTGGCTTCCAATAGGTATTCATATTCCATGCCACCCGTTTCCTTTGCTTCTCCTGGCTATCCTATCAGCAATCAAAAAGGCCAGCTCCCGCAGCTATGACGGGGAGATGGCCTTCCTTATTAGTTGATTGTAGCGCTTCAGGAACAGGGAGTCCGGGCGGCCCGCTTAAGCATCCAGTGTTTCCGAGTTCGCGGTCTCAGGCGGGCGCGGCCGTTCATGTCCGGCGGGCGGCTGACCGGCGGCAGCCTTGGACCGGTTCAGTCCGGCCGCATCCAGGCCTTTGCGGCGGGTACGCGTTCCCGTCCTCATCCCGATGATGCCAAAGATGCTGGTCGGCTTCGCACCGGCTGTTACGGCTTCATCTGGCTCCGGCACGAGAATCATGCCCAGCTGGTGGTGATCCCCGTCGTAGATCGGACGCTGCAGGTATTTGCTCTCGCCTTCCCGGTTCTGCACCTCCAGCTTGCAGTAAGCCGGGTTCATGCGCAGCGCTTCATGCAGCTGCGCCGCCTCGGTCAACAGGACCCCGTTGACCTTCAGCAGCACTTCGCCCGGCAGGATGCCCAGCTCCGCTGCCGGACTGCCCGGCAGGACGGCCAGCACCTTGCGGCCGGCCGGCGGATGCACGAAGCTCGGGCTGGTGCTGCGCTCCTCGAGCGCGCTGTACCAGTTCAAGCCTTCGTGCAGGAGCAGTGCGAGCAGCGCCGCAACCAGCGTCAGCGGGCTCCAGGCAGCGGCGAGCAGGCTTACGCCCAGCAGGACGATGCTGTACGCCAGCAGCCGTCCTGCGGTGCGGGCTGCCTTGCGTGCAGGCAGCAGGCTGTAGGTTGTCCCGCTGAAGCCGATGATAACCGGCAGCGATACCAGCCCGAGCCCGCCGCCAAGCAGCGGCTGCCAGGGCAGGTCAGCGGTTCCCGCAGCAGAGGGAACCAGCAGGAACAGCGGCAGCGGCCAGAAGGCTTCCAGCTGGTAGCCGCCGACGACCTTGCCGCGCTTGCCCTCCAGGAAGAGCGGCGTCGCCAGGCGCTCGCCCTGCCAGCGCGCGAGCAGCGCTTCGGCGAGATGCAGCAGACCGGCCAGCACGAGCAGTGCCGGAATGTCCATTCCGCGCACCGCCGTAACCAGCCGTCCGGCGGCTCCGTCCTGAAGCGCATCCGGGAAGAAGGAAATAATGAACTGTATAATGCCTAACACTCCAACGGAGTAACCAAAAGTTAAATAACGTACACGGAATAACATAAGAATCAGGCTGACAATCCAGATGCAGACTACAGCATCTGCCGGCAGTGAAATACCTACCGCGACTGCTGCGGCTGACACGGCCAGACCCATGACAAGCCCGCTCCATACCGTCCGCCAAGTTTCTGAGCCCCAGCCGTGCTGCTTCACATGAATCAGCTTGCGCTCCAGCGCCACCTGTCTGCGGTAATACAGGGCAATGAACAGAATTGCAATATAGTAATAAGGCTGAATCAGCAGGTGTATGACCGCTGTGCCCAAGCTTGTAAGCAGTTCTAGCATATCATTCAAACTGTCGTCACACTCCCTCTACACAAGCTTCAAAAAAAAGAAGGCTGAATTCAGCCTTCTTACTTGTTCGACGCGGCTTTCTGGATTTCCTTCCGCACCTCTTCAATTCCCCGGTTGCGCTGGTTGTCATTGGCCGGGTCCTGAATGACCTTGATCAGCGCCAGCTCTAATGCTTCAGCGGTTTTGGTATCGATGATACCGGTCGCCTGCAGCTTCGATGCGCTCTGGAATTTCTTCACTGCATCTTTAGTCGCAGCGTCGAAATATCCGTCCTTACGCCCCGGCTTGTAGCCCAGGCCGTCCAGCATGGTCTGCGCACTTTTAATGTCCGAGCTGTTCATATTGTATTGTAGGGTAGCACTCTTATTAATCGGCGCTACCGAGAAATAATCCGGCTGGGACACCGCAATATCCGGCTCAATGCCTTTTCCGTGAACCCAGGTGCCGTCCGGCGTCAACCATTTGGCAATGGTAATCTTCAGCAGGCTGCCGTCTCCAAGCTCCTTCTCAAAGCTGGTCTGCACAGTACCCTTGCCGAAGGAATGCTCACCGATCAGCTTGGCTCCGGCTGACTGCTGCAGCGCTCCCGCCAGAATCTCCGATGCGCTGGCACTTCCCTTGTTCATAAGCACCACAACCGGATAAGCTTTGCTTGAGCCCTTAGAGGTGCTGACCTCGCGCGATTTATCCTTATTTTCAACTTGAACAATGGTTTTGCCTGCAGGCACGAACTGCTCTGCCATCTCAATAACGCGCTGCAGTACACCGCCCGGATCGTTGCGGACATCAATAACAAGCCCCTTCATGCCCTGCTTCTCGAGGTTATTCAGCTCTTCCTTGAACCGCTCCGCGGTATTCATTGAGAACTGGGTTACTTCGATGACGCCAACGCCGTCCTTCTCCATGGTGGCATAGACGGTTTCCAGCTTCACATCGTCGCGGGTAATCACGAATTCCAGCGGCTCTGCTGATCCGGTCCGCTGCACCTTGAGCGTTGCCTTGCTGCCCTTCGGTCCGCGGATTTTGGCGACGGCGTCGTTCAGCTCAAGGCCTTCCAGCGTTTCGCCGTTGACCGACAGAATAACATCCTTAGCCTGAATTCCGGCCTTTTCAGCCGGTGCTCCCTTAATCGGCGAGACAACAACCACCTTACCGTTATCCGAGGATACCTCAGCGCCGATACCCGAGAAGGAGCCTTCAATGCTCTCTTCGAATTTCTCTGCTGTTTCCTTGCCCATATAATTGGAATAAGGATCGCCCAGCGCTTCCATCATACCGTTAACAGCACCGTCGATCAGCTTGTTCCGGTCCACCGTATCGTAGTAGTTATCTTCTATCAGGCTTAGTGCGGTGCCCAGCTTCTGGGATTCCTTATCCTCCAGGCCGCTGTTCGTCTGCAGGACAGCCGCTACACCTTCACCCGCAGCTTGTCCGACAACCTGCACATAACCGGTCACGCCAAGGGTTAACAGGCTGCCGCAGAGCAGTGCAGCGACGATCATAAAGACCGCCGTGCTTTTCTTTAACATGATGTTCCCACCGTCCCTTCTGTCCATCTACTAAAGGCCCGCTTCCGTCCCGCAAGGACGGTATCTCTTCCAGTATATGCCGCAGTGCTGATTAATATTTATTGTTGCTGCCTTAATTTGTGTTTTGCAGCCGATCTACAGATAAGGCATCGGATCAACGGTCTTGCCGTCTACCCGTACTTCAAAGTGAAGATGCGGTCCTGTGGAGCGTCCGGTTGAACCGGATTCGGCAATAACCTGTCCTCTGTCTACCTTGTCTCCTGCCGAAACTCTGAGGCCGCCCTCACGAATATGGCCGTACAGCGTCCATACACCGCCGCCGTGGTCAATAATGACACAGTATCCGTATCCGCTCCACCATTCGGCAACCAGCACAGTACCGGAATCCGCAGCGTGAATATTGGTTCCTTGCGGAACCGCAAAGTCTACGCCGGTATGCATCTTACCGACTTCACCGGTTACCGGATGTGTCCGTTTTCCATACCCTGAGGAGATCCGCGCCGAGCCTACAGGCATCTGGAACGGGCCGCCGCTGCCGGCAAACTCTGAGGAGGAGCTGACGCTGCTGACGCTCGCAGACTTGGCTTTTGCCTTGGCAGCTGCGGCTGCCGCTCTGCGCGCCGCTTCCGCTTTGGCTGCTGCCGCTTTACGTGCCGCTTCCTCTGCTTTCAGCTTATCCTTCTGCGTCTCCAGCGCGGAACGCTCGCTGGCCAGCTGCACCAGCTTAGCTTCCTGCTCTTCGGAAATTTCCCCGGACACCAGAATTTCTTCATCATAATGAGCGATAAGCTCCTGCTTCTCCGCTTCCTTCTCCTTCAAGACACTGCGCTGATCCTCAAGCTGGGTATACAGCTGCTTTGCATTCGCATACTGTCCTTCCAGCTCCATTTTCTTGGCTACCACAGTCTCCTTGTCGAGCTTATGCTGCTCCAGCAGATCCTGATCCTGATCTACGATCATCTTGAGCGAATCCGCCCGGTCCAGGAAATCCGAGAAGCTGGTCGATGACAGCAGCACATCAAGATAAGAGACGGCGCCATCGGTATACATCAGCCGGACACGGGATTCCAGCAGCTTTTCACGCGAAGCAATCCGGTCCTCTGCATCACTCAGCTCGGTTGCAGTCACATTGAGCGACTCCTCTGTGCTGGCGATTTTACCGGAAATGGTCGTCATCTCACCCTTTACCTGATCGATCTGTGCCAGCACATACTCAAGATTCTGGGTTGTTTTGTTCTTGTAGTGCTGTGCCTCCTGAGTACGGGAAGCCGCCTTTTCCTGCGCGGCCTTGGCCGCCTGCACCTCTTGCTGCAGCTTCTTCAGCTGCTGATCTATTTCTGCGACTGTTGTCTTTTTGGCATATCCGTCAGAGGGTCCTAAAAAAGTGACAGCCAGCAGTGCTACGGCTAGTCCGGCGGCAATCTTCTTCTTCAACTCGCACTCCCCATCCTTTTACTCCGTATTTAAATGTCATCTCACGTCAGAAATGGTCCCTACACCTTCAAAAACTTGCGGATCGACACGGTACTTCCCCAGATCCCGATCAGCATGCCAAGGCCTACCAGCAGCCCGCACATGAGCAGCCAGATTTCTTCAACAGGAATCATCTGCAGCCCCAGCATCGGATCACCCTGAACAGAACGGGTCAGACTGCTGTAACCGATAAAGAGAACGCCGGAGGTCACCAGTGACCCGATCAGTCCGATCAGCGCCCCTTCTACAAAAAACGGCCAGCGGATAAACGCATTCGTTGCCCCTACCAGCTTCATAATGCCAATCTCCTTGCGGCGGGCGAGAATGGTTACCCGGATCGTATTGGAAATCAGGAACATGGACATCAGAGCCAGGCCTGCTACAAAAATAAAGCCTATATTGCGCACAGCGCGCGTAATCTTAAACAGTGTCTCAACGGAGCCCTTACCGTAGTTCACTTTATATATCGGCTTCTCTTCATGCGTTGTGTTTAGTGCTTCTATCTTATCTGCTACAAACGGAACGGTGGTCGGTTCAATTACTTCGACCAGCAGCTTGTCCGGCAGCGGGTTATTCTCTTCGTCAAAGCCTTCAAGCAGCTCAGCTGCTTCCGGCCCCATATCCTCACGGAACTCAATCAGCCCCTGCTCCTTGGATATGAACTCCACCTTGCTTACTTCCGGCATGCTGCCGATTTCGTTCTGCAGGGTTTCACGCATCTTCTGATCCGTATTGAGCGTCAGATGCACATTGACCTGCACCTGGCTGTCCGCCTTGTCGGCGATGGAATTCACATTGAGTACAAGCAAAATAAAGACACCTAGCACGAATAGGGAGACGACAATAGATGTGATGGAAGCCACCGACATCCAGCCGTTGCGGAATACATTTTTGAAGCCTTCCCGCATGTGGCGCAAGAAGGTTTTAAAACTCATAACCGTATTCCCCTCTCACCTGGTCTCTGACAATGTTGCCGTTCTCGATCGCCAGTACCCGTTTGCGCATTTTATTGACAATATCCCTGTTATGGGTAGCCATTACAATCGTTGTACCGCGAAAATTAATTTCGTCCAGCAGCTGCATGATGCCCCAGGAGGTCTCGGGATCGAGGTTGCCGGTAGGCTCGTCTGCAATAATAACGGACGGATTGTTGACGATGGCGCGGGCAATCGCAATCCGCTGCTGCTCCCCGCCTGATAGCTGGGACGGCTCACGGTTCGCTTTGCTGCGCAGTCCCACCAGATCAAGCACCTCGTTAACGCGCTTCTTCATGATTTTCTTCGGGGCCTCAATAACCTCCATCGCAAAAGCGACGTTCTCATACGCCGTCAGCCTCGGCAGCAGCCGGAAATCCTGAAATACTACGCCGATGTTGCGCCTAACATAAGGAATTTTACGCGGCTTCAGCTTGCCGATATTGAACCCGCCTACTGATATCTGGCCTTTCGTTGGTGTTTCTTCTCTATAAATTAATTTCATGAATGTTGATTTTCCTGCGCCGGACGGTCCGACGACATACACGAATTCATTACGGTCAATCTTGACGGATATCCCCTGAAGAGCATTGGTCCCGTTGGGGTACGTCTTCCATACATCCTGCATTTCGATCAAAATTATCACTTCCCGATTTTGTCATATTCCGCCGGCCGGCCGTCAGGTCAGGCACCAAACCGCAGAAGCTTCCATCAACTGCCCAAATACCACAGGCGTATCTATTGTAACAAATCTGTAACCGTTTGAGTACCCGAAAGTTTTACCCGGTCCGCTCATATACATAGAACAGGCCCTGTGCTTCACTGGCTGCTGTTCATTATTGTAATACATTCGTGATTACTGCAAAAAAATCCTGCCTGGACCAGCTCCCACGTTTATATATCGGCTGGACATTGCAATCCGTAAGCTTCTAACCCCCGGCCTGCGCTGCTCAATGCGCAAATCTGCCGCTCCGAAGGAGATCTTTTGATGACAAAAATACATATCGCCCTGATCGCGGCAATCTCGCTGCTGCTCGCTGCTTCGCTCGCGGCCGGCGGGCTTCATTTATATGGAGGGCAGCACACCCTCCCGAAGGATACACGGCTGGCCAGCTGGGATATCGGCGAAATGGAGATCACCGAGGTCCGCAGCGGCCTGGCCGCCCGGCTTGACGCCCTTGAAGCTATTCCGCTGGTACTAAAAGCAGGCGCTAACACCGAACTGACCGTCACCCTGAAGCAGGCCGGAGCGGATTATGAAGCTGAGCAATTCCTTCAGGGGCTGCAGCGCTTAACGGAAGGGCGGATGCTCGACCGGGCACAGGCCCGCCGCAGCTTTGCCGCCGGCTGGGAGCTCGGTATCCATCTGGATATAGCCCGGCTGCAATCGAGCCTAAGCACCGCATGGGAAAGTGAATCCTTCGGCATCCCGGTTGATGCCACCCGGCGTATTACCGAAGATGACCGGGTAGTTTATACGGCAGAAACCACCTCGTACGAAGTGGACTGGCACGGGCTGGAGCTCGCCCTGCGGGCGGCATTGCCGGTAAAGCTTGCCGATCCGGCCACCTTGCAGGGTAACCGTATTACTCTGGAGGTACCCTTGACTGTAAAAGAGCCTTCCATAACCTTAAAAGCGCTGAAAGATCAGGGAATTGAACGGAAAATCATGCAGTTCAGCACCTCGCTTGGTTTAAGCGGGCCGGGGCGCACCCACAATGTAGACGCTGCCGCTAAAGCCGTGAACGGAACGATACTGCCGCCGGATGCTGTCTTTGATTACGGTAAGGCGATTGAAAAAGCCCAGCAGGAATCCGGGCTGCGCGAGGCGCCGGTCATCGTGAACGGCAAGCTGCAGCCCGGTACAGGCGGTGGTATTTGCCAGGTCTCCAGTACGCTCTATAATGCGGCAATCAGAGCCGGTCTGGAAATTGTAGAGCGGCGCAACCATTCCCTGCCGGTCAGCTATTTGCCAAAGGGACAGGATGCTACGTTTGCCCAAGGCTATATTAATTTCCGGTTCCGCAATAATACCGGCAAGTACCTGATCATCAAGGCCGCTGTTGAAGGCCGGACCTTAACAATTAAGCTGTTTGGTACCTTCCCCAAAAATGTTTATTATAGCGTCCAGTCCCAGACGGTTGAAATCCTGCAGCCCGCAGCGAGATACGTTAGTGATTCCTCGCTGCCCCGCGGAGGCACACGCGTTATCCAGAGCGGGAAGGCCGGGTATGTAGTAGAAACCTATATTACACGTTATGTAGACGGTAAGGCACTTGAAAAGAAACAGCTCTCCCGTGATATATATCCGGCACAGAAGCAGGTAATCGCTATCAACCGGGGCGGCATGAGCAACGCAATCCAGCCCGAGCCTGTAAAGAAGCCGCTTGTAGAGGACGGCGTACGCAGCAATGAGTGAACGGCTGCATGTTCCTGTGCAGCAGACATCCTTCTGTTGACTGCAAAAAGACGGCCGGAATTCGATCCGGCCGTCTTTTGCGGTGAAGCAGCTATGAAGCTTTGTCCCTTCATCCCCATAGTTTAATTAGAACAAAGTGTCCGGTGACATATCAATTCTCCAGTAGCCGTTCACTTTTTTCAATTTGACGACTACCATTTCATTCGCCCCCTGACCGTCAGGCTGTGGCACACTCAATTCGAATACCGCG
>RCUO01000507.1_pt1 | contig 19277 bp, 24 predicted proteins | sample 2166161 | NCBI WGS metagenome assembly RCUO01 (sample SAMN09932617, study PRJNA488358) | compost metagenome | feature: garden; material: soil; isolation source: compost soil in cyclohexanecarbonitrile-enriched culture | place: Germany: Experimental Botanical Garden Goettingen | collected 2016-01-27 | reverse complement strand
AACGCACTCGTAATGCGTAGGTCGGGGGTTCAATTCCCTTCACCAGCATCCTAAGAAAGCCTATAACGGCGCGGGTTTCCGAGGTTTCGGAAAACGCGCCGTTTGTTGAAAATAGCTGTTCATCTACCATTCATCTACCCTGTACTCGACTAAAGTGTTTGTTTTTTACGAAGTTGCTGTTGCAATCAATCACTTTTTTCCTTATCTTATTTACTTTTATTCCCAGTGATAGAGCGTCCAATACTGTTTAACACTGCTCTTTGCATGTTCGGCAAAACGTGAGAGTAGGTGTCCATCGTTACAGTTATTGAAGAATGCCCCAAACGCTCTTGGACAATTTTTGGGTGAACCCCTTTCTTCAAAAGAATCGTAGCATGTGTATGGCGGAGATCATGAAACCTTATTTTAGGAAATGGGGTATAGGGTTCACCAGCCTCCTTAAGCGCATTTTGTTGATCCTGTACTCTTTTAATAATACGATAGAAATTTCGGCTCAAGTTTCTGGGGCCGAGGGGGGTTCCCACTGACGTTTGGATTATAAGACCGGAATCCTTATAGCTGGGGTTTGTACTGATCTCATGTTCAATTTTTTTGAAGAGAGCTTCTAGCACTTCCACCGTACTATCAAATAAAGCTATGGACCTTTCACTGCTCTCATTTTTTGTGTCATCGATAGAATGTCCCACCTCGTCCAAGGTGTAAGCTTGGCGAACCGATAGCATTCTAATGTATAAGTCTACTGAAGTGCGTTCAACTGCCAGTATCTCGCTTTGGCGCATACCTGTTGAGGCTGCTAACTCGAATGCCTCAAAGTATTGATCTTCACGTGCTGCTTCCAAAAATAACTCCAACTGTTTCTCATCCCAAACTTCGAATTTTGCTTTTTTGCGCTGGGGTAATTCAACTCCAGAGGCAACGTTCTGGCTTAATTCTCCCCACATCACCAGCCGCTTTAGTGCGTCCAGAATGATAACATGCGTCTTACGTATTGATGCTGGAGAGAGCTTAGAGTCTTTCAAAAGAGTAATGTGATAAAAATAGTGTAGGTCTCTGGCTTTTAAAGCAGAGACTTTTTTTTCTCCCAAATGAGGGATGATGTGCTTAGTGACTAGCCAATCATACGATTTCCAAGTATTGTATCTAACTGCGGTTTTCTTGTCCTCTAGCCATTTCACCATGACTTCTTTAAAAGTATCGTCTGTCAAATCCACATAAGTGCCTTTAATGAATTGATCCATAATGGAAGGTAATGCTTGTTGAGCATCTTTTTTTCGTTTCCATCCTTGCTTGTCCTCATTGGATATCCACTTTCGAACTCTTCTGCCTTTTTCATTTTTGGTTTCAATAACAATGTAGTAATAGTTCCCTTTTTTTGCTATATGCCCTCTCATTTTGCCCTCCGAATCCTCTTTTAAAAATTGAGTGCATCATCTACTGCTTCAATTGGTAAATATAATCTGTTTGCAGAGCGGCCATACCTTGAAGCTACGCGTCCCATATCAATCAGTACAGCGTTCTTACGAGCGGAGAGGTCGCCTGAGGAGACTACAGCGCCGTCTCTAAGTGAGTAAGAGTAAGGGTCGGCCCCTTTTATAGCGCCCTCCATTTCGACGTATAGTGGCTTCTCCCAGTCAAATCCGCTGCGCTGCTCGATGACCAGTGTATGTGGTCGGGAAAGATCGTCTAGTCCATACAAACCTTTAATGACGGGAGGGGAACTGGATACATAGTCGAACATTGCTTTTTCCGGGATGTTCGAATCTGAGTAAGAATACTTGAAAATGAATTGTGCCCCTGATATCCGTTCCTGTATCTGTCGCAGACGTTGTTGAGCGAAAATCGGTGATACCTGAAAGATATCTGATATACGGCCTGAGGCGTGCTCTTCCGAGGGGGGGAGAGATAGTTTCTTCAACATAAAAAATGGCATAGAGGCATATAGACTGAATCGTTCAGCGTCTGCTTCCTGCATTTGTTGAAAAAGCTCGGGCATAATGCGCTGATCGCCTGAGTGACGAATAACATGTCCAAGCTCATGAAAAAAACCTCTTCGTTGTTTACTCGGTTCGTCATTGTGACATAAGAAGATTACTCGTTGTTCATTGTCAGAAAATGTAGGGAGCTTACTATAAGCAACCTCTACATTAAACACAGTAGCGAGATTATCTATAGTCAAATCCCAATGATTAAGCAGGTGATTTGAAAGATAGATCTCCTGAATTAATTGCTCTAGGGGAGTTAAGAAGTACATTGATAAGTCCATTTTGATCTCTCCGTTCAATATCTAGGTTTATCGTACTACTGTAATGCATAAACTCTTGGTGTGTTCTCAAGAATCTATGAAAAAAGCACTACATACATAATATAACATTATACTAAAAATATTGATTGTTAAGGAACATATGTTCTAATTTTGTCAAAAAAGAAAGACCCAGGCGTCCTGAGTCCAATTGATTTATTTATTCTTCTCAGCTTCTCTTGCAGCGCGTTCTTTCATCTCTCGATATCGACGTACAGCCGCTTCCGCTTCCTCTAATTCATCTTCCGTCCAGTCCTTTGGACCACCAAAAAAAGATAAATTTGGTGTGTAAGGCTTTGAATCCTCGGTACGACCAAAAAGAAAATCAATTGAAACTTCAAACTTATCAGCAATCTCATTGGCTAGTTTATACGCTGGCTCTCTTTCATCCCGCTCATACATGCCAATAGCACTTTCACTTACCTTCAACAATTTAGCGAATTCTTTCTGTGTCAAATTCTTAGCTATGCGAATCTCACGAAGTCTTTGACCGAACGTAGCCATCATTATCACCCACAATTAATATAACACAAAGCGTGTGAAATATAGTGATTAAGCACAAATCGTGTTGACAACACATTTCGTGTTGTTGTATATTAACCCATATAAAACACAGAACGTGGTTTATAAGGTGGTGAACAAAGAAATGAAAGAGTTGATTGCCAGAAGATTACTTAAGCTTCGTGGTGGTAGTTCTCGCGAAGAAACGGCTCAAGCAATCGGAATTAGTGTAAGTGCTCTTCAAATGTATGAGAATGCCCAGCGGGTTCCAAAGGATGAGATAAAAATAAAAATCGCCAATCACTACAATCAATCTGTTCAGGAAATTTTTTTTGATTTGTAATAACACGTTTTGTGTTCTTGATCTAACGATTCAGATTATATGGCAAAAAAACTAATCAGTTTATAAGGAGGTCAAGCATGCAACAGGAAAACAAGCCCTTCTCTGAAACTGATGTTATCACTGTTCCAGAATTAGCAATACGTCTGAAGGTATCCAAAGACCAAGCATATGACATCGTAGCTATTCATGGTTGTCCAGTTTACGACTTGGGTGGAGTTCGTCAAAAACGAATTATTTGGGGCGACTTCCTCCAATGGTTTCGTGATAATTTTAAACATCAAATCTAAGGGAGGTACTTTAATGGGAGCCGCATTTGCAATTCAAGTCATGACTGGTAAAGAGTTAAACGTAAAAAAATTAATGGAATGGGCATTTTCCAAAAGCGAAACCGCTCAAAATTGGATTAAGGCCATTCATACCTTAACAGAGTCAACATTCCGTATTTTGAACGACGGCAGTCGTGGCAAGGAAATCCAACGCGCGGTGATGCCCGGGTACATTTTTCTCGAAATGAACTACTCAGTAGAAAATACAAATCAGTCTGCCTATATCCCCGCTGACGTGTGGCACCTTATTAAGAGTATCCCCGGAGTTATAAAGCAATTCACCAATTCAGGACAGATCATTGGTTCCGAAGAATTTCAGAGCATGCTTGGTTTGGATATGGAAGAAAAGGTTGAAGTTACAGTTCCGGTCCAAGAAGTAGCGCCCCAGTCCGAAACAGCCCAGGTGAGGGAGAACGAACATCAAGTAAAAGAAGCTCTTCATCAGATGAATATGGCAAGTACAGAAGATGAACGCACAGCCGCAGAACAGGCATTGGAAGTGGCTGAACAACAGATGAATCAAATGATGGAAGTAGAATTTGAAGAGGATAAGGGCAGTGTAGGTACGGAATTGAAGAAGGTAAAGAACACCGGCCTATTGAGCAAGATAAAAGCGTTGGTTCGTGGTGGAAAAGAATACATCCGTTTTCCCAAGGTCATGTTGGATACCATTATATTACAAGAAAATAAGCATGACAATCCGACACCAGCAGTCATAATAGCACTGCTTATGAATTACATACGTCATTTAGGCAAAAGCTGATGGAGACAGCGGAGCTGGAATCAAGCACCGGACATATAATCTACTTTATTCATCCAAAGAACGGGAGTTTGAATGCAGATAACAACTTTGGAATTGCATCTTGGCAACCAGATAACGGCTCGAAACCAATCACTATAAAAGGGAATTTGTTTGGTCTGAACAAGAAGGAATCTGTCACAATACATGGCCGATGGGAGCATCATGCCAAGTTTGGAGATCAATTTGCTATCGAGCATTGGGAGCGTCCACTACCGAAGACCAAAGATCAGATTGCATCTTTTCTTGCATCTAAGTTTGTGAAGGGATGTGGAAAAAAGCGGGCTGAACTGATTGTGCGGTGTCTCGGAGATCGGGCACTAGAGCGGATCATGGCAGAGGGAGCGGAGTGTCTTGCGGGAATTAAAGGGGTTGGAGCAAGCTCTGCTGTCAAAATTGCAGAAAGTATCCGAGCTAATTTTGAAATTCAGCAAATAATGATGACGTTGCTTCCTTACGGAATCACTGCTGATACTGTAACTAAGATGTACAAGCAATGGGGAGCGGAATGTGTAGATATTGTTCGGCGGAATCCATATAAACTAACTGATATCCATTTGATTGGCTTTTCAAAGGCAGATGAAATAGCAGGAGCCATTGGGATCAGTTCAGATTCACCATATCGTCTGAATGCTTCATTGCAATATGTGTTGAATGATATGTGCTACGGCGGCGGTCATTGCTTCATCCCTGAAGGAGAGTTGATCGAGCGAACGTTGGAGCTTCTACAAAATGTGACGGAAGGGGATTTGCTAACCGAACTACAACTAATGTCTGCCCACGAACAGGTGATATGGGAAGGTGATCGAGTATATCCGAAGCATCTGTATGTTTATGAGAAGAAACTCGCCTATAAGCTGGCTTGCATGGCAAACCGGGCTGGCGAAGCTATGCCCAATTTTGAGCATACAATTCGGGAGCTTAATATTCGTGAGTACCAATTTAAGCACGGCATTGTTCTCGCAGATAAACAACGTGAAGCAATACGTGAGTTATTTCGGCAGCAGTTGTTGATCGTCACAGGGAACCCGGGAACAGGGAAGACCACAGTAGTTCGAGCAATGATTGAAGTGTATAAGAAACAGTTTCCGGGGGCCCGAATCGGGCTGTGTGCGCCTACAGGCCGTGCCGCACGTAAGCTCGGAGAACTGACGGAAATGGATTCTGAGACCATCCATATGATGCTGGGATTTCGTCCGGGAAGCGATCCGATGTACGGCGAGGATATGCCATTGCCATTCGATCTTATCGTTGTCGATGAAGTGTCGATGAAGGATCTTCAACTGGCATATTATTTTTTTCAGGCGGTTGGCCCCAATACAAAAGTCGTTTTAATTGGTGACAGCGACCAACTCCCATCTGTCGGACCGGGCAATGTGCTACATGACATGATTGCAGCCGGTGTGCCGCATGTGCGATTGACAGAAATCTTCCGGCAGGCGCAAGATAGTCAAATTATTATGAATGCTCATCGAATTAACCAAGGGCAGCAAATTAGTATCGACAAAAGTAAGGATGATTTCTTTTTTATTGAGCAAAAAGACCCGGAGCGAATTGCACTGTTTATTGAAAGAAGTGTTCTTCGCTTTTTGGAAAAGGGATATTCCGTTAATGACATTTTAGTGCTAAGCCCAATCAAAGAAGGAGTCCTTGGTACAAAGGAATTGAATCGTCGTTTACAAGTAGCAGTTAACCCTCCATCTGAAGTGAAAGCTGAACTAGCTTTTAAAAACCAAGTATATCGTCAAGGGGATAAAATTCTCAGGCTTAAGCGAAATGATTACAGTAAAAAAATATTGAATGGCGATATTGGAATTGTCCTGGGAACTTGCATATTGAAAGATGATAACGGAAACTCAACGAATGTAAAAGGTTTAATATGTGATTTTTACGGTCGTGAAGTAATTCTAAGCCCAGAGGATTTAAACGATTTTGGGCTTGGATACGCTGCCACCATATATAAAACTATTGGATGCCAATCACCGATTGTCATTATGCCAGTATCAACCCTTCACTATAACATGTTGGTGAGAAATAGTATCTATACGGGTATGACGCGAGCTGAAGCGATCAGTGTAATGATTGGAACCTATAAAGCTCTAAATATTGCCATCCGAAATAATAAATCTGTACAACGCAATACAGGGCTGAGAGAACGGGTTGAACAGTTCATGAGGGAAATGAGTTATGGAAGTGGAAGGTATGCAGGTCAATTCTAAATAATTTTCCGAAGGAGGACAGGCTATGCTGGAGCGGCTGTCTAAACTGTTTGAGAAAATTACAGGTAAGCATATACACGCTTTTTCTAGAGAATCACCCATTGTGTATTTCGATGGAACTAAGGTTTACCACTGTCGCTGTGGAGCAATAGCGATAATAAAACGTTGAAGAATGAATTCACTGGGAGACGCTGCCGCATTTGAAAGGGAAACTATTGAGAAGGAGTATACAGTATGTTTCTTTATGAGTTATTGACTTATCCGCCTATGTTACTTGTATTGTGCATTATTACTTTGGGTTTCTTTATTTATCAATGGTACAAAAATCAAGATGAAAATGAGTAAGGAGCGTGGAGTACGTGAACGGTGTCCAGTTTACGAGCATGGAACATTCAAGGAATTTCTTCGAATTGAAAAGAAAATTTCCACAAGTAGTAAAATCCAGTGATTACCGGGCGGCATACTACATCCTAGCGTTTCCGGATGTGTTTGAACACGTCGGGGACCCCAGTAAGCTGGAATGGGTGTTTTCTTGGTGCTATGACTACGTAACAACTGAAGTAGAAGCAGATGCCGATTGGGATTACACAAGGGATGGCCGGTACTACCGCCGCGATTGTGAAGAGGACGAGAATGGTCATATGGTTAAAGGACAGAGGTTTGCGGGTTTGTCTGGTGGTGCAAGGCGCCTAGCCTTGGCTGCTATGAATCTATATAACGGCGAAAAAGGCTTTGACTTAGATGATGGGATTTGTTCATGGGATGACCGCCTGTTTGAAGTTTTTATCAATGCTTGTCATGTGAGAAGAGGCGGTAAGATCATTTGAATTATAGGGGATGACAAAAAAATTTTTGAGGCAACTCTGAAATGTACGCCTTCTTCAAAAGGATATTATACAGTAGTTGCCAAAAAACGTTAGAAACATATTGATTTGGGAGACGAACTCAATGAATGAAGAAAAAAGGCTGACTCTATTAAACCAATTAGAAAATCCTAACCTTACTTACAAAGAGAAAGCTAAGATTGAGTACCAGTTATTTGAATTAGATAATCATCCCCAATATGGATTAATGATTTTATTTGGTAGCATAATTGTATTCCTCCTGATTTTCACTATTGTATTAACTTCAAAATGAATACCATCTGATTATTTAGTTGTAGGGAGGTAACTGCCATATTATGTTTAATTATTTTAGGAACAAAAAGATTAGACGAATCTTCAGTCGGTTTCCTAATATTGATAACGTTGACCGAGTCTGGCTGATTGAGGATTTAAAGGTCAGAGAGGACCGTCTGCGCGATGGCTTACTCCTAAGCCTAAATAGACCGATAGAAAGCAGTTTAATAGCGGATCGTATTGTTCTGATTGACGAGGCCATAAATATTATGAAAACTGATGCTTATAGAGATTATTACAAATGCATGACAGTTAAAAAAGTTTATGCAGCAATTCTGAAATGAACACCGTCCGAATAATATGATGTCAAGTGGAATGGTGCAAGATAGGGAGGTCCGTATGTGTCGGAGAGTAAAACTACTAAGACAAAGACAATGAGACTAAAGCGAGACTTCGATCAGGCCGAACTTCAGGCCAAACGGCGGTCAGAGATAAACCTGAGTGTGGTGAATGAGCAAGAGGCAAAGGCAAATGAGAAGGGGTTCATGCTGGTCAGGCAGAAAGAAACGAACCGAACATCGTTTTCGCAAAATATTTCCGAGAATATTGATTACCTGAATGAGAAGAAGTACTTGACTGGAGCAGAGAACTCTTTTGTTTTTAAACTAGCCCCGTACCTTCAATCAAACACGAATGCGCTGACTGACCGGAAAACAGGTCAGTTTTTTAGTGTGACTGATATTGCCAAAAAGCTAGGGATAAGTCGAACAAATGCGAGTTTAACGATAGATGCTTTGCTCCAGAAGGGGATACTTTTTGAATTTGTGAATGTGGTGGAGTTGAAGATATACGGGCGCACGGTTACCCAGCGCCCTTTTTTTATGAATCCCGAGATTATTTGCTGTGGAGACAAGTCTAGGCTGGATGCCGGAATTGTCGATTTGATGGTTCACTACAACATTTTGGAGCGCAAGGGGATAAAGCTGCCGATCAAGGCAATCCGGTTACCGAATGCCAGATACGGCAAACTGGTTAGCCGCAAGTCATATTTGGAAATGCGCAAGGCGACCAAGTAATTTTTTGGCATCATTTGTTTACAGGGGGATGTGTCGAAGGGGGGTGTTAAGATTTCTTAACACCCCTGTTAAAGAATATTAACACCCCAAAAAGCCGAAAAACGTTGATGTTACAGGGTTTTTCAGCATTTCCGGAATGGTGGTTCTTCTTACTCTCTATATATACGTCAGCATTTCCATTCTATATTGAAAAAGCAGAGTGGTTTCGTCAGGAAGTAAATAAATCCAACTTGAGTCTAGAACGCGCATCATAATAAAGACATCCCCCAAACTCCATAGAAAAGGAACAGGCGCTTCTAGACCTGTTCTTTTTTTAATTATTGAAACCCTTGGGGGCTGGTGGCGAGTGGGGAGAAGCGGTGGACGGTGTTCCGTTACATTGTCGGTAGAGCGGAGGCGTAGCGCATCGAGCGCTTCAGATTATCCCTGCTGCCCCCAGCCCCCAAATACACGAAAGGTATGCGCGTGCGCTGACGTTTTGCGAAGTCTCTGACCCGTTACGGGTTAGGGGCTTTTTGATTTGCAGTTTGCAAAAATACAGTAGCTCGCCTGTACCACCAAAAAAGGAGGAAGATCACATGTTATTCAAAGTATCGGCTAAATCCAGAGTGAACCAATTGGCCGGAGCCATTGTATGGGCGATGCGACAGGAGGGGAAAGCGGAACTCCAGCCTATCGGCGCAAGTGCCGTGAATCAGGCGCTCAAGGCAGTTGCAGTGGCAAGCAATTTGATGAGCGCACAGGAAGTGAGTCTCGTATGCACACCATCATTCGTTAAACATCATCTGGACGGTGGATCGGTTACGGGCCTGACTTTACGGGTCGGAACAGTGCCACTCGAAGCTGCTCTTTAAGCAAAAGGAGAGGAGCAAAGAACCGTGGGAGTTTTAACTAAGCCGGAGCGGGTACACAGTCCGCAGATGATTCAGCAGATTCGTGAGGAGTCCGGACATCAATGCGAGTATGAGGACCTTGCCGCAAATGAGCGTTGCAACCATCCGGCAGAAGGGGAACCGCATCATATTCGAACACGCGGAGCTGGCGGGGAGGATCGAAGAGAAAATTTGATCCATTTGTGCGGCTGGCACCATCAGTTATTCCATGGCGGGAACCTGGACCGCAATGAACTGATCGCCATTGTCGCTAAACGGGAGGGCGTAACGCCGGAAGAAATCGCGGAAGTACTCAAGCTACCGTATCAGCCTCCAGCAGCCCAGCCAGCCCCTCAGCCCAAGGTAGAGGAATTGCTGCAAGCCTATATTCAGGTGGATGAGCAAGAGCAGGAGACACGCTTTGTTAAGGGGCAACTGCTGGATGCCATGCTTGCTGCCGGAGCTGCACAAAAGTTTCTGGCATCGCAAATTGGTATTAGTCCGGCTCAGATTCGGGAACTCGTCCATGTCTATCGGACCTTTCCCTCACCTGAATCTAGAAATCCGTCTCTGAGCTGGTATCATCACCGAGTTGCGAGTCACGCGAAACAACCGGCTTCGATGCTGGTCAGGGCAGGCGATGAAGCCATGAGTACCCGAGAACTGAGAAAGGCTATCTTGCAGCAGGAGGGAGCGGATCACCTTGTCAAGCAAGAGAACGACCAGGAGCAGAAGAAGGCCACACAGGTACTCACATCGGTACAGAAAATATTGGATACCGGAAGTGAGGCCGCCGAGTGGTTAAGGGCAGAGCTGAAAAAGATACTGAAGGAGGAAGAAGCTTGATATTGCAAAATGTGTTGGATGTGCTGGACCTCAAGCATGCTCAGAGGGTCAGCGAATTGGCGCAAGCGTTGGCGAAGGAAGCTGGACTGAACGAGCGGGAGACTCTTTTGATCGGTAAGGGCGCAATGTATCACGATATTGGAAAAATCGCGATTCCGAAATCCATCTTGGAGGCGAACCGTGGACTAACGGATGCGGAACGCCGAACAGTGGAGAAGCATGTGGAATATGGCTTGTCCATCTTAGCAGCATATACAGGGCAAGAAATGAGTGTAGCTAAAACGATCATTGCCACACATCATGAGCATTGGGATGGTTCTGGTTATCCGCAGGGCTTAAAGGGCGAACTAATTCCGCTATGCGGCCGCATTGTTGCCATCTGCGATGTGTTTGATGCTTTAACGTCGATCCGACCGTATAAGAAAGCTTGGCCGATTGGAGAGGCTATCAAATATGTGGCTGATAGAAGTGGTACTCAGTTTGACCCGGTACTGACTGAAAAGTTCATACGAAACGTTGCCGTTCACTTGGGCAAAGTCGGAGTAAAAGTATGAACGGCATATCGCATATGATTGGCGGTGTAACGGCGGCGGCAGCATTGGGTATCCATTCTCCAGCTCCGCTTGCCATTGTGATTGTCGCAAGCCTGCTGCCCGACATAGACCGTCCAAACAGTTTGCTTGGACGTTTTATCCCGATGCTCCCCGCTGTACTGGAAAAAGTGCCGGGCAAGCGGACCGTGACGCATTCCCTGTTGCTGGGAGTTGGTCTTTGGTTCATGATCCATCTGCTTAATCCCGGCTGGGCTTTGGCTTTTGCAATTGGCTTTGGCTCACATCTACTGTTGGACCTATTTACCGGCTATGTGGCTTTGTTGTGGCCGCTACCTGTAAAATTCGGCGTTCCGCTGTTTGGCATCCCTCCAATAGCTGTAGAGGTTGCAGCTATTGCCTGCTGGGGGGCTTGGATTGCTACGGGCGGTTATCACATCTTATGGACTCTGTTTCCTTTGTAGCGTCTGCATATAAATGCAGGCGCTTTTTTAGGTAGTTAGGTAGAAAGGAGGTGAGGGAATGTTTGCAGGATGGATTAGCAAAAGGTACGGCATCGCTTGGACGATCAGTAAGTACCGTAAGGACAAGCGGGCTGGCGCGGTATAAGCAAATGAAGGGAGGGAAAAGTCGTGAGCATCAGGATGAAGCGGAATGGTTTGGGTCTTTTCTTACTCGCAGTGCTTTTTGTGGCTGTGGCCTTTACTTGGTCGGTCCCTGCCGTACACGCAGAGACCATTAAAGAGAAAATTGTAACCAGCCAAGGAACCGGTGGTGTTACAAAGCTGGAAGAACAGGTTGATGATTCAACGCAAAACGTTGTTTCCACAGCCCGTAAAATTGCGATTCCATTGACCGTCATATTTGGTTTATGGCTGGCGGTTTGTTATTTCCGTGCAGGATTTTCGCCAGATTCATTGCGGGAAACGAAGGGGCGTATATTCTTCTTTATCGTCTTCCTTGCATTGTCGTTCTGGACGGAATCCATTTTGGGTACAATTTTCAGCTTTTTCGGCATTGATTTAAGTAAGTTGTAACTTACTGTGAGGTGATGAAGGATGTGGGGACAATATCATCCGGTTCCTTATAAAAGTAAAATCAAGGAAACGTTTTTGCGTGTTTTCGGCATCAACTTAAGTCTGGATCAGACATTGTGGTGGGCGGCGGGGGCTTTTTTATCCTATCGCTTCGCCAAGCTTGTTCCGCCGATCGGCAACGACTGGCTGTACTCGCGGCTGCATCAGTTTATCCCTTTCGCTTTGTGCTTATATCTGTGCTACGGCAAACATCAAAAGACGGGACTACCCATTTGGCGCTATTACCGTCTCATTATAGGTCTGCGACTCCGGCAGCGGCGCTTTACCTATCGGAAGTTCCGAACTCCAGCATGGAACGAGGCGAAGCGATGAAGGGCTTGATTTTCATCGTTATTCTGCTGACTTTCGCCGTGTGGTGGTTTCGGTCAAAGCGGAAGACTAGCAGTGTTCAAGAACTTCTATCTAAAGAGACAGTAATCAGTATGGATGGCCTTGTTCAGAATGGAAATGAGTTTTCCATCCAAATTGAAGTCCAGCCTGCCAATCTCGAAAATGCATCAAATGAAGAAAACAAGGCGGTATGGCTGAACTTTCTGGGAATGATCAATACGATTGGTCTTCCGTACAGTCTGATCATGCAATCCCAGCTCTTTGAAATGAAGGACTACACTTCGTTCTACCGGGAGCAGCCGGACAAGCTCAATTTGCCTCAGAAGCTCAGAGAAAGCGGTAGGGAAGTGGCAGACTACTTGGAACAGTCAACAGATGAGGCCCGCATTAAGCATTACAAAGGCTATATCATCCTGCGTTATTCTGCTTCTTCCGCTACCCAAACCGGGGTACAGACAGGGAATGCTACCGTAGATGGATGGCTTGGCCGCGCCATTCCCGCAAAGGAGCGCATGACCGATGCTGAGAAGGCAGATTTAGCCGAGCAGATGCTGGAGGAAGCAGCAGAAGTTATTTATGGCTTTTGCGAATTAGCCAACATGCAATACCAGCGATTGGACAAGGCCGGAGTTTGGAACTACACCTATCAGACACTGCAACGTGATTTGTCGCCCTACGCACGAATGATGGATGCGATTGAAGCAAGGGCATTCCAGCCTGAAAAACGCTCGTTAAACGCCGATTGGAAAGGAGGCGATGCCGAGCATGTTTAAGTGGTGGCGAACCAAACCCAAGGAGCCTCAACCTGCTTCTTATGAAGGAAAAGCGCAAGGTGTGGATTTTGCCGCGCCCTCCATCTTGAATGAAGTGATTCCGAGTGAAGTGGTCGGAGGTGGAACGAAAGCAACTGATTATGCCGTTGAAGTAGGAGGGACGGTCGTTCCATCTCGATTCTACCGCTCCTTCTTTGCTGAGATTGCTTCTGGCAATACATGGTCAGGGATGCTGAATTCTTTAATTACCGGTGAGTATACCAACGGGGATGTGGATGTAGCTATTCACATTAGCCCATCCAGCAATGACCGGGAGTTGAACGAGATCGGACGACGTATTGCTGGACTCTATTCCGATTTGGCTGAAGAAACGGATGTACGCAAAATCGATTCCATGCGCGATGAGATTGCGGACCTGAAGGATCGACAAAAGCGGATTCGTTTAAATATTGAAAAAAGCTTTCGTGTCTGTATTCAGGTCATTGCCAGCTCGACAGAATGGAAGTCCGTCATGCAGTTATGTCGGTCACTCGTCCAGCGCTTCGCAGGTAAATCCATCTTTTTGCGTGCGGCGGACGGGCAGCAGCTTTCTGCCTTGAAATCGGTATTGCCGACCTGTTCTACCAACCTGATGAAAGAGCATTATTTGTCACTGGAAAGCTCCAATGTGGCCGATCTGTTCCCGTTCGTTGGCGGTGGACTTAACCATCGCAGCGGGATCATCCTCGGCAATGACCGTTTAGGCCGTCCGGTGTGGCTCGACAATTGGCACCATGAACTGACGAATTACCACATGTGCATTATCGCTCGGTCCGGTGCCGGGAAGACTTATACGGTAATGGTGGTTATACACCGCTCTACGCACATTGGCAGACGGGTCGGCATTATTGATTGGAAAGGTGAGTACGGGGATTTCCTGATGCTAATCGGCTGTCCGTATTTGGAGCTACATGAAAAGTCGAAGCATCGGATCAACCCTTATGATGTCGATATTACCGAACTAGCCGATGGATATCGGTATGTGGATCTGGAGGAAGCTTCAAACTCGGTTCAGGCGCTTGCCTTCAAAATGATTTCGGTTTACGACAGAACGACACTCACTGGTGAAGTGAAGGTGTTTATCGGCAATGCAATTCGGGATCAGTATCAGGAACTCGGCATTACGCATGACGAAGAAAGCCTGTTTGTAGAAACACCGATTCAGGGAGATCAAGGGCAGTTTCGAGTAGGAAGGCAGCGCAAGCCGATGCCGGAACTGGTTGGCCTATTTGAGCGTATGGCAGCAAGTCAACAAAAGGCCATCCGGAAAGCTGCTGATATGCTCAAGCCCTTTACCCGCCTCGGGAATATGCCATCCTATGCAATCTTTGATGGACCGTCTACCGTAGAACTGAAACATGCACCTGTGTACGGGTTTGCGATTAATCGGCTCGATCCGGAAATCATGCGTCCCATCGGCTTGTTTGTGGCCGAACGTTGGATGATGGAATGCTGGGCGAAAAAGTTCCCGGACATTCAGAAACTGCTGGTTATTGAAGAGTCGCAGAACATCTTTCTGGATGAAGATTTTGGCGCAATTTGGGCGGAAAGTGCGTACCGGGAAGGTCGAGCAACGAATACTGGCGTTGTTTCCGTCACTCAAGGGCTTGAGGTATTTACCCGGTCACAAGCGGGCATGGCGGCGATTAAGAATAGTCCAGTCAAGCTGATTGGTATCCAGGAATCGCTGGATATTGATGCGGTCAGAGGCAAGCTGGCGCTGACGGAGGGTGAGGCCGACTATCTGGTCTATCAGGCTCGGAAAGGCGATTTGGTGGTGAAGGTTGACAATCAGTCAACTATCGTTCATGTCGATGCTTCACCTTTAGAAAATATGATGTTCACAAGCGACCCTAACGATCCGGCATATCAGGAGCGAAAGCGGCTGATCCGGGAGGCGGCTGCGGTATGACCCTTGCGAAGCGAATACTGGTCTGTGCCCTACTCTCCATCATGCTACTTGTTAGCGTATCACCAGTCTTTGCTGAAACCCCATCAGCCGGTTCAAATAACCAGAACCAAAGCAATAACCAAGGCATAATTGGGAAGCAGATGCAGAAGTACTATGAGGATGAGGATCACAAGCCCGGACTCATGGAACGAACGATAGCCGATCCACTTATTTCCGTGGCAAACTTTCTGTTGAACTTCTTCGGTGCAAAGGATGTTGTCACTCTTGTTTTCGGCATAGACCCAAACTCTACGGATCAACGGGAAGGACTGTATTTAGGTGTTTTTACCGAAGGAATGATGAACGCCATTGACGCGCTATACAGTAGCTTCGAGCGTTTTATGCCGTTCCCCGTTATTTTGGCCGTTATGCTCATTGCTGCACTGTTGCTGTTTCAAGGTATGAGTGCAGATGGACGTTCAAAGGCCAAGGATTATATGGTGGCCTTTTTGGTCGGTCTTCTCTCCATTCGTTTCGGTTATTATATCTGGAACTTCGTTGCTTATGTGACGCAGAAATTTTCAACACTAATCTGGGCTACCATGCTAGATCATGACATACAGCCGGACAAATTCTTAAATATGATTTGGGGTGCTGGGACCGGATACGATGATATGATCAAGTATCGCGGATTCGTAGTAGCCCTGTTAGTTCTGTTGGCGGCAATTATGACTGCCGTACTTAATTATCAGTACACGATGCGCACAATTAACCTTATGGTGCTGGTGTCAACGTTTGTGGTTTCGGCTGTTCTGACCATTTTTCCGCGTTACCGGCAGTCGTTACAAACATGGTGGAATGAATTTACCTCCCAAATGCTCTTGCCCTGTGCCCATGCTCTGGCACTAGGGCTTTTTTTCTTGTTGTTACGCTATAGTAGCGACGATGTATCCAATTGGATTATCGTTGCTTATCTATTTGGCTTCAGCACGATTCAAGCTCTCGTAACTCGATTGCTCGGGGGCGAAGACGGCGGAGGCGGAAAAGTAGGGAAAGCGATGGGGTTTGGCACGATGATGGCCCTTAGTTCCATACTGCGTAAAAATAAGAAAGGTAGACAGACAAAAGGAGTCGGAGATCAAGGAGCGTCAGAAAGCGTGGGAGGTGACGAAGGCTTAGAAAGTTCGGGTCAAGCTGCGACTGCGACACCCGCCATTAAGCAACAAAGGCAGCAGGGTTGGAAGAAAACCGCAGGGAAAATGGGTGGTAAGGCAGCAGGCTATGCCCTGCAATATGGTAGCCGTGCAGTCGGGGCCATTGCAGGTACGTCTATCGGGATGATGGCTGGTAATCCACTAGTTGGTGCAATGGTTGGTGCAAAGGCGGGCGGAGCTGTAGGTGGAGTGCTCGGCAAAGGAACAGCGATGCTGGGAAAAGGAACAATAATGCTGGGAAAAGGAAGCCTGCTGGTAGGTCAAAAAGTAGCACATGGTATAGGAAATCGCACATCTCGATCAGAATCTGAGGCAGCCGAGAACCCGACAGAAGAATCTTTGTCAAATGAGACAGGCAATGAAGGCTACGTGCAACCGATGAACCTGGGAGGTCGGAGAATTGGGGCTTCCAGAGCAACAAGTGCAGCTTCAGTCCGGAACGGGAGTTCGGTCGGGAATAAAAGAGTTCACAACAGCAGAGCGTATGCGGGTCAACAAACAAACCGGCCTGCTGGTTCTGCTGGTATACAGAATAACGGAGTGAGCGGTTCGTCAGTAAAGTCGAGTACATCGGGTACAAGACCTGTTGGCTCCAGTGGAACGGGTCGGGGTCGCCATACTGTCAATACAGGAATTATTATTGACGGGGGTAAGGTCAATTCGGATATCATTTCTGTTAATAATGGCTCTTCTAATAATGGTTCTTCCAATAACCATGCTCGAACCCAAAATACAGGGACATCTACATCGGGCCGTCATAACAGGGGGATTTGGATTTCAGGAGGAGATGTAAAAGCCAAATCCATCCGAGTAAATGGAGATACCTCTGGGGATGGTGTGAGAATTACGGGCGGTCAAGTGGAAGCCGAACATATCACGCCGAATACGGATATCCGGCCAAACCGTCCAAACACCGAAGTCACTCCATCGAACGCTCCATCAAAGCCAGCCGCAGCGCCCGCAGCACCTCCTCAAAACAGACATTACAACTATGATTTGTGAGGGGGGCTTATGGAGCAGATATGGCGAATCGCTAAACAATATGGGAAGAGGCTCGGCAAGAAACTACTAAAATGGATTCTGATCAAAACTGCGCCAGTCACTCTGCCTCTGGTGGGAATCCTACTTTTCATGCTCTTAGCCTATGTTCTACTCTTTGAAATGCCGAAGCAGGCTATTGCAGACACATGGGACAATGCCACAGATCGGGTTGCGAGTTGGTTTTATGGTTCGAATGAAAAGGAAGACGAGGATGTTTTTCAGAAGTACCAACAGCTTGCAGCGACCTGGAATGAAGGTTTGACGGCGGATCAGCAACTACAGGTCGAACCCTATGCGCTCAATTGGGAGTGGCTGGCTGCGGTGGATCGGGCACTCAATGATCCGTCCTTCCTCGATAACTACAGTGGGCAGGAGCAGGAGGCCAAAGAGCTTAAGTTGCAGCCGGAGAAGATATTTAACGAGGCCCGACCATCCTTTCGCTGGGTGACGAAAGAAAAAGTCACCACCCAGCAAGTGGCTGTTCAAGTAGAAGGTAATCCAAACTCTCCAGTGGTGGAGCCATCCCATACGGAGATCAGAACGGTTAAAACATCTATACCCGTGAAGTTGTTAGAACGTGCCGAGACGATCTATGGAACTTATGCCTATACCTATAAGGAGGAAACCAACACAAGCACTACATCTTCCTCAGCCGGCCCGTTATCAACTACGGTTGTAGAACCTCGGCTAGATGGTGTGGAAACCCTGGAGGCCGACTGGCAACCCCTTCGCGAAATTTTGGTGAAGCATGGTGTAACAAAGCAAGGAGATCAGGATTTTTTGATGGAGTATTGGCTTTCGTTTCTATCTGACGAAGACGGAGGGGGGACGGGGCTAACCGGGCTAAAACCAGTAAATGGGCTGCTGATCTGGCCGACAAACGGGACGGAGGTTACATCCCAGTTTGGGGTGCGGGTTCATCCCATTACAGGAGTTCAAAAAATGCATAACGGAATCGACATCGGCGTGCCTACGGGTACGCCTGTTTTCGCGGCAAGGGACGGGACGGTGACTTTTGCCGGAGCCATGGGAACAGCAGGGAATGCCGTCATTATCGGGCATGATGAGGGGCTTGAAACGAGGTACTATCACTTGAATCAGGTGGATGTGGTTCAGGGGCAGACGGTTACAGCTGGAGAGCAAATCGCAGAATCCGGGAACAGTGGCAGCTCTACTGGGCCACATTTGCACTTTGAGGTGAGGCTAAATGGAACACCCGTGAATCCTCTGCTTTACTTTGGATACACAGAGTTAGCTTCCACAATCTTAACGTATCGAGCACTGAACATACCCGTACTCATGGAGTGGCTCAGTGAACGTGATTCAGCATTGGCCGATGCGGATATTCTCGGCCTCATTGATGATGCAGCGAAAAGTCAGAACATTGACCCTTATTTGCTCATAGCCATTACCGGCGCTGAGCAGAGCTTTGTCCCTCGCTCCAATCCCAGTGCGGACAAGATCATTCGTAATCCATGGAATGTATTCGGAAGCTGGAAAGTGGGGCGCGGTTCCACGCTTACTACTGGTGAAGCGGCCCGTATCGCTGCCAAAACCATTGTAAAGTTGTCTCAAGGCAGACCGTCCGGCGTAGATGCCATTGAGTGGTTATCCAGCCGTGAGAATCCGAACGGGTTTTATGCAGCTAATCCGAATTGGTGGAGGGATGTATCGAGTTTTTATGAGCAGTTTTCAAGTTTTAACTAAGCTTTAAGTGAGGAGGGAACAAATGAACGTTTATCGTTCGGTGACAGCGCTGATTGCATTGCTGCTCATGCTCGTTTTCACCCAGCCCATAAGTGCAGCCGCTGCTAGTGCCGACAATTCAAACAGTACGGATAATGGCAAGCCGAATCTCTCTGAGCAGATTCAGCAGCACTCCGAAACCTTCGATCCGGACGCGCTGGGCTAGCGAATGGAGCAAAAGGCTACGGAGTTACAG
>RCUO01000504.1_pt1 | contig 19335 bp, 18 predicted proteins | sample 2166161 | NCBI WGS metagenome assembly RCUO01 (sample SAMN09932617, study PRJNA488358) | compost metagenome | feature: garden; material: soil; isolation source: compost soil in cyclohexanecarbonitrile-enriched culture | place: Germany: Experimental Botanical Garden Goettingen | collected 2016-01-27 | reverse complement strand
TAGAAATGCGATCTTTCAGCGTAGAAATCGTAGTTGCCAGCGCTTGAGAGCCGAGCACCATCCGCAGTGGCGCCGGTTCCTATTAGCCATGTGCGATTGCTCATCATAACTCCTCCTTACTCCGATTTGGCCGCGGCCTCATTCACACATCTGAGAGCGTTCAGGCTGCGCGGATATCCAATGTAAGGCAGGCATTGTGAGATAATCTTGATCAGGAACGACTTATCATTTCCGAGTCTCATATTGGCTGCAGCATGGCTGGTTAGCTGCGGCTCACATCCGCCTTGGGCCAGCAGGAAGCAGAAGGTGATCATTTCTCTTTGCTTGTAGTCGAGTCCGTTCCGCGTATAGTAATCCCCAAAGCAGTTGGCCGCTAGCCAGTGATTGATGTGCCGGCTTTCTGCCGGACCCGATTTCCAGAAATCCTGCATGCTCTCCCCAAAAATATCCACCTGCGCCTGTATTCCCGCTTCCAACCTTGTTTCTGTGGTCGTCGTTGCCTGACCCGGCAAAGGCAGCTCGACGCCTCGCGCTGTCAGAATCTCATTCACGGCATGAAGAAAAGGTAAACCTCTTCCGATGCCAAGATAGGCTATGGACTGATAGACAATTTCCTTAACTTCGACAGGCGTAACGCCAAAGTTCAGTGCTGCCGGAAGCATGGCTTTAAACTCGTCAATCCCTTGACATCCGATTAAGACGGACAAGATGGCCATCATCCGTGTCCGATCATCCAAATCATCCTGATTAACGACTTCATCAAACGCAAAGTTATTGAACCGTTCAATAAACTCCGGATCGGTCTCCAGGAATTTGGATTCATAGCCTGGTAACATCCGTTCATGGTATCTATTTGCTGCATCCGATATTCCCATCGTTTTCTTCTCCTATCGAATATAATTAAAAGTTGAAAAGTATTTCTACAAAGTAGCCATATCGATGACAAAGCGATACCGTGCTCCGCAGAAAAATCAAGCATCTCCTGTGTCTCTCGGATTCCGCCGACATTAGATGCCTTAATACTCCGGCGCCCGGCAAATAAGGAGAAGACGTTATATTGATCCGGCTTATTCGGGAGACCGAGGTTCACGAGAGTGCAGTCTACGTTAAGAATGGACAGATACGCATCCACGTCTATATTCGTTGACACGGTGTTCAGAATCAGATCAAATTGACCAGAAAGCTCAGCAAATTGAACATCCCTTTCTTTTTATGTCTGGATGATTCGGATGTGTTTCATGTCTCATCCTGTTCAAATTAATGTTCACGATTACTTTATTGTGCAGATGTCTATTATTATAATGAAATTAAGATTGAATCCTATTGTTAATATGAATCGATTTGTACATTAATGAATTAAGTAATCGGATTTGTTCATTATCTAAAAGGATTGATGAAATAATGAACATATGTTTATCTCAAAAACAAAGAAAGTTCGGTGAGCAGTATGTCTAAAGTCGATCGAAGAATCCTAAAAACCCAGGAAGCATTAAAAACAGCAGTAATTGAACTGATGACTGAGAAAAGTTTTGATGACATAACCATTCAGGATCTATCAGATAGAGCGAATGTCAGCCGTGGCACGGTTTACCTACACTATATGGATAAATATGACTTGCTGGATAAGCTGATAGAGACTCATATTGATGAGCTTCGGGAAAGATGCAGAGCAGCGGCAGATCTGGATTTTGTAACAGGGTCTGTAGTTTGGACGGAATACTTTGAGCAAAATTACGCTTTTTTCTCCACGATGCTGGCAAGTAAAGGAGCGCCTTTCTTCCGCAATCGATTCCTTGAATTAATTATTGATGAGTTTCAAGATGAAGTGGATAACACGAAGGGGAAAAACGAAGGATTAAATAAAGATCTCGTCGTTCATTTTGTGGCCTCTTCCTATGTGGGCGTAGTCGAATGGTGGTTTACGAACGAAAGACCCGTCCCCCATCAAGTACTGGCAGAACAGTTAGGAACCCTATTGGAAAGGATTTGTGAGTGAGCACGAACTTTCCGTCTCCGAGCCGATCAATTGACCGGTGTACGGGGCATACTCCGAGGAGGCCATGTGATGTGAAAGGCTTCCTCAGAAAAAAAGTACTTGTCATTAGGTTTTGACAAGTACTTTTCCTCTTATAACATACTACGTGTTTTAATGTTCACTTTCCATTTAGTTCATAAATGTTAGGAAAGCACTATTGAAGCGTCACGTTGTCAAGATATACAGATGTCTGACCGCTGCTGTTAGACGAAGAGACGAATTGTACGCCAATCTCTTTGACATCGCCAAGATTGGCTACAGAAGGAAGGCTGATCGACAGTGTTGTACCTCCAGAAGAGTTAAGCTTGACGGTACTGCCTTCATACCAGGTCCAGCTTGATCCTGTCTTGACATAAAGTTTGGCATAGAGACCGTTGCCTACAGAGCCCCAGGATGCATGTTTGGCAGTAACGCTTAATGTTGATTTGCCGCTAAGGTCGCGGGTCTGTGTGAGAAGCAGATAATGCTGGGAATTGGCAGACATGACGATATCAGATTTAAGTGAGTTGGTTCCTTTGGACGCCCATTCATTAACGCTCCATGGTCCAGCCGCTACATTCGAGCCGGTCCAGCCCTGTGTGCTGCCCTCGAAGTCATACAACGTGGTCGCGGTGTTGTTGCCGGACTGTCTCCACTCTGCGTACGGTGCGCTGCCGGCCAGAATGCTCTTCAGGAAATTGCCTCCTGCGGTAAGAGTTCCGTTCGTATTGAAGATACTGGCACTTTCCGCCTTGTCATTAATCGCCCAGTTGCTCCAGGAAATATTGTTCTGGTTCATCCAATCGAGCCATTGATTGGTGGAATCGTAATTAATAGCACCATCGCCGTCTGCATTGACGAAGCCCATCTCGGTAACGAACAGCGGGATGCCCTTGCTCAAAGCATAGTTGGCTTTATCCCGAAGCGATTGAAAATGAGATCCGGCGTAAAAATGCAATGTATAAGCGATATTGCTGTAGGAAGTAATCGGGTTGTTAGCAGCCTGGTCAACATCTTGAGACCAAGTCGGTGTGCCGACAACAATCAGGTTATCCGAATATTGACGAATGACAGGAATGACCTGTTCGGCATAGCTCTTGACCGTCGACCAGGAAGTATTAACTGGCTCGTTGTAAATTTCGAAGATGACGTTATCATAGCTGCCATACTGCTGGGCCATCTTGCTGAAGAAGCTCTTGGCAGCGTTTACGTTATTCTGCGCGCCGCTCGAATGCCAGTCGATGATGACATAGATGCCCTTGGCGATCGCTGCATTGACAACGGTCTGAACCTTGGATTCATCCGAAGAATTGTACGGATTGCCGGACTCATCCACACCATATGCTGCTCTCACAATCTCGGCCTGGAATTCATCCACCATCCGGTTCACTGTGGAGGCAGTGTAAAATTGCCCCGACCAATTGCTCCAGAAAAAGCTACCTCCTTTGACCATCATGGGTTTATTCGTTTTGGAGCCGTTAATCTTGTTGCCGCTTACTTTCATTTCACCGAAATAACTTACAGGGTTTGGACTTGCAGCTGAGGCGTGCGTTGCAGGTACGGCCGCTTGAATAAGCAGCGCAAAAAAACTGAATAGCAGGACCGTGATTATCGGCTTGGACAAGGAATGATTCGACAAATTCATATTTCTATTCTCCTTTGAAATAGTATAATTTACGAAAACGTTTTAGATAATTAGCAGAAGTTGCTATTTAGTCTAGCTTCACAAGAAGAAAGAATCATTAGTTTTTGACTGAAAATATGGAAGGTATGGAAGATGTACAAAATCCCAAACGAATATAATACCGAAAACGTTTTACATTTCTATTATAATATCCTCCTCCTACAGCTCGAAGATGGTACTACCTTCATTTTTTAACAGACATCAAGCCCGACGTCTTCCGATCCACCACCTTCTTCCAAAGTATATCAATCCTAGCTTCTACCCTTTGACGTCATCCGGGTTGCTTCCTTCTGGACAACATTCAGGATGGAAACAGAACGAATAGAAAATCCTTCATTGCAAGGTGTATTTTGGAAAAGCGCTTACATTAACTATAAAATACAGTCTCCCATTGTTTTTGTCAATTCTTATCGATGGAGTTGGCAAGGTTTTTTTGTTTTTATTATTTTTGTTGACATAATGATCTAAGGCATGACCCAATTAGTATTCAATGGACCTATCCTATCCTGTTGGAAGTACCTAAATTGCAGTTGTTATCGGTCATATTTACTATGTGGCTTCGGTTTTGCTCGACAATTGCGAATCATAACATGATCCGTAATCGAGAGAATTACCCACAGCTGTTATCTTAAAAAAACAACCTGCGTTTAGGGTGTCCTTGGTAAAACAGTATTGAATCAGTCTTGAAAGTTGCAGGGGTTGTCCGGCAAGCGGTGTTTGGCTTGCGGCCGTTGGAAAGCCAGTATGCAGTGGTAACAGGAACGCCATCCTCTTACGGCATTCGGGCGATTTGCGTGAGACTATAACCCTCCAAGCACAGCACATAAATACGCTGTACCACCTGTGCCGCTTCCTCGTCCACAATTTTTGGACTATATCACGGCAAGAATTTTCTTTCTGGTATCTTTGGCGTACCATTCGTTTATTATGTTAAAAAATGGAGTAAAGTCGCTGTCTTGCTGGTTGTTACTGTCAATTCCGTTGTTAATGGCAATAAAGCGAATACCTTTCTCAACGAATAGGACCTCGGAATAAAACCCTACCTATAGGTAGTCACGCCCAAGCCGGGACATATAATTCACAACAACGGTTTTGACCTTTCCCGCTTCAATTTTGCTCCAGCATATCATTCCAGCTGGGCGCTCAATGTCAGAATTGGAATAGCCCTGATTTTTTCGCTCGGTGTTGTGTTCTCGAATGGAAATACTTTTCTTCTGATAGGCTTCGTTGTAGACGATATAGCGGTCTGTTTCTCCATGGCACGGCCCCTTTTCAATTTCCGTGATAGTTCTGATGCTTTTTAGTAGCTGTACGGGCAAAAAGGGATTTCGGGCCAGCTTGGCCTGAAGTCGCATGGAGGTTTGTCCGAAAAGTTAGCAACCAAGAAGACACCTATCCGAGAAAAATCTCGAATGGTGTCGCATGAAAAGTGGGCTCAGTAGCCGCCCGTTATTGATATTGCATAACTTTAGAACATCAGCAATGCCAAGCCATCATTGTAAAATGACGGCCCCTCCCTTAGCAGATTAACTTAACCATGCATGGTGAGCTTGTTTATCTCCTTAATAGCTATTGTTGAAAGACTACTTGCCTCCGCTTCGCTGATTTTATATGCGGAAGTATCATTGCGGGTTGGTTTTGAATTCTGATGGATGAAATCCTTTATGTGCTGGTCAAGCATGATTGCAGGTCTTGTTCCAGTCCGTTTCAAAAGCTCTGCAAGCAACTTTGGATTTTCGCCGTCTGCTCCACCACTGATAGAAAAGAACCCATATGCTTGAGGGTTTGATTTTATATGGTGCAAATAAGCCCGAAGTGGCGAAGCAATATGTCCCATCCAAACAGGGACAAAAAAGAGGACAAGGTCATACTGCTTAAGGCTATCCGGGTCAGGATGTACTTTGGGTGTTCGGGTAAAAAGCATATCCAACATGATACTTCCTATTGTCATGGGCTTTTGTGGTGTGATTTTAATGTGCGTTGCCGGCAAGTCCCTTGCCACACATGCAGCAAGTTTATCGTTATTGCCAGTGTAAGAATAGGAAACAACTGCAATGTTCATTATATCTCCCCCTTAGATAATTATTGTTGAGCCTGTTTCAGCGCATTTTCCAACGCTTTCAGGTGGGCTTTGGAGGTAAGCGTTGCTCCGCTGATTGCATCCACCTGTAAGGATTCGGTTTCTAGCTCCCTTGAAACAAGTTATCTATTGTCATCCCGTCATCAGACCTTTCATGATTAGCTCCGTCATGAGATGTAGTAGTTCTGGAAAATACTCAATTCCGATTTCCTCCTTGTGGGTGTCCGCATTAATGACCGCCGCGAAAACCATCATAATCATCTTGCTGTTTATGTCTTTGCGCATTTTCCCTTGATTCTGCCAAAGCGTTATGAGTTTCAAAAAACTGTCGTACAAGAAATCTACAGTATCAACACCGTTTTCCTCACGATAGACTTGCTCTAGCTTTTCAAACACACTCCTGTTATACCATTCCCGCAAAATGGGATTTGACTTTGTCCCCTTAACGTTTAGTTCGAGCATCTGACCAACAACTTCCATAGGGGGTTGCTCTAGGTCAAGGGACTGAAAACAGGCTTGTTTCATCTTTGCGTTTTCTTCCAGAAAAATATCCATAAAGAGTTTTTCTTTAGAAGGATAATAGTTATAAAAAGTTCCTACTGCCATTCCGGCTTTTTTTGTGATTTCTGAAATATTGGTTTCCTTAAATCCCTTTGCGCTGAATAACTCCTTTGCACAATCGTAAATTATTTCCTTTTTATCTTGCACGGATAGACCTCCAAATTAACAGCCAAATAATATGAATGAACAAATCAAAATTCATTCATATTATGGCTGTTTGAAGATGATTTGTCAATACGGCTATTAATAACAGGGTATCGTTCTATCAAAACAATACCCTGTTTTCAGACCTTTTACTTGGCAGTTCCCCATAACAGTTTAAGTTTATATACTGTCTTATGCAGGACTGCGTTTGCTGGTTGTTTTTCTCGAACATAATATTATTGATTATTTGGACATTGGCAGTCATGCTATCCAAGTTAAAAAATGAATGTAACGGTTCTCCGTTTGTCATTGCTGCTCCATATATACTCCTGTTGAGTCTCGTACAACCAGATCTACTGGAACTACCTCCGTTGGCGGTGAATAATCGGGATTCTCGATCATTCGGATTAGATGCTCTCCTGCTCTTATCCCCATTGAGGCAATGTTTTGATTGACCGTCGTAAGCTTAGGCATCGACAGCTCCGCACAGAACGTGTTGTCGAACCCAACAACGGAAATGTGCTCAGGAACCTGCTTTCCGGACTCGCGGATTGCTTCAATCGCACCGGTTGCCATATAGTCGGAGGAACAGATTACACCGGACGGTGCTTCCGGAAGCTGCAGCAGGCGCTTCATCGCCTTATATCCGCCTTCAATGCTGTAGTCCTCCACTTCCACATATTTGGCGTAGTATGGAAGATTGCTCGAGCGTAGACCCTGTTGATATCCGGTAAATCTCGTTTGACCAACCAGACATCCCAAATCTCCGGAAATAAAGGCGATGCGCTTATGTCCAAGCTCCACCAAATGCTGAACAGCCAGGTAGGCACCCTGGGAATTGTCGGCTGTTACATAACCGGTTCTAGGTCCAAGCAGATCGGTATCGATCATCATAGTCGGCATTTCTGCCTGAAGCAAATCCAATAAATTTTGATTATTTCGGTCGACACCAAACATGACAACTCCATCCACATTGCGGCTGAGGCAGTGCTTGGTGAAGGTATAGTCAGGGTTGCGAAGATTCGGTGACAGAAAAAGCAGATCATAGCCGCTATCCTCAAGAGACTTTCTTAGTCCGTCAATAAGCTCTGCAATAAAAGGATTCGTGAAGTAATCCAGCAGGAACATCCCCACTGTCCAGGAACGCTTTTTCACAAGGCTGCGGGCAACGACATTGGGTTGGTAGTTCAGCAGCTCGATTGCCTTATTCACCTTATTCCTTGTTTTACTGCTGATATCCGAATAATTATTCATCACTTTGGATACCGTTGCCACTGATACCCCCGCGTGCTTCGCCACCTCATGGATAGATACCACTAGACTCACCTCAAATTTAAATAGACGAATTGCCGATCACCGTACATAACCATTCACTGTTTAATTATACGCTAAGCCCAGCCCGATGGGAAACGTCGGAAACGGTTCTCCAAGAAGCAGCCGCTGGTTATGCAGCTTATGTAGCGTCCCGGTCCAGGTAACAAGCATAGGTTCCTTCGGGGACTGCCACATTCCCAGCTCTGCTGCAAAGAAAGAGGCCGCTCCATTTGAGCGACCTCGACCTCCTCGGACTCGACCTTGGATTAATTGTGATCATTCGATATTATCGAACATGGGAAGTCCGTTCTTCCCGGCTAACTCGTTATTAGATCAAGTATCTTCCTGTAATCGACTGCTCCGCATGAATGATCTGGTCTGGTGTACCCTCGAACACAACCTGGCCACCTTTGCTGCCTCCGTCCGGACCCATATCGATGATCCAATCTGCTTGGCTGATCACATCGAGGTTGTGCTCGATGACGATTACCGTGTTGCCGGTATCCACCAGGCGGTTCATGATCTCCAGAAGGTGACCGATATCCGACATATGCAGCCCGGTCGTCGGCTCATCCATAACGTAGATGCTTCCCTTCTTATGCAGCTCGCTTGCCAGCTTGATCCGCTGACATTCCCCGCCCGAGAGCGTACTGAGCGGCTGGCCGAGCGTAATATAGTTAAGCCCCACATCGCTCATTGCCTGGAGCTTGCGCACAACCTCTTTTAGCTGGAAAAAATCCAATGCCTGTTCCACAGTCATCTCCAGTACATCGGCAATTGACTTGCCGTTCAGCTTGTACGAGACCACCTCTTCCTTGAACCGTCTGCCTCCGCATACCTCGCATGGCAGCTTCACACTCTCGAGGAATGCAAGTTCTGTATACACAACGCCAAGACCTTGGCAGTTCTCACAGGCCCCTTTGGAGTTGAAGCTGAACAAGCCTGGGCTCACTTTGTTCGCGGATGCAAACGCCTTGCGCACATCATCCATTATGCCTGTATAGGTCGCGGGATTCGAGCGCGTTGACACACCTACCGCCGATTGGTCGATGACGATCGCATCCGGATGCTGACTGAGGAATACATCATTAATCAGCGTACTTTTGCCAGAGCCGGCGACACCTGTAACTACCGTCAGCACTCCTGTTGGAATATCAACATTCACGTTCTGCAGGTTATGCAGCTCGGCACTCCTGATGGCTAGCTTGCCGGATGGCTGCCTGCAATCGCTCTTCAGATGGAGAGGCCGCTTCATATGGGTGCCTGTTAATGTCCCCGCCTCCAGCAGCCCTTGGAAGTCTCCTTCATACACGATGGTACCTCCGCGGCTGCCGGCGTGAGGACCGACATCCACGATATGATCCGCCACCTTGATCACATCGGGATCATGTTCGACGACAATGACGGTATTGCCTTTGTCGCGCAGCTTCAGAAGCAGCTCATTTAATCGGTGTACGTCACGGGGATGCAGGCCAACGCTTGGCTCATCGAAGATGTAAGTGACATCCACCAGGCTGCCGCTAAGGTGTTTCACCATCTTAACCCGCTGCGACTCGCCGCCGGATAATGTATCCGTCTCACGATCCAGCGTCAAATAATCGAGTCCGATATCCACCAGATGCTGCAGCCGTTCCAACAGCAGCTTGATAACAGGCGCGGCGATCGCGTCGTCTATCTCCCGAATGACGCGGATAAGTTGTCCGACTTCAATGGAGGACAGCTCCGCAATGTTGAGGCCATTGATCTTGCAGCTGAGTGCAGCCTGACTGAGTCTAGCACCATGGCAGCTCGAGCAAGGCCCCTCGGTGATGAATGGTGCAACTGCTCGCTGTGTGCGTTCGGACATCGTCTTCAGATCCCGCCTGATATACTTGTTAGTGAACTTCTCGATGATGCCTTCCACTGTAATATTCACGGCTTTCCCGCCGAACTGCACTTCTATTTTCCTCGCCTTGCCATACAGTAACTGCGCAAGCTCCTCTTCCGAATAATCGCTCAGCTTTTTATCGGGATCGAATGGCCTCGATTGCACGATCATGGTCCAATCAAAGCTGCTCAACGCATAGTCCGGCAGCATGATCGCACCCTCATTCAACGACTTTGACATGTCCAGCGCCTTGCTCATGTCGACGCCCAGCCTGCGGCCGATTCCACTGCATTCCGGACACATGCCCTGCGGGTCGTTGAACGAGAACATATGCGCTTCTCCAATATGGGGCTGACCTACCCGGGAGAAGAGAAGACGGAGAATGGGAGAAATGTCGGTAATCGTGCCCATCGTGGAATGGGACCCGCCGCCCAGGCGCTTTTGATCAACAATAACAGCCATGCTCAGATTCTCGATCGCGTCTGTATCCGGCTGCGGAACGCGGGGCAGGAAATTACGCACGAACATACTGAAGTTCTCATTCAGCAATCGCGTAGATTCTGCGGCAATCGTATCGAAGACGATCGATGATTTGCCGGATCCGGATACCCCGGTGAAGATCGTGATCTTTCGTTTGGGAATGCGCAAGGAAACGTTCTTGAGATTATTCTCCCTCGCACCTGAGATTACGATATACTCCTGATTGGGTTCGTTCATGCCTGACATCCCTCCACTAGTAATAGTTTCTGTTCATACTCATCTTGTACCATTCATCAGCAGCAAATTAGGAAACGCGAACCAGATCAACCCAAAAAGAGCCGGCATTGGCCAGCTCTTGTAATCATGTGAAGAAGTCAATTCTGATTGGCGGACGTTCATTGTATACTAAGCCTCATAATTTGGCAAGATGTTTGGCTGTACGGATCATTTGACTGGTAAAAGAGTTTTCGTTATCGTACCAGGCAGCGATTTTCACTAGCGTATCTGTTCCTAAAGGAGATACCTTCGTCTGCGTTGCGTCAAACAAGCTGCCGTAAGTGATCCCGATAATATCGGATGAAACAAGCTCTTCGTCTGAATATCCATACTGCTCGGATTTGGATTGCTCCATCTTCTTGTTGACCTGCTCCGCTGTAACGGAGCCGGCAACAACTGCGGTCAACTCGGTTAACGAGCCTGCGACAACTGGCACCCGTTGAGATGTGCCATCCAGCTTGCCGTCCAACTCCGGGATTACGAGGCCTATTGCCTTGGCTGCCCCGGTAGAGGTTGGAATGATGTTGGCAGCCGCCGTGCGCGCCCGGCGCAAGTCGCCTTTGGCATGAGGGGCATCCAGCGTATTCTGGTCATTGGTATAAGCATGTATCGTAGTCATGAAGCCTTTTTGGATCGGCGCAAGCTCGTTCAGGTAATACACCATTGGAGCAAGGCAGTTCGTGGTGCAGGATGCTGCCGAAACTATGCGATCCTCTTTGGTCAATGTATGCTCATTTACACCATAGACAATGGTGGGAACATCTTTTCCGGCTGTTGTGGATATAAGAACCTTTCTTGCGCCGGCGTCGATATGCGCTGCTGCCCCTTTTTTGGATGCGAAGAAGCCTGTACACTCCAAAACAACATCGATCTGTAACTGATCCCATGGGAGCTTGCCGGGGTCTTTTTCAGCATAGATTGGAATTTCCACGCCGTTTACGGTCAAACTGTTCTCACTATACCCGATCTCTCCGTCATACCGCCCTTGCGATGTGTCGTACTTAAGCAAATGAGCGAGCATCTTCGGACTTGTTAGATCATTGATCGCTGCAATGCTGTATCCCTCCGTTCCAAAGAGCTGCCGAAATGCAAGCCGCCCGATTCTGCCAAACCCATTAATGGCGAAATTAATTCCCATAACAACCACCAATCCTTTCTTTGTTCAGGTTCCAACGCTATTATATCCTCCACATTCTTGTGGTACACTGTTATAAGTGAAGTATTCGACTATACTATCTGTCAGGTGAGAACAATGCCACAAATGGACCGACATAAGAACAGAACGGTAAATATCGAGTTTGTTGCAACGGAGGCTTTGGATTCACTTCCCTACCCGGAGCGGTTTACTCTGGTTTTTGTTACGAGTGGGATGATAAGCGGACGGTTGAACGATCGTCCAATAACCGTTTCCGCCCCCGGTATTCTGTGTTTGTCCGAAGAAGATACGTTGCAAGTTACTGATAAGCAGGACGCCTTCGCGCAATCCTTTAGCTATCATGCCGATTTTCTTAACACCATTCCCCTAACAGAAACGGAAGACTATTTTCCCAAAAATCTGAAGATCCAAACAGGGCTCTCCCTTTTTCAAGGTGACGATATGCGTACAAGGGTGCCTCGTGTAACCGGCAAAGCATTTTCGCAGCTATTTGAGTGGTTCTTTGTGATGGGAACAGAAGTGTCTGCGCAGAGCGATGATCGCTGGGTATGCCGAATAAAAAAATACCTGATTCAAATATTGGGGCTGCTTGAGGATTTGAACCGACATAGCGAACAGTCTCCTGTCGATTTAGTTTTGGAATATATACACACGCACTATTCGGATAAAATCAGCTTGGAGGACTTAACGAATTGCGCGCATCTGAACCGTGTGTCGCTTAATAAGATGTTTCAGGAAAGATGCGGATGCACAGCGATTGGCTACTTACTGTCACACCGACTGAAGGTTGCGGAGGATCTTCTGACACATACAGGGATGAGCTTGAATGAAATTGCGCGTTCTACCGGATTTGAGTATGACACGTATTTCATCAAGCAGTTTACAGCTAAAAAAGGGATGTCTCCGACCGTATATCGGAACACATCCCGCGAGTTTGCCACTGTCCAATAAGACTAAATTTCTGATTCACATCGATCCACTTTAAGATCCCGACGGAGAACATGCAGGTCTCTATTGCAGCGCTCTATATCGTTCACAGGCTTTATCATTAATGTTGTGAAAAATTAGGCATCTTAATGAACCCGGATAACCCGAATGCAATCAGCAAACTCGCAGCCAGCGCTTCGAATGCCGCCAAACTGCTGCCTGTCTTCAGAAGATTCAAGGCCAGCAAGGGTCCTAAAGACGCCCCGATGAAGAGTACGAGCGAATATACGGTGACGGCTGGGCCGCGTTTGTCGCCCGCAAGCGTGCCTACGATGGAGATCAGCGTCGGGATTGTGATGGATATGCCGGCAATATAGACGATGCTCATTATGACCAGAACGTTCAGATTGGAGCTTAAGCCGACCGCGCCAAGTCCACCAGCTGCCAATAGCAACCCCGCCTGCAGCGTCCTCTTCATCCCGAACCTCGCCACCAGGCGCCCTGCGAACGGAGAAAGGATCATTCCCGCCAGCCCTGCGGCTCTCACCTGCATGAGCTGATGTGCGGCCAGTTCAAACGGAGGCTTCGTCAAATTGCTCTGGAATATTGTATACATGCCCACGAACGAGAGCAGAATCGTCAGGCACACCAGATAGCATAGCGTTAGCGGCCTTTGAATGAGCATGGCTGGCATCTGTTTGTATAAGGCTGCTAGACTTGCTTGGTTACGTCGTCCCTCTTCTTTCGGGACCAGCGAACCCAACAGCACGGCAGCAATGAGAACCAATACTCCGTGAATGAAAAACACATAGCTCCAGCCCCAGTATTCGCTGACCGCACTGCCGAACAGTTGACCGGCGATGGCTGAGACGAGAAACCCGGTACTAACGAATCCCATAGCAGTAACTCGCCGTTCCGCCGGGAACGTCTCTACCACATAGGTCATTACGGTAGGCGCAAATGTCGCCGAAGCCAAGCCCTGTAAGGCGCGGAGGGCGACCAAGACAGGCAGGCTCTGCGCCAGCCCCAGCATGGGGGTTATGACAAAAAGCGCGGCCAGCCCCCAGAACAGCATGGACCAGCGGCCGAACCGGTCCGATAAGGGACCGAATAACAGAAAACCCAAGGCGTAAGCGAATGAAAAAGCGCTGCCGCTCCATGCCGCCTCGGCCACCGATGCGTGAAACGTGTCCGCCAGGACAGAGCCCATAGGCAAAGTCACGTATAGGCCTGACACGACAACAAGAGAACACCAGACCAGTACCGCAGTAATTAAGGAATATTTTGCTGGCGACGCTCTGTTCAAGTGTTGTACGCGTTCTGACATGACACCCCTCCATTCCAATTACTCATTTGTTGATTGAAAAATAATGCTCCCGATCAAGATCGGATATGAGTCCTGGCTGAACAGGATCCCAGCCGAACCGACTCCGGGTCAGAGCGCTCGATGCCGTAATATCTGCGGTAACAAAATGCGCCAGCCAGCCAAAATGAACGGCGGCCTCCTCTGGAGACTTGCTGACTACCGGTACGCCCAATCGGCGACCGATTACCGATGCAATGTCCCGGATCGGCACGCCTTCTTCTGCGGTCGCATGCAGTATTGTTCCCGCAGGAGCTGCCTCCAGCGCCAGCCGATACAGCCGGGCGGCATCGAGCCGATGGACGGCGGGCCAGCGGTTAGCACCATCGCCTATATAGGCGGCGGCTCCCTTGCTGCGTGCGATTTGAATCAGCGCAGGCACGAAACCGCGATCGCCTTCACCATGCACCGATAGGGGGAGCCGCATTACCGACACACGCACGCCTCGCGATGCCAGCGAGAGTGCAGCCTCTTCCGAAGCGATGCGATGCGCCGCGGCGGAACCCGTATCGGGCGCATCTTCTTCCGTAGCGAGACGGCCCTGCGCGAGATGCCCCATCACGGAGGTGACAACAAGCGGCCGGTCCGTTCCGGCAAGAGCGGCGCCCAGTGTCTCAATTGCAAGCCTGTCTTGTTCGCCTACAGTCGTAAGGTCCGAAAAATTGTGGGAAAAGGCGGTATGGATGACGCCATCCGCTGCCTCCGTACCACGTTTCAGGCTGTCCAGATCCTCCAGGGACCCGCTGTGCACAGCCGCTCCTTCCGCCGCAAGAGTGGCGGCAGACTCATTCGAACGGGCAAGTCCTAGCACTTCGTGTCCTGCTTCGATCAGTTCACGCACAATGGCGGAGCCGACAAACCCTGTTGCTCCTGTAACAAAAACACGCATCATCAAATCCTCCTTAATCGGTTGAGTAATAGCCGGTGTGTGGATCGATACCTTTAGCTTGAATCAGCTATTCGTTCGTACCAGCCCTTGGGCTAAACTCATTATAGAGGGCGTGCCGGTACGCGGCTTGCCTGTTTCACGTCATTTTTTGCCTAATCCTCCGGATGAATGGACTGTCCTCTCTTCGACTCCGATAACAAAAAGAAAACCCGCCAAGCCAGATGGCTGCGGGTATTTGGTGGTTGAATGGATCAGTCCGGCATTTGTGCAGGCTGACGCAATCGGGCAATGTCTCTTTTGGGCGGACTTCCGAAGAAGCGGCTGTAATCCCGGCTGAATTGGGAGATGCTCACATACCCTACCAACTGGCAGGCCGTTGTAACATCCATTGAGCCGGAAATCATGAGGCGTCTCGCTTCATGAAGGCGAAGCGCCTTTTGATACTGAAGGGGGCTCATTGAGGTAACGGTCCTGAAATGCTCGTGAAACGAGGATTCGCTCATGTTGACCATCTCGGCCAAATCTGTCACTTTCATCTGCTGGGCGTAGTAATCGCGTATCCAGGAGATGGCCTTCACGACACGCTGCACGCCCGAATCGGCAAAGCCGAATTCAGCGGCGTGAACGCCGATGGGGCTTCGCAGGACGCGTATCATAATCTCATCAATTACAAGCGGAGCAAGCAGTTCGGTATCGCCGGGGCTGTGCAGACACTCCATCAGCCTCGTTACCGCGTTCACCAGGCTGAGATCCATGTCGGTGATGTAGCCTGTACTGCGCTTACGCACCGGAGGCAGGCCCTTGGGATATACCTTCAAGGCCAGCTCGGTAATCCGCTGCGGGTCGAGTTCAAGCCTGATCCCGAAGAACGGTTCGGAGGGGCTGGCATCTGTAGCCTTCATTGATACCGGCAGAGCGACAGGGAACATCAGCATCTGCGATCTGCCGAACGGATAGACGTTCTGTCCCACCGTGATGGTCTTTGCCCCCTGCGAAACGATTAACAAAGAGGGCGTATAGAAGGTTTTCACATAGTCCATATTCGTTCGGGAATAACGGCTGACATGCAGACCAGGCACACGCTGGCTGAAGACACCGTCATGAGGTGTAAGAGCTCCGATGAGGCTTGTCAGCCGGGCCGTCTCCACTTCAATCACTCCTACCGCGCTCACGGCTTCCGTTACGGGCGAATGTTCGTCAAGGATCTTCATCTTATCGTTAACAACTCCCGTGTTTCAAACTCAGATTTCTTGATTATGTCGATGTCCTGTCCTCATCATCTCCGGCCGTCTCCTTCAGACGAGCGACAATACCAGCTTCGGCTCCCTCCACAAGATGGAGCTTGCCGTGATCCTTTCGTATCATTCCATTATTGATGCGGTCCTTCAGCCAGTCTGTGACAAAAGCCTCCGCATAGCCGCCGGTGCCAAAGCCTGAAGCGAAAGCGATCATCTCGCAGTACTGCTTCAGATAATCCTCGGTGGCCGGAGCCGGATGCACGCGGCTATACAGCCAGAATTGGACATCGTACATCAAGGTGGAATACTCGTCCGCATGCAGCGCGAAATACCCCTTCTCCCGCACAATCCGGGCGGCAACGCTTCGGATCAGCAGATCGACACGCTCCACCTCCGTGACCGCGCCGCACAGCTCGGCCAACAGTGGAGAGAACGGCGCCTCGTTCACCTTGTGGAGATCCTCCTCCAGAGTCACCTCGGCGGGAATCTCGTAATCCTCGTCCGGCCGCAGGCCGCGGATAAAGCTCTCGAAATCGGGAGCCAGATACGTAATCTCGTAATCCGACTCCTGGTCTACATGAATAACGGATGGCTCCCCGTTCTTGCCGCAGGATCGGTAATCCAGCATCACCACATCATGCCCGGCGGAAGGACAATCGCAGATGACGATCCCAATATCCGGGTAACCCCACTCTTCGATCATGAAACGGCTCCCTGAGCTGCCGCCGAGCGCTTCCGCCTTCTCCAGGCCAATTCCCATGATCGACGTAATGGCGATATGATCCTCTGCCCAGGAGGTTGGTTCTTCCGTCCCGAAGCAGGTATTGCGCGGAATCCCGCCGTTTTGCACCTTCATCAGAGCGATATAGGACGCCGGCAGCTTATAACCGCCCAACTCTTCCTCCACCAAAGCAATCATCTTCTCTGTGGGTGGATCACAGACATACGTATCGATTGCATAGCGGCTGTTCTCCCAGAACTGCGACAGATCCATTCCGGCAAAAGGCTCCTGATTCCCGCCTTCCTTCACTCTTTGCTCCCGCTCTGCCCGAGCGGCAGCCGCCCGCCGTTCTTGGCGTTCCGAGCGCTCCACCTTGTCCCGGGCGGCTTCCAGCCACTCCTCCAGATCCTCGCTAGGGTTCAGCTCATATGCTCTGGTGAACGCTCCCACCGCCTGCTCATACTGCTGCAAGAAATAATAGGAATAGCCAATCCGGTAATGCCAAGCGGAATCGTCTTTGCCCTGCTCCGCCAGGACAAGCAGCTGCTCCATTGCTTCGTCGTAGCGGCCCAAGTTATTATAAGCTCTGGCCAGTTGGCCCAGCAGCTCATAATCCCGCTCAGAGGCTGGAATCCCCATGATCGTCTTCACAATCTCGGTGAACTCGTCGTCCTCATGCAGCTGATTCAAGCGCGCCAGCAACTCCTGCTCCATCGTATTCGCTGCTCCTCTCGTTTTGGCCTTTGCTATGTCCTCTTACTGTGCCATCGATATGCAGATAGCGGGTTGCTCCGTCGTTTACACCTGCTCAACTCCCAATGATTTGACCAGTTCCGTTAAATCCTTGCCCTTGAGGGCGCCTTCCACCAGAGCGGGCAACATGCCAGACGTACAGGCGAAGTACGGAGTCCCATTTCTTGTGAGCTGGCTCGCTACCTGTTCGTCGTAAAAAGGCTTGCCTCCGTCCGACAGCGCCAGCAGGCACAGGGTCCGCACTCTCGATTCCCGCATTTCCCGCATGAGGCGGATTAATCCGGCCTGGCTTCCGCCTTCATACAGTTCCGAGATAAGGATGAACAGGGTCTTCTTCTCAAGTTAACGCCTCCTGTTGATCTTTAGCTTAATTGGAAGAACCATCGTATCTCAAAGTCTATCATCCTTGCCACAAGTCTTCAATTTTTTAGGAGAGGTAAGGAAGACTGAATGGAAGTCCCGTATGGAGTTCTGAAATAGCCTAAGAATAGAAAAAGCGGCAGCCAGGGACGTTGGAGAATCGTCCAGGACTGTCGCAAATGAAATGATTATCATATAACTCAGGGATTGCTACAGGGAGGCTCTGGTGCCGCTGGTCGCCGACTTCATCGGAGCAGCCGCTGGAAACTGACGCCGCAGACTGGCCAGCCTGGCTGCAGAGGATTCCAGGTCTTCCGCCTTCCGCAGCTCGAGTACCCACTCACCGGCGTACCCGCTTGCCGAAAGCTGGGCGATCATCGCTTCCAGCGGAACCGTGCCACCGCCGAGTCCCAAATGCTCATCCGCTTCACCTCTGTTGTCACTGAGATGAAGCGCCACCATGCGGGGGATGGCTTGCTGCAGCTTAATCAGACATTGGCCGTTCCCCGTCATATGCGCGTGGCCGGCATCAAACACAATACCGATTCTGGAAGAGCCGACTTCACGGATGATATCGAGCAGAAAATCCGGTTCCACGCCGAACAAGCCGGGATAAGGCGGAACATTCTCAAGGGCAATCACGGTCCGGGAGTCTGCGGTAAGTTCCAAGATGCGGGCAAGGAATTCGGCAACGCGAATAAGGGCCTCATCGCACTCCCGACCGAATCCGCTACCCTCATGCGTGTCGCTGCTGTCCGAAGCTCCAGGATGCAGAACGACATATGAGCATCCGAGCCGGTCCGCTAGCCGCAGCGTATCCAGCAGCACCGCTTCCGAAAGTGCCGTTTCGAGCTCGCCTTTGGCAGCAGGATTGCACTCATTGATCGGCGCATGCAGACTCCAGCTAATTCCGTAGAGTTCACCCGTACGCTTCAGCTCCTCCACCCTGTCATCGGACCAGCCCAGCAAATCCCCATGGCTTCCCTCGCACATGATCTCAATTCGCCGCCAGCCTTCGGCCGCCAATTTCTCAACCGCTTCTTCCAGTGCGATGTCAATATAAGCATAAGTCGAAACAGCGAAGTCCCGATCTCCCGTCATTGCAATCCCTCCCTGAGTTTGAATGTCGTTTATTTGATGCCCGAATGGATGAAGCTGTCGATGAATTGGCGCTGGAACAACAGAAAAATGGCCAGAAGCGGCGCAATGACCAGCAGCGTAGCCGCGCTGACCTCGGTCCACTGTACCCCGACTTCGAACGACTGGGCGAAGATGGACAAACCTACTGTGAGCGGACGATTCTCCACCGAATTGGTGACAATCAGCGGCCAGAGGAAATTGTTCCACTGGTAGCTGATCGAGACGAGTGCAAACGCCACATATGTAGGGCGTGAAAGCGGAAAATATACTTTCCATAACACCTGCCACTTACTGCATCCTTCCATCAGAGCGGCTTCTTCCAGCTCGTATGGGATTGTCTTGAACATCTGTCTTAGCAGAAAAATGCC
>RCUO01000503.1_pt1 | contig 19336 bp, 8 predicted proteins | sample 2166161 | NCBI WGS metagenome assembly RCUO01 (sample SAMN09932617, study PRJNA488358) | compost metagenome | feature: garden; material: soil; isolation source: compost soil in cyclohexanecarbonitrile-enriched culture | place: Germany: Experimental Botanical Garden Goettingen | collected 2016-01-27 | reverse complement strand
CGGTAGTCCAGATCCAGCGGGCGCTGCAGCTGGCGGCCGTTGCCGTAGGTCCAGCCGGTCGTTGGCCCGAAGGCGGCGTAGGTCACGTTGTTGACCACCACCTGCCGGGTCTGTCCCGGGCGGGTCAGGCCGATCTGGCTGATCCGCCCCTGGTCATCGCGCACATAGTCGGCAACGCTGCCGTCCGGGTAGGTCAATGCGGTCAGGCGACCAGATTTACTGTACGCATAGCGCAGTGTGCTGGCCACGCCATTGATCGTCTGCACCTTGCGGGTGACCTGGCCGAAGCGGTCATGGCAGTACACGGTGCTGCCATTGGCGTGCAGCACCTGACCCAGGCGACCCTTGGCGAAACGCTCGTCACTGGCACATACCGCTGGCGCGGTGTCGTAGTGATAGCCCACGTCCAGGTTGGGATCAGGATAGGCGATACCGACAAGCCGATTGAGCGCGTCGTAGCTGTAGGTGGCAGTCACGCCGCGCGCATCGGTGCGGGTCTTGCGGTTGCCAGCAGCATCAACGGTGAAAGTGGTGTTACCGCTGTCCGGGCTGACCTGCCCGGTCAGATCACCAAAACCGTTGTAGGCGTAGGTGGTGTGCAGCCCCTTCGGGTCGGTCACCTGGGTGACCTGGTCGAGTGCGTTGTAGCTGGAGCGGATCTCCGCAGCGACACCGCCCACGTCCTGCAGGGTCTGCGCCAGCCGGTTCAGTGGATCGTACTGCTGGTTCGTCACCCGCTGCAGGGCATCGGTGACCGACTGCGGATTGCCATTGGCGTCGTACGCAAAGCCGGTGGCGTTGTTGCCGGCATCCTTCAGCGTGGTCAGCTGCCCGAGTGTGTTGTAGACACGGGCCAGCGTGCGGCGCAGCGTACCCCCTGCATCGACCGTGTTTTCCTGCAGACGGTTGCCGGCGTTGTCCAGGGTGTAGTGAATGGTGTTGCCGGCACTGTCGGCAATATCCGTGAGCCGCTGGGCGGCGTCGTAGACATAGGTGACGCTGCTACCGTCGGGCTCGGTGACCTGCTGCACCTGGCCGGTGGGCCAATAGCTCAGCTGGGTGCTTCGGTCTTCGGCAGTAGTGGCGCCACGCACGGTGATCGACGTCGGCCAGCCGCGGGCGTGGTAGGTGTAATCGGTGACTACGCCGTTGGCGTCCTTCACCGACAGCTGGCGACCGAACGCGTCGTAAGCCAAGATCTCGACCATCTGACCGAGTCCATTGGTGACGCTGTGCAGGTCGCCCTTGCGGTAGGCGCAGGCCGCAGTGGCCGCACACCCGGCGTCGTCTGCGGTGTAGTACGCAAAGGTGCTGACATCGGTCACCTCGGTGCGCGAACCATCCACACTGCGCAACAGACCGACCAGCGGGCACCCCGGCCCCTCCGCCTCGCAATACGTTTGCGTGGTGACGCGGGTGTCCCCGGTCAGCGTGTCGCGCACGGTGATGGCGGTTGGTTGCAGGCGGGCATTGCGAGCGATGCGGATCTCACGGTTGCCGACGGTCTGCTGCACCAGCCGATTGCTGTTAGCAGCCACCCACGTCTCGCTGACCCGTTGCTCGGGGGTGCCGACCGCATCGGTCGTAGTAGTGACATCGACCATACCCAACGCAGGATCATTGATCTCACTGTAGGCATGATCCGTCCGCACACCCCGCCGATCGACCGCGGTCCCCAGGCGCCGCGCAGGATCGGTGTCCAAAGACCGGTAACCGAAGGTCTGCACGCCTTGCGCATCGGCAAGCTCTGTCACCTTTCGAGGAGGATCGGACGTGCCTCCGGGAGTGAGGGCGTACACCGTCTGCTTTCCCAGCGCGTCGGTGACAGTCGTCGTTCCGTCAGCAGCGTACTCCAGGCGCACACCGTCAACCCCGGCACTCGCGGCGGGCGTGACAGCGGAGGGGGCAGCATGCGCGACGACCAACGCCCCACAAAGGCCGTAGACGGCAAGCACTCCCGTCGCACAACGGACAACATGATCAATTCTTCCCAACATCCCTTTCTCTCCATGAAATGCCGGCCCACCCTCAGGCCAGGGCCCCGTTTGCCGAGGCACTCATTGACTGGCCGGCTGAACACACCAGGTCAGTTGCAGCCGGCATCATGCCGGCTGCAGGTCACCCTGCCCTTCTCGTCATAGCCGAACCAGCTGAAGCGACGACCGTCCTCTGCCGTCACGCCGGTCAGGTGCCATGGAAAGCGCGAATCCTCATAGTGATACAGCCGCGACCGCCCATCCGCATAGGCAACGCTGGCGAGCTGGCCATTCTCGCCGTAGCTGTAGCTTGCGTAGGGCGCACCGTTGATGGTCAGCGCGGCGATCTTCTCGTCGACTGCGTCGGCATAGGAGAATTCCACCTTACGGCCCGTCGAATGGCGGATCTCCTTCAACCGGCCGGCCCCGTCATGGCTGTAGATCAGCGTCGTGCCATCTTCGTATTCGCGTTGCTGGATGAGCCCGGTGCGCGAGAAACGAAGCACTTCGCTACGTCTTTTGACGATCCAGCCAACGTTGTAGACGTACTCGGCACGGTCTCCACTGCCGTCGATAGCAAGATAAGAGCCGGACTTCTGCTCGAACGCGACATGGCTGCCGTCTTCATCGATGAGTCCCGCCACGCTGGGAGCACCCGCTGAAGGCAGGATGGCCATGCGTACATTATGGGTATGCGTCCAGTTGGGGCCAAAGCCGCCCCCGGCCGTCCTGGACTTTGAATGGTAGTGGCGTTCCATTCGTATCCACGGCAGAGCAAGCTCCGGCTCGCGTTGCACCTTCTCGCCGGTGGTTGGATCGCAGGGATTGCCTACACCATGGCAGAGCTCTGGCGTCTGCTTGGTGTAGTACGACGCGATAGCACGGAAGTTGTACTCCGTAGTGTCAGGCAACACACAGCCGGCGAGCTCGTCCCGCCACTTCATATTGGGAGAATTGGGACATTTCACGTCGCGACTTCGAGTGACGAATGACCTGTTTGTCAGGCACCCCCCGCGCTGAGTGCGCCAGGAAATGGTAACGCCCTTCGTCCACTCCTCACGAGTGCTGTTCGCCGGATCTTTGCCCACGCCCTCTTTGTAGACCCACTCCGGCGCTGGCACGGTTACCGGGCAGAGAGCCGCATTTCCAGAACGCATCACGCTCAAAATGGCCTCTTCACTGGGATAGCCCACGCCAGCGTACGAGTACTTCCAATCCCCTTTTTTGATCGGAGTGGGTTTTATCCCATAGACCGTGACGAGGTTCTCGCGCGTCATGGAATGCGCACGCACTCCCCAATTGACGGGCTCGACAATATTCCCGAAAGCCGACACCGCCGCTTCAACGGCCAGCTGCGCCTCGCGCTCGCTGGCATATTCCAGTGGCTGCACACCCCCAATCCTGTACCAGCGCAGCGTGGTTTCCTGTGCCCCCGCGCTTGCCGGGACAAATGCGAGTACAGCACTGACGCAGCCCATGATCGCGGCCGCAGCCCATCCATGATCCTTCATTGATCTTCTCATCCTTGATCGCACCAAAGCGCAGGCTACGCAATCGCCTTCCCGGGATTGCACTTGAGACACAGAGAAAATCAGATGGCTGACCACAGGTCAACCGTACGGCCAGACTTTCATCGCAGATTCACCAGAATCAGAATTTTCCTACAAGCCACCAGCGCCCAGTACACGCCAAGCAGCAGCCGCCGACATCGACTTTTCTGGCCAAGGCAATGCACGAAAAGATGGGTCTGCGCCTGGAAAACAGCAACGCCGGGCATGGCCCGGCGTTGCATTCAAAGCAGTCGAGCATGGCTCGGCTCTGGAAAGCGCGGATCAATATTTCCCGTCGAACGCAAAAATAGGCTTGCGCTTCTGCCACAATCCCGCAGTGAAATCCGGGAACTCCAGCGTCTGGAAACTGTTGGCGATCGACTGCTCGCTCAACGGGGTAATCGCGCTCCATGTCACCGCATCGTAGATGTCGATCGGCATCGGTGCCTTGGCCTTCAGCGCTTCCACGAACGCATGGATCACGAACCAGTCCATGCCACCGTGACCTGCACTCGCAGCAGTGTCAGCATTCTGCTTCCACAGCGGATGCTCGTACTGGTCCTGGTACGTCTTGAACTCTTCCCACTGGTGCGGCGGGCTGCGGCCTTCGATGTGGATCGAATGGTTCACGTCCATCCACAGGCCCTTGGTGCCCTGCACGCGGAAGCCCATCGAATACGGGCGCGGCAGCGAAGTATCGTGCTGCAGCAGGATGGTCTCGCCGTTCTCGCAGGCCAGCGTGGTGGTGACGATGTCGCCGAGCTTGAACTTGACCTTGGTGCTCGGGTGGGTGGTGCCGCCACTCTTGGCCACGGTGTATTCGTGCAGGCCGCGCGCCTTGGTGGCGAACGCGTTGATGTGGGTGAAGCGGTTGCCGCGGTTGATGCCGGTATACATCGCGCATGGGCCGATGCCGTGGCTGGGGTACAGCTCGCCATTGCGCTCCACCGAATGCTCGGTGCGCCAGCGTGCTTCGCTCCAGCCCTTCGGGCCGAATTCCACGCCGCTGTCGTAAGGCTGGTTCGGGTCGCCGGAGTTGAACTTCACCCCGCGCAGGTCGTGCTGGTAACCGGCCTGCAGGTGCACCAGTTCGCCGAACAGACCCTGCCGCACCATCTGCAACGCGGCCATCACGTCGCGGCGGTAGCAGACGTTTTCCAGCAGCATGTACGGGGTGCCGGTGGACAGCTGCGTCTTCAGCACGTCCCAGTGATCCTGCAGGGTGATGCCGGCCACCACTTCACAGCCCACGGCCACGCCGGCCTGCATCGCGGCAATCGCCATCGGTGCGTGGTACTCCCACGGCGTGGCGATGATCACGCCGTCGATGCCCTTCTGTTCCAGCAGGCGCTTCCAGGCATTGCTGTCACGGTCCTGGCCGTAGGTCTTCGGCGCAGGCTTGCCCGCCTTGCTGACCATCTCCACCGCGCGCCCGAGCATGATCGGCTCGATATCGCACAGGGCAACGACTTCCACGTCGTCGCGACGCACCAGTTCCTTCAGCAGCACCAGGCCACGCATGCCGGTGCCGATCACGGCCAGGCGTACCTTGCGGCCACGTGCCCATGCCGGGGTCTGCGGCAGCAGGCTGCTGGCGGCGACAGCGGCACTGGCCGCAATGAATTCCCTACGCTTCATGGCAAACACTCTCCTCTTGAAGGCGCGCCAGCCTTGGCCAGCGCGCCTGGTCACGCAAACGGAATTACTTGAACCGGTAGCCGATGGTCACACTGTAACCACGGCCGAAGATGGTGGCGTAGTCACTGGAGTCACCCAGGAAGCTGTTCGGATCGTAGAACGGCAGGCGGTTGAACAGGTTCTTGACGGTGAAGCTCAGGTTCCATGCATCGTCCGGGCGCCAGGTGACGCTCATGTTGGCGGTCCACCACGACGGTGCACCATCGCACTTGCTCTTCTGCAGTGCCAGGTAGCCGCCGGTGCAGGTCTCCTTGTTGTTGCTCACTTCGTCGACCTGGTCGGTGGCCCACTTGGTGCCGCCCACGTAGTTGACGAACATGCTGGTGGTGACCTGCTTGTAGGTCCAGTCGGCATTCAGCGTCGCACGCAGGCGCGGGTTGTTGTAGTAGCCCACCACGTCGCCGTAGAACCAGCCGTTCTGTTCGTCCATGTAGAAGCGGTTGCGGTTGGCGATGGTCGCGGCCAGGCCGATGTTCAGCCCACCCCATTCACCCAGCGAGAAGCGGCTGCGCGCATCGATGTCGAAGCCATCGATCAGGGTCTTGCCGCGGTTCTTGTACTGGCCCACCACGCTGGCCACGTTGCCCGCCGAGTAGCCCGGCAGCGTTCCCGGGCAGCTGACGCCGCTGGCCGGGTCGGCGCACATCGCCGACAGTACGGCCAGATTGGCGCGATCGCTGTCGGTGATCGGCGAACGCGAGGACGAGATGATGTCTTCGGCGCGGCGGTAATCGGGGGCGACGATCTCGTTGTCGCGGTAGATGAACCAGTAGTCGGCCGACACCGACAGCCAGGTGGCCGGCTCATAGACGAAGCCCAGCGTGGCGATCTTCGCCTTCTCCGGCTTCAGGTTCTGGTTCGGCTGGGTCATGCGCGCCACGGTGCGGCTGCAGTCCACGTTGAGCAGGCTCTTGCCCAGGTCGACGTCACCGCCGCGCTGCGACTTCAGCAGCAGGTTGGCGATGGCGTTGGTCTCGGCACAGCGCAGTTCATCGCGGAAGCCGCCCAGCTGCGCGTACACGCCGCCGTTGCCGGACTCGGCCAGGCTGGGGGCGCGGAAGCCGGTGGAATAGGTACCACGCAGCATCAGCTGATCGAAGGCCTGGTACTTGAAGCCGATCTTCGGCGCGACGTTGGCGCTGAAGTTCGGGTACTTGTCCACGCGCACGGCGGCATCCAGCTCCAGCTTCTCGGTGATCGGCGCCACCGTTTCCGCGAACAGTGCATAGGTGTTGCGCGCGCCATCGAACCACGAGCCACCCTGCTGGGTGATCAGGCCGGCGGCGGCATCGGCGTTGCCGGGCGTATAGAAGGTTTCGCGGCTGGCGTTGAAGCCGAATGCGGCGCGCATGTCACCGGCCGGCAGCTTGAACAGCGGGCCTTCGATCTTGCCGTCCAGGGTATGCAGGCGCGTCCACGACTGGATGTCGAAGGTCGGGAACGCTTCGCGGATCAGTGCGCCGTTGGCCTCGCTGATCTCACCGAACTTGTACGCCGGATGATCGGAAATGATCACCCGGCCCGTGCCCGGGTCGATGCTGTACGGGCCGAAGGCCTTCTCGAAGCCCTTCACGTTGACGTTGATCGTCTGGTAGGTGGTCGAGTGCGTGCCAGCAGTGGCGAATGCCGTTTCCCAGTTCCAGTCACCGACGTTGCCACGCGCGCCGGTCAGCACGCGGTAGCTCTTGTCGGTGTTGCGCTGGCCGAAGTAGTTGGCACCGGCATCCTGCAGCAGGTACTGCAGGCCCACCACGCCACCCATCATGGCCTTCAGCTCGGGGCTGGCGTGGTTGTACTCGTTGTTCGGGCCCAGGAACGGATACAGGAACTGGTTGATGTTGTTGCCGGTATCACGCGAGAACCAGCTGGTCGGGTTGCCGGTGGTGGTGCCGTAGCTGCGCGGCGTACCGCCGTTGGCACGCAGGTCGATATCGGTATAGGTGGCCTCGGCGAAGATCTCGGTGCTGTCGCCCACCAGGAAGGTGCCGTTGAGGTAGGCGGTGTTGCGCTCGGACTTGGCGCCCGCGTCGATCTCGTTGTTCATCCAGGTTTCCCAGACACAACGCGGGCCGGCGGCTTCACCCTGCAGTACGTTCTGGCAGCCCGGCGCGGCTTCCTGCACGCGGCGGCCGGTGACCGGATCGAAGGCGAAGTAGCTGCCCGGGTTGAACTGGCCCGGCTTGCTGCCCACGCCCAAGCGCAGGTTGTTCAGGTAGTTGGGGTTGTTGACGTAGTACTGGTCCGGGCGCTTGTCATAGAAGTCGGCCAGCGGAATCGCGTCGCGGCGGTACATGTTCACCGCGCCGTAGATGTTGAAGCGGTTCTCGGTGAGGTCACCGAAGCCGGCGGTGATGCTGGCCTGGCGCTCGCCGTAGGAATCGATGCGCGAGGAGGTATCGTTGGTGAAGCTGATCTCCGCGCCCTGGAAGTTGCGCTTGGTGATCACGTTGATCACGCCGGCCACTGCGTCGGTGCCGTACACGGCCGAGGCGCCGTCGGTCAGCACTTCCATGCGTTCGATGGCGGCGGCGGGAATCGCATCGATGTTGACGAACTGGGTCTGGAAGCCTGCTGGCGCGCCGTAGTACGACAGGCGACGGCCATTCAACAGCACCAGCGTGCCCTGTGCGCCGAGGCCACGCAGGTTGGCCTGCGATGCGCCGTCCGAGCCGGTGAACAGCGAGCGCGCATCCTGCTGCGCTGGCCGTGCGGCCGGCAGGTTGTCGAGCACCTGCAGCAGCGTGCGCGCACCCATGTTCTGGATGTCCTGCTTGCTGATCACCTGCACCGGCGAGGCGGTTTCAACGTCGGTGCGGCGGATGTTGGAGCCGGTGACCTCGATGCGGGCCAGGTCGGTGGCCTTGTCCTTGCTCTCCTGGGCGAAGGCAGGAACGGCGACCGACAGCAGCACGCCGGCGATGGCCAGCGACAGCGGTGCGATCGAGCGACAGGGGGGGCGGTGGTGGCGGGCGGGCAACATCGGGGTTCTCTCCTGGCAGGGGTGCGGCGCGAATGGTGGATCGGCGGGCAAAACGCTCCCGGGCCACGGCCCCCACAGTCGTGGTGAAGCCGTAGTCGGAATGGGCGGGGGAGGAGCGGTGTTACGTGGCGGTCATGGGGCGACGATGCTGGCGGAGTCGCCCTCCTGGCCGATCAGTACGGCGTTGGCCCAGTTGGCGCAGACCTGGGCGGGTTGGCTGCCCTGCGCACCCAGCGTGCGCAGGCTCAGGGTGGAAAGGCCACGGATGTCCAGCTCAGGCTTGACCACGCCGGGTGCCTTCACCAGGCCGCTGTCATACAGCAGATGGTTGTCACCCCAGACCTGGAACTGCAGGCCACCGGCCGTGCGGCAGGCGTCGTCGATGCCGAGGTCGGCGCGCAGCAGGCGCCAACCACCCTGCAGGCGCAGGTCGATGCGGCTGTTGGCGGCCACGCCGAGGCCACGGCGGAACTGCAGGCCGTTCATGCGCATGCCGGCGTCGCCAGTGAACGCCTTGTCGGCGCGCACCTGGCTGGCCAGCGCGGCCGGCACCGGCAGCTCGGAGAGATAGCGCTGCCGGGCCGGTCGCTCCGGTTCCTGGTGTTCGAGGATGTGGAAGGTGGACAGGGCAATCGGGCCGACGTCGCGCGGTTGCAGCGCATCGAAGGCACGCGCATTGCCCTGCGCGGCAGTCACCATCGGATCGGTACTGCTGGCGCCATCACCTTCGGGGTTCTGCACGCTCAGCACGCGGAAGCGCAGCAGGCGACCGGCGTGGGCCGGGAAGTTGATGCGCTGCACGCCTTCCTTCAGCTGCAGGTGGCCGCGGGCGATGGGCTCGCCCCACTCGCCATTGCTGTCACCCAGGTACACCTCGTAGTCGCGCACCTGGCCGTGCTTCCAGTTCTTGTCGTTGCGCGGTGCGATGTCGATGCCGTCGATCATCCTGCGTTCGCCGAAGCCGATCACCCACTCATGGGCACCGGTGCGCACGGCCTGGTTGCGCACGCTGCGGAACCACGTGGCCGGATCATCGTCGAAGGCATTTTCCAGCGCATGGCCGGGTTCTTCGGCCGGTCGGTTGACCACCAGCAGGCTGTCGGCCGGCAGTTCGCGGCCCAGCACCGGTGCGGCCGGGTAGGCATCGTCAGTGGCCGCTGCGGCGACGGCGAAGTCCAGCTGCAGCTGCAGCGGCTGGCGGATGTCCTGCGCTGCGGTGCGTACGTGCAGGGTGCCGCGACGCTCCTTGGCGTCGAAGTACCAGCCCTCGTTGGCGCTGTTGAACGCGGTCGCATCGGCCAGCGCAGGCAGGGTACGGCCGGCGGACTGCACTGCACGCGGCGCCTGCCGGCTGAGCACGCGCAGGCCATAGCGGCGCTGCGCCAGCTGGCCGTTGTACTGGCCCTGCACCGCATCGATCTGCACCTGCACCGGGCCACTGCCCTGCGCCGGCGCCTGCACGGTGATCTTCTGCGTGCTCGACTCGCCCTGCTGATAGCGGCGCGTGTTGCCATCGTCTTCGTACAGCGTGTACTGCGAATCGCCCTGCGGGTACAGGTCGAAGGTCACCTCATCAAGTGGTTTCTCGCCGTCGAACAGCATCGACGGGTACATCGGCAGGATTGCACCGGCACGCACGAACACCGGCAGCGTGGCCAGGTCCACCTGGCGGTCCAGCTGGCGACCATCTGCGCCGGCCTGCACGCGGCGGCCATCCCAGTAGTCGATCCAGCCGCCGGCGGGCAGGTGGATGTCGCGGCGCCAGCCACGGCTGGCAGCCTGGCTGCGGTACACCGGCGCGACCAGCAGATCGCGGCCGAGCAGGAACTGGTACTTGTAGGTTTCATCCTGCGCATGCGGATCGCGCGGGTTGTCCCACATCAGGCCACGCACCGGCGGTGCACCGGTCTGCGCGGCCTCGTGCACCAGCCCGTACATGTACGGGGTCAGGCGCATCTTCAACTTCAGGTAATCGCGGTTGATGCTGCGGTAGGGCTCGTCGTACCACCACGGGTGCTTGCGTGCGTTCGACGACCAGCCGCTCATGCCCATCAGCACGGGCGTGAACGCCTTCCACTGCAGGTCGCGGGTGAAGGTCTCGGCGCTGCCGCCGAAGATCGCGTCCACATCGCCACTGGCATAGGCCATGCCGGACAGGCCTGAACCCACCAGGGTCGGCACATGCCAGCGGATGTAATCCCAGCTGCTGCTCTGGTCGCCGGTCCAGGCCACGGCATAGCGCTGGATGCCGGCCCAGCCCATCACCGTCCACAGGAACGGGCGCGAATCGGAATTGTCGAGGATGCCGTTGAATGCCTGGCGGTTGGCATCCATCGCGAACTGGTAACCCTTGCCGGTCCAGGCCACGTCCAGCTTCTGCACGCGGCTGCCGGCCTTGCCCACTTCCCAGGCGATCTTGTCGACGCCGTTCTCGGTCCACAGGCCGGTGCGGAAGCCATACCCGGCCAGGCCCTTCACGGTTTCCGGCAACTGCTTGTAGCCGCAGCCGTAGCCATCGTTGGGCAGGATCCAGCCGCCGGGCATGTCGTTGGCGCGGTACTGCTTGGCCACGCTGTCGATCACATCGGGGGTGGTGCCGGTCGGGCCGTCGCTCCAACCTTCGGGCACGGTACCGGGCTTCTTGCTGTTGTCGCCGTCGTTGTAGCAATCGGCGTCGCCGTAGGACAGCGCCCAGCGCGCCACCATGTTCGGGCGACCGGTCAACTGGGTGTAGCGCTCGATCAGCTTCGGCAGATCGGCGCCAACGAAGTAGTACGCATCGAAGCGGTCTTCGCGATGCAGCAGGGTGGCCTGGTCGCTCTGTCGCAGGTCGTAGCTGCCATCGCTCCATGTGTTGCGCAGCATGCCCCAGCCACGGCTGCTCAGCAGCATCGGTGCCGGGCTCGGGCGATCGCCCTCTTCCCAGCCGCCGGAGTACGAGACTTCCAGCTCGCGGCCCTTGAACTGGTAGCGGCCGTTCTGCTGGCCACCACCGTAATAGCCTTCATCGGCCTGCGAGGACAGCACCTGCACACTCTGCGTGGCATCCAGGTCCAGCGGCTGCAGTTCCTGCCACAGCGCGGTGGGCTGGCCGTTGTCCAGGCGTTCCAGGCGCAGGCGCAGCGGCTGCCGCTGTACATGCAGTACCAGTGCGGCGGTACGCACGCGGATTTCCTGCGCGTCTTCTTCCAGCTGCGCCTGCACGTTGGCCTTGGGCTGCGGCAGCACGATCGGCGCGGCCTTGTCGCCGGCCCCGGTCAGCTTGCCGTTGCGGCCGGCCTGCACGCGGATGATGTCGGTGGCCGGCAGTTCGATGCGGATGCGCGTGCCGTTGTCGGTCTGCAGGTCCCAGCCACTTACACCGTCGGTGCTGGCACTGGCGCTGACCGAGCGCAGGTTGCCGACCGGTGCGGCCTGGGCCGACAGGGACGCCGACAGCAATGCCGGCAACAGGGCCAGCAGCAGTGGCGAACGACGAACGCAGATTTCCACACGGACTCCCAACCCGTTCACCGGGCGTTTCGAAAGCGGTTGGGCCGACTCTAGGGCAGCGATTCGAAAGATGTCAACAAATTGAAAGGAAAAAGGAAGATATATTTATATGAAACGAAAGTTGTTGCGCCGCAATACTTTGTGTAAGCGCTTGCAGCCCCCTGTTAAGCATTGTGCGATACGGCATCGGGCGGTTTCTTTCGTTTCCGGCGGCCTGCCGCACCGGGAAAGTCGGCACCGCAATATCTTTCTTTTTACTTTCGGTATTTGACATTTCGAAAGAAAACGCAGATGGTGCGCTGGCCCAACTGGAACCTCCGAATGGACGTCACCCTGCTTTCCGATGTGTCCGCCTGGCAGCGCCGCGGCGGAGCCGATACCGCTACCGAAATCGCCCAGCAGCCGGCGCTGTGGGAAGCCCTTGCACAGGATCTGTCGCGTGCCCGCGACCGCCTGCAGGCCTTCCTCGGCGACAGCCTCAATGACCCGAACCAGCGCGTGCTGTTCACCGGCGCCGGCAGTTCCGGCTTCATCGCCGAAATGGTGGCCGATGCCATCAACGCGCAGTGGCCAGCCGATGTGCGCGTGGTGCATACCACCAGCCTGCTCACCCACCCGGCGCTGTACCTGCAGCGCGACCGTCCGACCCTGCTGGTGTCGTTCGGCCGCAGCGGCTCCAGCCCCGAAAGCGTTGCCGCCGTCGATCGCGTGCGCAGCGACGTGGATGATGCGCGCTTCCTCGACATCACCTGCAATGCCGATGGCGAACTGGCACGTCGCGGCGCCGGCCGTGCCGACACCTGCACCCTGTTGATGCCCTCGGCCAGCTGCGACCGCGCCTTCGCCATGACCAGCAGCCTGACCTGCATGCTGCTGGCCGCACTGACCGTGTTCGACCGTTCGCCGTGGGATGCACGCATCGCGCGCCTGAAGCAGATTGCCGGTCTCGCCCGCGAAGGCCAGGCGCAGTGGGACGCACCGGTGGCCGCGCTGGCGCAGCGCCCGTTCAACCGGGTGATCTACCTTGGCAGCGGCCCGCTGGAAGCGCTCGCACGCGAAGCCGCATTGAAGGTGCTGGAGCTGACCGCCGGCCGCGTGCTGGCGCTGGCCAACACCCCGCTCGGCTTCCGCCACGGCCCGAAATCCACGCTGGACGGCAGCACCCTGGTGGTCGTGCTGCGCAGCGGGCAGCCGCTGGCGCGCCGCTATGAACAGGATCTGCTGGAAGAACTGCGCCGTGACGGCGTGGCGGGCGAGGTGCTGTCGATCGGCCCGCATTCGGATATCGGCGCGGACGATGACTACACCCTCACCGTGCCGGCACTGGATGACCCGTGGCTTGCGCCGGTGTGGCTGGGCTTTGCGCAACTGTACGCGCTGCAGCGTTCGGCCGCACTTGGCCTGACCCCGGACAATCCGTTCCCGGACGGCACCGTCAACCGCGTGGTCAAGGGTGTCACCATCCACCATGGCTGAGCTGATCGCCAACGCCTGCTACGGCATCGACATCGGTGGCACCAAGATAGAACTGGTGGTGTGCGATGCGGCGATGCAGGTCACCTGGCGGCGCCGGGTGGCCACTCCGCAGGGTGACTACGACGGCTTCCTGCAGGCGGTGGTGACACTGGTCGCTGAAGCCGATGCCGCGCTGGGTCGCAGCGATGCGGCCATCGGCATTGCCCTGCCCGGCGTGCGTGATCGTCGCAGCGGTCGCCAGCTCAGCGCGAATGTTCCTGCGCTGACCGGCCAATGCGTGGCGGCCGATCTGCAGGCACGCCTGCAGCGCCCGCTGCATTTCGGCAACGACCTGCAGTGTTTCGCGCTCTCTGAAGCGCATGGCGGCGCCGCCGATGGCTACCCCAGCATGTTCGGCGCCATCCTCGGCACCGGCGCCGGTGGCGGCTTCTGCCTGCAGGGGCGCCTGCTGTCCGGCTTCAACGGCCTGGCCGGAGAATGGGGCCACTGGAGCGTGCCGGGTCACCTGCTGCAGCGCCATGGCCTGCCATTGATCGATTGCGCATGCGGCCTGCAGGGCTGCGTGGAACGCTACGTGTCCGGTAGTGGCCTGGCGATGATCGAGCGCCACCTCGGTGGTGACGCTGCCGATGCCAGCGTGGTGATCGCCCTGGCCGAAGCCGGCGATGCACGTGCACGGCAGGCGCTCGACATCCACCGCGATCTGCTTGGCCACAGCCTCGCCGCACTGGTGCTGGCCCTGGACCCGCACGTGATCGTGCTCGGCGGTGGTCTTTCCCAGTACGCACCGCTGTACCAGCTGCTGCCTGCGGCCATCGCCGCGCATCTGTTCAACGGCGTGCAGGTGCCGCCCATCGTGCCGCCGCGCTTCGGTGATGCCGGTGGCGCACGCGGTGCCGCCCTGCTGGCCTGCCAACCCTCGTTTTCCTGATTGACCGGAGCTTGACCATGTCCCCGTTGCAGACCCTGCTTGCCTCCCACCGCGCCGGTGCCAACGTCGGCCTGTACAGCGTCTGCTGCAGCAACGAACAGGTGCTGCGTGCGGCCATGCACGTGGCGTTGGCGCACGATACCGTGCTGCTGATCGAAGCCACCTCCAACCAGGTCGACCAGTTCGGCGGCTACACCGGCATGACCCCGCCGCAGTACCGCGACTACGTCGGCGCGCTGGCCGATGAAGAAGGCTTCCCGCGCGAGCGGCTGATTCTCGGCGGCGACCACCTCGGCCCGAATGCCTGGCAGAAGCGCCCGGCTGCCGAAGCGATGACCCATGCACGCGTGCTGATCGAGGCCTACGTCGCCGCTGGTTTCCACAAGATCCACCTGGACTGCAGCATGTCCTGCGCCGATGACCCGGTGCCGCTGCCCGATGCCATCGTCGCTGCGCGTTCGGCCGAGCTGGCTGAAATCGCCGAGCGCACCGCCGCCGAACACGGCCTGCCGCCGCCGGTCTATGTGATCGGCACCGAAGTGCCGATTCCCGGTGGCGAAGCCTCGCTGGCCGGCGGCCTGCAGGTGACCACTCCGGCCGCAGCCGCACAGACCCTGGCCATCCACCAGCAGGCCTTCGATACCCCGCAGCTGCGTGATGCGTGGCAGCGTGTGCTGGCAATGGTGGTTCAGCCGGGCGTGGACTTCGACCACAGCAGCGTGCACGAGTACGACGCTGCCGCCGCCAGTGAACTGGCCGACTTCCTCGAACAGCAACCGCGCATCGTGTTTGAAGCGCATTCCACCGACTACCAGCGCGAAAGTGGCCTGCATGCCCTGGTGCGCGACCATTTCGCCATCCTCAAGGTCGGACCCGCGGCCACCTTCGCCTACCGCGAAGCGCTGTTCGCGCTGGCTGCCATCGAAGCCGAGCTGCTGCCGGCCGCGCAATGCTCGCGCCTACCGCAGGTGCTGGACGAGGTGATGGTGGCGCAGCCGAAATCCTGGCAGTCCTACTACCAGGGCGATGAAGCGACCCTGCGCCTGCTGCGCAGCTATTCCTTCAGCGACCGCTGCCGCTACTACTGGGGCGAGCCGGCGCTGCTGCAGGCCGTGCAGACCCTGTTCGCCAACCTGGAACAGCACGCACCGCCGCTGGTACTGCTCAGCCAGTATCTGCCGGAGCAGTACCGCGCCGTGCGCGAGGGCACCCTGGCCAATACGCCTACCGCCCTGGTGCAGCATCGCATCGGCCTGTGCCTGGGCGAATACGCCCGCGCCTGCAGCGCCAACCGGGCCGGATCCCGCAAGCAAAACGCAAGTCCGGCTGCCGCCGCACTTGCGAACGGCTAATCTCTACCTTTCCCTGCGAAACCGAGAATGGCCATGCGCAACACCCGCTCCCGCCGGCAACAGATCCTGCAGCTGCTGATCGAGCACGGCTCGGTGCAGGTGGCCGATCTGGTCGAGCGCTTCGGCGTGTCGGCGGTGACCATCCGTGCCGACCTGACCCACTTCGAAGCGCAGGGGCTGGCCACGCGTACCCACGGCGGTGCCACCCTGGTGCGAACGCCGCCGCAGGAGCAGGACATCCATGAAAAGGATGCGCTGAACCTGCCGCTGAAGGACTCGATCGGCACCGCGGCCGCGCGCCTGGTGCAGGCCGGTGACAACATCATCATCGACTCCGGCTCGACCACGATGACGTTGGCCCGCCACCTGCGCGACCACCGCGATGTGACGGTGATGACCAATGGCCTGAACATCGCCTGGGAACTGGCCAACGCTGCCGGCATCACCGTGCTGCTGACCGGTGGCCTGCTGCGCCAGCAATCGCTGTCGCTGCAGGGCAGCCAGGCCGAAGCCAGCCTCAACTCCTACAGTTTCGACACGCTGTTCCTGGGCGTGGATGGCCTGGACCTGCAGTTCGGCCTGACCACCCACGACGAAGCCGAAGCCCGCCTCAACCACCGCATGGTCGAACGCGCGCGGCGCATCGTGGTGCTCACCGACGCCTCCAAGTTCGGCCGCGTCAGCCTGCACCGCATCGCCCGCCTCGATCAGATCCACGCCATCATCACCGACGCCGGCATCGACGAGGCAACCCGCGAAGGGCTGCAGCGGCTGGGCATCGAAGTGATCATCGCCGAGCCACCCGCATGACCGACACCCGCTCCCTGCACGGCCGCATCCTCACCCCGTTGGGCTGGCGTCGCGGCCAGGTCCAGTTCGATTCGCACGTGCGCCAGCTGCAGGTGGACGACCACAGCGGCGGCGATGACCCGCAGCTGCCGGTGATCCTGCCCGGTTTCATCGACCTGCACGTACATGGCGCGGCCGGCGTCGACCTGATGCAGGGCGGCGATGTGGCCCGCACCATCGCCCGCACCCATGCGCGCTTCGGCACCACCACGCTGCTGGCGACCACCATGACCGCCGGCCTGGACGAGATCGAGTACGCGCTGCAGGGCGTTGCGGCAACGATGGCCGCGCCCGATGCCGACGCGTCCTGCATCGCCGGCGTGCACCTGGAAGGCCCCTTCATCAGCCCGCAGCGGCTGGGCGCACAGCCCAACCGCACGATCGAGGCGACCATGGCGCTGGTGCAGCAGCTGCACGCACTGGCACCGATCCGGGTGATGACGCTGGCGCCCGAGATCGGCGAGCACACTGCACTGATTCCCGCACTGTCCGCACTCGGTATCCGCGTGCAGCTTGGCCATAGCGCCGGCACCTATGAGGAAGGTGTGGCCGCATTGCAGGCGGGTGCTTCCGGCTTCACCCACCTATTCAACGGCATGACCGGCGTCGACCACTACCGGCCTGGCATCGCCGCGGCTGCCTTGGCGCACGCACAGTACGCCGAGATCATTCCCGACCTGCAGCACATCCACCCGGGCGTGATCCGGCTGGCCGCACGCGCGATTCCACGCCTGTACGCGGTGACCGATGCAACCGCCGCCACTGGCATGCCCGATGGCGAGTACGCGCTGGGCGAGCAACGCGTGCACAAGTGCGGCGGCTGCGTGCGCCTGGCCACCGGCTCGCTGGCCGGCAGCGCGCTGACCATGGACCAGGCGCTGCGCAATCTGGTGCAGGTGGGATTGGATCTGGCTGACGCGTCGCAGCGCGTGTCCACCTTCCCCGCCGACTACCTGGGCTTGAGCGATCGCGGCCGCATTGCGCCCGACGCCCGTGCCGACCTGGTGGTGCTGGATGCGGAACTGCGCCTGCAGCAGGTCGTGGTCGGTGGCCGCGTGATCGACCTGCACTAGGCGACGCACGTCTGTAGAGCCGAGCCATGCTCGGCTGCTTTTCGCACCGACATCGACGACGTCCGCGCCGCGCTTCGCGCGGCAAGCCGAGCATGGCTCGGCTCTACATGAAGCGCGCAAGCGCCTTGCATCAGCCACGCACCATCCCCGTTATTCCAGGAATACGCCGATGACCGCAGCCACTGCACCTGCCGTACCCGCTTCCACCGCCCCGCGCTGGCCCGTACGCTACCTGCTGTTCATCGGCGGCCTCGGCGGCCTGCTGTACGGCATCGACATCGGCATCATCGCCGGCGCCCTGCCTTACCTTGAAGCCACCGCCAGCCACGCCTGGCAGCTCAGCAGCCAGCAGCTCGGTTTCGTCGTCGCCGCGGTGCTGCTGGGCAGCGTGCTGTCCTCGCTGTTCGCCGGCATGATCGCCGACCTCATCGGCCGTCGCGGTGCGATGCTGCTGGCCGGCATCCTGTTCACCGCCAGCATCCCGATCATGGCGCTTGCGTCGGGCTACACCCCGCTGCTGCTGGGGCGCCTGCTGCAGGGTGTCAGCGGTGGCCTGATCGGCGTGGTCATCCCGCTGTACCTGGCCGAAGTGCTCAGCCCCGAGCGGCGCGGTCGCGGCGCGGCGATGTTCCAGCTGCTGCTGACCGTCGGCCTGGTGCTGGCCGCGTTGATCGGCCTGTACCACGCGCATGCCGTGGACGCCGCCGCGGAAGCGGTGCGCTCGCTGCCGGTCGCGCAGCAGGCGCAGGAACTGTTCACGGTGAAGGACCACGCCTGGCGCACCATCTTCTGGACCTGCCTGGCGCCGGGCCTGCTGTTCTGCGCCGGCATTTTCTGGCTGTCCGAATCGCCGCGTTGGCTGGTGCGCCGTGGCCGCATCGATGATGCCCGCCGCAGCCTGCAACGCGTGCTGCCCGCTGCCGACGTCGAGCCCACGCTGGCGCAGATCCAGGCGCCGGAGTCGAGCAGCAGCAGCGGCAAGCGCGACCCGCTGCTCAGCCGCCGCTACGTGGTGCCGTTCGTGTTGGCCTGCGTGGTGCTGGCCTGCACCCAGGCCACCGGCATCAACTCGGTGCTGGCTTATGCGGTGAACATCCTCAACCAGGCAGGCCTGTCCGGCTCTGTCGCCAACGGTGCCGACGTGGCGATCAAGCTGCTCAACGCGGTGATGACCGTGGTCGCGCTGCTGCTGGTCGACCGCAAGGGCCGCAAGTTCCTGCTGATGCTGGGCAGCGGTGGCATCTGCGTTGCCTTGCTGGCCGCAGCAACGCTGTTCTTCCAGGCCGAACGTGGCCGCGCCGACGTGCAGCCGCAGTTGCAGGCCGCAGTAAGTGGCGATGGCCTGCAGCTGGTACTCGATGACGTGCAGTGGCAGCGTCTTGCCGGGGGTATCGACCGCGAGGGCCGGCCACTGCAGTTGACCGTGTCCTACGCCTATGGCGACTTCACCAACGTGCGCGCCCTGCGCAGTGACAACCTGATCGACCGCGAGCTGCGCATCGAACGCGCCGGCACCGTGCAGCCGGACAGCGTCATCGGCGCGTTCTTCCGCACGTTGCACCTGAATCCGTTCGCCGACCCGGCCAGTGGCGCGCAGGCACCCCTGCGCATCGAGCAGGCACGCATCGGCCCGATCCCGCCACCCGCGTATGGCTGGGCCGTCGCTGCCTGCATCCTGGTGTTCGTGGCGTTCTTCGCGGTTGGCCCCGGCGTGTGCGTGTGGCTGGCGCTGTCCGAGCTGATGCCCAACCGCATCCGCTCCAACGGCATGAGCATCGCGCTGCTGATCAACCAGTTCGTGTCCACCACCATCGCCGCGATCTTCCTGCCGACGGTGGGGCACTACGGCTACGCCAGCATGTTCCTGTTCTGGGCCGGCTGCACGTTCGTGTTCTTCCTGGTGGCCGCGTTGTGGCTGCCGGAAACCAAGGGGCGCTCGCTGGAAGAGATCGAAGCCGG